>MKWU01000088.1_pt1 | contig 158285 bp, 131 predicted proteins | sample 809101 | NCBI WGS metagenome assembly MKWU01 (sample SAMN05860141, study PRJNA318959) | sponge metagenome | host: Aplysina aerophoba | place: Slovenia: Piran, Adriatic Sea, Gulf of Piran | collected 2013-05-07 | reverse complement strand
CCATACTCCATTCTTGCCTGGGCGATGTCATGTGGACAAGCGCTTGTTCTGGAACGCATAGATAAAATACCTGTCTTATCGCATGATTTTCTATGGTAATGCCATTTCCTGGATTGTCAAGCATTTGGATGAGAACGAAACAGGGCGATCGCTTCATAATGATGTTCTCAATCAATAACACAGAGAGCGCGGAGGGTGATGTTGGGGCGAGTCAGTGGGTCGCCCAATAGAATCGCAGGGGTAGACCGCTCACGCCAGTTCCTATACAATGCCCGCGTCGGACACGGAGGGAGGCGACCCTTGCGCTCATTTTTCCTTGTTTTGCTCTGCGGCATCGGCGTCGTGCTCAGTGGCTGCGCGGCACAAGCCAGCTTCGGCGATGCCATCACCGAGGGCGAACCAACGCCCATCCCCACACCGGTCGTTCCCAGCAAGCCCATCTACACAGTCGAGCGCGGCGATATTGTCTATGAGCGCCGCTTCTTCGGGCGCATATCCCCTGTGCTTGCCGAGGAATTCGCCTTTGAAATCGATGGCCGCGTGCAAGAACTCTTCGTCGATGCGGGCGTCGATATCAGCCAGGGCGATGTGCTGGCGAGGCTCAATACCAACGCGCTGGAAAACCAGCTGCTGGCTGCCAACGAAGAATTGGCCATCGCCACATCAATCCTGGAAAGCGCCGAAAACAAAGAGCGCTTTGATAGTCGCCGCGCCGCGCTCAACTTGCAGATGGCGCAGATCCAGCTCGACCACGCCATTGCCAACGCAGCCGACCCGCCCAGCGCCGACGAAAACCTGCAAATCAGCCTGCTGACGATCGCGCGCGATCTGGCGCAAGTCGCCATTGACGAGCTGACCGATGGCGTCGACCCGCAACTTCGCTTTGATGTGCAGCGGGCGCAAAAACGCGTCGATGAGTTGAATACCGCCATCGCCAGCGCCGAGCTGATCGCGCCGTCCGACGGACGCCTGACCTATTTTGCGCCAGACCCCGGCGAGCAAGTCTTCGCCTTCGAGCCAATCGCCGTGGTGGCAGACATGACCGTGCTGGAAGTCACCGACGAGATGGACGCCGACGACCTCAGCGAACTGGCTGAGGGCATGCCGCTGACCATCCAGCGCGCCAGCATCCCCGGCAATGTCTACAGCGGCACGATCGCCAGCTTGCCCGCGCCTTATGGATTGTCGACCGACGAGTTTGTGCATGTGGCATTTGACAGTCAGCCACCGCCCGATGAATTCAAAGTGGGCGACCGCATGAACTTCACCGTGGTCATCGACACGCGCGAGGATGTGCTGGTGCTGCCCACCTCGGCCATCCGCACTTTCAGCGGGCGCGAGTTCATCGTCGTGCAAAACGAAGGCGTGCAGCAGCGCGTTGATGTGCGGCTGGGCTTGGAAGGCGGCGGCATGGTCGAAATCTTGAAAGGCGCAGAAGAAAACCAGGTGGTCATCGGTCCATGATGCGCCAGTTCCATCGCATCCGCGCTATCCTGGTCGTCGCGGTCAAACGTCTGCTGGCTCAGCCGCTGTTGTCATCCGCCACCATCATCGGTTTGACCGTGGCTGTTGCCCTGGTGCTGACCATCCCGATCTATGCCGAGTCGGTGGCTTTCCGCGTTTTGACCGAACGCCTGACCGAAGGGCCCGACCGCATCAATCGCCCGCCCTTCTCCTTTCTCTTCAGTTACATCGGCAGCTGGAACGAGCCCGTCAACTGGGAAGCGACAAACGACCTCGATAGCTACCTGCGCGAGAAGGGCGGCGCAGAACTGGGCTTGCAGACGACGCGCCTTGTCCGCCACCTGGAAACGCAGAATTTCCGCCTCTATCCGGCTGGCGAGACGAATTATCGCGACGAGAACAAATCGCTGGATTATGTCAGCTTCGGCACCACCGAACATATCGAAAGCCAGGTCGAAGTGGTCGATGGCAGCTATCCAGCGGCGGCCCCGCCCGATCCAAACAGCATCGTCGAGGCGATGATTCACGAAGACTTCGCCAGCGACTTTGGCATCCAGGCCGGCGAGAGCTTCGTGGGCTACAACTGGCGGCTGGATGCCGATCATCCGTTGCAGATCACAGAAATCCGCGTTTCGGGCGTGTGGCGTCCGCATGATGAAGACGATGAATACTGGTTTTATCGCCCCAATGTCTTCGCCGATATCTTGCTGATCAACCAAGACACCTTTGTCAACCGCATCGCGCCTTATACCGAGCACGAGATCAACCTGGCGGTCTGGTATCTGGTCACCGATGGCAGCAGCATCAACACCAGCCGCGTGGATGAGCTCATTCGCCGCCACGATGACACAGAAAAGATCGCCGATCAATATCTGTCCGGCACCTATATCCAGGCTTCGCCGGTCGACGAGCTGAGTTATTACCGGCGCGTGATGACAGTCATGACCTTGACGCTGACCGTCTTCAGCATTCCCATTGTGGCGCTGCTGATCGTGTTCTTGATCATGCTGGTCGGGCTGGTGGTCGATGGCCAGCGCAACGAAACGGCTGTGATGCGCAGCCGCGGCGTATCGCCATTCCAGGTGGTGGGCTTGACGACGGTCGAAGGCATCATCATGGGTGTGATCGCGCTGGTGATCGGTGGCGCGCTGGCGCTGGCTTTTACACAGCTCATCGGCACGACGCGCAGTTTCATGGATTTTCGCTGGGGAGAACGTTTTATTGTATCGGTGCCGCCCAGCATCGGCACAGCCATTGGTCTGGCGCTGCTCTTCACGGTATTAATCCGCGTCGTGCCCACCATCGGCGCATCGCGGCATACCATCATCAGCTACAAGATGGACCGCGCGCGTCTGTTGGGCAAGCCCTTGTGGCAGCGCGCGGGCCTCGACCTGCTGCTGCTGGCGCTGCTCGGCTATTTTTATTATCAAGTGGTGCAGCAGGGTGGCTTGATTGATGTTGAAGGCGGCGCTCGCAATATCAGCCAGGCTTACGAACAGCCCTTCGTCTTCTTGCTGCCGCCGCTGACCATCTTCGCGATTACGCTTTTTGCGCTGCGCTTCCTTGCGCCGATCCTGCGCTTCCTGGCCTGGCTGATCCAGTGGACGAACAGCGTCGGCTTGCTGATGGTCACGCGCCAGCTGGAACGCGCTCCTGGCGCCTATTATCTGCCGCTGATCTTGCTGGTCTGCACCATCAGCCTGGGCATCTATACCGCTTCTTTCGCGCGCACAATCGACCGCTATCTCTATGAACAGCAGTATTACAAAGTCTCGGCGGATATATCGGTGCGCGTCTACAGCCAGGCGCCGGGCGGATTCCCGGGCGCAAGCGCAGACGATGCGCCGCCCGCCTACATGCACATCAGCGAGTTCACATCCATGCCTCATGTGCGCGATGCCACTCGCATCGGCGAATACACAGCCACAGCGCGCCTGACCTCTGGCAGCGTCAGCGGGCGCTTTGTCGGCATCGACCGCGATGCCTTGGGGCCGGTCATCTTTTGGCGTCCCGACTTCGCCGATATCCGCCTCGGTTACCTGACCAATGCCTTGGCTCAGCAGCCCGATTCCCTGGTCGTCTCGCGCGAGTTCATGCAGAATCGGGCGCTGGACATTGGCGACCTGGTAGAGATCGACATTCGCAGCGGCGGCGATGTTTTTAAGGTGAACTTCCAAATCGTTGGCGCCCTGGATTACTTCCCGCGCTGGTATCCCGAAGAAGACGGCGCGCTCTTCCTGGGCAATCTGGAATACCTGTTCGAGCAAGCACAGTTGGAATTGGCGCACCGCGTGATCGCTCGCATCGAGCCGGGTTTTGACTCGCGGGAATTCCAGCGCGCTTTGATCCAGCGTGGCGCGGCTGGCGTTTCGCTGGAAGAACCGGAAAGCAGAATCAACCGCGAACAATCGCGCCCCGAACGACAAGGCTTGTTTGGCTTGCTGTCCATCGGTTTCATCACCTCGTCGTTGGCGACCATGATCGGCTTCTTGCTGTATACGATTTTCTCGTACCAGCGGCGCTTTGTAGAGCTGGGCATCTTGCGGGCGATCGGCTTGTCGCGCGGCTCGATGATGCTGTCGGTGGCCTGGGAGCTGGGATTGCTGATTGTGCTGGGGCTGGCGCTGGGACTGGGCATAGGCTTGCTGGTCAGCGTGCTCTACATCCCCTATATGCAATTTGTCAGCAGTCTGGAGGGCGTCGTGCCACCCTACCTGGTCGGCATGGCTTGGGCAGAAATCGCGCAGATCGTGGCGCTCTTCGTCTTCACTTTCGCGCTGATCATGGCGATTCTGCTGGTCATTCTGCGGCGCATGCGCATCTTCCAGGCGGTAAAATTAGGCGAGACGCTCTAGCCAGAAGCAAAGCCGTCCACACCTGGACAAGACGAGACTATCATGAGCCAGCCCAACATTCTCATCATCATGTCCGACGAGCACGCGCCCATGTTCAGCACCGTCTATGGGCATCCCATCGCGCGCACACCCAATATGCAGCGGCTGGCGGAGATGGGCGCAACATTCGACGCCGCCTATTGCAATTCGCCGCTGTGCATGCCCTCGCGCATGTCCTTTATGAGCGGGCGATTTGTCAAGCACATCGACGCCTGGGACAATGTTACGCCGCTGCGCTCGGATGCGGTCACCTGGGCGCATCGACTGCGCGATGTCGGTTATGATGTGGCGCTTTCGGGCAAGCAGCATTTTGGCGGAAACGATCAATTGCACGGCTTTCAAGAGCAGTTGGCGCGCGACCTGCACGCCGAGCGCTATCATCCTATCCACACCTGGGACGATGGCATTGTGCCGGCCGAGCAGCCTTGGCACGAAGTCTATAATGCCGGACCCGGCTGGTCGGAAGAGTTGGACTGCGACGAACTGGCGCAGCAGCGAGCGCTTGACTATCTGCGCGACCCCGCCCGCCAGCAACGTCCCTGGGCGCTCAATGTGTCCTTCATTGCGCCGCACTTTCCGTACATCGCGCCGCAGAAGTATTGGGACATGTACCCGCCCGAGCAGATGGACTTGCCGCAGCTGCCCGCTGGACACCTGGCGAATCTGCACCCCATGGCGCAGCGCATCCGCCTGATGTTTGGCTTTCCGCAATTTCCCGATGAAGTCGTTCGCCGCGCTCGCGCCGCCTATTACGCGCTCATCAGCTATTTCGACGACAAAATCGGCGAACTGCTGGATGCGCTGGAGGCGACAGGACAAGCCGAAAACACGGTCATTATTCATCTCAGCGATCATGGCGATATGAATGGCGAGCATGGCATGTGGCGCAAGTCTTGCCTTTATGAAGCCTCGTCGCGCGTGCCTTTGCAGATCGCCTGGCAAGGGCGCATTGCCGGCGGGCAGCGCATCCCCCAGGTATGCTCGCTGGTCGATGTGACGGCGACCATCTGTGAGATGGCGGGCGATGTTTGTCCCTTGCCGCTGGATGGCGAAAGCCTGCTGCCGCTGTTGACCACAGGCGATGCGCACTGGAAAGACGAAGCCTTCTGCGAATACCTGGCGCATGGCAGCGACCGGCCACTGGCGATGCTGCGGCGTGGGCGCTTCAAATTGAATTATAGCTGGGGCGAGCCGCCTGAATTGTATGATATAGTGGCCGATCCTGGCGAATTCACCGACTTGGCTGGCGACCCGGACTATGCAGAGGTGGTGGCGACCCTGCAAGCCGACCTGCTGGCGGAATGGGATCCAGCCGCGCTAGACCGCCAGGTGCGCATCAGCCAGCGACAGCAGCGGTACATCGAGTCGCGCTTTGGGACAGGCTGGCGGGCTTCGTCCTAGCCAAAGCGCATCATTCAATCCCCGACCTGCATGACCACCTTGCCGAAGTGATCATGCTCTTCCAGGATGCGATGGCCCTCGCGGATATCCGACAGTGGCAGCACACGGTCGATGACCGGGCGCAGCACACCCGCGTTCGCCAGCTCCAGCGCCGTGCGCAACTCGTTATAAGTGCCGCCATTTGCGCCCAGGATGCTCAGCTGCCGGTGATAAATCTGAGGGATATGTAGGGGGAAGCTCTTGCCTGAATGGGAGCCGCAGACGACCATCCGTCCGCCACGAGCCAATGTCTGCAGCGAGCTTGCCCAGGTCTTCGCGCCCACCAGGTCTTGTGCCACATCGACGCCGCGTCCAGCCGTCCAGTCGATGACCTGCTCGACCCAGCCGTCCTCGCGATAGTTGACGACATGATCAGCGCCCAGTTCGCGCGCTTTTGTCATTTTCTCGCTGCTGGAGCTGCTGGCGATGACGGTCGCGCCAGCATATTTGGCGATCTGGATGCCGATAGAAGCCACGCCACCGCCCGCGCCCGGGATGAAGACTGTCTCCCCGGCCCGCAATCGCGCCACCGTGATCAACATGTGCCAGGCTGTCTTGGAAACGACTGGCAGCGCCGCCACTTCCAATGCCGAAAGCGCTGCTGGTTTGGCGATCAAGTTGCGCGCCGGCGCCAGCATATACTCGGCTAGCCCACCGTTGCGGTGTTCGCCGATGATCTTATGCTGCGGACAAATCGTCACATCACCCGCCCGGCAATGCTCACAGAGGCCGCAGGTAACCAGCGAATAGAGGGTGACGGCATCACCCTCTCGCCAGCCAGCGACGCCATCACCCAGCGCGTCGATATGCCCGCAAACATCTACGCCGGTCGTCAGCGGCAAGGGCACTGCGCCAAATTGCGGTCCGCGGCGGATGCCCACATCCAGCCAATTCAGCGCGCAGGCAGCCACCTTGATGCGCACTTCGCCGGCAGCCGGCGCAGGGATAGGCACCCGCTCCAGCCGCAGCACTTCGCGTCCGCCGTGCTCATGAAAAAGCGCCGCTGTCATCTGATCCATTTTTCACTCCTCGCTGGCATGCGTTGTCAATCCTCTGCCGCGGCTGCAATGCGCAGGCTGCCCAGTGGCACGCGCGCATCGGCGAAGGACATGCCAGCGGCGTCTTTTGCCCGCAGTCGTTGCATGTCGCGCAGATTGTATAGCCCGCTGTACACCGCATATTCGCCCGGCGCGACATCGTCGGGCACGGTCACCAGCCAGGTTTCGGTATCCAGCAGACCTTCATACCACAGGCGCATGGGCAGACGGTTGCCCAGAGGCGGCTGATCGTAGCCCCATTGTGATCCGCTCGCTTCGTGCACAAAGTGCAGGAACTGACTGTAATCGTGGCGGCTTTCGGCAGCGCTGTGCCAGGTGACAGGAACTTCCAAGCTGTCGCCGGGCTGTGCCTGGGCGGGCAATTCGATACCAACAAATGTGAAACCCTCGTCAAATGTGGCCAGAGCAGTGGCTGGCGGCGCAGACACTGTCGCTGGCACGACGAATTCGCCCAGGATGACTTGCTTGTTGTTGAGCTGGCGCAGGTTGCTGGCGTCCAGGCGGCGCAACGCATTTATATCCATTGCCCCCAGCACGATCCAGTGCGCGCGCTTGGGCGGGACAAAGTCGCGGTGCCAGACCTCGTGCCGCTGCCGATACACAGGGCTGTAGCCAGCGCCAAAGGGCAATACACTGTGCAAGAGATCGAGGTCAGCCACATAGCGGAAATTGGATTCGCCGCTGACAATGTCAACCAGGTCAAGCAGAAAATAGCGCAATTGCGTATATTCGACTTGCGGCGCGCTGAAGTACATGCTGATGTTGATCGCATCGCCAACCGAGTCGAATTCATAGCCCCGCAGGGCGATGTCGCCGGCGAAGCGCACGTTGGTCGGCTGGGCGACGCGTCCCAGTTCGAGGCGCGCCACTTGCGCATGCAGCGGGATCAACAAGAGCCACAGAATGGGGATAGCGGCGACGCCCCGACGCAAGCGCGGCGATGGCTGCGGGCAGGCACAGGCGAATGCGCCCAACATGGCCACCAGTATCAGCCAGCCACCCAAATGCTCCATAATCTCCTCGAAGGCATAGGGCTTGTCGCAGCCCGCTTGGCGGAAGACACCCTCGACGCCACAGAAGAGCGACGCAGAATCCAGCAGCAAGCCGCCGGCCCCCGCCAGCGCCAAACCCGCCAACGCCGCGAATTGCCACAGCCGCGACCGCCCGCGCGATACCAGCGCCATCAACGTGGTGGCAGCCGCCGCGCCCAGGCCCAAAATCAGGTAGCCTCGCTCCCAAAGATTGAGGCGGTACTCGCCGACGATGCGCTTGAAGAGCTCATAGTATTCGTCCGCGCCCATGGCCAGCAGCAGCAGGCCGATGCCAAGAAAGTAGAGCCGCTGGTAGCCGCGCCACCCGCGCCCGACCCAGGCCACGACCAGCGCGATGACGCCCGCGGTGGCCAGCATGGTCGATGACAGCGCCGAGGGGATGTTGTGTTCCACATCGTAATGCCACAGCACGCCCCAAAAGTGGTAGTTCTCCGCCGAGTCCAGCGCGAACAGCAACAGCGGGATCTGCACGAGCAGCAGGACGGCGGCCATGCGTTGTGGAAAGCGGGGCAGTCGCCGCGCCAACGCGAGCCAGCACAAAAGGCAGGCCGGCAGGTATAGCGCATATTTGAACAAGTCGATGACCTGCTCCTGCGACAATACCAGCAAGCCGTCGTCAATCATCTCCTGCTGTCCCTGTGGCTGGGCAGTCTGCCGCTAGTCAAGCCCTCGTCCCGTTGCTGTCTTTCAACTTGGGCGAGGCGCTGTGTTCGCCATACAGGTGGCACTGCGTGATATGGCCTTCGTCATCGCTCACCTGTGGCGGGCGGACGCTCAGGCAGGCTTCCATGACTTCTGGGCAACGTTGGGAAAAAGGACAGCCGATGAATTGCTCGGTGGGGCGCGGCACGCCTTCACGGATGCGCAAGGGCGGGTTTTCGATGGTCGGGTCGGGCACTGGCACAGCAGCGATCAATGCCTGCGTGTAGGGATGCTGCGGGTTGCTGATGATCTGCTGGCTGGGACCGATTTCGACAATTTCGCCCAGATACATGATAGCGATGCGGTCGCAGGTATATTGCAGCAGCGACAAATCGTGCGAAATATAGACTGTCGCCAAGCCCAACTCGCGCGCCAGACGCCGCGTGGTATTGAGGATGCCCGCGCGCACCGATACATCCAGCATGGATACCGGCTCGTCCGCCACCAGGAAGTCGGGCTGCAAGACCAATGCCCGCGCCAAGACCACGCGCTGCAACTGCCCGCCCGAAAGCTGATGCGGATATTTGTCCAGGAAGACCTCGGCCGGGCGCAGATTGACGCGGTCCAAGGTCTCGACCACGCGCTCCAGTCGTTCGTTTTCGTCCGTCCAGCCGTGGATGATCAACGGTTCGGTCAAGGAACGATAGAGCGTGAAACGTGGATTAAGCGCCTCAAATGGATTCTGGAACATCAACTGGGCGCGCCGGCGGAATCCCAGCAGGTTTTCGCCATCCAGCGCCGTCAGGTCCACGCCGTCAAAGTCGATTTCACCATCGCTGGCATCCAGCAGTTTGACCAGCAGCTTGCCAGTGGTTGACTTGCCACAGCCACTTTCGCCAGCCAGCCCCAGACTCTCGCCGCGCCGCAAACTGAACGAGATATTGTTGACGGCATAGACGGTCTGTTCTTTGTCGCCGCGCAGCAATCCCGCCAGGCCGCCGCCAACCTTGAAGCGCTTGGACACATCGCGCAGCTCAAGCAGGATGTCATCTGCGCCAGAATCCGACCCAGTTGCAACTGCGTCGGCGTATGCTCCTGGCTGACCCGCCCATTCCGCAGAGCCGTCTTGCGCGCGACTCGCTGAATCGCCCCAAGTTTCTTGGGGACCCGCGGTGGCTTGCACAACCTCGACCTGCTGCCAGAGCGCCGGGTCTTCGGCTTGCAGGCGCAAGGCATCCATCTCGCTGCTGCGCAAGCAGGCGGCATAGCGATCCGCGCCGACCAGTTGCAGTTGTGGATCGTCGCTGTGGCAGGCATCCAGCACAAAAGGACAACGTTCGGCAAAGCGGCAGCCAGTCGGTGGCTCGCGCAGGTCGGGCGGATACCCTTCGATAGATACCAACTGATCGCGCGGCCGGGCCAGATTGGGGAATGCTTGTTGCAAGCCCAGGCTGTAGGGATGGGCGGGCGATGCGAAGAAGGGTCCGGCATCGGCTTGTTCGACAATGCGCCCGGCATACATGACCGCCACCGAATCGCAAACTTGCGCCACCACCGAGATGTCGTGCGTGATGAGCATGACCGTCAGATTGAGCTCTTCTTCCAGCCTGCGCAGGACTTCGAGAATCTGGTGCTGCACGATGACATCCAGCGCAGTGACCGGCTCATCGGCAATTAGCAGGCTCGGTTCCAGCGCCAGCGCCATGGCGATGACGGCTCGCTGCTTCATGCCGCCGCTGAATTCATGCGGATAATGGGAAAGGCGGTCGCTGTCCAGGCCAACCAGATCGAAGAGATCGACCGCGCGCCGTTTGGCAGCCCGCTTGTCATGGCCGCCGCGCACCGAAAGCAGCTTGGTCAGTTGCTTGCCCACGCGCTGTACGGGGTTCAGCGAATCCATGGAAGCTTGGGGAATCGTGGCGATCTCTCGCCAACGCAGCTGGCGCATGTCCGTCCGCGACAATTGCAGCAGGTCTGTGCCTTTGAAGTTGATCTCGCCAGCCACGATGCGTCCGTTGCGCGGCAAAACCTGCACGATTGCTTTCAGCAAGGTGGTCTTCCCGCAGCCCGATTCGCCGATCAATCCCAGGTGCTGTCCTTCGGCGACATCCAGCGAGACGCCATCAACCGCCTGGACGACGCCATCTTGCGTGGCATAGTCGACCTTCAGATTGCGGATGGACAGGATGGTCATGAAAAGATCCTTGGGCTAACGGTCACATCCGCCGCAAACGCGGGAAGAGCACTTCTTCGTAGCCGCGTCCGATGAAAAAGCCCGCCATCACCGTCAGCATAATGCACAAGCCCGGCGGCACGATCCAGTAAAATGCCTCGCGCGAAAGCGCCAATGAGTTGAAGGCGTCTTGCAGCATATAGCCCCAGCTGATCGTATCTGGATCGCTAAAACCCAGGAAGCTGACCGATGCTTCGGTCAAAATCGCCCAGGCGATAGCCAACGTGCCATACAAGAAGCTCAGCGGCAGGATGCTGGGCGCGATATAGACAAAGATGATGCGCAATTCGCTGGCGCCGCTCACCTTGGCCGCGCTGACAAATGCCTGTTCTTTGATCACCAGCACCTGCGAGCGAATTACGCGGCTGCTATCACGCCACAGCAGCACCGCCATCGCCACCACCACATTCCAGATGCTGGGGTCGAAGAAGGCCGAAATCACAATGATGAAAGGGATGAAAGGGATGCCAAAAGCCACATCGGCCGCCCGCATCAGCAGGGTATCGATCCAGCCGCCATAGTACCCTGCCAGCAGCCCGACCACCGTGCCGATGACCGCCACTGCGATCGCCGCCGAAAAACCCACCAGCAGCGCCGCCCGCGAGCCATAGATCAGCTGGCTGAAAATGTCGCGGCCGATATTGGTCGTCCCCAGATGGAATGTGTTGACATAGCCCTCGGCTTCGTCTTCGCCTGGTACAGCCATCCAATAGGGCACAACATCTTTGATCCAGTCGCCATTGGCGTCTTTTAGCGGCGTCAGCGGATCGTTGGGGGCGATTAGGGGCGCGAAGACAGCCACCAGGGTGAAAAACGCGAAGATGAACAAGCCCAGCAATGCCAGTTTGTCGCGCTGGAAGACCTCCAGGTTGGTCTCCCACAGCTGCCGCAGCGCCGAACCCTGGCGGAATTGCACCGTCTTTTTGCCGCGCAGCTCGCCGCGGACCATGGCTTCCTGTTGCATGGGACTTACCTCCGCATCACGATATCTGCGCCTGCGCCGAAGCCCCTACGCGCGGGTCGAGCAGGCTGTACAAGAGGTCGGCGATGAAGTTCATGATGACGATGATGAGCGCGATGAGAAAGAAAGCCCCCTGCGCCAATGGATAGTCGGCCGATTGCACCGCCCGCACCAAGGTCCGCCCCAGGCCGGGCCAGGCGAAGACTGTTTCGATGACGACATTGCCGCCGATGCTGTAGCCAATGCCCAGAGTCAGCGCGGTCAGCACGGGCAGGACGGCATTGCGAGCCGCATACTGGATCATCAGCCGCCGTTCGCTATAGCCCGCCAGCCGCCCCATGACGATGAAATCCTGGTCGAGCACTTCCAGCATGTTCGAGCGCATCAGCAGCAGCGGCAGTCCGTGCAGATAGACGGCCAGCGTAAAAGTGGGCAGAATCATGTGCCGCCAGAAGATCGGCGACAGCAGCTTGTCCCATTCTGTCTCCCAGCGATAGCGCACCACAGCCGGACCAATGCCCGACGATGGCAGCAGCTTCCATTGAAAGGCGAAGAAGGTCAGCAGCAGCATGCCCACCCAAAATTGTGGGGCGGCGCGCGTCATCAAGGTGAAGGTCGTGCCGACGCGCTCGATGCGGCTGCCGCGCAAAGCGGCCATGGCAATGCCACCCAGCACGCCGACGCTGTAGGCCAGCAACAGCGAGCAGAGCGTCAGATACAGTGTATTGGGCAAGTCGGCGCGCAGGATATCGATGACGCTGGTGCCGGCATAATGAAAGGTGTCGCCCAGATCGAGCTTCAAAAGGTTGATGAGATAAATGACATATTGTTCGTGCAGAGGTCTGTCCAAACCAAATCGCGCCAGCAGCGCCTGTTCTTGCTCTTTGGTGAATTCTGTGTCGATGTAGCTGGCCATGGGGTTGCTGGGCGCCAGCCGAAATAGCAAAAACAGCAGAGTCACGATGACCCACAGCACCATCACGCTCTGTAGAAAACGCCCAACAATGTAATTGGCGATGCCGCGGCTCATTGCTTCTCCCGACTAGCAATTGTAGGGGCGACTTTGTGAGTCGCCCGAACACGGACAAAGGACAATCCGGGCGAGACAAGTCCCGCCCAGATAGATTTCCTTAGGACTTCACTCAGCCGCCCGGATAATGCAGGCGTCCGTCGTCGTCCCAGCTGTAGCCGGCATCTTCCAGCAACTGACGCGCGCCCTCGATGTTGAAGTCATAGGTCGGCAGGTCGTCGCATTGACGCCAGTATTCCAGCGCTGCCGAAACGAAGCTGTCGGCCGGCGCCGCGAATCCGTTGTAGATATTGTCGATGATGAACTGCTGCGGGATGACATGCGCCACCGCCTGGCGGAAGTTCACATCATCGAATGGCTCGTAGCGCACATTGAAAGCGAAGTATTGGAAGCCAATGCTGATCGCCGAGAACAGATCGAGCTGCTCGTTGCTGTCTACGATATCTTGCAGCACGCCAGGATCGCCGGGCCATTCCCACAGGAAGTTCATCTCGCCAGCCTGGATCTGCCCCAACGTGGCTTCCTGGTTGGGCAGCACATTCATCAGCCAGGCATCGATCTTGGGACGCGCCCAGTGATCGTCAAATGCCTCGAGCAAGACGAATTCGTTGACATCGAAAGCGACATACTTGAAGGGACCCGAGCCGATGGGGATGTCTTCTTGAATCGAATCGACATCGGCATCGTCTTTGGTCAGCAGGTCTTCGATGATCGGACGCCAGACATGCTCTGGGATGAGGTTGAGCTTGGCCAGCGAGCTGGTTTCAAAGGCCGCCGATGGCGTATGCAGCGTAAAGCGCACATTCAGGTCATCGATGATCTCGATATTGGCGACATTGCGGGCGAAGGGGTAGTAATCCGGCGCTTCGGCGCGGAACGATTCATTGCCATCTTCGTCCGTCTGCGTGGTGCCAGCCAGCGCCGCTTCAAATGTGTAGGCGGCATCTTCGCTGGTTACCGGCTCGCCATCGTGCCAGGTCATGCCTTCGCGCAGGGTAACGACCACATTCAGCGAGTCTTCCCAGGTGATTGTCTCGGCCGCCCAGGGCTTGGCCACGCCGATTGGATTGATGCGCATCAGGCGATCCCAGGTCATTTCTGTAACGCGGCTGGGGGCGTCGCCGGCGATCTCCAGCGGGTTGAAGGAATTGAGGAAGGATGTCGTCGAGGTGGTCAACGTTGTTTCATCGCCAGTCGGCTCGATGCCGATCCAGGTCCAGAAGTTGTGCACGCCGATGCCAGCCTGAGTCACCACGCTGTCGGGGTTGAAGACCTGCGTGTTGATGACTTGCGGAGTCAGCGGATGCACGAAGTAGGCGTTGACCATATCGTTGCGGATGATTTGCTGGGCTTCGCAGATGATGTCCAGGCGCGCTTCCTTGTCGGCCACTTCCACGCGCTGAGCTTCTGCCAGGGCGTCATAGTCGGGGTTGTTGTAGCCGATGAAGTTGTAGCCGCCATCGCGCACGCTGGAATGGAAGAGGTTGTAGGTGAACTCGTCCGGGTCGGAGCGCTCGGGACGCCCAACCATGCGCCAGTAGGTCATTTCCCAGGCATCATCGCCGGTGCGGGTGTACCAGATTTCGTCGATCAGCTGTGCCCAGGGCACGGCGCGATGTTCGACATCCAAGCCCAGCTCGCGCATGTTCTCGACGACCAGGCGCGTGGTTTCATATTCGATCGGTCGCTCGGCTTGCGTTACCGAACGCACAATAATAGTCGGCACGGCCCCCCCCATCGACTGCGTGCTGGCCGGCAGCATGCCAATCGACAGCAGCAGAATCAGCAGGGCGCTGAGCCCCAAGATTTTGCGAGTCATGATGGTGTTTCTCCCTTCAGATAAGTTGGCTGTAACGATTCAAGATCTGGATTGGTTCTCGCTGCGCACACCTCCTTGGACCAGATACCCCATACCATCGTGATAGTGTAACGCAGCTTTGGGCGACAAAACAGCCAGCCGTTCAATAACAGCCCGCGCCTCGTCGCCCTGCAGCAACTGCGGATTGCCTTCGTCATCCAGCAGGGCGGGCAACAATTTGCAGTGTACTGCGCCTTCTGCGACTTCTGCCAGCAGGATGATTGTCTCCGACCAGTTGCGGTTGCGGCGTTTGATATTCAACGTATAGGGTGAATGGCGGCTGACCGGCGTTTCGCGCATGGGTCCGCGATTGTGATGAAATACAAAGTTGCCCAGGCTGTAGAAGATGGGCTTGCCGCGATAAACTTCGACTTCTTGCAGCGAATGCGGATGCGCGCCGACGATCAGGTCCGCGCCCGCCTCGACCAGCGCATGCCCGACCTCGACTTGATAATCCGCTAGTCCATCCTGGAAGCGCGGACGCCAGGCCGGCGGCACTCCCCAGTGCATGGCGACGATGACAAATTCGGCATTGGCGCGCGCATCAGCCACAGCTTGGCAGGCTCGCTGCAAGTCGTCTTTCCAGGCGCGCGTGTGCACATAAGGCGCGCTGCCCGGCTGCTCGAGGCTGGCGGCTGGATCAATATGATAGGACTCGGCGATATGCACAGGCGCCACGCCCGGACGATCTGCGGTAGCTGCCGATCCAGGACCCAACGTAGATGCCGCGCCCAGGAAAGCCACGCGCGTGCCCGCCAGCTCGATGATCTGCGCCCGCCAGGCGGCATCCAGATCTGCGCCCGCGCCCACATAACGCAATTCGCTGTCGTCCAGATGCCGCAACGTGTCGAAGAAAGCCGCTTCGCCATAGTCGAACAGGTGGTTGTTGGCCAGCGTGAGCAGGTTGAAACCGAGCCGCTTGACATCATCCAGCAAGTCGGGCGACATGCGCATGTTGATCCACTTTTCTGTGGGCGCGCCGACTGTGCTGACTGGCGCTTCCAGATTGCCAAACGCGATATCGGCAGAGCGCAGCACAGGGCCAACACCCGCCAGCGCGGATGGTTCGGGCAGGGGCTGCTGCAAGAACAGATCGCCGACCAGCGCGATTGTGGGCATGGCTAGACTCGCTCGCCCCCTTTATAGACCGCGGCGATATCGCGCAGGGAGCGGATGTCCGCCACAGGATCGCTGTTGAGCAGCAGCAGGTCGGCGTATTTGCCGGCTTCGACCGTGCCGATTTCGTCGTCCCAGCGCAAGATCTTGGCGTTGTTGCGCGTGACGATGCTGATGGCTTCCAGGGGTGGCACATCGTTTTCTACGATCAGCTCGACCTCACGCGCCAAGGCGAACTTGTGCGGGGCGAGCGGGTTGCCGCCGGCATCGGTGCCACAGCCCAGGAAGACGCCTTTGCTGCGCGCCAGGGCGATCGTCTGGCGGATCTGCTTCACGCCCTGCTCGATCATGGGCTTGCGCCGCTCGGCATCGGCTTGCTGGACGGGCGACAAGGGATAGCTCTCCAGGTCGGGGTTGCCCACACCCACGGTGAGACAAAGCGATGCGCCGCGTTCGACCATCATGTCGGCGGTTTCGTCGTCCAGGTAGGTGCCGTGTTCGATGGAATCGACGCCGCCCAGCATGCAATTGCGGATGCCGCCCGTGCCATGACAGTGCGCCGCGACTGTCCGACCCATCATGTGCGCCACTTCGCAGACCGCCGCGATCTCTGCGACCGTGAGTTGGCTGGCGTGAATGTCTTGTCCGGGAGTCGCGCTGCCACCGGTCGCCATCAGTTTGACGAGGTCTGCGCCAGCTTTGATCTGCTCGCGGGCGGCTTTGCGCATTTCGTCGGGCCCATCGGCTTCGCGGGCGATGAAGTGGGCGTGCCCGCCCGTCATGCTGATGACGCGCCCCGACAGCTTCATGCGCGGTCCTTCGATCCAGCCGCGGTTGATGGCATCGCGCAGGGACATTTCGATATATTTTTCGCCGCCCACATCGCGGATGGTTGTCACGCCTTGCTGCAGGGTGCGCTTGCAGATCTCGACCGCCTCGAGCACCAGGGCATCGCGCGGCTTTTCCAGCAGGGCAAACGTGCTCTCCTCGCCGTTGTAACAGATGTGGATGTGCGCATCGATCAAGCCAGGCATCAGCCACTTGCCACTGGCGTCTATCTGCTTTGCGGCTTTGGCAGCGGCGGGCAGTTCGGCGGCAGCGCCCACCCAGGCGATTCGCTGTCCTTCAACATGTACTGCGGCGTCTTGCAGCGGCGGTCCGCCAGTGCCGTCGATCAGGGTTGCGCCAGTGATTGTGAATCCCATTTGCTTCTCCTTTTTTCGTTTTCCTAAGCCCGGAGAACGCGCCGGGCACGGAAGAAAATGCCCCTACTTCTTACGGTGGTACAAATCGGCGGGCGAACTTGCCAGGCCCGCCGCCATCTTGGGTGGTGTCATATAAGCGCGCTTGGAATGGCTGATGCCCGCGCCCAGCATGGCTTCCAGAAACTTCAGCTGCACGCGCGCTGGATTCAAGAATGGCAGTCCCAGCTCGGCTTGGCAGGCTTCGGGGATTTCCAGGAATCCCATGCTCATGCAGCCGACAATGAGGGTATCGGCGCGGTCCTGGTCGATGGCTTTTTTCGCCTCGCCCAAGGTGGCTTCGATCGCCAACTCGCGGTCATTATGCAAATCCAGCACGGGAATATTGACGGCGCGCACGCTGGCCAGCTTGTCGCCGCCGCCGCTGTTGCGCAGGGTCTCTTCCAGTGGGCCGATGACGCTGTCGGTGACGGTGATGACGCTGTAACGCCGTCCGACTGCCGATGCCATCAATGCAGTCGCCTGCCCCGCGCCGACCACGGGGATATCGACGATCTCGCGCAGCGCGCCCAAACCTGGATCGCCATAACAGCCCAGCAAGATGCCATCCCAGCCAGCGGCTTGCAATTCATGCGCCTTTTGCACCGTCTCGGGGATAGACAAGTATTCTTCGTACATGCTTTCGATGCTGCCCGGTCCGGCCGGGATGTCGGTGATATCGACTTCGGTATCGGGCGCGGCATGACGCTGCAAAAATGCGCGGCGGCGGGCAAGTTCGGCTCGGCCCGCTTCGCTGCGTCCCATGGGACCCGATACCAGGTAGATCAGTTTCATGTTGTGATTCTCCTTTTTTACCCCCTCGGTCCCCCTTCGAAAAGTCAGGGGGCAGATGATGACCCTCTCGGTCTTTCATTCAGTTTTGTGTAGGGGTGACAAACGTGTCGCCCATTTGCGACAGATCGCAGGGAATGCGGGCGATACAAGTCTCGCCCCTACAAGGAATCTCTGCGCCCACTGTGCCTCTGTGGTGGATCAGATTTTCTCCACTGCCGAGCGGGCGATATTCGCCGCCGTTTCCAGTGCCCAGGCCACGCGATTGACGCCACGAACGAGATGCGTGCGCGTGACCCGCCGCATGTGATGATCGGCATTGGCAAGTTCCAGCGCCGGCGCCAGATCGGGCAGTTGGGGCACGCGCATGGCTGGCTCGGTGCGGAAACGTCCCTGTCGCGTGAAGTTGATCAGCACCAGCTCGCGGGCCATGGCCAGCAGGGCATCGTTGACCGCGCGCACAGCGGTATCATCAACCGCGCCCTCCGCCAGCTCGCCAGCAGCTGCATAAAGCCCGTCCAGCGCGTCGTTCAAGTCGGCCAGGGCATCGCTTGCCGGCGAAAAATCGACTTCGTCGCCTGTCGCCGCCGCATAGTCCGCCAGCGTATCGGCGAATTCGGCTGTCAGCGCGCGGAAGTCATAAGGGTGCAGCGGATTATTCAGCAGGCGCTGCAGCGAAGCCGCATACACGCGCAGATCGCGCATCAGGTGGTCTTTGTCGGCGATCTCCAGGGTGTCGTTTTCGGTATGCCAGGCGATATTCGCGCCGCAGCCACCCACCGCGTAATAGCCCATCTCCTCGGCTTTGGACAAGGGCATGGACGACAGCAGCATGAACAAGCTGGAGATGCCGATGTTATTGAAAGAATAATCGCCGGCCTGGTGCGGGCGCTCGCCACTGAAGCCCAGCCCGGTCGAGTCCAGCACCGTCTGTTTGGCGAAGTCATGCGCCTCGCTCATGATGGTCACGCCACGGTATTCGGTCGCCCAGCGGCAGCCCGGCGAGTCGATATTCATCTGCGCCACACAATCGCGCGCCAGGTCCAAGCCATATTGATCGGCATACCAGGTCGATGCGCCATAGCGGCCCGTGGAATGCCCCGACCACCAAGCCACCCGCAACGTCCGCGCCATGTTGTCAGCCTGGCTGTGGAAGATGCGCGCCAGCTCCAGCAGGGTCGCATTGCCCACCGCGTTGTCGCCGATGCCCACATCCCAGCTGTCGACATGCCCGTGCACCAACACAAATCGCTCGGGCTCAATATTGCCTTTGATCTCTGCCACCAGGCAGGGACATTCAAACCAGCCCTCTTTCAGCTGCGTGTGCAGGGTGGCTTCGGTCTGTCCATTTGCCATGCGCTGCATCAGGTCTTCGCCATCGGGACGGTTGATGGACAAGACGGGGATATCGGGCTGGCGCTGATAATTGTCCAGGTCGGGCGCGCCCCAGATCGTCGTACAGATGCCCCAGTGGATGTCGACGCCGGGATTGATGAAGATCGCGCCGATGGCTCCCTGATTTTGGAAGTACCAGACCGGCGGCGGACCGCCAAAGCCATCCACCACCACAATCTTGCCGCGCACATCGACCTCGGTAACGGGCGTGAAATCGAAGAAATCGGCGCTGCGCCCGGCTGCGAAACCTTCAATGCGCACCATCTCGCCAGTAACGCCGGCCGCGGGTGTGCTGATAGAAAAAGCCGGCGTCTTGGCGCGGTAAGACTTGCTGCCCACCGCCAGCGATGCCCGCACCGGCACACTCAAAAACAGCTCGGGCATGTGCATCTCGTGCGGGATGCCCAGCGCTTCCAGCCGCCCGGCGATGTAATCAAAGGCTTTGCGTTCGTCAGCCGACGACGATTCGCGCACCAAGCTGGTGAAGCGCTCGAGCAGCGACCAAGGCTCGTCCGGCGCAAGCGCATCTAGTAGAGCCGCTTCTAAATCTCCTTGTTTGGCTTCGTACAATGTTTGCATTCTGGGTCAACCCTCCAAATGAACAGAATCATCGGCGGGATTGTAACCCACACCAGCGCAAATGCGAAATAGGGCGCGAGGGCAAAGCCACTGCCTTTTTCGGCGCAAATCATCCGAATCGTTGCATAATACGGCTTGTCGCAACAGGAAGGATTGTTTTCAATGCCGAATTGGCGATTGCGATTGTGGACGCGCCTGTGACTGCCACCAGCTTGACAGCCGCGCTCGACTACGCGCGCGAGCATCATGCCGACTTCTTGGACGGCTTCAGGACCTTGCTGCGCTTCCCCTCTATCAGCCTGGAGCGGGCTCGCCAAGCCGACTTGCTGGCCTGCGCCGAGTGGATCGCCGTCCAGATGCGCCAGGCTGGGCTGGACAATGCGCAACTGCTGCCCACCCCTGGCAATCCGATCGTTTATGGCGACTGGCTGCATGCGGACGCCGCCAAACCCACCATCTTGCTCTATGCTCACTACGATGTGCAGCCGATCGGCGATGCCGCCCTGTGGCATAGTCCGCCCTTCCAACCGACTGTGGTGAAGGGCCGACTGATCGCTCGGGGCGCAGTCGATGACAAATGCGGCGTCTGGATCCTGCTAAAAGCTCTCGAAGCCATCTTGGCAGCCGGCGGACGTTTGCCCGTCAACGTCAAATGCCTCTTCGAGGGCGAAGAAGAACTGGGCTCAAAGAACACAATCGCCGCTCTGAATCAATATCGCAGCCTGCTGGCGGCTGACGCGCTGATCATCTGCGATGGTCCTTTTTCGCCAAAGCAACCCGGCATCGGCGTGTCGGTGCGTGGCGCAGTGCAGGGCGAGCTGCGTGTAACCGGTCCGCCCCAAGACTTGCACAGCGGGCGTTATGGCGGCGCAGTGCGCAATCCCATCCACAGCCTGGCGCGCATCATCGCAGCGCTGCACGACAGCGAAGGGCGCGTGCGGCTGCCGGGCTTCTATGATCAGCTGCCGCAATCCCCCGTCAATCAATGGTGCGGCATGGCGGGAGCTCGCCCGATGCAAGCGCCAGCGATCATGCCAGATGCCAACGCAGATTTACAAAAGGCGGCGGGACTAGATGATTTCTTTGGCGAAGCGCTGGGTTCTTTCGCGGTTCGGACGACCATGCTGCCGACTCTGGACGTGGGCGGGATTTTCGGCGGCTACAGCGGCGAAGGCCTGCGCGCCATTATCCCATCAGAAGCGGGCTGCAAATTGACCCTGCGCACTGTGCCCGGGCAAGACGGCGCAGAACGCTGGGCGAGCCTGGTCGAGCATGCCAAGTCCTTCCGCGAGCCGGGCATAGACATAGAAGCCAGGCTGCACAGCATCGCCCATCCTTTTGCCATGGCTGCCGACGGACGAGAAGCGCTTGCCCTGCGGCGGGCGCTGGAATCGACGCTGGGCATGCCGGCGCGGCTGCTGCGCCATGGTGGCTCGCTGGCGATCGGCGGCGTCTTGGCGCGGCTGCTGAATGCGCCCGTCAGTATGCTGGGCTTGGGCTCGGGCGGCAATTCGCACGCGGCAAATGAGTATATTGTGCTGGACGATATCGCGCCGGCGCTCGAAGTGGCGATTCGCGCGCTGTTTGAGCTGGGCAACGAGGGCTAATCCCCGCGCACATCCAGCACATCGCGCAGGGCATCGCCCAGGAAATTGATGCTCAGCACCGTGATCATAATCGCCAAACCCGGATAGATGCCCAGCCACCAGGCGCGCGAAAAGAAGCTGCGGGCATCGCTGATGATCAGCCCCCAGGTCGGCGTAGACGGTTTGACGCCCAAGCCCAGGAAGGACAAGCCCGCTTCTGCCAATATGGCGAAGGACACGCTGAGCGTGGCTTGCACGATGATGGGCGCGATGGCGTTGGGCAAGATATGCCGCAGCATGATTCGCAGATCCGACGCCCCCATCGAGCGCGCCGCCAGCACATACTCTTCTTCGCGGATCGACAGCACCATGCCGCGCGTGATGCGGGCGAAGTCGTCCAAAAAAGCCAGCACGATGGCCACGATGACATTCTCCAGCCCCGTGCCAAAGACCGCCACCAGATACACCGCGATGATAAAGTTGGGGAATGCCCACTGCAAATCGATGTAACGCATGAAAATGGTGTCGATCCAGCCGCCGTAATAGCCCGAAAGCACACCCATCGTCACGCCCAGCAGCATCGAAATCGTCACCGCCACCACGCCCACAAAGAGCGAAACGCGCGCGCCGATCAAGATGCGCGTGAACAGATCGCGCCCCAGGTCGTCCGTGCCCAGCAGATGCGCGCTCGAGGGCGGCTGCAAAATATCAAATTCTTGGCTTAGCGGGTCGTAGGGCGAAATGACCGACGAGAATAATGTGCTGAGAATGATCGTGCCCAGCAGCAACATACTGGCGATTGCCCGTTTATCCCGCAGCAACTGCTGCCAGGCGCGCGGACGTTGGGGCAGGCTGGGCTGCTCGATGCCGCGCAGGTGGGCGACAGGGGCCTGCTTTCCCCCGACCTGTCGGGGGGATCGAGGGGGGTTGTCAGTCATAGCTGATGCGCGGGTCGATCACGCGGTAGAGCATATCGACCGCCAGATTCATGAATACCAGCAAGACCGCCACCAACAGGATGCTGCCCTGCACGACTGGATAATCGCGGTTGAGGATGCTTTGGATCAGCACCCGTCCCAGCCCCTTGATAGCGAAGACATTCTCCACCACCACCGAGCCGGAAAACAGCAGCGCCAGCGAGATGCCCATGACGGTCACGACGGGTATGAGGGCATTGCGCAAGGCATGGCGAAAGATGACCCGTCGCTCGTTCAGCCCCTTGCTGCGCGCCAGGGTGATGTAATCTTGCCCCAGCACTTCCAGCATCGCGCTGCGCGTCAGGCGGGCGATAGAAGCCGAAAATGGCAAGCCCACTGCCAGCCCAGGCAGAATCAAATAGCGCAGCCACTGGTCCAGCCCAGCGCTCATGGGCCGGTAACCGATGGCCGGAAACCAGCGCAGATTGACGGCGAAGACGATGATCAGCACGATGCCGATCCAAAACGAAGGCATGCTGATGCCCAGGAATGCCGCGAAGTTGAAGCCATAATCCAGCAGGCTGTCTTTCTTGACCGCCGAGATGATGCCAGCCGACAAACCCAGCGTGAAGGACACCAGGAAAGCCACCACCGCCAGCGAGACCGTGCGCGGCGCCGCCTCGGCGATCTGCACATTGACAGCCTGATGACTGCCATAAAGCGACTGCCCCAGGTCGCCAGCCAGGGTATTGCGCAGCCAGAAGACATATTGCACGATGACCGGCTGGTCCAAGCCCAGCTTGGCGCGGATGGCATCGGCGGCAGTGGGATCGACATCGGCGAGCAGCGCGGCGATCGGATCGCCCGGCACCGCCCGCAGCATGAAAAAGACCAACGTGCCCACCGCCCAGACGACGATCAGCGCTTGTATCACCCGCGCGACAAAATAGCGCATGCCCGCTTCCTGTTGTTGGGCGCGATCCCCCGCCCGACTATCTGAGCAGGGGGATTATTGATACTTGTGCGGCGATTGTCCGCATCTAACTCAGGCTGACGCGGTCCAGATCGCGCAAGCCAACAATGCGGCTTTCTGGCGGATACGTCACCTCGGCGCGATGCACGAGGATCTCTGTGCCATGGAAGATGAAGATCGACGCCAGCTTGTCGCTTGTCAGCTGGTTTGCCTCTTGCACCAGCGCCTTGCGCGCGGCGGGATCGGCTGTGACCGCCTGCTGGTTGATCAACTCGTTGACGCGGTCGGCGGAAAAGAAACCGAATGCCCGCTCGCCATATTTCTCCACCAAGTCGGCATCGTTGCGGTTGGCGCCATTGAAGCGCGAGTCGCTGAGCATCCAGTCGACCAAGCCGTCATCGGGGTCAAAGTCGCCGCCGCTGCCCAGCCGCAGCAAGTCGTATTCCATGCGGTTGGCATCTTCGATCAACACGGTGAAGTCCTTGATGTCCAGCTCGATTGTGATGTTGAGGTTGCTGCGGTACATGTCGACGATGACTTCGGCCTGACGGCGTCCGGCTGGCGTGGTCAGCAGCTTCAACGTGGGGAAGCCCTCGCCATCGGGGTAGCCCGCGTCAGCCAACAATGCCTGCGCCGCCGCGACATCAAATCGCTGTTCGCTGGTTTCGTTGATGCCTGTGTCGAAGTAATAACCCATAGCCGGATTGATCGTGCCGAAGGCTGGCACGCCGCGTCCAAACAAAGCCCGCTGGATGAAACGCTCGCGGTCGAAGGCTTTCGCCAGCGCCAGCCGCACCTTGAAGCCGTTCTGCTGCTTCAGCTCATCGACAGACAAGTTGAAATCCTCGACCACCATGGGCTCGCGCCAGGGATTGACGAAGACCGACTGGAAGCCGTTGCCAGGGATCTCGTCCACGACCAGATCGGGATTCATCAAAAAGCGGTCGACCAGCTCGGCAGCCACGCCATTGCCGCCGATGAGGTGGATGTCGCCAGTTTCGATAGCGGCAGCCAGCGGCTCGTTTTCGGGGATGGGGATGATGGTCACCTTGTCGACGACCGGGCGCGCCGGGTCATAATAGTCGTCGAAGCGCTCCAGCACGACGCCCTGCCCCAGCTGGTGTCCGGTTACGCGGAAGGGTCCCGTTCCAACCGGCATCAAGCCATACTCCTGCAAGCCCATCGATTCGATTGCATGCTGGCTGACGATGGTCATCGCGCGGCCGCTGGAACGTTCCAGGGTCTTGACCAACAGCGAGGCTTGCGGCTTGCCAAGGCTGAGCTGGATGGTCATGTCGTCCAGCGCAACTACATCCAGTACATTGACGAGGTTGCCGGAGTGAATCGACTGCGCTGGATCTTTCGAGCGATTGTATGTGAAGACGACATCGGCGGCCGAAAAGGCATCGCCATTGTGCCAGGTAACGCCTTCGCGCAGGTTGAATGTCCAGACCAAGCCATCATCAGAGACAGTCCAGTCGGTGGCCAGGTCGCCTTCTGCCACCAGGTCGGCATTGATATGCGTCAAGCCGCTGAGCACATTGGATGCCACCTGGAATTGCAGCACCTGGTTGATCTGCGCGGGATCAAGCGTGGTGATTTCTGCTGTGCCCGCCCAGCCACAGATCAAATGTCCGCCACCTTGGGCGAAGGCGCGCGTGGCTGCTGGCAGGGCGATGCCGGCCGCCCCCATCAGATGCGAAAGCGATATCGAGCCGCCCGATGCCGCCACCAGCCGCAAAAATGAACGCCGGCTCAGCTTCGGACCGCTGATCTCGTCTTTGCTCAAACCAAAGAGCGGGTCGCGCGGGTCAAAGTCGTAGGCGCGGCGATGCTCGTCGGCGATGCGCGCTTTTTCAGCGCCGGTGAGGCGAGCAAACATGTCTTGCAGTCGTTTGTTCATCTTCTATCCTCCGTCTTGTTTAACTAGATAATTCTCAGTTCGTATAGCATGCAAATAAGTATAGAGTCTTGGTGCGCCTCATGCAACGAACTGGCGACTGTCAACGGTCTGCGCCATCCCGAAGGACAGATGGAGCCGACTAGTAGCATACCTCCCCGCGCAGGACAGCTTTCTGCACTTTGCCCAGGGCATTGCGAGGCAGGTCGGCGGCGAAGATCACCCGTCGCGGCGCTTTGTAGGCGGCTAGCCGATCGCGGCAATGCGCACAGATTTCGTCTGCATCCGGGGCAGCGCCTGGCTTGGGCACGATGACCGCCACGACCAGCTCGCCCCACTCGGCATCCGGGCAGCCGACCACTGCGCAGGCCGCCACATCCGCATGCGTCATCAGCGCCAACTCGACTTCCGGCGGATAAATGTTCATGCCGCCGCTGATGATGAGGTCTTTGGCGCGGCCCTTGAGCGTGAAGTAGCCATCGTGCGAGCGCGAACCCAGATCGCCCGTACGCAGCCAGCCATCTTCTGTGAAAGCTTGCGCCGTCTTTTCGGGTTGATTCCAATATCCAGCGAAGACATGCGCGCCGCTGATCTGCACTTCGCCCACAACGTCATTGGGCAGGGGCGTATCGGTTCCGGGGTCGACGATGCGCGCCTGCACGCCTGGCAGCGGCATGCCCACCGAGCCAACGCGCCGCTCGCCATGCAGCGGGTTGGACAAGTTCATGCCGGTCTCGGTCATGCCATAGCGTTCCAGCAAAGTGACGCCGAAACTGCGCTGATAGCCAGAGAAAAGATCGTCAGGCAGGCGATCGCTGCCGGATGTCAACAGACGCATATGGCTGAGGTCGATGCGCCGCCCCGCCGCGTGCGTATAGAGCCGACGGTGCATGGTGGGCACGCCCATGAAGACCGAGCAGCGCCGGCTTTGCAGCAAGTCCAGCACCGCCACAGCATCAAAGCCAGGCAGCAGATCGGCAGTCGCGCCAGCATGCAGCGCTCCGTGCAGCGCCACCACCAGCCCGTGCACATGAAAGATGGGCAGCGCATGCAGCAGCACATCGTCCGCGCGCCAGCCCCAGGCCGAATGCAGCGACTTGATGTTGGCGGTCAAATTGCCATGCGTGATCAGCGCGCCTTTGGGACGGCTGGTCGTGCCGCTGGTGTACAGCATCATGGCAGTTTGGTCGGGCTTGGCGGGCAGGCTCACGGGCTTGGCGGAATAGCTGCCAACGCGATCTGTCCAGTGCGCGTCCGCGTCGATGAAAATTGCCTCTTGCAGCGCCGGCAGGCTGGAAATCATCTCGGCAAGCGACGATTGTTTCGTCACATCTGCAAATAACAAGCGAGCGCCTGCATCGGCCAGGAAGTAGTGCAGCTCGGCCGGCGGATAACCGGGATTCAAGGGCAAAAACACCGCGCCAACTTGCATTGCCGCCAGATGCAAGTAGATGAAGGGCAGGCATTTGGGCAGCTGCACAGCCACTCGGTCGCCAGGTTCAACACCCAGCGCGCGCAGAAAGTGGGCAGTGCGACTGGTCGTCTCTGCCAGCTGCGCATAGCTGATTGCCTCGCCGCCGATGAACTGGATGGCGTTTTTCTGCGGATTGGCTCGGCAGTTGCTGGCGATTGCGTCTAGGAACATGGCGCATTTTTACCACAGAACACACAGAGGCATAGAGGAGAGGTGCGGGGGCGATATTTGTGTCGCCGCTATTTTGTTCGACCGCAGGATGTCACGGTGTAGAGATGAGCCAGTGGGTCGCCCGCTTTGTGGGATGCGCGACTGACGGGCGATTTTCAAATGTCGCTCCTGCACCCGATCTGTCAGAGCGGCCGAGGGCTACAGTCCTCAGCGCCCCAGCAGCACCACGACCGAACGCGCGCCAATCTGTTGTGTCGATTGATCCAGCAGCGGCGGCTCATCGCCGGGCGCATAGCTGTCATCGGGCGGGGCCAGCGCTGTGTTGACAGCGGTATGCCAGCGCGCGCCTCGTGGCAGTTTTGGCAGCTGGAAGCGCGCCGGCAGCCAGTGCGCATTCATGATGATGTAGACCAGCCGACGAGCTTTCGCTCCACAGAACAACAGGCCCAAACGCCGACTCTCGTGCGTCCAGTCAGGCTGCCAAGGCTGCTGTCCATGATAAGACACGCTTTCGTCCGCGAATGTACCCTCGGCATTCGGCGCAGGCTGATGCCGCAAGTAATCGGCTCGCCGCAGAAGAGCTTGTGTTTGCCGCAGCTTCAGCAGATTCTTCACAAATCGCCACAATGGCGGCTGCGCAGCCAGGCAAGACCAGTCAAATTCGTTCAAGGCCTTGTCGTGGCAAAAGCTGTTGTTGTTGCCGGCTTTGCTGTGCCCATATTCATCGCCCATCCACAGCATGGGCAGGCCTTGGCTGATCAGCAGCAGGCAGAGGAAGTTTTTCTGCTGACGGGCGCGCAGGGCGTTGATGGCAGCGTCGTCGCTTTCGCCTTCTGCGCCGCAATGCCAGCTGTGGTTGTCGTCCGCGCCATCGCGGTTATTTTCGCCATTGGCGAGGTTGCGCTTGCAGTTGTAGCTGACCAGGTCGCGCAGGGTGAAGCCGTCATGGGCGGTGATGAAATTGATAGAAGCGCACGGTCCACGCTCGCCATACATATCGGGGGAGCCTTGCATGCGCGCCGCCACATCGCCCACCAGCCCGGCATCGCCTTTGACAAAGCGCCGCAGATCATCACGATAGCGCCCGTTCCATTCTGCCCAGCGCCCATAATCCGGAAAGCTGCCGACCTGGTACAAGCCGCCGGCATCCCAGGCTTCGGCGATCAGCTTGGTGCGCGCCAGCAGCGGGTCCTTCGCCAGTGCCTCCAGCAAGGGCGGGTCGGGATGCGGATTGCCGTCGGTATCGCGCGCCAGACTGGAGGCCAGATCGAAGCGGAAGCCATCGATGTGATAGTCGCTGACCCAGTGGCGCAGGCAGTCCAGCAGCAGCTTGCGCACGACCGGATGCCCACAATTGAGCGTATTGCCCGTGCCGCTGAAATTGTGATAACTGCCATCGGGCTTGAGCAGGTAATAGATGCTGTTGTCAATGCCGCGGAAAGAGATGGTTGGTCCTTTTTCATCGCTTTCTGCTGTGTGATTAAAGACCACATCCAGCCAAACTTCGATGCCCGCGCGATGACAGGCCAAGATCAGCTGCTTCAGTTCGCGCGCCGGGTCATCACCAGCGGCATAGGCGGCTTTGGGCGCGAAGAAGCCGATCGGGTTATAGCCCCAATAATTCACTAGCTGCTCGCCGGTTTCGGGATGGTGGTTGCGGTTGTCGAGCTCGTCAAATTCAAAGATGGGCATCAGCTCGATGCAATTGACGCCCAGCGACTGCAAATAGGGGATTTTTTCAATCAGCCCAGCGTAAGTGCCCGGCGTAGCCACATCCGCGCCAGCTGTGAAGCCGCGCACATGCAACTCATAGACAACCAGATCTTCTCGCGGCGTATGTAGCTGTCGGTCGCCCTGCCAGTCGAAGTCGCCGCTATAGGGACGGGCGCGATAAGCCGCGTTGGCATATCGTTTGCCACGCCAGCATTCCAGCCCCCCAATCGCTTTGGCATAGGGGTCGAGCAAGATCTGCTGCGCGTTAAAGCGGTGGCCGCGCGCTGCATCGTTGGGTCCATCCAAGCGGAATCCATATTCAATTCTCTCGGGATCCAAACCCTGCACGATCATGGCATAGACATCGCCGGTGCGGCAGGCATCCAGAAACGGGATTTCGATCATGGGCTCATCTGCGCCGCGCTCGAACAATACCAGGCTGCACGATGTGGCATGACGAGAGAAAATGGCGAAGTTGATTCCATCGGGCACGGGAGTCGCGCCAAATTGCAGCGGATTGCCCGGATAAAACTGGAAGTCGCCCAGGGCGTAGGCACTGTGTTTGATCATGGTCGTACTATACCAGCGATGTTGTTTTGTCCGCACGGCAAGCCCTCTTACTAACCGATTAGGATGGCGGGGGACTCTGTCGCTGACAGAACTGCTACTTCCGCCAGAGATTCTGATGAATAATTGTAGCAATCGCCGAATCGAGGCATACTACTAGCAGCAAGGTAGGGTCGAGTGGCTGATACTACGATGTCGGACAGCCTTCGTTTCGAAAGGTGGCAGGCGTGAATCAGGCGGCGGACACAGGGCTGGCGGCGCGGCTGAATCGGCTGGTCGATTTTGCGCCTGTGCTGATCGCGTTGCTGCTGGCGCTGGTCGTGTCTTCCGTGCTGTTGGTCGCGCTGAATACCGACCCGCTGGCGGCTTTCGGATTCATGCTCGAGGGCGCTGTCGGCACCGAGAACGCTACGGCCGAGACCTTGGTCAAAGCCACGCCCATATTGTTCGTGGGCATCGGCATCACGATCGCCTTCCGCGGCGGCATGATCAACATCGGCGGCGAAGGGCAGATGATCGCGGGCGCCTTGGCTGGCACGACTATGGCGCTTGCGCTGGGCGATGCGCGTATTCCAGCCGAAATGGCGAAGACGCCCGGCGCGTTCGACTTGATTATCGTGACCAGCGCATTGATCGCCGGCTTCCTGGCAGGAGCGCTCTATGGCGGGCTGGCAGGATTTTTGAAAGCCTACTTCGGCGTCAACGAGATCCTCAGCACTATCATGCTCAACCAGATCGCCGTGCAGATGATGAACTTCCTGCTCAATGGTCCCTTGCTGGATCCAGCTGTGGCGGGCTTCAACAACATTCCCAAAACAGCGCGACTGGTTACCGCGGCGCAGCTGCCCCGACTGTCACTGCCGCTGGGCGATCCCTGGATCTTTGCCCGCACGCGCTTGCACTGGGGCTTGGTCGTCGCCATCGTGCTGGCGGTCGTCATCTATATCTTCTTGTGGCGGACTTCGCTGGGCTATCGCATCCGCGCGGTGGGCGAGAATGAACGGGCGTCCAGCTATGCCGGCATCAATGTCAAGCGGCAGATGATGCTGTCGATGTTCTTGGCCGGCGGTTTCGCTGGCTTGGCGGGCGTCGTACAGGTGCTGGGTTTGCAATATCGCTTGCAAACAGACGGCTCGCCAGCGGGCTTCACGGCGGCGGCTGGCTTCAATGGCATTGTGGCGGCGCTCTTTGGCGGGCTGAACCCCATCGGCGCGATCCCGGCATCGGCATTCTTTGGCGGGCTGCTGGTCGGCGCGCAAAAAATGCAGCGCGAGATCGGCGTGCCAGCTTCCTTGATCACCGCGGTCAATGGTTTGATCGTCGTCTTTGTGGTCAGCAGCGAGATCTTCATTCTGCAGCGCAGCAAACGGCGCGTCAGCCTGCAAGAAACGCCGACAGCCCTCGGCCCCACCAAAGCAACAGAGACGGGGTCGGATCTGCCTGATTCTGCCAATGAAGCGACTGCGGAGGAGGCGAGCTGATGGGCTTGGACGACATTTTCACCGCCAGCGTCTTTGCCTCTGCGATTCGCTTGGCGACGCCCTATATCTTTGCGGCCTTGGGCGAGACCTTTGCCCAGCGCAGCGGCGTGCTGAATCTGGGCGTGGATGGCATCATGTTGATGGGCGCCTTTGGCGGCTTCTATGCGGTGCATCTGGCCCAGACTGCCGGCGTCATGGCCGAACCCCTGGGCTTGCTGATGGGTGTGCTGGTGGCGCTGATCGTGGGCGGGCTGATGGGCTTGGCGATGGCTTTCGTCAGCGTAACCCTGAAAGCCAAACAAGGCATCAGCGGCATCGGCGTCTATCTGTTCGGCTTGGGATTGAGCGAGCTGCTCTTCCAGCAGTGGGTGGGCACGCCCAAGTCAGTAGCGGGCTTCCCGCGCATCAGCTTCCCCATCCTCACAGACATTCCCATCCTGGGCGAGATATTCTTCCATCACAATCTGCTGGTCTATGTGGCTTTTGCGCTGGTGCCGCTTTCGGCATTCGTGCTCAATCGAACGACCTTTGGCTTGATGATCCGCGCGGTGGGGCAAAATCCCGAAGCAGCCGATGCCATGGGCGTCAGCGTGGCGCGCGTTCGTTATGCCACGACCACCATCGGCGGCATGCTGGCTGGCTTGGCGGGAGCATCGCTGTCTATCGCGCTGATCAATCTGTTCCAGCAGAACCTCACCGCCGGGCAAGGCTTCATCGCTGTTGCGCTGGTCTACTTCGGCGGCTGGAGACCGCTGGCGGTGGCGGCCGGCGCGATGCTCTTCAGCTTCGTCAACGCGCTGCAGTTACAGATCAAGGTCATCGGCGCAGATATCCCATCGGAATTCGCGGTGATGGCACCCTATGTCATCACCATCATCGCCCTGGTCTTCGCCACCAAACGTCAGGAACAACCGACCGCGCTGACCAAGCCCTATGAGCGCGGCGAATGAGTTATAGTCGAAATTGGGCCTAAGCTGCCCGCAGTGATCACATGGCAACTAAAAAAAGGAGACCAACGCCATGAAGAAAGCACTACTGCTCACCCTTGTCATCGCTCTTTTCGTCGGAGTGATGCCCAGCCTAGCGCAAGACGATGTCTTCCGTGTCGCAGCGGTCGCGCCCAGCGCTACCAACGACCTCGCCTTCAGCCAAAGCATGCACGATGCGCTGATGGCGATACAAATGCAAATGGGAGAAGATGCCTTCCAGTTCGACTTCCAGGATGGCACGTTCATCGTCGATGATGCCGCCGTCGCCCTGCGCGAGTGGGCTGCCAGCGGCGACTATGACCTCGTCATCGCGCATGGCTCGCAATTTGGCTCGGTGGTCGAAGAACTGGCGGCGGAATTCCCAGAAGTGTCTTTTGCCTGGGGCACCGACTTCAACACCTTTGGCATGGACAATGTATCTGCCTATACGGCGGCGGCTGACCAGGGCGGTTTCGTCAACGGCGTTATGGCCGGCTTGATGACCGAGTCGGGCGTTATTGGCGTTGTCGGTCCTATCGAAGTGGGCGATGCCAAACTGTATGTGGATGGCTTTGTAGCTGGCGTCGGCGCATCCAACCCCGAAGCCACGGTCAATGTCGTGTACATCCAGTCCTTCAGCGATGTCCCGCAGGCTACCGAAGCGGCGGAAACACATATCGCCAATGGCGCGGATATCTTGACCGGCACCGCGCAAATGGTCGTTGGTCCCATCGCCATCGCAAATGAGAATGGCGCGCGCTGGTTCGGCACACAAGCCAGCCAGGCCGAGCTTGCCCAAGGCGCAGGCGTCGCCTTCCAGGTCTACAAGTGGGATGTCGTCTTGTCAGAGATCGTCGCCAATATCCAGGCAGGCGACCTGGGCGGACAATCCTACGAATTGACCTTGGCAAACGGCGGCCTGGTCATGGAGTTTGATGCCTAGATCGTCACAGCCCCTCAGTCCCCTCGATTAGTCGGGGGGAAGTGAGCTACGCGCAATCTACAGATTTAGCCCCCCCCATTGATATGGGGGGACCGAGGGGGGTAGACAGGGCAGAAATGAGCCAAACCGAGAACCAACTGCTGCCCACGGGCCATGCGCGCATCGACAGCCTGACCATGTCGGGCATCGTCAAGCGCTTCCCCGGCGTGCTGGCGGCTGACGAGATCGACTTTGATGTCCGCTCCGGCGAGATCCACGCGCTGCTGGGCGAAAATGGCGCGGGCAAATCCACGCTGATGAAGATGCTCTACGGGCTTTACCACCCCGATGAGGGCGAGATCCGCATCAATGACGCGCCCACCATCATCAAGAGCCCGATCGATGCCATTCAGCACGGCATCGGCATGATCCACCAGCACTTCATGCTCGTGCCATCTTTGACCGTAGCAGAAAATATCGCGCTGGGCATGAAGTCGTCGCGCGGCTTCCAGCTCGATCTGGATGTCGTCAGCCAGCGCGTGCTCGAGCTCTCCGATATCTACAACCTCAAGGTCGACCCACACTTGCCGATCTGGCAGCTGGCGGTTGGCGAGCAGCAGCGCGTGGAGATCTTGCGCGCGCTCTACAAAGGCGCGGCTTTGTTGATTTTGGACGAGCCAACGGCGGTGCTCACGCCACAGGAAGTCGATGGACTCTTCCGCATTTTGAATCAGCTGGCGGCGGATGGCCACGGACTGGTCTTCATCTCGCACAAGCTGCACGAGGTGCTGGAGATCAGCCACCGGGTCACAGTCCTGCGCGATGGGCGGCGCGTCAACACCATCCCCACCAGCCAAGCCACCCGCCCCAAACTCGCCGAGATGATGGTGGGGCGTCCGGTGCTGCTGGAATACGAGAAGAACCCGCTCCAAGCGCGCGATGACCGGCTGGCGCTGCAGGATGTCAGCGCCTTGAGCAACCGCGGCACGACCGGTCTCGATGCGGTGTCGTTGCAGTTGCGTGGCGGCGAGATCGTGGGCATCGCCGGCGTTTCGGGCAATGGCCAGCAAGAACTGGCGCAGTGCATCACCGGCTTGCGCGAGGTAACTGCGGGCAGCGTGACGGTCGATGGCAGCGATGTCACCAATGCGCCGCCAGCCGCCCTGCACGCCATCGGCTTATCCTACATCCCCGAAGAGCGCATGATCGACGGCGTCATCAAGGAGTTCAGCGTCGCCGAGAATTATGTGCTGCAAGACCATGGCCACCCCAAATACACCACCGCTCGCATCTTTATGCTCTTCAACAAGATCCGCCAAGCCTGCCGGCGCGCCATCCAGCAATTTGAAATCAAGACGCCCAGCACAGAAACGCTGGTCAAGAGTCTCTCGGGCGGCAACATCCAGAAGCTGGTGCTGGCCCGAGAGCTTTCGCGCGATCCCGGCGTGCTCATCGCTGCGCAGCCCACCCGCGGCGTCGACATTGGCGCGACTGAATATATCCACAAGCAGCTGCTGGAAGAGCGCGACAAAGGCACCGCCATTTTGCTCATCAGCGAAGACCTCGATGAGATCCGCGCGCTGTCCGACCGCATCGCCGTCATGTACGAGGGGCGCATCGTCGGCGAGGTCGTCAACGACAATGTCGATGTCGAGCAGCTGGGTCTGCTGATGACGGGCGGGGTGTAGGCGCAATCTATTCGCCGCTTTCCTGCCACGCGCCGTCTACTTTTGTCCAACCGAAGGGCGGCTCGGGCAAACAAGTAGCGCCGTATTCCAATTCGTCTGGCTGGTCTTCGAAGGCAACATGAACCGGTTTGCCTGTCAAGCCGCTCACAAACTCACCGAGAACCAGCTCGGTTTCTTCTTTGGCTTTTTCAAGTATGCCCAGCTCTTTACTATCCTCAATAAACAATTTGACCGCCTCGTAGCGACCCAGCTCTTCAAGCAATTCCCAGTCTCTTCCGCCTAAGGCGAAGGATTGGTCTGATTGTCTCAGCCGCACAATCGTACAGTTGGTAATGGTCGGGTGCGGAACGAGCAGTGTGCAAGTTTCTTCACAACGCAAACTGTCGGACCTGATTTCCGTGAAGTCGATGCCGGCTTCGATGATGCCCTCTGCCTGGTGGTCGCCGCCGTAGCTGGCAAATTCGTCGAAGCGCGTAAAGCCTCGCTTTATGCCCACATGGACATCTCGTGTATGCGGATCGCTGGTCACGGTCACCAGTCTGCCGATCCCGCGCAGGCTGGATAGAATGACACGGCTCGAAATGACTTCCGCCGTCGCGGGTTGCGCAGCCAGGCGATCCATCAGCTTCGCGAGCGATGTCGTCATTGGCCTAATAACGAATAACACGATCAACAGGACAAGCGCGCATTTTACCAAGTCTATGCTTGCCTTCAGCTTGTCCATAGATAAAGTCTCCTACAGGAACAATTAGGGGCGATTAGGTTTCATGCGCAGATTATGGTCAATCTGCTGGCCTATCGCCACGCCAGTTTACGCCCTCGCTCGCTCTTTCAACGTTGTGTAGGCACAAAAATCCTCTGTGCGCTCTGTGCCTCTGTGGTGAATGACTCGCATCCCCTTGCCACATCCCGCGCAGGCTATACAATATGCGCCTGATAAACCGAATCTGGAGAAATGCAAATGAAAACAGCAACTGGCAACTTTCCTCTGGGCTGGCGGCGGCGCAATTTCAGCTGGGAGCAGGACACAGCGAGCATGATCAACTGGGCGCTGGAAAATGATCTGGAAGTCATCGACCTGGGGCAAGACGCCGATAAAGACGCCCGCGCCGTCATCGAGGCGGGCTTGCGGGTGGGCAGCGCCGATCTCTGCGTCTGGCAAGCGATGATGTCGCCCGATGCCGGCGAGCGCCGCGCTGCCGTCGCAGAAAATGCCGATTACATCCAGCGCTGCGTCGATGCGGGCGTCAAGACCTTTTTTATCTGCATGGTCCCGCAAGACCCGGCCCGTCCACGCAGCGAAAACTTCGCCTGGATGGTGGAAAGTTATGGCGAGCTGCGCGCGACCTTCGAAGCCAATGACGCCTATCTGGTCATCGAGGGCTGGCCCGGTCCCGGTTCGCTGGTTTGCACGCCCGAGACCTACCGCGCATTCATCGAGCAAGTCGGCTCGGCGAATATGGGCGTGAATTATGATCCATCGCATTTGCTGCGCATGGGCATCGACCCCATCCGCTTCCTGAAAGAATTCGTGGGGCATGTCTTCCATGTGCACGGCAAGGATTGCATGATCGTCGACGAGAACTTGTATCAATACGGCAACTTGCAAGCAGCGACATTCGCCAAAAGCTACAAATACGGCGGCATGAACTGGCGCTACACCATCCCCGGGCATGGCTTGTCGGATTGGAAGATCATCCTGGGCATCTTGCGCGACAGTGGCTACGACGGCTGCATCAGCATCGAGCTGGAAGACCACTATTACGATGACAGCGAAGCCGAGCAAAAGCTGGGCGTGCTGCAAGGCGTGAAGTTCCTGGCGGGCTCGTAAACGCCATGACTGACAACAGGCAGGTCGCGGTAGTCGGCTTGGGCAATATGGGCATGGGCATGGCGAAGAACCTGTTGGCGGCGGGATTCGCTGTGCGCGGCTGTGATCTGCGCGCCGAACGTTTGCAGATGCTGCATGAAATGGGCGGCGAAGCAGCGCAGGATCTGACGCAGTTGGCAGACAGCCAAATCGTCTTTGTGATGGTGATGAGCGGCGGACAAGCGCTGGATGTCGTGAGCAGGGCTGGCGGCCTGCGCGAATGCCTGGCGCCGGGCGCGACCATCATCATCACAGCCACGATAGAGCCATCCGAAATGCGCGAGGCGGCGGCGGCATTGGCGGGCAGCGGCATCGATCTCATCGACAGTCCGGTCAGTGGCGGGCAATTTGGCGCGGAATCGGGCACATTGACGATGATGGCGGCGGGCAAAGCCGAGGTGATGACACGTTGTCGGGCGGCGCTGGAGGCGGTCGGCGGGCAGATCTTTCATGTCGGCGAAGATATCGGCATGGGGCAGGTGATCAAAGCATCGCTGCAAGCCTACATCGGCGTCAGCTTCGTGGGCATCTTCGAGGCGCTGGCATTGGGCGCGCGGGCGGGCATCCCCGGCAAGACTCTCTTTGAGGTCTTCAGCAGCACGCATGTCGGCAACAGTCCCTTCTTCAAGAATTGCGCCCAGTTGATCCTCGACCGCCAGTTTGAAGACAGTGGCAGCCACATCGGCACCATGGTCAAAGACCTGGGCATCAGCATGCAGCTGGCGCGTGAAAATAGCTTGCCGCTCTTTGCCACCAGCGCGGCGCAGCAGCTATTCCAGGCCGGCATATCCCTGCATCCCAATGGCGACAATTGGTCGATCGTTCAGTTTTTGGAGAGTTTCACGGGCTCCGAAGTAAGTTGGTGAGAGACTCAAATCACCGACGGCGATGCAGGGGCGAGCCGTTGGGTCGCCCGCCGCATATTCGTCTCATTACGGGAGTATCTATTTTCGTGTATATGGGGCTTTCCCCATCCCCCCGACATGCGTAGAAATCCGCGCGCGCACTTTGCCTCCCCCCGACTTTTCGGGGGGACTGAGGGGGGTAGACATTTGCCTGGGCTGACTTCTGCGCACATTGCGTTAGAATGATGGGCAATCGCGTCACCGGAGAGACAGCAGCATGGCGAAACTGGGCGTAATCACCGATGGCATCAGCCGCGACTTTGAGCAGGCCTTGGCAGTCATCAATGAAACCGGGCTGACTTGCGCAGAGTTGCAATATCTGTGGGATGTCGAAGTCGGCGACTTGTCCGATGCGCAGTTGGATCGCGTGCAGCGGCTGGTCGCGGCGCATGGCGTCGAAGTATCATGCATATCGCGGCATATCTTTGGCGGTTTGGCGCTGGGCGAGCTGGAGACCGATTCGCCCGCCTACATGGAACAGTTGGCGGCTTTGCAACGTTGCATCGACATGGCGAAGGCCCTGGACAGCCCCTTGGTGCGCATCATGAGCTTTCGCAAAGAGATGATCCTCTTTGGCAGCCAGGGCGCAGAGCAATGGGTGGTATCGCGCGGGGCATGGGACAAGCTGAAGGCGATGCTGCTGCCGGCGCTGGAAATCGCGGCTGAGCGCGGTCTGCGGCTGGTGGTCGAGACGGGCAACAACGCCATGATCAACTCGGCCTGGCTGGCGCGCAAGCTCATCGACGAGTTGAGCAGCGAGCATCTGCAAACATTGTGGGACCCTGCCAACAGCCTGTATTGCGCCGAAAGTCCCTATCCAGCGGGCTATGAGGCTTTGCGTGGCAGCGGCTTGGGACACATCCACATCAAGGATGTCCTGGTCGATATGCCAAAAGCGCGCGTCGATTGTGTGCCCCTGGGCAGCGGGCAGATGGCGCCCTACCTGGAGCAGATCGCCGTGGCATTGGCTGCCGATGGCTATGCCGGCAGCGTGTCGCTGGAATCGGTGTATCGTCCGCACGCTGGCAGCTTCGCCGATGGATTTCGCGCGTCAATCGACAAGTTCAAAGCGCTCTTCAGCTGATGACAACGTTGTCAGCAGACCTGCGGGGAACTTGGCGCGCAAATCTGGCTGCGTTGTGGCGGCGAGATCGCGCCCCACTGTTGGCGCTCGTACTTGTTTTCCTGATCATGACCTACCCCTTCGTCCAGACGATGCATCACACGCTGCCCGGCGACGAAGTCGATACGCATACAGCGCTTTGGCAGAACTGGTGGATGCGCGAGGCATTGCTGCAGGGGCTGGACATCAACCACAGCCAGCTGCTATTTCATCCGACTGGCCTTGATGTGTCGCTGCAGCCGCGGCGTTGGACGACCTTTCCACTGTGGATGCTGCTTTTCAGCCTGGTTGGCGACCCGCTGGCTTTCAATCTGGTGGCTTCTCTGGGCATCATCTTCAAAGCCTATGGCATGTACCATATCGGCTTGCTGCTCTTCAAGCAGCGGCTGCCGGCTTTTGTGGCGGGCGCTTATTTTGCTTTCAACTCGTACAGCCTGCGCGTGGCGCTAGAGAAGCCCAACACCGGCGCGACTGAGTGGATCCCCTGGTTCATGCTCTTTTTCATGCTGGCCTTGTTTCGTCTGCGGGCGGGAGATGGCTGGCGGGCTATAATCCCAATCACGCTCTGCGCGGGCATCTGCTTTTCGCTGAACCTGTATATGAATCTGAAGATAGGCATACTGGCTATGCTGCTGGGCGGCAGTTTTGCCCTGCTGTATCTGGCGGCGAGCAGCTTGTGGACTTCGCGGGATTGTTGGTTGACCTTGCTGTTGTTCAGTTTCACGGCGCTGGTGATTTGCGCGCCTCTGCTGCTACACACGCTGAGCGACGACGACTTTGCGGCGGCGGCGGGGCGGCCCGTCCTCACGATCGATCCCCTGAATGTGGACCTGTTTTGGCAATGGTGGCCCGCCGGACTGGTGAGCCTGGGGCTGGCGCTGCTGGGCATGGTGTATATCGTCCGCTGGCAGCGCGGGGCGTGGATATGGCTGGCGCTGGCGCTGGTCTTCAACCTGCTGAGCATGGGGCTTACCATTCATTTTCGCAGCGAACCCCTGCCGATTTATTGGACGCCTTATCGCATCGTGGAAGACAATTTCTTCTTCCGCACATTGAATTATCCGGCGCGCGTATACGCGATCTTTGTATTTGCTTATGTGTTGATAATCGGCTTTGGTTTCTGCCTGTTGCAGAGCTGGCTGAGCGACCGGCGCTGGGGGCTGGTCCTGCTGTTCTTGCTGGCGGGGCTGCTGCTATATGATTCGCGCATCTTCCCCTTGACTCAGCGCGCCGAGATGCAGTCGGATTATGTGGCTGTGCTGGACGAGCTGGAGCCCGGCGCTTTGATTGATGTGCCCTTCGGCAGACAGACCGCCAAGTACTACATGTCTTTGCAGCGCCACCACCTGCGCCCAATCGTCGAAGGCATGACCGCGCGCATGCCCACTGACGCTTACAATTATATTGATGCCAATCCTGTTTTGATACCGCTTCGCTATTCGCGTCATTTGACAGAAGGCGGCCCGCCCGAGATTGAGCTGACCGCAGCCCAGTGGCAAGCTGGCATAGACGCCCTGGTCGCCGATGGATTCCGCTATCTGATATTGCACCACTACTTGCCCTCGCGCCTGCTTTTGATCCCCCGTGAACGACCTGCCGACTGGGTGATGACGCTGCTGGCCGACCAGCCGACCGTCTATGAAGATGACGAAGTCGCTATCTATGACCTGCTGGAGTTGGATGTGGGAGCGCTGGCTGCGGCGAGCTAATCTGCGAAGCCAGCCTTTGCCAAGCCAACCGGCGCGGTAGTGTAAGAATCCCGCGCGCCACCTTGTCCAAACAGCGCAACCTAGGAGGAAACAGCATGTCAATTCCCAAGAAAATTTTCGGGCGCACGGGACATCTCAGCACACGCACCTTGTTCGGCGCGGCGGCATTTGGCGATGTCACGCAAGACGAAGCCGACCGTACCATGCAATTGCTGCTCGATTACGGCGTCAATCACATCGATACCGCCGCCAGTTATGGCGAGTCCGAGCTGCGGCTGGGACCCTGGATGGAGCGTTATCGCGACCAGTTCTTCTTGGCGACCAAGACAGCCGAACGCACCTATGACGGCGCAAAAGCCGAACTTGAGAAGTCGCTGCGGCGTCTGCGCGTGGACGAAGTCGACCTCATCCAGCTTCATTACCTGGTGGGCAATGAGGAATGGGAAGTGGCGATGGGCGCTGGCGGCGCGCTGGAATACCTGATCGAAGCGCGCGAACAAGGCTTGGTCAAATACATCGGCGTTACCGGACACGATGTCGCCATTGCTCGCATGCACCAGCGCAGCCTGCAACGTTTCGACTTCGATTCAGTGCTGCTACCCTACAATTACCTGATGATGCAGAACCCCGTCTATCGCTCGGGCTTCAACGAAGTCCTGGAGATCTGCCAGGCGCGCAAGGTGGCTGTGCAGACCATCAAAGGCATCACGAGACGTCCCTATCTGACCGACAAGCGAAGTCACGCCACCTGGTACGAGCCGCTCACCGACCAGCCAAGCATCGACAAAGCTGTGCACTGGGTGCTGGGCAACGAGCAGGTCTACCTGAATACGGCGGGCGACATTGGCATTTTGCCCAAAGTGCTGAGTGCGGCGGCTCGCTTCGCCGGGCGCACGCCAGAAGCGGACATGCAGGCGATGGCTGCCGAATGGGAGATGGCGCCGCTGTTTGTATAGCGGCTCAGGCACCCCGCAGCGCCGATAGGATCGCCCGTATCCGCTCTGCCGAAGCCTCCCAGCGCGCATAATCATCGCTATTGCCCAGCGACAAGCGCGGATTGCGATAAATCATGCGGCTGTCTGCTTGCCTGCGCGCAGAGAAGTGGAATTCGCGCGCGCCAGTTGTGCGAGCGATAGGACGGATGTTGCCCGCGTTGATGCCGCCGCCCGGCATGATCGTCAATCGTCCCGCCGCCTGCTGCACCAGCTGCGCGATCAAAGGAGCGCCCGCTGCTGCGCTCTGTGCTTGCCCAGATGTCAGCAAGCGCGATATGCCCAGCCCAGCCAGCCTTTCCAGCGTGGCAAATGGGTCGCGGCACATGTCAAAAGCGCGATGAAACACCGCCGGCAGTGGCAGCGCCTGTTCAATCAGCTGCCCCATACGCTGGCAATCGACCGATCCATCCGCCGTCAGGCAGCCGATGACCACGGCGGATGCGCCGGCCCGGCGGGCAAAGTCGATGTCGCGCCGCATCACGGCAATTTCGGCATCGCTATACAGAAAGTCGCCGCGCCGCGGACGTATCAACGCCGCCACGGGGATATCCAGCCGCTGGCAAGCCAGTTCCAGCAAGCCGGGCGATGGCGTCAATCCGCCGCTGGGCAAGTCGGCGCACAATTCAATGCGCTGGGCGCCGCAGGCTCGGGCGATCAGCGCGGAATCCAGCGAATCGACTGCGACTTCAAATGTGTAGGTCACAGCTGGCGCAACCCCCTCGGTCGCTCATTCAGGGTACTGTAGGGGCGAGCCATTGGGTCGCCCGCCGCAGTCGATACATGAACGATGGGCGACACAAGTATCGCCCCTACATCACCCTCTGTATTCTCTGTTGTTATCATTTGCATGACTTACTTTGCTCTACTTCTGCGCCTCTGTGGCTCAGCCTTTTGCTAGGGATAGGGTATCAACTCCACTGTCGGCAGAAAGCGCTGCATGTCGGCAACATCATAGGCAGCGGTGCCCGGCTGCAAACAGACTGCGGTGGCAGCGGCAATGCCCAGCCGCAAGCCGTCTTCTATGGGCAGGTTTTGATGCAGCGCCTGCGCCAATCCCGCCAGCACGGCATCTCCCGCGCCAGCTGGACTGCTGACTTGGACAGGAATGGGCGGGATATGATAGCTGCGCCCGTCCAGCACCGCCAGCGCGCCATCCTTGCCCATCGTGACCACCACCTGCGATCCAGACTGCGCCTGCACATCGCGCGCAGCCTGATAAATCTCATCGAGCGTGCGCAGCTTGCAGCCTGCCAGCGCGGACAATTCGTGTTCGTTGGGTTTGACAAATGCCGGACGCGCCTGCAAGCCAGCCTGCAGATTGGGTGGCGCGGCATCGTAGATCACTGGCAGACCGCGCTCGCCCGCCAGCCTGATGGCATCGGCATAGAAGTCGGGTGTCATGCCAGGCGGCAGCGAACCGCCCGTGATGACGACGCTTGCCTGCGAGAGCGCTTGTTCATAGCGCGTCAGCAATGCCAGCACATCATCGGGGCGCACATACATAGACGCGCTGGTGATGGTGGTGTGCTCGCCAGCCGCTTCGTCGACGATGACGGTATTGATGCGCGTCTCGCCGGCGACCTCACAAAAGTCGACTGTGACGCCCAGTTCGCGCAGCATGCCGGCGACTTTTTCTCCCACTGCGCCAGCCGCCAGCCCCAGCGCCAGACTGTCTATGCCGCGCCGTCCCAATATCCAGCTGGCATCGGTGGGTTTGCCACCCAGGCTGTGCACGGTGCGCGTGGCGCGGATGGTCGTATTGGTCGTCAAGCGCGGGACGAAGACGGTGAGATCGAGCGTGGTGTTGGGCGTCAGCGAGACGATCATGGCTCAATCGCGGAAATCGGCGATAGCGCTTTCCATGGCGGCGCTTTCGTCTTCCAGCAGCGGACTCGCGCCGATCTGCCCAGCCATCAGCATGACGAAGGCGTTGGTATCCAGCCGTTCCACCGCATCCATGGCGGCTTCCAGGTGCTTTCCCATCAAGAAGAGGCCGTGCCAGGGGGCGATGGCGCCGGCGGCGTGTTTGGCGATCATGGCTTCGCGTCCGCGCATGGTAGCGACGATGCGTTCGCCCAGTTTGGGGCTGTGGGCGGGCGCGTATTCGATGACGGGCGTCGTGCCAAACTTGCGCGTGGCTTCCATCACCGGCGGCATGGGGCGGTTGGCGCAGGCAAAGACCATCAGGTGGCGCGGGTGGGCGTGAATGACGGCGCTGCCCACAGCGCGGTAATGCTGGTGCAAACCCAGGTGGACGGCGCTTTCCCGCGTTAAGCCGCCTGCGCCATGCACAATCTCGCCCCGGCAATCGACCACCAGCACATCGTCTGGCCGCAGCTGCCACTGGTGCATCTGCCCGGCCAGGGTGGGCGACATGCAGAAGAGCTCGCCAACGCGCAAGCTGATGTTGCCGCCGCCGGCATCGGTCAGATGACGATCGAAAAGGATGCGCCCGATGCGCGCAACCAACTCGCGCCCGGCTTCCAGTTCGGGGGTCAAGGGCATTTGCACTTCTCCTGGCGACGCGTCATAATGAGTGTAGTGTGGCACAGGCTGTGGCGCGATTCAACGGCAAAGCGAGGCGTCTAGCGCTTGCCGATAGCCCAGCCAGCCGCAATTTTCTTTTCTGCTGCCTGCCGAACAAACGAGGACGGACCATGGCATTTGAATTTGCCACTGCAACGCGCATCATCTTCGGCGATGGCACAGCCGACCAACTGCCCGAGCTGGCAGGCGCACTGGGCGGGCATGCCCTGCTGGTTACTGGCGCAAAGCCCGCCCGGCACAGCCAGCACATCGACGCGCTTTCCAGGGTTGATCTGCCTTGCACGGTCGTCAGTGCGGCGGACGAACCCAGCATAGCTGCCATCGAGGCGGCTCGCGCAGAAGCACGCGAAGCACGCTGCGACCTGGTGATCGCCATCGGTGGCGGCAGCGTCATCGACAGCGGCAAGGCTTTGGCTGCCCTCATCCCCAATCCTGGCGAAGCGCTGGATTACCTTGAAGTCATCGGCGCGGGCGAGAAATTGACCGTGTCGCCGCTGCCTTTCATCGCCCTGCCGACCACAGCGGGTACGGGCGCAGAGGTCACCAAGAACGCCGTGCTCAGCTCGCCCGAACATGGACTAAAAGTGAGCTTGCGCGACAACCGTATGCTGCCTGATATCGCCCTGGTCGACCCGCTCTTGACACATTCGCTGCCACCAGTCGCGACCGCCAGCACGGGCATGGACGCGCTGACACAGCTGTTGGAGCCTTTCGTTTCGCATTTGGCGAATCCGCTGACCGATGCGTTATGCGAGGCCGGCTTGCGGCGGGCGGGACGGTCGCTGCGGCGCGCGGTTGCCGAGCCGAATGATGCCGATGCGCGCGCCGATATGGCTTTGGCGAGTTTGCTGGGCGGTTTGGCGCTGGCCAATGCCAAATTGGGCGCGGTGCATGGCTTCGCTGGGGTGCTGGGCGGTTTGACGGGCGCGCCACACGGGACGGTCTGCGCTGCGCTGCTGCCGGGCGTCATGCAAGCCAATATGACAGCGCTGGCTGAACGCGCTGGCGATTCGCCCGCCCTGCCAAAGTATCGGCGTGCCGCGCGGCTGCTGCTGGGCTCGTCCGATGCGACTGCCCACGACGCGCTGGCCTGGATCAACGAAACCAGCGGCCTGTTTGATATCCCGCGCCTCGGCGAGCTGGGCCTTCACAAGACAGACTTTGCTGAAATCGTGGCGAAATCGCAAGCCTCCAGCAGCATGAAAGGCAACCCCATCGCCTTGGATGCGCAGGAGCTGGAAGCGATTCTCTCGCTGGCGCTATGATGGCAGAGCCAGGTCTATGAAAGCGCATTGGCTGCTGAGGCCTTTGCTCTACCTGGCCTTGCCGCTGCTGCTCTGTGCGGCCATGCCACTGTGGCAAATGCCGCTGGCGCATGATGATGCTGACAGGCTGATATTCTTCTCGGACAGCGACACCATTGACGCCGGGCGCGGTTCCAACTCGGTTTATGGCATTGGGCTGGACGGACGCGGGCAAAAGCGCATCGCCGGCTCCATCAAACACGGCGCGGATTACCTGCGCATCAGCGATGTCGATTGCCAGTCCGCCAGCAGACTGATAGCCATCGCCACCAATGACAGCACCCTGAATGGCTTTCACCTGGTGGAAGTCGCTGGCACGGGTCTGCGACATTTCACGCCGCTTGGCGAGCCTCTCATGGCAATTCGCCAGTTGTCTCTGTCGCCGGATGGCTCGCGCATTGTCGTTTCGCGCGTCTGGGACGACTCGCCCGCTGCACGATACGGCTTGCTGATCGGCGATCTGCGCAGTGCCGAATTTGTCGTATTTATGCCGCCTGGCGATTCGCGTTCAATATCCGCCCCGGCCTGGTCGCCAGATGGGCAGCGCATCGCCTATGTCGTGGAAGAAGCGGGCAAGCATCGCATCGCCATGGCAACGCCCGATGAAAACGACAAAAGCAGCGAGAAAGTCATTCACACCACGACGCGGCGTATCGGCAGGCTGGCTTGGTCGCCGGATAGCCTGTGGCTGGCAGCGGAAATGAACGGGCAGATCATCAAAATGCGCCGCGATGGCAGCAAGTTCACTCGGCTGAGCAGTGGCCTGGGCGGGGCTTGGTCGCCGCAGTGGTCTCGGGATGGCGGACGCATCGCTTTTGCCTCGCGCTCGAGCTTTCCTGGAACTGTGCAGTTGCTGACCATGTCGGCAAAGGGCGATGATGCGCAGCGCGTGACGGCTCTGCGTGGCGAACTGGCCTTGGGCTGCTGGCTGGGATAACAATAATCTATCCCCTCGCCTTATTTTCTACGCCGACTCCACAACCACAGCGCTAGTGTGCCTGCGATCAGCATGCCGCTCAAAGCCAGCAGCGCGCCACTGTAGCCCAACGCGCCGATGGCAAAGCCGCCCAGCACCGGACCAGCCACTTTGCCGACATTTTGCAGCGCGCCCAACAGACCCATGCCTGCGCCCAGGTTGTCGGCGCTGATGTCGTCGGCTATCAGGGCTTTCGCGGCCGGGAAAACAAGCGCCTGCGCCAGGCCCAGCAGACCTGCCGGCAGCAGAAACAGGGCGCCGCTATCCAGCGACCGCGCCAGGGGCAGCGACAGCGCCAGCAACAGCATGCCCAGACTGATGGCGCGCAGATAACCCAGCTTGTCCGCCAGCCGCCCGCAGACCGGCTTGCCCAGCACATGCACAGCTTCGCTCAGGCTGAAGAAGAGCCCGACCAGCGCTACGCTCACGCCGGCTTCCAGCGCGAAAATGGGCAAGAATGCTTTTAACGTATACAGCGCCACAAAAGCCGCCGCTTCCAGCCCGCCCGTCACCCAGACAGCTGGCAATCGAGCCGCTTCTGTCAGCGCCGCGCGCAGGTTAAGAGCGGGCATCGTCCAGGCGCCGCCAAGCCCCTTCTTGCTGGGTGGGCCTTCGGCTTTTTTCGCTTGTGCGCAGGAGGTCTCGCCTGGCAAAACAGAGACTTTGCGAGTCGGGGGCAGCCACAGCAGCGGCAGAAACATGGCGCAGCTTAGCAGGCCGATGACCGTGAAGACATCGACCGCAGCCAGCGACAGCAGCAGCCAGCCGCCCAGCAGCGGACCGACGATGTATCCGCCACTGCGCGCCATTTCGAAAGTGCCGATGCCCGCCGCCAACGACCCGCCCCGCGCCAGCTCGGCGATATAGGCCAGGGTCACCGGACCATAAATCGCCGTGGCGGTGCCATGCAGCAGGCGCAGCAGCAGCAGTTGGTCGGGCGTGCTGATGAAGCGATACAAGAAAGGCACAAAAACGAAGAAGCCCGCCCCCACAAAGAGCCACATTCGCCGGCCCCAGCTATCGGACAAAATGCCAAAAAGCGGCTTCAGGAAGAGCCCAGTGATGGTCGATATGGAAACGATCATGCCCAGCCAGGCGCCCGATGCCCCCAGCGAGGCTGCGAAAATAGGCAGCAGCGGCGTTTTGCCCATCTGGTAGGCAGAGCGGGCGATGAAATCGGCCAGCATCAGGCTGAGGAAGGGGCGACTGCGCGTCATGCCGCCGCATTATAGTGGCGCGCGCCGCTGCTGGCAGGGGCGAGAGCAGCCAGGAATGCCTGCAAATCCTGCCGCGCTCCAGCCGATGCCTTCATGCCGCCTGCGTAGCTGCTCGTACAAGGCCAGCGCCACCCTTTCATCACGCCAATCATAATCGGCTTTCTGCGCAAAGGGACTGCTGGCTGTGCGCGTGCCGCCGCGACCATCGCCAGAGCCGAAGCTGTCGATGACGATGCGCTGGGCGCCGGTAGACAGCAGCCGCGCCGCGAAATCGACTGTGTGGGGAAGACAAGGCGCAACGGCGATCTGCACGCGGATGCCCCGAGCCAGCGCCTGCTCTATTGCCGCGAAACGGCGCTCAATATCGGCGCTCGTCGGTCCATAAGGCAGGTCGCCACGGTCGGTTTCGATTGTCATGCCCAGCCATACATAGGGAATCTGCGCCAGCAAATCCAGGTCGTCCAGCAGCGCCGCCGCCCGCGTATGCAGCAGCAGCAGATCGAGATCCTCATATTGGGCGAAGACTTGCAGGCAGCGCCGCGTCAGCCGCAGCTTGCGTTCGATAGGCTGGTAGGGGTCGGTCACCGGGCTGCAGAAGATGCGCAGGGTTTGCCGCGCGGGATGTCTTGCCAGCTGTGCCGCCAGCAACTCGGGCGCATTGCTTTTGACGATCAGCGCCTCGCCCCAGCCTTCATCGCTTTGCCGGGCAAAGAGCCAGTTGGGCAGGCTGCGCGCATAACAAAATGCGCCGCAATAGCGTTTGCCCAAGCCACAGCCAGCCGCCCAGGACAAGCTGTGCGTGAAAGGCAACTCGCCGGTCTGCAAGAAGCCGCCGCGCTGTGGCGTCAGGATCGATTTGGCGATTAGGCTGCGTATGCGCATGGCTGCGATTGTAGCAGGCATCCGCCCACGGCGTTCGCGAGCGACACAAGTTTCGCTCCTGCGCGGATTCTATTTTGTGGTTTTGGGTTGAAAGGGCGAGGTTTCGCGCCCGATCACAGCGCCAGGACGCGGCTTTCGGGCGGATGCGCGCTCAAAAAACGGCTGGGGACGAACGCGCCGCCTTCACGCACAATCATGCTGTCGATGAGGCGGATGCCATCGCGCCCGGGCCGATAGATGCCTGGTTCATTGGAAAAGACCATATTCTCCTGCAGGATCGTGTTATCACCAGGCGCAAGCCAGGGCGACTCGTGCCCTTCTATGCCCATGCCATGCCCGATGCGGTGGCGGATGAAGTCGCCATAACCGCCCCTGCGCAGCACATCCAGCGCCGCCTGATTGACGCTTTCGCAGCTTGCGCCGACTTGCAGCGCAGCAGTGGCGGCCAGTCGGCAAGCATCGGCCGTCTGCAGCGCGCGCATCAGCTCATCATCGGCATCACCGACGGCGAAGGTCGCGCCGCTTTCGGCATGATAACCGGCCACCGAAGCGCCAATGCCCGCGATTAGCGGCTCGCCGATCTGGGGCAGGCGCGCCATGGGCGACCCATGTGGCAGGGCAGCGCGCGGTCCGCTGTGCACAGTGCCGACGACAGCCGCGCCGCGCAGCCTGAATTGTTCGCCGATCTCCACCTGCATTTTCGCCAGCGTATCGCCCAAGCAGGCGCGCAAGATGTCCAATTCTGTGCCGCCGCCGCGGATAATATCGCCAGCACCCCCCAGCACGGACTCCAAACAGAAGTCCGCGTAACGCGCGGCTTTTTCAATCTGCGCAATTTCTTCGGGCTGCTTCACCCAGCGCAGCCGGTTGACCAGGTCGCAAGGTAGGCAATCCGTCTCCAGCCGCTGGGCAAGACCTAAGGACAAGCTGTCGATGGCGATGCGCCCTGCGCCGATCTCGTGCAACATCCAGGCGACCGGATGCAGCTCGCCGGGATACTCAAAATAACTGCGGACATCGCCGATCCAGCAAGCGGCGGCATTTTCCAGCTCCAGCAGCGGCACAAACAGCACAGGCGCGCCAGCCTGCGGGACATAACAGCCGATAGGTCGTTCCGAGGCGATGTGACTGAAACCGCTGGCGTAGATGACATTGGGCGCATCCAGCAGCAGGATTCCCGCCAGGGATTCCTCTGCCAGCGCCGCCTGGATTGCCGCCACGCGCCCACGATAGAAGTTTTCGCCCAGCGGCATCACGGCAGGGACAGCGAACGCATATGCAAGCCGCCTTTCTGCGCCGATGCCGTCACGCTCACAACCACGCCCGGCGCAGCCCGCAGAAGCCACTCGATGCGCGCCGATGTGTCGCTCCATTGCGGCAGCCAGGGCGACCATGTGGCAGTGCGTTCATCGCGCCCGGCCAGGTGACCGATGCTTTGCCGCGCCGAGCCCATCAGCAGCGCGCAGTCCTCCGCCTCCAGCGCGATTTCGACTGCGCCAGCCGTGCCATGCGCCAAGGCTCGCTGGGTCAGGTGGGTGGGCAGGAAGCCTTCGTTGACGACCAGCGCGCTCAGTTTGACCAAGTCGTCCGCCAGCCGCTCGGCTTCCAGCTGCCGAATGTTCAGCAGCGGGGCAGTCATGGCGTGGCGCAGCGTGAACAGGCAATTGCTGTGTAGGGTTTCGGACAAGAAGTTGCGCGCCTTCTCTGTCGTGGCGAAGCTGCGTGGCGGCGGGTTGCGGAAAGTGTACATATGCGTCCAGCCGCCGATCTCGACCAGGCCCAACTGCGGATGCTCAAAGGGCTGCCAGTCGATGAAACCAGCGCCGTCCAGATGCTCATCGTTGTAAGCCAGCAACGTAATCTCGTCTTCGGTAGACCGGGCGCGCACCTGGTATTTAGCTGGCTGTTGGATGCCAGCCGCCAACTCTGGATTCCACAGCTCGGTGCTGAATGTGATGATGCCGAATTCGTCATAGGCCCATTGCATCAGTGAGCCAACGCGCGGCTGGTCGGGGTCGGTGGTGAATTCTTCGTAGACCGAGATGACGGGATAGCCAGTCAGCGCTGTGCCCATTGCGCCGATGCGCTTGTAGAGGGCGAGGTCGGCGCGTGGCAGGCTGTCGTCCGGGGCGACCAGCGAGGGCCTCAGGTGCAAGCCGCCGTGACTGTGATAGCATTGCATGCCGGCGATATTGGGGTGGTCGAGGATGAAATCGGCGATTGCCCGCGCTTCTGGCTCGGACAAGGGCGCTTCTCCTGCGCCATATTGTCGAAATTCGGGACGCCAGCCAGCGGGGAAGTTGCGATTGAGGTTGCCGTCACGCGGCTTTTGGACCTCGAAGTTGACGCCGTCCCAGTCGCCACGGATTTCGCCTTCGCGGTAGAGGCGGTAGTAGGGTCCGCGCCCGATCTCGCCCGCTTCTCGCAGGATCATCAGGCGCGGATCTTCGGTAGCGGTCCGCCATTCGCCAGCTGGATCGCGAATGCGCATCTGGGTGATGAAGCCATCGCCATTCATGTCACGCTGGCACAAGCCTTGCGTCTGTTCTTCGCCGGGCAAATGACGTCCATTGCCACACCAGTGATGCGGCGTCTTCAGGCTGATCTCTGCGCCATCGGGATTGATGCGCGGGATGATGTAAAAAGCCAGCTTGTCCAACAGCCAGCTGACATTGGCGTCAAGGCCGTAATTGGTCAGCAGATACCAGATGGTATAGACGGCGGTCTGGGTGGTGGCGACTTCTTCGGCGTGGATGCCGGCGTCGATGTAAAAAGCCGGCTTGTCAGTGTGCGACCCCGTGGCGGTGTTGGTCACCGTCATACAATGGATGGCTCGTCCGCGCCAACTCTGCCCGATGACTTCTAGGCTTGCCAGCGCCGGATACGCGTCCGCCAGCCCCTGCAAGTGATTGCACAACGTCTGGTAGTCGAAGTATTCGCCAAAGTCGATAGCGGTTGACATGCCGTCTCCTGATTCGCCTTCGTCCCTTGTGTTGATTCAGAAGTCTTGACTAACGCGTGCCATGTCGGGACGCACAAATTGGCCGCCGCCTTGTTCGCCGACCACCTGCCCATCGACATAGACCGTTTTGCCATTGACGATCGTCCGCGCAACCCGGCCGCGGAAGGTCATGCCGGCGTAGAGCTTGTCACAATCGCGCGCCTGGCTGAAGAGCATGTCGCGGTGAATGGTCGTCTGCGCCTGGGGATCATAGATGACCAGGTCGGCAAACGCACCCACAGCGATATGCCCGCGCTCGGGATAAACGCCGAAACGTTTCGCGCCATTGGTCGCCACCAGCTCGACCGCCTTGTTGATGCTGATGCGCCCGTTCAGCGCTTCGTGCATCACGCCCGGCAGCAGCTCTTCGACGCCTGGCGCGCCTGGTGGAGTCGCCCAGATATCTTCGCGGGCGCTTTCTTTTTCGGCGACAGTGAAGGGCGAATGGTCGGTGGTGATGGCCATCAACGCGCCATCGCGCAAGCCGCCCCACAGCGCTTCTTGATCGGCAGATTTGCGCAGGGGCGGGTTGATCTTGGCATAGGGACCCACGCGCGCCAAATCGTCTTCGGTGAAGAGCAGGTAGTGCGGGCAAGTTTCTGCGCTGGCGGTCGATCCCGTGGCTTTGAAACGGCGAAAGACATCCAAAGCCTCGGCACAGCTAAGGTGAGCGATATGCAGCTGCGCGCCGATGCTCTCGTTGAGCGTGAGCAACGTGGCAATGGCCAGCGCCTCGACATGCGGCGGACGCGATTCGCCATGCGCAGGCACATCATTACGCCCATCGGCGATCAACTGCGCCGTATGCCATTCCAGCAGTTGGTTGTTTTCAGCGTGCACCGCGCAGACCAAGCCCGTTTCCGCCACCAATTGCAGCGCCTGAAGCAGCTGCGGCACATCGGGCAGGCAGAGCCCCTCAAATTCATCATCGCGTCCCTTTGGCGCTGATGTCATGAAGATCTTGAAGGCGATCGCGCCCTCGTCGACCATGGCGGCGATCTCCTCGCGGTCGAGCAAACCTGGCGCGCCGTACAAGCCGAAATTGACATAACTGTCGCGCTGTGCCAGCGCCTTGCGCATGCGAAAGATCTCGCCAGTGGCGCAGCAGGGCTTGCTGATGGGCATCTCGAAGATGGTGGTGACTCCGCCAGCCGCCGCCGCCCGCGTTTCTGTGGCGAAGTCGCCTCGCTGGGGATAGGCAGGCGCGCGGCAATGAAAATGTATGTCGATTGCGCCGGGCAGCAACAGCTTGCCGCCGGCATCAATAGTCTGGTCGGCGTAGATGCCAGTCGAATCGCTGCATAGCAGGGCGATGCGTCCATCGCGGATGCCCAGATCGAGGCGGTTGATGCCGCTTTCCAGGACAACCTGTGCGTTGGTAATCAAAGTGTCCAGCCGCAAATCAGCTTCCTTTCTCGTGTTTGCAGGGGAGTATAACATCTAACCGCCCTCGCCTCCGGCAGGTCAGGTGGTTGATATTTTCATGATTAACTTGGGATTACTTATATTCTGTGGTTCAGCCTTTACAGCACGCGCGCCACAAAATCGCAGAGAATAGATGTGGTCGCGGCATATTCAGTCAGCAGCACATGCTCATTGGCGGCGTGAGCGACTTCATAGCTGCCGGGACCAAAGATGATCATGTCGCCGAGCGCCAGGTCCATCAGGTGCTTGGCATCGCTGCCCGGCAAATAGCCGATCGGTCCTGGGTGCGCGCCCAGCTCGCGGCTGACGCAATCCAGAAAGAGCTGCCCCAGCTCGGTTTCCAGCCTCGATTCGAACCAGCTGGAAAATACAAAGTCGCCCAGGCTGGCGCTGGCCGGCGCGATATCCACAGAGTCGAGCACGGCTTGCAGTTCGGCGCGTACCTGTGACGGGTCTTCGCGCGGGATCATGCGCCTGTCGAGCTGGATGGCGCAGCTGTCGGGCACGGCATTGGCAGTGCTGCCGCCGCTGATGACGCCGATATTGCAGGTTGGGCAGCCGACCATGGGGTGCCTTCTCGCCGATAGCTCGCGGTGATAGCCCTCCAAGGACTTGATGATTTTGCCCATGGCCACGATGGCGTTGATGCCGCGGTCTGGGTTGGTGGCATGCACCGATTTGCCGCGCACCTGGACTGTCGCCCGCAGCACGCCCTTGTGCGCTGTGGCCACGCGGTTGGCGGTCTGTTCGCCCACGATGATGAAGTTGCAGACCGGCAGATGCCCCTCGTCCGCCAGCCATTTTGTGCCCAGCTGCCCGCCCACTTCTTCTTCCGCCGCTGCCACCAGCACGAGCGAACCACGCAGGTCTCGCCGAGCCATTTGCCGCATGGCCAGCATCATAGAGGCCAAGGGGGCTTTGTCGTCGACGCTGCCCTTGCCATAGAGCGCGCCATCGCGGACGATCGCGGCGTAGGGATCGACATGCCAGTTGCGGGCTTCGTCGGCGGCAATGGGCACAGTGTCGATGTGCGCATGCAGCATGATGCGCGGCTCGCCTTCACCCAGCATCGCGATGGTATTGAGCGCCTCGGGCTTGGCGGAAGGCGCTATCTGCCGCACCAGGCAGCCGATGGCACGCATCTCATCGGCAACGAAATCAGCCATGGCGCGGGTGTCGCCAGGTGGGTTGGGCGACGGGATCTGCACCAGCCGCCGCAGCAAGTCAATCGCGATCATCTATATGCCCTGCACCGACTTGTATTCTTCCAGCTCTTCGGGACTGTAGACCTGCATCAGTTCCAGCTCGACGCCGCCGGCTTCTTGCTCGAGGAATGCCACCCAGCCTTCGGGATGGACATGACTGCCTTTGACCTTGCAAGCTGCGCATTCTTTGAGCGTTGCGCCTTTGGCTTGGGCAGCCGCCAACGCCTCGTCGATATTGGGCACGGCATAGCAGATATGATGCAAGCCTTCGTAGCCGCGGTCTTTGATCCAGGCGTCATACCGTCCGCCCGAGTCCATCGACTGGCAAAGCTGGTATTCGACATCGCCGACATTGAAGATGACGACGACATTGCGCGATTTGCCGTATTCGTGCACTTCGGCATCTAGCGCCAGACCGAGGAATTCTTGATAATTGCGCAGCGCCGTCCGCGCGTCCTTCACCGCAAATGCCATGTGTTTGATATAACGTTCGTGCATGATTGTCCTCCGGATAGGATAATTGCTGAGATTATAGTGTTTTCTGGCCGGCCAGGCATCAAGCCAATCGCGAGAATTCCATCGCCCCTAATCCCGATAGCGGGACCGAGAGGGGGTAGTGCGTTCGCACCGCCCCTGTGGGTAAAATCACGCAAACGCTTGCAGTCGAGGACCAGGCATGAAGATCACCAGCGTAGAAGCTATCCCGCTCTTTGCGTCTTTTGCCGAGGCGCTGGGAGAGGCGCCGCCCGAGCTTACCAGGCCGGCTTTCAGCATGCGCGGCAATCCGCTGCTCGGGCAGGGCGCGGTCATCGTGCGCATCAATACGGATGCGGGTCTGGTCGGCATAGGCGAGGCGATGGGACGACCGGGGCCGCGCGGCACAGCAGCACACATCAACGAGGTGCTCGCGCCATTGCTGCTGGGCACAGACCCGCGGCATCATCACGCGCTCTACACAGCCATGAACGAGCAGATGCGTTTCGCGCCAATGGGCATCAGCGGTGTCGATATGGCGCTGTGGGATTTGCGCGGCAAGATGTATGGCGATTCCCTGCCAAACTTGCTGGGTGGCGCTGTACGAGACAGCATCGACTGCTATGCCAGCCCCATCCCCTACCTGCCCAGCCCCGCCGCATCTGCCAGCAAGGCCCGCGATTTCTTGGCCCAGGGATTCGGCGCAGTGAAGCTGAAGATCGGTCGCGGCATCCGCATCGACCTGGCGCATGTCGAGGCGGTCAGCGAGACAATCGGCGCCGAGACCAAACTGCTGGTCGATGCCAATGGCGCATACACAGTCAGCCAAAGCATCGCGCTGGCAAAAGAGCTGGTGCGGCTGGGCGTTTATTGGCTGGAAGAGCCGGTACATCCGGAATTTCCCGATGACCTGGCGCGAATCCGCCGGCGAGTCGATCTGCCGGTGGTTTCTGGCGAGTGGCTGGGCAGCTGGTTTCAATTCCGCGATCTGCTGCGCGCCGAGGCGGTGGATATCATCATGCCCAATATCACGCGCTGTGGCGGCTTGACCGGACTGATGAAGATCGCCGACCTGGCTATGCTGGACAATGTGCTGGTCGCGCCCCATGGAGTCGGCGCGGGCCTGGGCATCGTGGCGGCTGTCGCGGCTTGCGCTGTGCTGCCCAACTTCCTGATTTATGAATACAACCAGCTCTTCAATCCGCTGCGGCAGGCGGTCATAAATGAGCGCATCGACTTCCGTGATGGCGCGCTGCACGCCAGCCCCGGGCCTGGCTTGGGCATCAGCCTGGACGATACAACAGTGCAGCGATACCGAGTTGACTAGTCGCCAGCCTCGGGACGGGCATAGTCGTCCGCAAATCGCGCGATATCGGCTTGCTGCCAATTGCCAAAGGCGACTTCCAATACGCGCAGGGCAGGACCGCGGCTGGACAGGCGGTGTTTCGCCCCGGCGGGAATCCAGATTTCTGCGCCGGCATCGGCTTCAATCAGCTGCTCGTTCACCTGCACCAGCGCGCCATCATCCAGCACGATCCACAACTCGGCGCGGGCGGTATGCGCTTGCAGGCTCAGGCGCTGTCCGGGCGCAACCGTCATCAAACTGACCGTGACTTCGCTGTTCTGCGCATATTGACGGAATCTGCCCCAGGGACGGTCCACCTGCTCGACTGGCGGCGCTGCCTCGGGGATGGGCTTGGTGACAAAACTAGACATGGGCAATCCTCTGCGCGAATGGGACGGGCTGTTTTTACCACATAGACGCGAAGCCGCCAGATTGATTGCCCGGCAATGCGCGCTGCGGCTACAATTGCCGGCATGGACAAAAATCCCATCACGCTAATCACCGGCGCGGGCAGCGGCATCGGGCGCGGTTTCGCCTTGGCCATGGCAGAGCTGGGCAGCCGGGTCATCGTCAGCGATATCGACCTGTCCAGCGCAGAATCGGTCGCTGCCGAGATCACAGCCGCGGGCGGACTTGCGCAGGCGCGCCAATTTGATGTCGCCGATGGCGAGACGGCGCGCTCGCTAGTTGACGAGCTGACCGACCGCTACGGGCGAATCGACCATCTCTTCGCCAATGCCGGCGTATTGGGTCCGACAGACCTGTGGGATATCGCGCCCGACAATTGGGATGCCGTGCTGGGCGTCAACATCAAAGGCGCGGCTATAATTTGTCAACTGGTGGCGGCGCAGATGAAAGAGCAGCGGCGCGGGCGCATCGTTGTAACCGCTTCGTACAATGGCCTGCGCGTCGACAAGCATGTCATCCCCTACCGCGTCAGCAAAGCCGGCCTGCTCATGTTCAGCAAATGCCTGTCGCTGGTCATGGCGCCGTATGGCGTGACTGTCAATGCCATCTGCCCCGGTGTAACGCTGACGCCCCTGCAGCAGACCTATGCGCAAGCCCTCGCCGACCAGCGCGGCATCAGCCTGGACGACTATCTCGATGAACGCCGATCGCGCATCCCCATGGGCGAACTGACCACCACTGCCGACCTCAATGCCCTGGCGCGATTCCTGGTTTCGGACGAGGCGAGGCTGATCACCGGGCAGACCATCGCGGTCGATGGCGGCGTCATGGCGAGCTCCTGACGCACAAGTCATGAGCTATCGGGCCTATATCACCGCCAGCCAGTCCATCCCGCGCGCAATGCGCAGCTGGTATCTGAGCGGTCGCGGCATGGACAGCTTCGGGCAACATGATCAACCCATCAGCGAAGCGCTGCCAGAGATCGGCGCGGACGAGTTGCTGACGCGCGTGGACGCCATAGGCATCTGCGCATCCGATGCCAAGATGATCCGGCTGGGCGACGAATATCCGCTCTTTCGTGGGCGCGACCTGGCGGCGAATCCGCAGCGGCTCGGGCACGAACTGGCGCTGACGGTCCTGCGAATCGGCGCGGCGCTTTCCGGGCCATATCGGGTCGGGCAACGCTTGGGCCTGCAGCCCGATGTGTATTATCGTGGCGAGCGCAGCGCTATCGGCTCGATGATGGCGGGCGGCTACACAGAATACATGACGCTGGGCGAGCGGATTCTGCGCGGCGATGCGGGCAGTTATGCGCTGCCAGTCGACGATTCGCTGTCTTATGCCGAAGTGGCGCTTTCCGAACCCTGGGCCTGCGTCGAGGCGGCTTTTCGCCCCTTCCGCCGCTTGAATCTGCTGTCGGGCGGATTGTTGTGGATAAGCGGGCACAGCGACGACTTCGACCTGGATATGCGGCTGCCATCGCGGCTGGTGGTCGCCAGCGACATTTCGGCGCGCACAGGCGAGCAGTTGGCGCAGCAGCAGGCGCCAGTGATCACTGCGGACGGATTGGACGCGGCGCAGGCAGCACAACGATACGGCGGGGGCGCTGGCATTGACGACATCATTTTGTTCGAGCCGACTGCGCGGCAGATCGAAGGCGCGCAACGTGCGCTGGCGCGGCGTGGCGCCTTGACCATCGCCGGGACTTCGTCACCTGGCGCAGCCGGCATCGACATCGGGCGAATCCACTACGATTTCAGCGGCATCATGGGCACGGCGCAGTCATCGCTGGCGGCGGTATATGGCGAGGCAGCCAATCGCAGCGAATTGCAGCCTGGCGGCGTCACCCTCGTGCATGGCGCTGGCGGATCCATGGGGCAAATGCACATCCTGCGGGCGCTGAGCCTGGCCGATCCGCCGCGCGTCATCATTGCCACCAATCGCGGTCGACAACGGCTGCGCGCGCTGGAAGCAAGATTTGCGCCGCTGGCTGCGCAACGGGGAGTCGAATTCCAGGCGATCAGCCCGCGCGAGAATCCCAACCAGCTGGAAGCGGCAGTGGCATCGCTAGGCGGCTGCGACGACATCTTGATGATATTTCCTTCGCTGGCAGAAACACAGCGAATGCCAGACCTGCTGCGGACGGGCGGCGTGCTCAATCTCTTCGCGGGCGTCCCGCCGGGGCAAGAGATCCGCCTGGATATCGACCGCATCCTGCGAGACGGGCTTCGGATCATCGGCAGCAGCGGCTCGTCACTGGCCGATCAAGCGCGGGTGCTGCAACAGACAGCAGCCGGGCAACTGGACAGCGCGGGCATCGTCAGCGCAGTCGGCGGGCTGGGCGCGGTCAAAGCAGCACTCTTGGCTGTCAATGCGCGGCGATTCGCGGGCAAAATCGTCATCTATCCGGCGCTTGGCGATATGCCGCTGCGGCCTGTGTCCAATTGGTCGAAGGCAGCGGAGACGGCTCTGCTGCGGGAGTGGCTCGGCGACTAGGCAAGTACCCCGCTCAGTCCCTCTTTCAGGGTGGTTGGGGCGAGCCTTTGGGTCGTCCGTTTTGACCAATTGCGCAGCTTATCCCGAGAATGAACATAAAAAACAAGGATTTCCTCTGTGCTTTCTGTGGTTTAACAACGGGCGAGTCACCGCCTCGCCCCTGCACGACCGCGAAACTCGCTCAGTTGCTCGCTCGTTGGCAAACCACCGATCACGCCAACATGCAAGGCTGTATAGGCGCCCGCACGCACGGCTCGTCGCACCGCCGCCCGCAGCGATTTGCCTTCGCCCAAGCTCACCGCCAGCGCCGCATTGAAGCTGTCGCCAGCGCCGGTTGCATCCACCGCGTCAATCTTTGGCGCCGGCACTTGCAGCGCGCCGCCATCGTCCAGGATCAACGCGCCCCGTGCGCCTTGCGTAATCACCACCGCGCCCGCGCCCAGCGCCAACAGCCGCTCGGCCAGTGCCGGAGTCGGCGTGGCGTCATCGAGCGGCAAACCCAGCAGCATACGCGCTTCGAGCGCATTGGGCGTGAGCACATCGACATGTCGCAATATGGCGGGGTCGGCGGGTCGTGCTGGCGCAGGATTCAGGATGGTCAACGCGCCGGCTTCTTTCCCCAGCATCAATGCCGTCTGCACTGTCTCTGGCGGCACTTCAAACTGCGTCATGAGGATGTCGCTGTCGGCGATTTGCGCGGCGCAATCACGCAGCTGTTGCGGGCGCATGCGCATATTCGCGCCCATGTCGATCGTGATGAAGTTTTCGCCATCGGGCAGCACATTGACGAAGCCCACGCCGCTGTTGCAGTCGGCGATTCGATGAATATGGCGCGTGTCGATGCCCTCGCGCGCATAGACTTGCAGCGCCCAATCGCCAAAGGCGTCATCGCCCAGGCAAGCCAGCAACCGCACATGCGCGCCCAGTCGAGCCGCCGCGATGGCTTGGTTTGTGCCCTTGCCGCCTGGCCCCAGGTCGAAGCCGCCGCCCACCAGATTTTCGCCCGCGAGTGGCATGCGCGGCACACGCAGTGTCAAGCCCTGTACATAGCTGCCGACAACGAATATGCGCGTCATGACATGTCCTCCACAATCAGCGCGACCCTGTACGAACGGACTCATCACAGATAGTATAGTTGACCTGTCGGCACAAGCAGAAATGAGAGGCAACTATATGCTGAGCAAGAAGTTAGCTCTGGTAATTACGCTGTGTTTGTGCTACATTAGCCAACCAGCCAACCAGCCAACCAGCCAACCAGCCAACCAGCCAACCAGCCAACCAGCCAACCATAACGATAGCCCCTGAGCATCGCTGTTCGCCATATAACCGCAGCGATTATTCCTATCCTCAAAGTATCGAATTGCAGATCATAGCCGAGAATTTGAATGGCGATATCGTAAGTCCCTACACAGGCGAAGTCTTCTCCAACCGGTCGCAAACAGACATTGAGCATATTGTCGCCACAAGCGAAGCGCATGACAGCGGCTTGTGCGCGGCAACTGAGTCGGTAAGGCGGCAATTCGCCAAGGACCTGGATAACCTCACACTAGCCAGCCCCAGTGTGAATCGCCACCAGAAGAGCGATAAAGACTTGGCGGATTGGTTGCCGGCACAAAATATCTGCTGGTTTGTCCAGACGGTTGTGCAGGTCAAAGCCAAATATGGCTTGTCAATGGATAGCCAAGAAGCCAATGTAGCAATAACCACCCTGAAGGTTTGCAATCCAAAACCAGCCTGTTACAAGTCTGGCCAAGCCGACACGCTGAATTGTTACGCGGGGCGCTCTTCCACAGACTCTGCTCCCACCGCTGCGTCAACGACATCAACTGCCTGCTACACGGACGACAGTGCCTATGTGAATGGCGCAATCAATGTGCGCAGCGGTGCAGGAGTGAACTTTGCCAAAGTCGATGTGGTACAAAGCGCCAATGTGTCTGTGCTTGACTCGACGCACGAGGCAGATTTCTGCTGGCTGAAAATCGGCGAGAATCGCTGGATTGCGCAGACTCATTTTGTGCTTGCCAGCCATCCCTCCGTGGCTAGAACGACTTCGACGAGAGCAACTTCGACGGCGACGCCCCCGCAAGTTGACTCGAACGAAACCTGCTACACGGACGACAGCGCCTATGTGAATGGCACAATCAATGTGCGCAGCGGTGCAGGAGTGAACTTTGCCAAAGTCGATGTGGTACAGAGCGCCACTGTGTCTGTGCTCGACTCGACGCACGAGGCAGATTTCTGCTGGCTGAAAATCGGCGAGAATCGCTGGATCGCGCGGCTGAACTATGTGCTGGCTACGAAGCCCGCTGTTGTTGTACCAACCGCCCAACCTGTTGTTAGCCAACCTGTGGTGCAACAGCCGCAGGCGCCAGTACAACAGCCGCAGCAGCCTAGTGTGCCCAATCTGGAGTCGGTGGACAGCAATGGCAATGGGCGCATCACTTGCGCAGAAGCGCGTGCCGCCGGGTTGCCTATCCCTGTCCGGCAGGGGCATTGGGCATATCCATATATGCGAGATAGCAACAACGATGGAATGGTCTGCACTTAGCGATTAGCTGCCGCCAGCGCGCACGGTGACCGCGGCCCCTGCGATTCTTGCTTTGTCCGCCCTCCCCCAAAAGAATCGAGGGGTTGGGCGGGTACGCCAGCTTATTCGCCGCCTGGTCGCAGCACAACCTCGACCGGCTGCCAGTCTTCGCCCATGACATCGTGCCCGTCCATGGCCAAGGCGTCGATTGCCGCCTGTGCCAGATCACTACGGTAGGCATCCATGGATGGCTCTTCGCTGATGACCTGCGCCTCCAGCGAAATCGCCACGGTCTGCGCCCAGAGATCTGCATCCATGATGCCGATGCCAGCCGGCGAGGGCCAAATCAGCTTGCTGATCTCGTTGAGCTGCCAGGTTTGATGACTTTCGCCCAGCGTCGAGCCGTTGTCCAGCACGATGCCCACGCACTCGTCCGGGTTCTCGCGGCAATGGATCCAACCGCGGAAGCTGGCTTTCAAGAAAGCCACGGCGATTTCGGCATTGCCCTCTTCCGCCAGCCAATCGGCATTCACGAAGACGTGATCTTGCAGCATGGCCGTGCCCACATCGTTGAAATCGATGACATTCAGGTCTTCGGGCTGGTAGAGCTCGCCGGTGTCGGGATTGACGGCCTCGAGCACCTGGGCGTATTCGTTGTAGGTCATGGCTTCGGCAGCATCCAACTCGCCATTCAGCAGCAGCGACATATCAAAAGGCTGCTGCACGACTGTCACATCATCGGGATTTTCCGGGTCGATATCGGCGGCGCGCATGGCAGCGAAAAGCTCATGCTCGTTGCCAAAGCCCCAGGTGCCGATGCGCATGCCGCGGAAATCCTCAACCGACTCGATGCCCGTATCGACAAATGACACCTCGAGCGTGCCGCTGCGCTGGAAGACCTGGGCGATATTCACCAGGTTGACGCCCTGTTCGTTGGATTCCAGCACCTTGGGCACCCAGGCGAGGCCAAATTCTGCGCCGCCAGAAGCCACGACTTGCTGTGGCACGATCTCCACCGCGCCTTCCAATATGGTTACATCCAAGCCCTCGTCATTGTAAAAACCCAGATCGACCGCCGCGAAGTAACCGGCGAATTGCGACTGCGCCACCCACTGCAGCTGCAGCTTGACGGGCTTGAGGTGTCCATCGGCGCTGCTGACGCCAACCAGCAATGCCAGCACAAAAAGTAAGACAAGAGATTTACGCATGAGATTCCTCCATTTGCTGATCACAAGCCAAAAATGGCTATATCTAGTATAGCGAAAATGCGCGCAATGGTACAAACAATCGGGGGGAGGGGAGTGTAGCATTGGCTGGATACGCGCTGCTTTCCCCCACCCCAAAATATGTGGCAGGGGCTTCAAAAACCTACCGAACTGCTGGAAAAGACACCCCTTCCCTTGTGCTACACTATGCGCCAGCGAAACGGAAAGGACGCAGCCATGCCCGAAGCCCCAGCCTGGCGATTCGAGAAGATCATCAAGCCCATGTTTGATATCCCCGCGCCACAGCGCATCTTGGCTGGCGGCACAGTGCTCACATGCAATGGCGACGAAGTTATCGAACGCGGATTTGTCGAAATGGCTGGCGGCAGCATCACGCGCCTCGGCTGCATGAACGATCTGGGCGCGACAGATGCCGAGACCATCGACTGCGCTGGCAAGACGATCCTGCCTGGGCTGATCAATTCGCATGCGCATCTGGCCTGGGATGGCGTGCACGACCTGGCGCGGCAATCGCTGGACGACACGGCGGAAATCAGCGCCTGGAAGAGCGCCGGCAACATGCTCAAGTGTCTGCGCGCTGGCATCACACTCGTGCGCGACCTGGGCATGAACAAGAGCAACTTCTCCGCAAAGCAAGCAATCGAACAAGGCATCTTCCCCGGACCGCGTCTGTTGATCACCGGCGAAGCCATCATCCAGACCGGCGGGCACACCTACTGGTGCTGCCGCGAAGCCAGCGGCGCAGACGAGATGCGGCGAGCCGTGCGCGACCAGGTTAAAGGCGGCGCCGACCTCATCAAAATCATGGGCTGCCACGACCGGCTGGAGTTCACCGATGCCGAGCTGCATGCCGTCATAGACGAAGCGCATCGCAATGGCTTGCCCATCACCGCGCACGCCACGTTTGAGGCTTGCATACGGCGCATGGCAGAATTCGGTGTGGATGCAATCGAGCATGGCGGCAGCATGAGCGACAAGACGATTCAGCTGCTGCTGGACAAAGAAATCCCGATTGTCACGACATTCGCGCCGCTGCTGATGCAATCGCAGCCCGAGCTGGCGCGACAATACAATATCCCCGAATGGAAAATCGCCGAGCGTCAAAAGGCGGTCGCCAGTCGCGAGCGATTTGATGGGCTGGTGCGGGCAGCGCAAGCGGGCCTCACCATCGCCTTTGGCACGGATGCCGGCAGCCCGGTTGTGCCGCACGATGTCGTTGTGCCGGAATTGAAATTCATGGTCGAGCTGGGCATCAAGCGCGACAAGTATGACGCATTGCGCAGCGCTACCAGCGTGGCCGCCCAGATCAGCGGACTGGATGACGCGCTGGGCAGCCTGCAAGCCGGCAAAGCCGCCGATGTCATCATCGTCGCTGGCGATCCACTGGCCGATCTGGCTGCGCTGGGTGAGGTCGAGCGCGTCTTTGTGGGTGGACGACAATTGTACACGCGCTGAATTGGCATTTGAATCCTTATCAGGAGCTTGCGACATGACAGAACTGCGCGGCATCTTCAACATCCTGGCCACGCCTTTCGACAGCGATTACGCGGTCGAGTATGCGAGTCTGCGGCGGCTGGTGCGCTTTCAGCTCGGGCTGGGCGCGCAGGGTTTGACCATTTTGGGCGTGATGGGCGAGGCCGCCAAGCTCAGCGTGGACGAACGGCGCGCGGTGATGGACTGCGTCATTGATGTGGTAGCGGGCGCAGTGCCCATCGTGGTCGGCACGAGCCACAGTGAGCTTGCGACTTGCATCGCGCTGAGCCAAGCCGCCTTTGCCGCGGGCGCAGATGGCGTGATGATCGCGCCGCCGCCACTGGAAGACAAATCCGGCCCCGCTATCCTGGCATTGTATGAGCGAATCGCCGACCAGGTAGATGGCGAGATCGTCGTACAAGACTTCCCGCCTGTGAACGATGTGATCATGTCACCGGGAGTGCTGGCGCAGATCGCCAGACGCATCCCCAGCGCGCGCACCCTCAAGCTGGAAGACCCGCCGCTCATGCAAAAGATCGATGCCATCCGCGAGCAGACCGATCTCTTCGCCATATTCGGCGGGCTGGGCGGCATGTTTTTGCTGGAAGAACTGAATCGGGGCGCGGCCGGCACCATGACGGGTTTCGCCTTCACCGAGATCCTGGTCGCGGTCTACCAGACTTTTATGGCGGGCGAACGCTCAAAAGCCGAGTCGATCTTCGATAAGTATATGCCGCTGATCCGCTATGAGAACCAACCGGGCATCAACCTGACGATTCGCAAAGCATTCTTGCAGCGACGCGGGGCGATAGCCAATGCGACGCCGCGTCCGCCCTTTGCCGTCATCGACGCCGGCACGCAAGCCGAGATCGACTGGCTGCTGCGGCGCGTGGGCATTGATGACGCCAGTGCGGTAATCCCTTTTTGAACCACAGAGGCACGGAAGTAGAACAAACTAAGTCATGCAAAACTTAACCACAAAGACACAAAGGGCACGAAGGCATGTAAGATTCTTTGCCACAGAGGCACTGAGACACAGAGGAAAATCCTTGTGTTCTATGCTCTATCTCGTGATTAGCTGCGCTTTCGGCTAAATCCCAATCCCGCAGATTGCGCTTCCCCCCGACTTTTCGGGGGGACCGAGGGGGGTTAGCAGACGCGGCAAGTTCGTCTCATGACTAACTTGGAACGACTGCTGTGCCTCTGCGCCTCTGTGGCAACAAAGCTATGTGTGCTTCGTGCCCTTTGCACCCTCTGTGCTTCCGTTCTTTTCGCTATAATCGCCCAATCACGAGCGAGCAAAGGACATTGAATTATGGATTTAGGATTGCAAGGCAAGGTCGCCCTGGTGGCGGCATCCAGCAAGGGATTGGGATATGGCGTGGCGCGGGCGCTGGCAGCCGAGGGCGCGCGTGTCTCGCTGTGCAGCCGCACGCTGGAAGATGTGCAAGCCGCCGCGAGCGCTCTCACTGATGAGTATGGCGCAGAAACCATGTCAAGCGCCTGCGATGTGCGCGATCCAGCCGCTATTCAAGCCTGGGTGGACAAGACCGTCGCCGCCTGGGGACAGGTCGACTGCCTGTTGGTGAATGCCGGCGGACCGCCCGCCAAGACCGTCAAAGAAATGGCCGACGCCGATTGGCAAGCCGCCTTTGAGCTGACCTTGCTCAGCAGCATCCGCATGATCGCCGCTGCCATCCCGCATATGAGCGCTGGTGCTTCGATTCTGACCGTCACATCGGGCAGCGTGCGCGAGCCGATCCCGCGATTGGCGCTGTCGACAGTCATGCGCGCGGGCGTGGCTGGCTTGGTCAAAACCTTGGCCGATGAGCTGGCGGGCGACGGCATCCGCGTCAACAACTTGGTGCCGGGACGGATAGATACCGACCGCGTCGCCCAGTTGGATGCCAACACCTCCGCCAAGCTGGGCATCAGCATCGAAGAAGTGCAGAAGCGCAGCCTGGCTGGCATTCCTTTGCGGCGCTATGGCACGATCGACGACTTTGGGCGCGCGGGCGCTTTCCTGCTTTCACCAGCCGCCAGCTATATCACGGGCGCGACCTTGCGCGTCGATGGTGGCGCGGCACGGTCTATCTAATTGGTTAAGGGACAAGTCATGACTGCTGTGCAAGCGCTTGCCGAGCACATCGCCGAATACAACGACCTGCTCAATGCCATGAACATCCTGCGCTGGGATATGCGCACGAAGATGCCGCCCGGCGGCGCAAACACGCGGGGCATGCAGCTGGCCACGCTGACCCAGCATGCCAAGCGACATTTCGTCAGTGACAGGACAGCGAAACTGCTGGATGCTGCCGAAGGCGAAACTGCCCAGGTCGACCCCGACTCCTATGCTGCCCGCGCCATCGCCCAAACGCGAGCCGCCTACGAATTGCAGAAGCGCATCCCCGCTGCGCTGGTGGGCAAACTGGCGGAACTGGGACCAACCTCCGAGGCAGCCTGGGCGCGCGCCAAAGACGCCAGCGACTTCGCGGCTTTCCAACCCCACCTCGAGCAGATGCTGGCGCTTAACATCCAGCTGGCAGATGCCATCGGATTCGCCGACCATCCTTTTGACGCGCTGGTCCAGCAATTCGAGCCGGGCATGACGGCTGCTCAATTGCAGGCGCTCTTCGGCGAATTGCGCGCTGGTTTGCTGCCTTTGCTGGCGCGCATCAGGGCCAAGGACGATTCTTTGCCACGCGATTTGTGGGCGCAAGCATACCCTGTCGGCGCACAGCAGCAACTCTGCCAAGAGTTCGCCGCGCTGATCGGCTTTGATTATGCCCGCGGACGCTTGGACAGCGCGCCACATCCTTTTGAGGTGTCGTTCACGCGCGAAGATGTGCGCATCACGACGCGCTACGATTCGCAGTACCTGCCCATGTCGCTTTTTGCCGCGTTGCACGAAGCCGGGCACGGGCTCTACGAACAGAATGTCTCGCCCCAGCTGACTCGCAGCGCCTTGACGACCGACTTCATCGGGCAGTATGCGGTGGGCGGGACGAGTTATGGCGCGCACGAATTTTCGTCGCGGCTATGGGAGAACCAGATCGGCCGCTCGCGCGAGTTTTGGGCGCTGCACTTCGGACGATTGCAACGCGCCTTCCCGGCACAACTGGACGGAGTCGACGCCGCGCTCTTTCATCGAGCAGTCAACCGCGTCCGCCCCAGCCTCATCCGCGTCGAAGCCGACGAAGTGACCTACAACCTGCACATCATGCTGCGCACCGAGATTGAAATGGCGCTGTTGGACCGATCGCTGGCGGTGGCCGACCTGCCCGAAGCCTGGAACGCCAAAATGCAGGACTACCTGGGCTTGACGCCGCCCGATGATGCCCGCGGCGCGCTGCAAGATGTGCATTGGTCGGCGGGCGCCTTCGCCAACTTCCCCTGCTACACAGTCGGCAACCTGATGGCAGCGCAGATCTTTGCAGCGGCGCACATCGCCATGCCCGACCTGCCTGACAGCCTGGCGCGGGGAGAGTATGGGGGGCTGTTGGAATGGCTGACGCGCGAAATCTATCAGCATGGACGCGCCTATAGCAGCGATGAATTGTTGGATCGCATCAGCGGCGAATCGCTGAGCACGGCGCCGCTGATGCGCTATCTGGAGAAAAAGTACAGCGCGCTTTATGGCTTGAATTGACGACTTGGCTCGCGCCGAGATTTGCCCTGGGCGCTGCTTTCTGCGCCATTGCCAGTTGACAATTGAAACGAAGGACAGTAACTCATGCCTGCTCTTTTGCCCTATCAAGACCCCGCCCGCCCCATCGACGAGCGCGTAGAAGACTTGCTTTCGCGCATGACAGTGGAAGACAAAGCCGGCTTGATGTTCCACACCATGCTGATGATCCCGCCTGATGGCGAGTTTAGCCTCGATGTGGGTTTCATGGGCATGAAGCCGACTCTGGGCGAGCTGTTGGAGAAGCGGCTAACGCACTTCAACCTGGTTGGTTCCGCCCCCGCGCAACAGACCGCCGCTTTTCTCAACCAGCTGCAGGGGCTGGCGGCGGAGACGCGGTTGGGCATCCCCATCACCATGTCCAGCGACCCGCGCCACACCCCAAAAGAGGGGATGGGCGCCATGATGAGCACGCCCGGCTTCTCGCAATGGCCCGAGACGACGGGCTTGGCGGCCATCGGCGATCCAGAATTGGTGCAGGAATTCGCCGATATCGCCCGCCAGGAATACTTGGCGGTGGGCTTGCGCGCTGCCCTGCACCCCATGGTCGACCTGGCCACCGAGCCACGCTGGGGGCGCATCAACGGCACCTTCGGTGAGGACTCGGCCTTGACCGCCCGCATGACCGCCGCCTATATCCGCGGCTTCCAGGGCGATGAGCTCGGCCCGCAGAGCGTCGCCTGCACGACCAAGCATTTCCCGGGTGGCGGAGCGCAGAAGGACGGCAGCGACCCGCACTTTTCCTATGGCGCCGAGCAAGCCTACCCAGGCGGCAACTTCGACTATCACCTGCCGCCCTTCGTCGCGGCTATCGAGGCGGGCACAGCCATCATGATGCCCTATTATGCCAAGCCCATGGGCACGGAATACGAAGAGGTCGGTTTTGCGTTCAACAAAGGCATCATCACTGGCCTGCTGCGCGAGCGGATGGGCTTTGATGGCGTCGTCTGCACCGACTGGGGCGTGCTGACCGATGACGAAATCATGGGCACGAGCTTCCCCGCCCGCGCCTGGGGGGTCGAGGAGTTGACTGTGCCCGAGCGCATCGTCAAGGCGCTGGAGGCTGGCGTCGATCAATTCGGCGGTGAGGCTTGCCCAGAGATTTTGGTCGAGCTTTTGCGCGCAGGGGAGGTCAGCGAAGAGCGGATTGATGTCAGCGTGCGCCGCCTGCTGCGCGACAAGTTCCGCCTGGGGCTATTCGAGAGCCGCACGGTCGATGCCGCCGCCGCCGCCAATATCGTGGGCAGCCCCGCCTTCCGCGCCGCCGGCGACCTGGCGCAGCGCAGGTCTATGGTGCTGCTCAAGAATGACGGACAGCTGCCACTGCGCGGACGCCCCAGGCTCTACATCGAAAATATCGACGCCGACGCCGCTGCCCAATACGGCGATGTGGTCGAAAGTCCCGAAGCCGCCGACTTCGCCATTTTGCGTTTGCAGACGCCCTTCGAGCCTCGCAGCAACTTCTTCCTCGAGCAATTCTTCCATCAAGGCGACCTCGACTTCAAAGAGCCGGAACTGAGCCGCCTGTTGGATATCATGGCGCGGGCGCCGACCATCGTCGATATCTACCTGGAACGGGCGGCGGTCATCCCCGAAATCGCTGAAGCGGCTGTCGGTCTGCTGGGAAACTTCTCCGCCAGCGATGCGGCTGTGCTGGATGTGATCTTCGGTCGCTTTTCGCCCAGCGCCAAACTGCCGTTCGAGCTGCCACGATCTATGGATGCCGTGCGTGCCCAGCGCTCGGACATGCCAAGCGATTCGCAAGATCCGCTCTTTGAATATGGACACGGGCTGAGCTATTGACGACGAAAATGGCGGCATAGGGCGCAGAAAGGAAACGGCACATGCAGCGCAGACTCATTGTTTTGAAACTCCTGGTACTTGTCATGTCGACCGCCTCGTTTACGCTGGCGCAGGACGCCGCCGAGCTGCGTTTCCTGTGCTATCAAGACGGCAATGAGTGCGAAGTCTACGCCGAGTTGCTGGATCGTTTCTCAGCAGATACGGGAATCGTCATTCATGTCGAGATTGTCGCGGCAGACAAGATCGACGCAGAGCTTTCGCGTCGGCTGGCAGAAGGCACGTCGCCCGATTTCGCGCGCGTTTCCGACCTGGCGACGCTCGCGGGGCATACGCTTGATTTACGCCCGCTTCTGACGAACGCAGACGAGCTCGAGGCACAGATTCCCGCGCCCGTTCTTTCGGCGCTGCGGGATGGTCACGAAGACGATGGCATCTATGCCCTGCCCGATGCCCTGGCAGTGGTCGCGCCTTTCGTCAATCTGTCGTCCTTCGAGCAAGCGGGCATCGCTATCCCAGGCGGCGGCGACCAATCAGCTGGCTGGGACGAATGGCTTGCCGCGCTGGACCTCGTGCTGGCCGAGACGGCTGTGCCTTATGCGCTGGCGGTGGACAACAAGGAGCACCGTCTGGTCGGTCCTGCCATGAGCCTGGGCGCGCGTTATTTTGATGAAAGCGGCGACCTGAGGCTGGTGGACGATTCTGGACTGCGCGAATTCCTGCGAATCTTGCAGCGTTTGATGGAAGCGGACAAAACGCCGGCCGATACGCTGCTGGGCACAGGAAAGTCGCAGGATTATTTTGTGCGCGGCGAGACTGTGCTCTATATCTGCGGCAGCTGGAAAGTCCTAAGTGTTGCACAGGCGGTCGACAATGCTTTTGAATGGGCGATTCTGCCCAATCCAGGCGGAGTCGGTGGCAGCGCGGGAATCGCTCAAGTGACGTCGCTCGTCGCTTTTGAGGGCAGCCCACACACAGAAGCGCTGGGCATGGTCTTTGATTACCTGACACAGCCAGCGGTCATCGGCGCGTTTTCGGCACAGACCTTGACGGTCCCGGCGCTTCTGACTGCAGCCGGGGCTGAGGTGAACTACGTTACGGAGATTCCAGCCATCGCGGCGGCGCTGAATGCCTTTGCACGCGAAGTGCCCAGACTGCAAGATCAAGCTGTCGCGCTGGACCTGCATCCCGAGGCAGCCGTCTACTACGAAGCATCGAATCAATATCTGCGCGCATTCTTCGCTGGCGAGCTGGGGCTGGACGAGGCGCTGGCGGGCATCGAGCAGGCGCTTGCAAACTGAGGGCAGGCGAGGCAATCCATGACAGAGCAGCGGTTGCGCATCGGCTTTGTGCCTATCGCCAGGCCGACATTTGATCTGGGCTTGGCGCGCGATTTGACGGCGCAGCTGCATGAGGCGCTGGCGGGTTATGCGCTGCAGGGCTCGACCGAGCTGGTCATGGACGGGGCGGCTGTGCAATCGCGCATATCCGAGCTGGCAGACTCGCAGCTAGACATGCTGCTGCTGTTGCAAGCGAGCTTCGCCGACAGCACGATGGCGCTGGAGTTGGCGCGCGCGATTGATGTGCCGCTGTTGCTGTGGGCGCTGCCCGAGGCGCAAGTGGGCGGGCGGCTGCGCATCAATTCGTTCTGCGGCGTCAACCTGGCCGCGCATGGCTTGCGGCGAGCGGGCATCGCCTACGAGACGATCCTCGCCGCGCCAGAGGACACCGATGCACATGCCAAGCTATACGATTTCGCGCGGGCGGCGATGGTCAAGCGGCGTTTGCAGGGAGCGCGCATCGGTCGGCTGGGCGAAAATCCCGCTGGCTTTGATACTTGTCTGGTCAACCGGGTGGGCTTGCGCTCGCGACTGGGCATCGAGGCGCCGCAATATGCGTTGTCGCCGTTTTTTCAGCAGGCGCGGGAGGCGCATACAGGGCGAATAGATGCGCTGGCTGCGAGTCTGAGCGAGCGCCTGGCGGATTTTGACGCGCAGGACGCGGACGAAACTCGCGGCACGCTGGGCGTATACCTGGCGCTGGACGAGCTGGTCAACGACGAAGGGCTGGACGGGGTGGCGGTGCGCTGCTGGCCCGAGTTCTTCACCGATCTGGGCTGCTCGGCTTGCGGCGCGATGTCCTTGTTGAGCGATGCGCTGACGCCAACCAGCTGCGAGGCGGATGTCAATGGCACGATCACGCAGTTGATTTTGCAGTGGCTGAGTGGCGAGCCGGCTTTTGGCAGCGATATTGTGGCATTCGACCTGGATGCGGATGCGGCAACGCTCTGGCACTGCGGTTTGGCGCCGCTTTCCATGGCCGATCCAACTGTGCCCCCCAGCGCGACCATTCATTCCAACCGCGCCAAGCCCTTGCTGATGCAGTTTCCCTTGAAGCCAGGGCGAGTGACCATCGCGCGTTTGAGCGAAGCCAGTGGCGACTTCCGGCTGGTGATCGGCCGCGGCGAGATGCTGCGCGCGCCGATGGCATTTGGCGGGACGAGCGGGCGGATTCGCTTTGACAGCGGGGCGTCCGTGGTGATGGACAAGCTGCTGGGAGAAGGGCTGGAACATCATCTGTCGCTGACGTATGGCGAGCACGCGCAGTCGCTGGAGATGCTGGCGCGCATGCTGGGCATGGATGTGCTGCGCTTGTGATGGCGCAGGACGGGTGCGTAGGATTGGGGTAAAATGGCCCGACGCTGTCCACTCTATTGGGAGTTTGCTTCGTGTCGAAGGTCCTGCGTCTGAAGGGAATCATCCACAATATAGACTATGACCCTCAAGTGCGAACCACGCCACTTAAGCAAGTTGCTTTGAGCGGATTCGACATAAACTCTGCACCCGCTTCCGGGATCATAGAATTCGCTGAGGATGTCTCTTTTGGATATTCCAAATGGAATACTCCTAAACCAAGTCGGACTTACCCATCGGCGCGCATCTACAGAACTTATCACTTGCAGACAAAAAGAGTCACTGTCATTCCTGTCATCAAGGATGAAGGCAATGGGTCTGTGAACAACGATCGCATCTCGTCAATGACCCTCGCGCGAATGAACTTGACAAGCGTGTACATTATCCTCGCTTGGTACGAGCGCGCCGACCCACACCCGACCCGACCCAACAGGGTCACGAACCAGCTGCTCAATAATGCATTTGTCGTTGAGAAAATGCGTGAAATCAAACGCGCTCAAAAATCTGCGCTTCATTGGAATACAGTGCATTTCGAGAGAGACTTTGAACGCGTATTTCGGCAAGCTGTCGAGAGCTATCAGAAGATCGGCAGGCAAAATAGACTTGAGATGCATTCAGCCGAAAACCACCTAGCGATACTTGAGCAATACTTGGTTGACGGCAAGTTTGATGTGGAGTCCTTTGCGCGGCATTCGTCGGCGAGGTCGTCTGCCGCGGCCAGACGCGAATCTATGACGACACATGACTTGGAACACCTTTGGGATGGCGAAAAGGCCTATATTGAGATTGTGAACCTGCAAGGCGGGATTTACCATTTAACGGCAGATGAGGTGTATTGGGAAGACGGCAGGCTTATCATACAAGAGTCAAAGAATACTACCCAAGGCATCATGCCGAGCTTGAACGATATTCAGGATGGCTTGTTTAGAAATATCCTGTTTTGCGGCATCGACGAATTGTATCTGGACGGTCATCGGATAGAGTTTGCCACCCGGTTGAAGCTGACAGGCAACGTGACCGGTTCGCTGAAGTTGCCGAATGACGGCGAAGCAGCCATAAAACGCTTCGCAAACGCCAACAATCTGAAATCTGCAAAGCGACATCTGTTAAGTCTTTTGCAACAGGAAGTCTCCATCAATCCAGGACTAAGTATTGAAATCGCGAGCAACAAATGAAAATCGTAAAGAGTCCACTTCGCTATCCTGGCGGCAAGTCGCGCGCGATAAAGCAGATTCTACGACAAGTACCAGCCCGCATAGATGAATATCGCGAGCCATTCGTCGGCGGCGGTTCTGTATTTCTGGCTGTCAAGTGCCTCTTCGGTCGCAGAATAAGTCGCTATGTGATAAACGACTTGAATGCCGACCTGGTGCACTTTTGGCGGGCAGCGCAGCGTACAATAGATGATCTTGCCCATGGTGTGCAATCGTTTAAGGACGGCTACGTGGACGGAAGGGAGCTTTGGCGCTTCCTGCATACTGACGGCAACATGTCCAGTGAGATGGAACGGGCGGTGCGCTTCTTTGTCTTGAACCGCATCACCTTTTCTGGCGTTGTAGACTCTGGCGGATACTCGCAATACGCCTACGAGCGACGCTTTACGCAATCCTCGATTGGCAGGTTATGGCAACTGGAACCGATATTGCAGGAAGTAGAGATTAGCTGCGGTGATTACGAGGCTTTGCTGCAAGACAAGGGGGAAAATGTCTTCATCTTCCTTGACCCGCCTTACTGGAGCGCAACCCAGTCGAGGCTTTACGGCAAGAATGGTAAGCTGCACACCACATTTGACCATGAGCGTTTTGCCGAGAGTATGCGCCGTTGCCCTCACAAGTGGCTGATAACCTATGACGATTCGCCAAAGATACGCGACTTGTTCAGCTTCGCGCATATTAGCGAATGGACGCTGCAATATGGCATGAACAACTACATGCAGGGCAAGGCGGAGAAAGGACGGGAACTCTTCATAAGAAACTATTGACCTGCCTCGGTCGCTGTGGCCAAGTTGCCCTACCCATTTAGCGGCAGGTAATCACATGTTCGGGATATATCACTTCTTCACCTTCCTGCTAGACATGCGCCCGATCTTGCCGAAAACCGCCAGTCTTGCCAAGTTCTACAATCACCCTCCCGGAGTGGTTTACCTCAATAGGTCTGGCTTCCCGACAATGGTACTGCGCAGCAATCTGGGACAAGAACCACTTGGTGGCGAGATTATCGGGCTATTGGAAGGCAAATCACTCTTAACGCCGACTTTTGAGTCACATCTGCCTTGTGGAGAAATCTCTATTGGCTCTCTTGGGCACAGCAAAGCAGCCGAAATCGCCAAGTCTATTCGGCAGTCGGATGACGATGCTCGTCCACGAGAATTGCGCGAAGTCTATTACTTGATTCGCAATCGACATCCACTTTTCACAACGATCTGCCTTGTACATGGCAGCTTCTTTGCGACCGTAACATCCGAACAACTGGTTCGAGACACGCTTCGTCAAGTGATATACGACAGCGCAGACTCGGCCTTCTCAGTCAGCGCCGACGCCCTAAACAAATTGGCAGACTTGCTGGCTGTTGAATGCTTTTCCGACCGACTGCGATCTGTGCATAACGCTACAGTTAGTTTGAGACTTGCCATCTGCGCGGAAGTAGAAGAACGGGCGAACATATTGAATGCAAACTACTTTCCCGAGATCAGGAACGACACTATAAGCTTGGTCTTGCCCGTGTCCTCGGCGAAAGACCTCGCCAAGCGAAAGCGGCATCTCCGGCAGGCCTTGTCAAGCATAGAATTAGAGCAGGGTGCCGAATCCACCATCACTCACCCATTCAACGGCAACTTTTTCGTCCTGAGTTATTCCTTGTAAGCCCCGCGCCTGCATAGCACAATGCAGCCTACTCTATCCTTACTACAGAAAGGCGCAACATGAAAACAGTCTTCGTCGTCTATGCAGATGACAATGTCGGCACAGCCGTGCTCGAGCCGATCAGCGCTGGCGACACCGTAGCCACCAACGGCGAGCGCAGTGACATCCAAGTTGCTGCCCGCGCCGATATCGCCTATGGGCACAAAATCGCCCTGCTGGATATCTCGGCTGGCGCAACTGTGCTGAAGTACGGCTTGTCTATCGGCAGCGCCACCAGGGACATCCACGCTGGCGACCATGTCCACACCCACAATGTCGAAAGCAATCGCGGCCGCGGCGACCTCGCCGACAGCTAATCGAAGGAGACCTCTCATGCAGCAATTTATGGGCTACCGGCGCGCCAATGGCGATGTCGGCGTGCGCAACCACCTGTTGATTTTGTCCGGCACGGTCTATGCCAATGGCGTGGTCGAGCGAGTCGCCGATGCCATTCACGGCGCAGTGCCCGTCACGCACGCCAATGGACGTTGCCAGGTCGCGCCAGACCTGCGGGTTACGCGGCGTTTCCTGGCCGGCACGGCGATGAACCCCAATGTCGGCGCGGTGGTCATCATCGACCATTTCAAAGAAGAAGGCATGACAGCCGAAGATCTGGCTGACGACATCGCGCCCACTGGTAAACCGGTCGCCACAGTCAACATCCGCGCCGATGGCGGCTATATCAATGCGCTGGCAAAAGCCACCCGCTATGCACAGGACTTTGCGCGGCAGATCAGCCTGCTGCAGCGCGAGCCGGCGCCGATGGGCAAAATCCTCTTTGGCACCGAATGCGGCACATCGGATACTACCTCGGGCTTGGCGTCCAACCCGGCCAATGGTTTGGCTGGCGAGCTGCTCATCGCGCAGGGCGGACGCATGCTGATGGCAGAATGCACCGAATGGATGGGCTGCGAAAATTGGCTCACCGACAAAGCCGCCAGCCCCGAAGTCGCCGCTGCCATCCTCGCCGGCGTCCAGCACATGGAAGCGCGCGCCCTGGCCAGTGGCGAAGACATCCGCGGCTCGCAGCCCACCGGCGACAACATGGCAGGCGGATTGACGACTATCGAAGAAAAATCCATGGGCGCGGTCAAAAAAATCGGCGACAGCCCCATCATCGAACACCTCGAGATTGCGGCGGCGCCAACGCAGACCAAGCCCGGCAATTATGTCATGTATGGACCGGGCATGGGCGCGGAAAGCATCAGCAGCATGGCCGCGGCTGGCTGCCAGGTGCTGACCTTCTGCACAGGCGGCGGACACACATCCAACCACCCCATCATGCCAACCATCAAAGTTACTGGCAATCGCAACTCCTACGACCTGATGCGCGACACGGTCGATGTCGATGTGAGCGGCGTCTTCACCAGCGAGTTGACACTGGCTGAAGCCGGGCAGATCGTCTATGACGAGATGGCGCGCGTCTGCAGCGGTTTTCTGACCAAGTCGGAGGCTTTGCGCGACAACAACAGCTTCGCCATCCATCGCGTCGGACCGAGCATTTGACGACGAAGCGGCATCTCACCCGCTGTTTGAACCACAAAGGTGGTGTAAGGGCGAGCCATTGGGTCGCCCTTATTTGGAATACTGGCATTCGTGCGCATCGCCACTGGAAGCCCGTGAAAGGATTGCCTTGTGCAAGTGAAACTCCCCTATGGACGCGGCCTGCTCCGCGCGCATTTGCCCGCTAGTTGCGCCGTCGAAGGCATCGCGCCTCGTTCGCAAGCCACTGCGCAGGATGCGGCCGCGACGGTTATGCAGGCGGTCTACAAGCCCCTGGGCGATGTCTTGCCGCCACGCGCTGGCATGCGAGTCGCCATCGCCATCAACGACAAGACGCGGCCCGTCCCGCATGACCATCTGTTGCCACCCGTGCTGGCGGGCATGCGCCACGCTGGAGTCCGCGACCAGGATGTGCATTTCATCATCGCCACCGGCACGCACCCAGCCATCACGCCGGACGAATACGAAATGATCTTGCCGCGGCAACTTCTCGATACCTACCGCGTCAGCTGTCACGATGCCGATGACGAAGGCAGCCTGACCCCACTGGGCGAAACTTCGCGCGGCACGCCCATCGCCATAAACAGCGACTATATGGCAGCCGATTATCGCATCGTCATCGGCAATATCGAGCCGCATCAATTTCAGGGCTTTTCTGGCGGCGTCAAGAGCGCTGCGATCGGCTTGGCGGGCGTGGAGACCATCAATCACAATCACGCCATGATGCGTCAGGCGGGGGCGGTTTGGGGCAGCTATGCGGACAATCCCGCGCGGCAGGATGTCGAAGAGATCGGCGCGCGCATCGGCATTGATTTTTGCGTCAACGCCATTTTGAACGCCGAAAAGGGGCTCGTGCGGGCATTTGCTGGCGACCCTGTGGCGGTCATGAAGGCGGGCATCCCGGCCGTTCGCGAGCTGTATGCGGCGCCGGTGTCTGCGCCGGTCGATCTGATGATTGCCTCGCCGGGCGGACACCCCAAAGACATTAACTTGTACCAGGCGCAGAAGGGCATGGCGCACGCGTCGGCGGTCACGAAGTCGGGCGGGCGCATGATTCTGTGCGCGGCTTGTCCAGAAGGCGCTGGCAATGCCGATTATGAGCGCTGGATGCGCCAGCCGCAGATCGACAGCCATGCGGCAGTCTTCGACGAATTCGCGCGAGAAGGCTTTCGCGTGGGGCGGCACAAGGCTTTTCAGGTAGCGCGTGATGCCTCGCGCATCCAAACCACGCTGGTAACGGACATGGATGATGAGTTGGCGCGTGCCTTGCTGCTGTCAAAGTCAGAGAGCTTGCAGGCTGCCGTGGACGAAGCGCTGTCTGCCTTGCCGTCTAGCGCGCGCATCGGCGTCATGCCCGCTGCCAATGCGACCATGCCGGTGTTGGATACTCAATAATTAGCGCAAACTGATGACGACTTCATTGAGCGCTTTCCTGTTTTCATTCACTTGTGTTACCATTTTGGCAAACTCAGTCAGTGAATCGGACTTTGTGATGTCAACTCACTGGGATACTGTGAGAGGGTGTATTTGTGGCTACCTCCAATCTAGCTCAGCATTTGGCAGATACACTTTTCGCAATGGAGAAACATCGCGTGGGCGAAAACATGATTTCCTTCGTCAGCTTGGGACAATCGGAAAACATTGAACTCATGGCACCTGATGAGAGTGAAAAGTTTTCGCTTGACTTGAGTCGTGGGCGTTTGTCTCTTTCCCAAGTAAAGCTGCAAAATCGTGCGAGGAATTCGGTTGTTCTGGCAAGATTGGAGCTTAATGGACCTAGACACCGTAAACCTGACGGCAACTTTATCGCTTCGCCTCATCTTCATTTGTACCAAGAAGGATATGGAGACAGGTGGGCGTTTCCCGTACCGCGTCAATCGTTCTCTGACCTCTCTAACGAATTGACTACGTTTCGTGAGTTCATGAGCTTTTGTAATATAACCAAGCCGCCGAATATCAAGCTTCAAGGGGGGCTATCTTTATGATTGATAACATGCCAAGGTTGCTGGACAGATATATGGGTTGGCTTCGCGACAACACATTACTTCGCGAGGTTGACGAGTGGGTTGAAATTACAACGCCGTTCTTGGATAGGCACAACGACTGTGTGCAGATCTATGCGAAACCTTCAGACGACGGATTCGTGCTGACCGACCACGGATATACGATTGATGACTTAGAGTTTTGCGGCTTCAAAATGAAGGGTGACACACGTCTGGAATTGCTTAACGTCACTTTGAATGGATTCGGAATTAGGCGAATAGGCAATGCACTTCAAGTAAAAGCAAGTTTTGAAGATTTTGCCCTTCAAATGCAAAATCTTTTGCAAGCAATGCTCGCAGTGAATGACTTGTACTATACCTCTCGTTCAAATATAGCAAGCGCTTTCGCCGATGATGTTGCTCTCTGGTTGAAGGAATCAGACATCTGCTTCAGGCGAAACGTTGAATTCAATGGAAAGTCTGGCTTGAATGTTGCTTATGATTTCGTGATTCCAAGTAACGGTATCCACTCTAATGTTGCATTATGGAGCATTGGGAATCCAAGTCTACAATCCGCCAAGAAGACTGTTTTTGATTGGGGAGACACAGAGGATGCCCGCGACGGAATATATGTTCCTTATGTAGTGTTGGATGACGTCAATGGGCGGGTATCTGATAACGCTAAGGGTGTCTTTGTAAATTACGGAATGAAGCTAGTCTATTGGTCTGGCCGTAGAGCAGCGCTCAAAGAACTCGCCGCTTAATTCATGACACGGCTGCCTGCCAGCCCTACCCCCAACGCCGCGCGCATCGTTGCCGTCTGTGGGCTTTCGCTCTTCATCATCTTTGGCATTCGGCTGTCGTTTTCGGTCTTCTTCGCCGAATTTGTGCTGGTCGAAGGCTGGAGCAGCGAAGCCGCCGCCACCATCTTCAGCTTGAACATGCTGGTCTTTGCGGTCACTGCCCCCGTGGCGGGTGTGGCATTGGATCGCTATGGACCGCGCCCGGTCTTTGGGCTGGGCGCGTGTCTGATGGCGGGCGGCTTGTGGCTGTGCAGCGGCGCGCGCACGCTGGATGACTTGCGCCTTGCCTATGGTGTGGTGGTCGGCGCGGGGCTGGGCATCACCGGCTTGGGACCGCTGGCATCGGTAGTGGCGGGCTGGGTAGGACCGGCGCGGCGCGGACGGGCGCTGGGCATTGCCTTTGCTGGCACAGGCGCAGGCTCGCTCGTGTTTGTTCCATTGGCGAATTGGCTGATCACGCGCTACGACTGGCGGGGCGCTTATCTCGTGCTGGCGCTGGTGTGTTTGTTGCTGCTGCTGCCACTGATGACAGTGGGATTGCGGCGTCCCCCTGCCGTGATACGACAGCGCTCTCGACCTGGGCAGGGAGCTGGCGACTGGCGTATGCTGCTGCGTTTGCCGGCTTTTTGGGCGCTGATGCTGGTCGGCTTGACGGCGCTGGGACCGCTGCGCAGCCTGACCGTGCATCAAGTGGCGCTGATGGAGTCGGCCGGTGTGGCGCGTTCGCTGGCGGCGGCTGTTGTTGGCATGGCTGGACTGCTGGCGAGCGTGGGATTCGTGGCGATGGGCTGGTTTTCCGACCGTTATGGACGCACAGCGGCATTCAGCATCGGCGCGGCGGGTTTGTTGGGCGCGGTGGGATTGCTGCTGGCGGTGCAGGCGGGCGCGAGCGCTGGACTGTTGATTGCGTATGCTCTGCTGTACGCGCTGGGCGAGTCGACGCGCAGCAGCCAGTCTACGGCGCTGGCCAGCGATGTCTTTCACCAGCAAGGCTTGGGCAAGATCAACGGGCTGGTGGGCGGCATGTTTGGCTTGGGCGCGGCGCTGGGCCCGTGGCTGGTGGGGCGCATCCGCGACGAGAGCGGGTCTTACGATGGCGGGCTGCTTTTGGTGGCGGCGCTGGTGCTGGTGTCGCTGGTCGCGTTTGTCATAGCGGGGCAGGGAACAAGAAAGCGAAGGACTTGAACCACAGAGCACACAGAAGTAAAGCCAAGTAAGTAATGAGACAGATTTGCGGCGTTCGCTTCGCCGCTTAACCCCTCGATCCCCGAAAAGTCGGGGGAAGCTCAATCTGCAGGATTGGGATTTAGCTGATAGCGCAGCTAATCACGAGGTAGAGCATCGAATACAAGGATTTCCTCTGTGTCTCCGCGCCTCTGTGGCAAAAATCCTTTATGTACTTTGTGTCTTTGCGGTTACCGGTTGCATGACTTGCTTGGACTTTCTTCTGTGCCCGCTGTAGTTCAACCGTTATCTCTGCAGATAGGCATAGGCTGGCAAAGTTAGAAACTCGCAGAACTCGTCATCGCGGATCATCTCGTCGAAGAGGCGCATGGCCAGCGGAAAGTGCCCGCTTTCAAAGCGTGCATCGCCGACTTCGGCGCGGATCGCCCCCATCTCTTCTTCCAGCAGGCTGCTGTAAAGCGCGGTGGTCAAGGAGCGGCCATCGGCCAGTTGAGCTTCGTGATGCAGCCATTGCCACAGCTGGGCGCGGCTGATTTCGGCGGTGGCGGCATCTTCCATCAGATGATAGAGCGGCACGCAGCCATTGCCGCCCAGCCAGGCTTCCAGATACTGGATGCCCACCTTGAGGTTGAGGCGCAGGCCCGCTTCGGTGATATCGCCGCCGCAGGGAGTCAGCAGATCGCTGGCGCTCACCGACACATCATCGCGCTGTTTGTCGACCTGGTTAGCCGCTGGCATGAATTCGTCAAAGACCTCGCTGGCTACTTGCACCAAACCGGGATGCGCGACCCAAGTGCCATCGTGCCCGTCTTGGGCTTCGCGCAATTTGTCGGCACGCACTTTGTCCAGCGCCGCTTGATTGGCTGCGGGGTCGCTGCGTATAGGGATCTGCGCCGCCATCCCGCCCATGGCATGAGCTGCGCGCCGATGACAGACTTTGATGACATGCAACGTGTATTGGCGCATGAAGGGCACGGTCATGCTCACCAGGGCGCGGTCGGGCAACAGAAAGTCGCCGTGCGCGCGCAGTTTCTTGATGTAGCTGAAGATGTAATCCCAACGTCCGCAATTCAAGCCCGCCGAATGCCGGCGCAGCTCGTAGATGATTTCTTCGGCTTCGAAGACAGCCAGGATGGTCTCGATGAGCACGGTGGCTTTGATGCTGCCTTGCGGGATACCCAGCGAGTCTTGTGCAAAGACAAAAACATCGTTCCACAGCCGCGCTTCCAAGTGGCTCTCCAGCTTGGGCAGGTAGAAGTAGGGCCCCGTGCCGCGATCCAGCGCCGCGCGAGCATTGTGAAAGAAGAATAAGCCAAAGTCGAACAAGCCAGCGGGGATGGGCGCGCCATCGACAGTGAAGTGGCGCTCGTCCAGATGCCAGCCGCGTGGCCGCACCATCAATGTGGCGGTCTGCTCGTTGAGTTGGTAGAACCGTCCGTCCGTGTTGGTGAAAGTGATGCTGCGGTTGACGGCATCGCGCAGGTTGATCTGTCCGTCGAGCATGTTGCGCCAAGTGGGGGCGTTGGCGTCTTCGCAATCTGCCATGAAGACTTTCGCGCCGCAATTGAGCGCGTTGATGACCATTTTGCGGTCGGTGGGACCGGTGATTTCAACGCGGCGGTCTTGCAGATCGGCTGGTACAGGCGCGGTTTGCCAACTCGGATCGTTGCGAATATGGGCGGTCTCGGGCAAGAAGTCGGGCAGTTCGCCGCGGTCGATCGCTGCCTGACGGACAACGCGAGCAACCAACAGCTCATCGCGGCGAGAGCTGAAGCGTCGCGCCAGACTGGCTAGAAAGTCGACCGCTTCGGGAGTGAGGATGGTTTCAAATTCGGGGGCGATTTCGCCGCTGATTTCGATGCCGGGGGAGTCGTTTGGCTGGGTCATAGGCTTGCGTCCTGTAGCGTATGCAGACGGGTTATTTTGCACAACTATAGGTGAAATGGGCAAGCGCTACAATTGGCGCGTCATTCGAGCAGGTGGGCGTATTGGCGTAGCAGGGATACGGTGTCCTTCAGTCCCTGGCGTTCCAGGCTTTCCAGGTGCTGCGCCACGGTGAACGGCGGCTTGCGCAATCTGCGGCGCATATCCCTCACGGCACGACAGAAGTCGTCTGGCTTGGATTCAAGCAAGTTGCGCATCCAAGAATCGGGATGCTCTGCCGATAGACCGTAGGCGCCTACAGCTTCCTGGGGGAAATCTCTCAAATTGGCTGTCAAAATTACATCACAATTGCCGACAGTAGCAGCCGCCAGGACATGCCGGTCATCCGGATCGGGCAGATGAATGTCGTTAATTAGATGGTCATATCCCGTAACAAGCGAGGTTGAATAGTGGTAATTCAATTCCTCCCAAATACGGTCCAGCTTTTCGGGCGGGATGCTTGGTCTGCTGTTGCGAAGCGCTCTTTGCCACTCAACACCAATATCCTCGGACCATTTTGGTACTATTATCTGCTGCTTGCCAAGTTGGAGCAGAATGTCCCGCACTCCGGCGGAGTACAGGACATTCGCGTCAATAAATGGGACCGGTCGAGACGCGCTAGTCATACAAACCTAGCTCCTGTGATTCGGCTACCAGTCGATCAAGAAAGGCATCGCGCTGGCGGTGGAGCACTTCGCTGTAAACCATGACGTCCTCGCGTCGTATGCGTCGGTTGCGACCCACTTTGTGAAAAGGAATCTCTCCCGACTCCAGCAGTTTGACCAGATGGGGGCGCGAAACATTCAATATCTCGGCTGCCTGTCCGGTCGTCAGCTCTGGCTGGAGGGGCGTTACAACCACATCCAGCCCCTTCGTCATGTGCTTTAGGATTTCCAAAAGCAAGGTCGCTGCCTTCGCCGGCAGCAGCAATTCTTCTCCACCACTGTCGCTGCCGATACGCAATTGCATATTTGCGTCCGGCTTGATTTGACGGGCAAGAGTCTGCTTGGCTCGTCTCGCTAGTTCTATCTCCTCTTGGACCGGTCCGCCGCGATTGGATTTCGCTTGAGTGTGCGCTGCGCTGGTCTCGATCTCTACGCTGGCGAGACCCTTGCCCAGATTAGCTACTGTTGCCGTCATGTGGTTCTCCCAAGTCTAGTGACGATACAATTCATATTAGCGCACAAACGAAATAAACGAAATAAGTGAAATAAACGAAACAGTCGCCCATCAGACCGTTTGCAGCACGCTATCGCCCAGCACATCCCCCAGCGCGGACACGAACATTTCCACATGTTCGCGTTTGAAGATGATGGGCGGCTTCAGCTTCAGCACATTGCCCAGCGGACCTTCGGTGCTGACCAAGATGCCCTGCGCTTTCATCCGTTCTGCGATATAGGCGGCTTCCCAATCGGCGGGCTGCAAGGTGACAGGATCGCGCACCAGTTCTATGCCCAGGAACAAGCCAGCGCCACGCACATCGCCGATGATCGGGTAGGTCTCTTGCAGCGCGCGCAGCTTCCCCAGCCAATATGCGCCGACCGACCGCGCGTTGGCTTGCAGACTTTCGTCAGCGATGACGCGCAGCACTTCCAGCCCAACAGCGCAGGCGACCGGGTTGCCGCCGAAGGTGTTGAAGTATTCCATGCCACGATCAAAAGCCGCCGCGATCTCGGGCGTCGTCGCCACTGCGCCCAGGGGATGTCCGTTGCCGATCGGTTTGCCCATGGTGACGATATCGGGCAGGACGCCGCTCAGCTCAAAAGCCCAAAAGCGCTCGCCGACGCGCCCGAAACCCGTCTGCACCTCGTCCGCCACACAGACAGCGCCCGCCGCCCGCACCAGATCATAGGCGCGCTGCAGATAACCCGCCGGCAGGGGCATTTGTCCGCCACAAGCCAGGATTCCCTCTGCGAAGAAAGCAGACAGCTTGCCACCGCGCGCAGAAATGGCTGCGATTTCTTCGGCGACCGAGTGCGCATAATAGGCGCCGGCTGCTTCGTCATAGCCTCGCGCAGCCCCACGGAAGCCATCGGGCAGCTGCGCCACCTGCACATGCGCTGGTTTGCCGCGTCCGCCAGCGCCATTGAACTTGTAGGGGCTGATATCAATCAGCGCGCTGGTGTGGCCATGATAGGCATGGTCGATGACGAGGATGTCGCTCCCGCCGCTGTAGGCTGCTGCCAGCCGCAGCGCCAATTCGTTGGCTTCGCTGCCGCTGTTGACGAAGAAACAGACCGAAAGCCGCTCGGGCAGCGTCGCGCTCAGCCTCTCGGCATAGTCGATGATGGCATCGTGCAGGTAGCGCGTGTTGGTGTTGAGCCGCGTCATCTGTCGCATTGCCGCCGCTGTGATACGCGGGTGGCTGTGCCCGACATGCGCCACATTGTTGACGCAGTCCAGATAGGGCTGCCCCTGCTCATCGTAGAGAGTATGCAAATGACCACGCACGATTTTCAGCGGCTGGCGGTAGGACAAGCTGAGCGCGGGATTCAGCGCCCGCCGCCGCCGTTCCAGCAGCTGTTTCGGTGAGCCCGCTTTCGCTGGCTGGGTCGAGCAGGGCAGCTTCAGAAGCAAGTTGGGGTCGGGGCATAGCGAAGTCCAGAAGTCGCCTTCATGTGGCGAACAGACGCCGGGCGCCTTGTCATGCAGATCAAGCAAATCTGTGAGCAATTGGAAGTGCAAGTGCGGCGCCCAGTTGCCGTTGCGCGGATGATCGCCGATATGCGCCAGCAGGTCGCCAGACCCCACCGGCTGCCCGACCTGCCAACGCTGCAGCGCGTCCGCCGCCAGATGTCCGTAGAGCGTAAAGAAGCGCAGATCGGGCAATGGCCGATGCTCGACGATCAACATCGGACCGTAATCTTGCGGCTCCTTGTGCTCATTGACGACATGCACAGTGCCAGCCAGCGGCGCATAAATGGGCGCCCCAGCTGGCGCGAAGAGATCGATGCCCAGGTGCAGCGTGCGCCGATGGTGGGGGTCGATCATGAACATATCTGTCAAATAGATCGGGCGTATTTCCTTGTACAAGCCGATGCCGATCTTGCCCCGCAGCGCGATTTGCAGTGGCGCAGCCCAAGCGGCCGGGGCGGACAAGTCGGGCACTTGCGCCAGCAGGTCGCTTTGCATGCCTAGGTCGAGCAGTTGGCTATTTTCGGCGCTCAGCTCCACCCCCAAGATGGGGGCGAATTGCTGCGATGTCAGCCAGTCGCGCAGGGCGACGGCTTTGGGCAGAGCGGGCAATCCACAGGCAGCGCGAAAGTGGTAATGGGCGCGGCGCGGGTGGATCTCGCGCAATTGCCGCAGCAAAGTCCAGGCGCCGTCTTCGCTGATGCTGAGGTGGCGGTTGGCTGGCTCGCGGCGCTGCTGATACCAACTGATGCAGACGCTGAGACACAGGCGAGCCGCTGCCAGCGGGAAAAGCAGGCGGATTTCGCGCTCCTGCAGGGGGAAGGCGCGGTGATAGGCGGCGACCAGCGGGATGGCTCGTTGCAATGGGCGCGCGCAGTCCATCATCACATAAGCCAGCGCCACAGCCAGATCGGCGATGACGGGAGAGTGGGTCATATCGCCCAGGTCGATGAAACCGGCAACACGCGGCGCGTTGGGTTCATCGGCGCGGATGAGGATGTTGGTGTCGTTGGCATCGTTGTAACAGAAGCCTTGCCGCAGCTGTGACAGAACGGGCAGGGCTTCGTCTGTGTAGAGTCGCAGAAAATGATCGAGCAGCGCTTTTTTGTCGGCGGGCAAGTCTGTCCCAAAGTGTGCGACCCGCGGCAGGTTGGCGATGTTCCAGCGATAATCGCGGCGCGTTTCGGCGTGGTCGAATGTCGTCATGGCGGCGCTGACTTCGCCCAGGCGCGCCCCGATATTTGCCAGCAGGTCCTGTGAATGCGGGCGGAAGTTGCGCAGGGGCCAGCCGTCGATATAGCGCAGCAGACGAGCGCGGTACAGGTCGCCGCCGGGCGCGGTGATGTCGATGCTGTGCTGACCATCGGCTGCGGGGACGATCTGCGGGAAGAGCCGCAGCGGACGCAGATGCTGCAGAGTCTGGTTCTGCAAGTCCAACTCGCTTGGGCTGACGCTGTGATGGGCGATTTTCAGCACGAAAGCTTGTTGGTCGGCGCCTTGCAGGTGGAAGTTGCGGTCGAGCTCGGCGGGCAGTTCGCGGCAGCTGATTGCGCGGATGTGATAGTGCGCGCGCAGGATCTCGCGGGCATCGGCGCAGGAGAAAGGCGGGCGCGTGTTGTCTTGCATCACAAGCATGTTGGCAACCCCCCTCAGTCCCCCCGATGGGTCAGGGGGAAGCGAAGCATGCGCGGAATCTGTCGACGGGCCAGGGAGAGGCGGTCAAACCGCCACAACCACCTGCCCATCTTTTGCAGCCGACTCGACGATGGCATCCCACAATTTCGCCATGCGCAAGCCAACTTCGGGCGGGCAGGGATTTTCGATTTCGCCAGCGCGCACCTGCGTGAATTGCTCCCATGCGCCGCGCATCTTGGGCAGGTCGACCTCGTTGTAGTCGCTTTCACCTTGGCGGCGGATCAACAGACGTTCGCCATAGATACCGGTGCGGATGGCGCCACCGCTGAGATTGAGGTAAATCTCTGAATGCAAGCCGGGAATGCAGTCGCCACAGCCATTGATGGTGACCAGCGCGCCCGATTTCAACCGTCCCATGATCACGCCATTGATATCGACCGGCGTGCCGCGATTGTCCGTCCAGGCTGCCACGTTGGCAAAATCTTCGCCCACCAATGTGCAGATGGTATTGAGCATGTGCGCGCCAGAATCGAAGAGGAAGCCGCCACCGGCGATCTCGGGGATCTGTCGCCAACTGCCACTGGTCAAGCTCTTCCAGCCCTGCCAGATCATGCCCGTCACGGTCATCAGCTCGCCCAGTTCGCCCGAGGCGATGAGCGCGGCAGCATGACGAATCTGTGGCGAAAGCCCGCCCTGGAAGGCGACTACGAGATGGCGTCCGCTGCGGTCGCGCGCGTCCATCAGGCTGAGGGCTTCTGTCCCGTTCATCACCATCGGTTTTTCCAACAGCACATCCAGGTCGGCCTCGAGGCAGGCTTTGGCTTGGTCATGATGCAAGTTGTGCGGCGTGATGATGAATGCGGCATCCAGCTCATGCCGGTGCTGGTCCAGCAGCTTCGCCAGGTCGGGCTGGTTGGGTGGCGGCTGCGCGCCCAGTTCGCTCATGGCATCGGCATACAACTCATAATTCTGCGCGGAAGGCTCGCAAATGACGCGGACATCGGCGCCAGTTTCCAGCATCAGCGGCAGGTGAAACTTGCGGGCCATGCCACCCGCTCCAATCAAGGCAATGCGTGTATTCATGATATGTTCTCGTGGCGATGTCTCCAAAATTGACAATGCGCGGCATTGTAGCGCGTAGCTTTGCGCCAGGCGAATCCGACGATCATTGCCAGATGACCAGAGACTGAGCTATACTGTATCTACATTGACGATACAGGAGGTGTTGGATGACGATGGCGCGTGTCTCAAAATGGGGCAACAGTCGCGCATTGCGCATCCCGAAAGATTTGGCGCTGGCAATCGGTTTGGATTTCGACACGAAGGTTGAGCTAAAAGCAGTCGAGGGACGGTTGCATGTAATCCCAATTGACGAGCCTCATTTTACCCTTGAAGAGTTGGTGGCAGGCATAACGCCCGAAAATCGTCACGAAGAAATTGACTGGGGTCCACCGGTCGGTAAAGAGGTCTGGTAGATTCCGGTCCGGGCGCGAACGCAGAGCTTTGTGGAGTTCGTATCGTAAGTGACAAGCTGTATCTACAATGTCGAAACGGAGCGCTGATAATGGTGACGAAGATACAAAAATGGGGAAACAGTTTGGCGGTGCGAATCCCAAAAGCGCTTGTGGAAGAAGCCGGGCTCGAACGGGGCAAGCCGGTTGACATCCATTATGAGGACGGCGAAATCCGAATCAGAAAGCGGCGTAGAAAACGCTACAATCTTGACGAGATGCTGGCGACCGTTCCGGACGATTTTGAACCGGAAGAGTGGGACATCGGACCACCTGTCGGCAATGAGGTCTGGTAGTGGCATATTTACCACAGCGTGGCGATGCCATGTGGATTGACCTCGATCCCCGTATCGGCCGTGAGCAATCCGGTCATCGGCCGGCGCTTGTTCTGACGTCAGCAAAGTTCAATCGAACAATGAAGATGGCAATCTGCTGTCCTATTACGAGTCGGCAACAACGTACCGAGTTTGAAGTCCCCCTTCCCGATGACCTTGGGGTAACGGGCATCGTCCTCGCCTATCAAGTTAGATCGGTGGATTGGCGCGCAAGAGACACTAGATTCTTGGCAAGAGTACCCGACGACGTTGTCGAGAGTGTTTTGTTCATGTTGGATTCAATTCTGGAGATTCCCACACTGGATTAGAGTGGAGAGCAGTCCAAAGCCCCTGCTGAACTTCTTCAATGTTTCGGACAAAAGCGATCATTTTTTTTGCATAGGCTCGCGCTTTAATGTATTCTCCCCCGCAATGAACGGACACGGATAATCTGGCTCGCAGCCGCAGCCAGTTTCTCAACTGTAAGCCTAAACGGAGCATCTCATGTTCGACTGGACACACGACGAACTGCCGCAGCCAAGCGCCGACCTCGCCACCCTCAAGTCCGATATAGACGAATTCGGCTATTGCCTAGTCAAAGACGCGCTGCAGCCCGACCAGTTGGCGCGCGCCCGCATTCGTCTGCTGGAACAAGCCGAAGCCGAGCTGCAAGCTGGGCAGGCATTTGAAGATGGCGGCGCAAAACAGCAATGGGGCGAATTCACCGACGAGCAAGGCAAAATCCGCCGAGAAGCGTTTTCAGCGCAAGCTGGCGGCGTCAACCAGCGCGTCTGGGTCTTGATCAACAAGGGCGCTGTCTTCCGCGAGATGCTGTCGCAGCCGCTGATGCGCGCGGTGGTCGGGCATGTGCTGGGCGCGGATTACCTGCTTTCCAGCTTTGGCGCGAATATCGCCAAGCCCGGCGGCATCGCCATGAACCTGCACACCGACCAGTGGTGGATGCCCGAGCCAATCCACAGACGCCCCAACCCCGTGCCCGCTGGTTCATTGACGCGCGAGCTTTCCAACCGCGTCGATGATGTGCCGGCCATGATCGCGCCGCCCGTGGTCGTCAATGTGATGTGGATGCTAAACGACTTCACCGAAGCCAACGGCGCAACCCGCCTCGTGCCACGCAGCCACCTCGCAGGCAAGCGACCCGACAAAGACCGCGACAAAGATGTCGTCAGCATCCCCGCCGAAGGCACAGCCGGCAGCGCCATGCTCTTCGACGGGCGCATCTGGCATGGCACCGGCGCCAATGTCAGCGACGACCAGCGCCTGGGCTTGCTCACCACTTTTGTCGCGCCGCAATTCCGCACCCAGGTCAATTTCACGCTGGCGACCGCGCCCGAAGTCGTGGCAGAGGCAGATGACGACCTGCTGGCGCTGCTGGGCTTCAAAATCTGGAATGCCTATGGGCGCATGGAGAGCCCGGTGGCGGGAACTGTGCGGCAAGGAGAACGGACGCTGGGCGAGATGAAGCCGCTACCCTGACGACCGCCATCCAAGCGATTTCGCCGCAGTGGTTCCGCTTTGCTGCTGGGCTACATCATCGTGGCGGTCAGCTTGGCCGATCGCGGCTTGCGCCGGTTGGCGCAAACGTGATTAAGTGGGCTATATTGAATACAATTGAATACAGTCGAAAGCACTCGCATCGGAGCTTCTCATGTTCAGAAAATGTATTCTGACGGCCACGCTGGCTTTGGCTTTGCTGCTGGCCCTCGAAGTCGGAGGGGTAGCCGCGCAGGCGCAGACCGAAGGCAAACCGCGCATCGGCATTTTGGCTTACCAAACCGGGGCAACCTATACGATAGTGAAGGGCGTGCTAGACACGCTGTTCGCCTATGGCTACGTCAATCCCGAAGCCTACTCGGGCGAAGGCGGATACAGCACGGAGAATCCGGTGGGGGACGATTCCCCGATTGAGCTGCAAATGGTCTTCCCCCCATTCGGAATCGAACTGGCGCGAGAAGCCGTAGCCAGTGCATTGGACCAGGAACCTGACATGCTGGTAACATTCTCCACGCCTTTGACGGTGGCCGCGCTCAACGCCACCTTTGATATGGAAAACCCACCAGCGATATTCTTCGCCGATGTCTACAATCCCTACAATGCCGGCATCGCCGACGCGCCCTGCATCAAACCGGCGCACGTCATCGGCTTGGAAACCAACATAAATTACGCGGAGATCCTGCCCGTGCTGCAATTGCAAATACCCGATCTGCAGACGATCGGCACACTGCACAATTCGGGCGATGCCAGCGGGATCTATGGCGCGAGTCAAATCGCCGAATTGGGCGAGGCGCTCGGCTTGACCGTCGTGCAGTCCGCTGTCGCATCGGCGGCTGATCTGGCATTGGCCGCTGAGGGGCTGGTCGGCAAGGGCGTTGAAGCCTTCCTGCTACCCATGGATTATACGACGCTGGCTGGCATGCCGCTCATCTCGACCATCTCCAACGACAATGGCATCCCCGTCTTGTACGCCAATGTCGACAGTCTTTTCACTGGCGCAACGATTGGCGCCGGTTTCTACCAGTACTATGACAACGGAAACCGCCTCGGATTGCTGCTGACCGCCTATCTAAACGGCGAGTTGGACATCGCCGCCAGCGCTATCGCCGCCCAGGAAGGGGATATGATCGTCGGCATCAACCAGGCCATGGCGGCCATGCAGAACTACGAATTCTCCCAGCCGCTGCAAGATCGTGTGGATTTCGCCATCGTGCCAATGGAAGCAGGCGCCGCCTTTCCCGTGCGCATCGAGATTTATTCAGAAGTAGCCGAGACAGAATTCCACTACGCCAGCACATTCAAGCCGCTGGAAGCGCGTGAAGAAAGCGACCGCGCCTTCCTGGCCGGGCTGGAATGCACAGCCGAGCGCATCGCCGAGCAGCAAGCCGAACTGGACGCGATGGGCGGATAAACCAAAAGACAGAGAGCTGGAGCGCATGGCTCAAACACCTGACAAGCTCAACCAGATTCACATCGGAAAACATGGCGCAGCGCCCATCGCCGCGCCCGGCTGGACCGCCAAAAGCCGCGACCGCGTCAAACTGGTCGATTGTGATGTCCACCACAACTTCCGCGAGCCGGCAGACCTGTTGCCCTATCTGCCGCGTTTTTATCAAGAACACCTGCTCGACCAAGGCTTGCATCTGCCCGGCGCGGGCTATGCCAACACTCCTTTCCGCCGCACCCGCCCCGATTTGAAAGACCCACAACTGCAAGAGCGCGACTTCAATTTTTCGCTGGAATTCACGCAGAAAGAATTGCTCGACCGCTGGGGCATCGACTTCGCCCTGTTGACGGGTCCGCCGGTCTTTTATGCCTATGCCGGTTTGCCCGACCCCGACTGGGCGGCCGCGCTCTGCAGCGCTTTCAACGACTGGACGATCGAGAATTGGTTGGAGCGAGACCCGCGCATCGTCAACGCAATCCTGGTCGCGCCCAACGACCCAGCGCTGGCTGTGCGCGAGATCCACCGCCTCGCCCATCGCGAAGATACCGTGGCGGTCATGATGCCCATGCAGACGCCGCTGCCTTTTGGCAACCGCGCTTATCATCCCATTTGGGAAGCCTGCGCCGAACACGATTTGCCGGTTGTTTCTCACATCGGCGGCGCGAGCCCGGGCTCCACGCCCACGCCAGTCGGATTCCCCAGCTATTATATGGAATCGCGCATGACTCGCCCCAGCGTGGCTTCCGCCCAATCCGCCTCCTTGATCGTCGAAGGCGTATTCGAACGCTTCCCCAAGCTGAAGTTCGCGATGACAGAAGTGCAGCAGATGTGGGCGGTGCCGCTGATGTGGCACATGGATGTCGATTGGAAGGCGATCGGCGACCAGACCCCCTGGCTGAAGCGCCTGCCCAGCGAATACTTCCGCGAGCACATCCGCATCGGCAGCCAGCCCATGCACGAGCCGCCACGAACCGAGCAGGTCTATCAGATGCTGGAGATGCTGCACGCCGACGAAACCTTGATATTCTGCAGCGACTTCCCGCACTTCGACTGGAATGACCCGGTGACTGTGCTGCCGCGCCTGGATGAGCGCAGGCATCGGCGCATCTTCGCCCAAAACGCCCTGGACATGCTGCGCATCAGCGACGCCATGATCGAGCGGGCTTGCGCATGAGCGGCATCGTGGTTGGGCGGGCGGACGAGATCCCGGCCGGCGGGCGCAAGATCGTCGTGCCATTTCGCGGGCGCGCCGGCATCGGCATCTTCAATATCGGCGGGCGTTTCTATGCCCTGCGCAATATCTGTCCGCACAAACGCGGTCCGCTCTGCACGGGCGAAGTAGCTGGTCGTGGCGCCGCGCAAAGTCCGCCCTCGGTCAGCGATAGCCAGATTGACTACGAACGCGACGGGCAAATCCTGCGCTGCCCCTGGCATGCCTGGCAATTCGATATCGCCAGCGGACAATGCCTGGTCGACCCCACTGTGCGCGTCAAGACCTATCCCGTGCTGGTGGACGGCGATGACCTGGTCGTCGATGTCGATGTCAGCGATTTCAGCCGCGAAAGATGAATGCCATGCCCAAAAATGACGCGCCCATTCGCCTGGGTGTCATCAGCTTTGCCCATGCCCATGTGCGCCTGTATTGTCAGGTGATCGCCGACTACCCCGATGCCCAGGTCCTGGCCTGCTGGGACGATGATGCGGCGCGCGGACAGCAATTCGCAGAGCAATTCGAGCTGGACTGGCTGCCCGAGCTGGATGATCTGCTGGCGCGGGATGATATTGATGCCGTCTTCGTGGCCAGCCCGACCAATCGCCACGCCGAGCACACGATCGCCGCTGCAAAAGCCGGCAAGCACATCTTGCTGCAAAAACCCATGGCGCTCACGCTGGCGGACTGCGACGCCATCATCGCCGCGGTCAACGAGGCCGGCGTCAAATTCAGCCTCTGCTATCAGATGCGCTGCGACCCAGTCAACTTGCAGATGAAAAGGTTGGTGGAAGCAGGCGCTGTCGGAGAAATCGCTGTCCTGCGCCGCCGCCACGCCATCCCGCTGCTGCTGGACAAAAACTGGGCGGTCCCCGGCAACTGGCATATCGACCCCGTACAGAATATGGGCATGTTCATGGACGATGCCTCGCATGCCGCCGACTGGTTCTATTGGATGCTGGGCAAGCCAGTCAGCGTCATGGCAGAAATCGACAATGTCATCACCCATGCCGCGCCCGACGACAACGGCGTGGCTATCTTCCGCTTCCGCAAGGGAGAAATCGGCATCTTGCTCAATAGCTCGACTCAACTGGCAGCCGAAGCCACCACGGAGATTTATGGCAGCGCGGGCAGCATCCATCAGAATTATGGCGATGCCCCGTCCAGCCTGTTGCCCGCCGATGGCTGCGCCCTCAAAGTCTTCCGTGCCGGGGAAAGCGACTGGCAGCGATTCGACTTCCCGCTCGTTCCACAGCGATCGCGCATTCAAGCGGTGCCGCGTCCATTGATCGACTATCTGCAAGGAAAAGGACCGCCCATCGCCACAGCCGAAGAAGGCAGAATCTGCATCGAGATGATCCTGGGCGCGTACCAATCGGCGCATGAGGGGCGGCGCGTGCATCTTTGACCCTCCGACCTGTCAACAAAATCCTCGCGTGCCGTTGCTTCCCCTCGACTTTTCGGGGGGACTGAGGGGGGTTCATTTTGCGGCGCGCACAGCGATTCGTTACACTGGTGTCGCTCGCTTCATATCATAATCCCTATCAAAGGAGCGTATCACATGAACCGCTTGTTGATTTGCCTTGCTATGCTGGCGCTGCTGGCTGGCGCAGTCACGGGGGGGGGGGGGGTTGCGCAAGATGAAAAAGTGCTCGTCATCGGGCATTCCGAAGTAACCGATTCCTACGATCCAGCGCACGGCTTCACCCAGACCACCGGCATCGTCAACCACGCCGCCTACAGCCAGTTGGTCACCTTCCCCGATGCAGACGCCAGCGAAATCTTGCCGCTGCTCGCCGACAGTTGGTCGATCTCCGACGACGGGCTGACCTATACCTTCTCGCTGAATGCCGATGCGGTCTTCGCCAATGGCGATGATATCGACAGCGACGATGTCGTCTTCAGCATCCAGCGCCTGCAAAATGTCAATGGCAACCCCAGCTTCTTGGCAGACCACATTGTCTCGGTCGAGGCGCACGATGCCGACACCGTCTCGATCACGCTGGACAATGTGCGCCCGTCTTTCTTGTCCGAGCTGACCAGTTATGCCTTCAGCATCGTCGATGCCGATTCGGTACGCGCCAATGGCGGCACAGACGCCATGGACGCCGCCACCACCGACACCGCCGAAGATTTTATCAACAGCATGTCGCAGGGCAGCGGTCCGTATGTCATGTCGCTGTGGGAGCCGCAAGTCCGCACCGAGCTGACGCGCAACGAGAATTACTGGCGTGACGCGCCCTACTTCGACCGCGTCATCATCATCAATATGCCAGAAGCCGCCACCCAAAAAGCCGCGCTGGAAAGTGGCGAGATCCACCTGGCGCTCGACTTGAGCACCGACCAGATGGACAGCCTGCGCGACAATCCAGACATCGCCGTTTACAGCGGTCCCAGCAATTACACCCACTTCGTGCTGATGAACGAAGACCCGGCTGTCGGCGGTCCTTTCAGCGAGCCGCTGGTGCAGTCGGCGGTCAAGCACGCGCTGGATTATGAAGGCTACCGCACGCTTTGGGGTGGCGAGACGCCCGGCACGAATATGTGGGTCGGTTTGTTCAGCGCCTTCCGCCAAGACCGCGCCTATGTCCGCGACCTCGACAAAGCGCGCGAGCTGCTGGCAGAAGCCGGCTATGGCGATGGCCTGGATGTTACCCTGCAGTATCCCGACTTTTCGCTGGGCGGCGTCAACTTCAACACCAACGCCCAAAAGATCCAGGCAGACTTGGCCGAGGTCGGCATCAATGTGACGCTGGAACCCGGCGAGCTGCAAGTCTCGCTGGAGCAATACCGCAATGGCGAGCAGGGTTTTGCTTACTGGCTGTGGGGTCCGGATATTCTCGATCCGCTGGACTTCCTCAGCTTCATGCCCGGCGGCAAGGTGGCGAAAGAACGCACGAACTGGTTCATGAATGATGTGCCAGAAGAGGTGCAAGACATGATCATGGCGGCGCGCAGCACCAGTGATACGGCCGCCCGGCTGGAGATCTTCACCGCGCTGCAAGAATGGAGCCAGCAGAATGCGCCTTATGCGCCCTTCAATGTGCCCCAGGTGCAGACAGCCTTCCGCGCCGACTTGCAGGGCTTCGTCTTCCACCCGCAGTGGCTGCTCGATGTGGCGATTTTGAGCCGCGGCATGTAGCGACGGTTCTACACTCATTAGCCCCCTCTGTCCCTCATCGGGATAGGGGGAGGAAAATGCTGAACACAGGGGGCGCAGAGAACACAACAAATCTCTGCGCCCTCTGTTAGTTTCAAATCGCCGCCTTTCCTGTACAATCGGCGCGTGATGGGCGGCTTTTCGCCCGCAGGGAAGGGACTGCAGCGCATGAGCGTCATCCTCGGCATCAACAGCGATCACGCGGGGGCTTCGGCTGCGCTGGTTGTGGATGGCAGTCCAGTCGCCGCCATCGCCGAAGAACGACTCAACCGCGTCAAATATTTTGCCGGCTTCCCGCACCTGGCAGCGCGCTGCGTGCTGGATATAGCTGGCTTGCGTCCGGCCGACATCGACTGCGTGGCGCTCCCGCGCGATCCTGCTGCCAACCTGCGGCGCAAAGCGGCTTTCCTCTTTGGCAATCCCACCCGTCTGCCCACCCTGCTGCAAGCCGGCGCCAGCCAGGTGCGTCAACTGGATGTCAAATCGCAGCTGGCAGAGACCTTCGACTGCGACCCAGCTGCTTTCAACTTCCGCCTGCTGCGCGTCGAGCATCACTTGGCGCATATCGCCAGCGCCTTTTTCAGCGGTCCCTGGGAGAGCGCGGCGGGCTTCAGCGCCGATGGCAGTGGCGACTTCGTAACCTGTATGCTGGCGCGCTGCCAAGGCGACACGATCGAGGCGCTGCAGCGCATCCATGTGCCGCATTCGCTGGGCTCGCTCTACACCATGATCTGCCAATTCATCGGTTATGGGCGCTATGGCGACGAAGGCAAGGTGATGGGGCTGGCGCCTTATGGCGAGGACAGCTACCGCGAGCATTTTGACGACATGCTGCGCCTGAGCGATGAGGGCTTCCGCCTGAACAGCCGCTGGTTTTTGCCATTCGGCGCAGAACAGGGTATCCGCATCAATGCGCGCGGCGAAATGGAGATCAGCCGCCACTATTCCGAGCACATGGTGAAGACATTTGGGCAACCGCGAGAGCCAGGCGCAACCATCAGCCAGCGTGATATGGATCTGGCGCGCGGTTTGCAGCGGAGTTTCGAGCGCGTCTGGCTGCATTTGCTGCGCCGCCTGCATCATATCGCCCCCAGCGACCAGGTGGTTATGGCCGGAGGCTGCGCATTGAACAGCGTGGCGAACGGACTGGCCACGGCGCAGACACCCTTCCGCCAAACCTGGATTCATCCGGCCGCGGGCGATGACGGGCTGTCGCTGGGCGCAGCGCTCTATGCCGCCCGCACGGTGTATGGCGCGCGGGAACGCTATGTCATGGGCAGCGCAGGCTTGGGTCCGCAATTCAGCGGGTCGCAGATCCGCAAAGCGCTGGAGCAACAAGACGTCGAAGCGCAAGAGCTGGCAGAACAACAGCTGCTGCAAAAGACGGCGCAAGCCCTGGCGGCGGGCAAGGTGGTCGGCTGGTTTCAGGGACGCATGGAGTGGGGACCGCGCGCCCTGGGCAATCGCTCGATCCTGGCGCATCCTGGCTTGCCGCACATGAAGCAGACGCTCAACGACCGCATCAAACGCCGCGAGTGGTTTCGGCCTTTCGCGCCGGCTGTGCTGGCAGAATCCCAATCACGCATCTTCGAAAGCAGCCAGCCATCGCCATATATGCTGCATGTGCACCGCATCCGCGATGAATGGCGCGAGCGGCTCTGCGCGGTGGCGCATGTCGACCAGACCGGACGTTTGCAGACTGTCGTGCGCGAACACAACCCGCGCTATCACGCCCTGCTGCAGGCATTTGAAGCTATAGAGGGCTTGCCCGTCCTCGTCAACACCAGCTTCAATGAAAACGAGCCGATCGTCTGCACGCCACAAGAAGCCATCGATTGTTTCACCCGCACGCGCATGGATGTGCTGGTCATTGGCGATTTCTTCTGCGAAAAGGCCTAAGCCCTTCGGTCCCTCCGACAGGACGCTGTAGGGGGCGAGCCAGTGGGTCGCCCGCTTTCTGGGGCAGTTATTTGCGCTTTTACACAATCTGCGCCACACTTCCCTACGATGAAATTCATCACCCGACAACTCGCTATTAGAGACAGGATGGATCATGAAAATCCGACTTTTGCTCGTATTGCTGCTCGCGCTTGGGCTGGCTGGATTCACCCAGGCGCAAGACCAGACCACCGTGACGGTGTGGATGCACAACCATGCCCCGCGCGTGGCGATCGACGAAGAACTGGTCGCCGAGTTCATGGAAGAAAATCCCGACATCCATGTCGACTACCAGATCGTTGACGACTTCTTCACCGCCTTGCAGACAGCGATGGCTTCTGGCGCAGGACCGGATGTCTTCAATCAATTCACGCTCTTCAACGCCCAATTCTATGCGCAGGGCATGCTGGCGCCTGTCGATCCGGTCGCCATGGGTTACCAGACAATTGAAGATGTCTATGCCCACTATGGCGAAGGGCTGATCGGCGAGACCGTGCTGGCCGGCGACACATTCAACGGCGTGCTGTATGGCCTGCCCACCGAGCTGAGCAATTATGCCTGCTATACCAACGATGACCTGTGGGCAGAAGCGGGCTTGGATCCCGCCATGGACTTCCCGAGCACCTGGGAAGGCTTGGCAGAAGTCGGCGAAATGCTGACCAAACGCGATGAAAATGGCACGCTGGCGCAGCGCGGCTTCGACTTCAACTGGAGCGCCAACATCTACATGATGCTGCACTTCGACCCCATGGTCACGCAGCTGGGTCAAAGCATGATCGATGAAATGACCTATACCGCTCATATCAACAACGATGCCGTCAAACGGGTCATGCAATACTGGAAAGATATCGTCGACGAAAATCGCGGCGGACCGCAATATACCGTCTCGCGTAATGCCTTCACCGCTGGCGAGCTGGCCACCGAGTGCACTTTTGGCAACTGGGGCACGCCGGGCATGGAAGCGGCCGGCATCAATTACAGCATTCACAACATCCCGCGCTGGGATGATGCCGTCAACGACCTGGGCTTCGCGACCTACGCCTTCTACCTGCAGGTCAACGCCAACGCCCCGCGCGAGGTGCAAGAGGCGGGCTGGAAGCTCGTCGCCAAGTTGACCAGCCAGCCAGACCGCTACCTGAACGAAGCGGCGCTCTTCCAGCCAGTGGCGTCTTATCTGGCCACGGATGAATTCGCCGGCAACGCCATCATGCCGGTCTTCCTGGATGAGCTGGTTCGCGGGCAGTACCATCCGCGCTTCGCTGGATTCAGTGAAGTAGGCGATGCATTGGGACGCGCGCGCGATCGCATCATCCTGGGCAACGAAGACATGGACGCCGTCTTGCACAATGCCGAAGACGAGGTCAACGCCATTTTGGAACGCGCCCAAGCAGATATCGAAGCAGCGGGCGGCGCGTAACCCGCCAGGCGCCCCCTCGGTCTCCCCGAAAAAAGTCGAGGGGAGGGACAAATCGCTTCTCTCCCCTCGCCGATTCTTCGGGGAGGGGCCGGGGCTGGGCTTGTCCCCACGTCCGTCCGCTGGACCAAGAGGTATCGTTTGATCAACCGCCTGCTGCTCCGCGATGTGTCCGTCATCCGCCGCCGACAATATTGGGGCTTGGTCTTCGTGCTGCCGGCGGTGCTTTTTTTCGTCGTCTTCTTCCTGTATCCGCTCATCATCGGCTTCGGGCTTAGCTTGACCGATTTCACGCTGCTGCGTCCGCCGGTCTGGGTGGGCTTGGACAATTACATCAATCTGTTGAGCGACCGCTTGTTCTTGAAGTCAATCAATGTAACCCTGGGCTACGTCTTCGGCAGCACTGTGCCGACCTGGATTTTGTCGCTGCTGGCGGCGCTGCTCTTTTATCAGAAGTTCCCGGGCCGCGAGGGGCTAAAGCTGCTATTCTTCTCGCCGCTGCTGCCATCGGTGGCGGTGGTTTCGGTGATCTGGGTGGTGCTGCTGCATCCCAGCGGCATCTTGACGCATTTTATCGGTCCGCTGGTGGGCAAGTCTTCCATCACCTGGCTGCACGATTTGACGCTTTCGCCCATCGTCATCGTGGTGGCGCGCATCTGGTCGGTGATTCCTTTCTATATGCTGATTTGGCTGGCTGGCTTGACCGCCATACCACAAGAACTGCGCGATGCCGCCCTGGTCGATGGCGCAAACCGCCGGCAGTCCTTCCTGCGCGTCGAGCTGCCGCTGCTGCGTCCGACCGCCGTGTTTGTCATGGCGGTATCCACGATCGCGGCTTTCCAGGGCTTCACGCTGCAATTCATCATCGCGCCCAACCAGGGCGGTCCAGTGGATGTCAACACGACCCTGGGCGTCGTCATCTGGAAGTATGGCTTCCAGTTTTATCGCATGGGCGATGCGGCGGCGGTGTCGGTCGTGCTCTTCGCCTTCATCATGATCGTAACCGGCATCCAGCTAAAATTGGGGAGCAGCGATCGCTATTCGCTGCAATAGAACATGGCAGAAACACGCCAGTACGAGAGCAATGCCGCCTTCGAGGCGCGCCTGCGCAAGCGCATCACCAAGTTGATTCTGTTCTGCACGGCGGTGCTGGTGGCGGTCATTTTTGGCTTCCCCATGTACTTCATGGGCATATCGGCCTTCAAAGCCGAAAGCGAGATCCTCGCCACGCCTTTCCGCTGGCTGCCCGAGCGCTTTGTGGGCTTGGAGCACTATGCGCGCGCCTTCGACCTGGCGCCCATCGGGCAGTGGTATCTCAATTCTGTCTTCGCGGCGACACTGCAAGTGAGCGTGGCTATCTTTGTGGGCGCGATGGCTGGCTATGGATTCGCCAAGTTTCGCTTCCGCGGCAAGCGCATCCTGTTCGCGCTGATCTTGAGCATCATGGCTGTGCCCTTCCAGATTTTGCTCATCCCGCTTTTCGTGCTGGTGCGGCAGTTTGGCTGGGACGACAGCTATGCCGGTCTGATTATGCCAGGCATCATCAGCGCTTTTGGCGTCTTTATGATGCGCCAGTTCGCCTATGCCATCCCCGACGAACTGCTGGATGCGGCGCGAATCGATGGCGCTGGCGAATTCCGCATCTTTTTGTTGATCGCGCTGCCGCTGCTCGCGCCGGCCGCCGCCAGCCTGGCCATCATCCTGTTTTTGTTCAGCTGGAACAATTTTCTGTGGCCTCTGGTTGTCGCCCGCGATCGGGCACTGCTGACCCTGCCTGTGGGCATGACGCAATTCTCCCAGCCCTATCGTGGCGAGCCGATTGTGGGACCATCCATGGCTGTATCGATGCTGGCCACGCTGCCGGTGGCGCTGCTCTTCCTGTTTTTCCAGCGCTACTTCATCGAAGGCATGATGGTTTCGGGCATCAAGGGATGAAGCAAGCGCGCCTGCTGGCGTACCGCGAAATCTATCGCCGCGAACTCTTCGATAGCGTCATTCCGTTTTGGCTGCGACATTCGCTGGATGTTCAGCATGGCGGGCAATTTACCTGCCTGGACCGCGATGGCACGGTCTTTGATACCGACAAGGCGATGTGGCTGCAAGGCCGGGCGCTGTGGATGTTCGCCAAGCTCTACAACACTGTGCAGCAGCGGGACGAGTGGCTGGCGGCGGCGCGGCGCCAATACGACTTTATCACGCGCCACGGCTTCGATAGCGACGGCCGCATGTTCTTCGCCCTCACCGCCGATGGCCGCCCCTTGCGCAAGCGGCGCTATCTCTTCACTGAGACATTCGCCATCATCGGCCTGGCAGAATACGCCCGCGCCACTGGCGATGCCAAAGCCCTGCAACGGGCAATCGACACCTATCGCCTCGTCATCAACCTGCTGCAAAAGCCGGGCAAACTGCCACCCAAAGTATGGCTGCCCGAGCGCCGCGGCAAGAGCCACAGCCTCTCCATGATCTTGCTGGCGACAAGTCAAGAGCTGCGCCTGGCCGCCCCGCCCGACCCGCTCTATGACCAAATCGTCGATGAAGCGCTGCGCCAAATCATCGATCACTTCCTCGATGACTCCGCCGCTGCTGTCTTCGAGTTGCTCAGCCCGAGCAATCAACGGCTGGACACGGCCGAAGGACGCAAACTTACCCCGGGCCACGCCATGGAATCGGCAGCTTTCATCATGCACGAAGCGCTGGCGCGGTCTGACGAGTCGCTCATCGCGCCGGCGCTCAAGATGATCGACTACTCGATGCAGCGCGGCTGGGACGCAGAGTATGGCGGCTTGCTCTATTTTGTCGATGTCGATGGCAAACCGCCGACCCAACTGGAGTGGGATATGAAGCTCTGGTGGCCGCACAGCGAGGCGCTCTATGCCCTGCTGCTGGCTTGGCGCATCAGCGGCGATGCCAAATACGCCACCTGGTTCGCCCAGATGCACGACTACAGCTTTGCCCGCTTCCCCGATGCCGAATATGGCGGTTGGTATGGCTATTTGCGCCGCGATGGCAGCCTGTCCACCCCGTTGAAGGGCGGCATGTGGAAAGGTTTCTTCCATACACCGCGCGCGCTCTGGCTCTGCTGGCGCTTACTCGGCGAGATGACGGGCTAAAATCTGGCGCCCCTGGGCTTCAATCTTTCCGAAGCGCCGTCAGCCGAATGCTCAGCCCATTCAACAGCACGAAGACCGCCACCAGCAGCATGATGCCGCGATATCCCAGCGACAGCTGCAGCCAGCCGAATCCCAGCGTCGCGCCGAACCAGCCCATATTCCACAGCGCCAAGCCCAGGCTGCTGGCCAGGTTGTGATGCGCCTCCGCCAGCGAATCCAGCAGCAGCGGCTGGAACAAAGGCTGCATGGTGTTGCGAGCGCCGATCGCCAATGCATAGAAGACCACCGCCAGCGCCAATGCCTGCGCCAGGCCCAAGCCGATGAATGCCAAGGCGCTCAACAGCATCAGGGTGAATAACGCGCCCGCCCTGCCCAAATGCGCCTGCCACAGCGGGTTCGCCAGCGGCACAGCGCCCATCACCAGCCAGCCCAGGCCGATCACCACGCCCACCGCGCCGTCGCCCAAACCAAACACATCGCGGAAGAAGAGATTGAAGAAGGGAAAGGTCAAGCCGCCCGATATGCCGAAGACGAAAAGCGGAAAGGTCAAACGCAATAGACGCCGCCAGGGCAGCAGACGCCAGGCCCCCAAGCGCCCATGCCGACCAGCAGTCTCGCCCCGCTCGTCCAGTGGCAGCATGGGCAAGGCGCTAAGCAGCAATATCAGCGCCGCCAGCAAGATGGACCTGCGATAGGCGCTTGCATCGGCATGGACAGCCCCGCCCAGCAGCATCGGCAGCAGACCACCCAGCGCGCTGCCCAGTGCCACCGCCAGCATGCTGACCAGGTTGTGCCAGGAGAATTGCGCAGTGTGCTCGCGGCGGTCGGTCAACGTAACCATGAAGGGCGGCTTGACCACTTGATTCGCGCCAAAGCAAGCGCCCCAGGCAAAACGACTCAAGGCCAGCAAAGGCAGGCTGGTCGTCAACGCGGTGGCGGCCACGCTCAAAGCGATACCGGCTGTAGAAAGCATGATGAGCCTGCGATTGCCAATGCGATCAGCAAACAAGCCAATCGGCAATCCGATCAGAAATCCGCTGAGGCGCGGCAGTGACTGCAGCAGGGCGATGGTCTGCCCGTCAAAGCCGATACTGACCAAGTAAAAGTTGAGCAAAATATCGGCGATGCCCAGCAGCGCGATGTGAAATAGCAGGCTGTGACACAAAAACAGCAGCACGCGCCGATTCAAGCCCGGCGGCAGGCGTCGGCGGGGATTTGCTGTGGTTTTTGCTACAACGGGCGCAGAGGGCACAGAGTTCACGAAGACATTTTTTCAAGTTGCTGCCTACTGTAGCGCGAATCCCACGCAGGCGCGGAAATACCTGTCTCTTCCCCGCGCCCCCCATTTACCCAACCTGTTGCCTGCCCTGCCACGCCCCTGCTATAGTTGCGCGAAGTGTTGCTCATATAAGGAGAGAAGTTTTGGCATCACAAACAAAAGCAAATATATTGGCGCGTCATGCCGCCAATGCCGCACTCAATATCCCGCTGCCCGGGATTTCGATGCGAGGCGTGCGCGATCTGGGCGCAGATGAGCCTTTTCATCCGCTGGACGAACGGATTATCGCCGGCGCAGTCGAAGCGCTGGAAAGCGGGCAGACGCATTATGTCGATGTGCCCGGCATCGCGCCGCTGCGAGAGGCAATCGCCAAGTATCTGAACGCATCCTGCGGCGCCAGCTGGCAAAGCGCCAACATCATTGTAACGGCGGGCATGCAAGAAGCGCGCTTCCTCACCAGTCAGATTATCGGCGCGCAATACGACAGCATTGCTGTGCCGGCTGTGGCGCATCCGGGCTTGCAAAAGGCGCTGGGACTGCGGCGGCGACAGGTCCTTTCCCTGCCAGTAGAGGCAGAGCGCGGTTATCTGCCCTCGCTGGATGACATCGCTGCGGCGCTGAAAAACGGCTGCCGACTGCTCTACCTGGAATCGCCTTCGCGGCTCAGCGGCGCGGTCTATACACAAAGCCAAGTGGCGCGCATTGCCGACCTGCTGGCGCAGCACGATGCCGCCGCCATCTGGGATCAAGGGCTGGCGCGCTGGGTGGATGGCGGCTGCAATTCCTTGGCGGCGCGGGCGGAAGAGTCGACCGCTGCCATCGGAGAAGCCTGGCACGGCATCGGCTTGGGCAGCTGGCTGGTCGGGTCGATCGCAGCGCCTGTAGACTGGATCGCGCCTATGCAGTCGCAGAAGCAGATCATGGCGATATGCACCAGCACCGCCTCGCAATACGCAGCTCTGGCCGCCAGCGAAATCGTCAGCGAGACTCACCAACAGCGACTCGCACAAATGCGGGGACAGCGCGCTGCCGCCGTAAAGTTGGCGAGCGAGCTCGGGCTGGACACGCTGCCGGGCGCTGCGAACAACCTGCTGGCGCTGCACGCTGACGAAGCTGCGCGCAGGAAACTGGCGGAAGCTGGCATCGACTTTGCTGCGGGCGAAGATTTTGGCGCGCCCGATATCGTTCGCTTGAACATAGGCGTTGCCACCAACGCTGCTATCGAAGCGCTTGGTTGAGCAGGGAGAAAAGACATGAGCAAGAAAAAGCAAGCCGCTGGCACCAACCTGCTTTATCAGTTGATCGCCGAGGCCCGCGCTTACGATGATGTGATCGTGATGGGGCGCGGCGACCCGGATTTTGATACCCCCGCGCATATCGTGGCGGCCGCCAAACAGGCCATGATCCACCACCAGGACGATGTCGCGCCACCGGCTGGCTTGCCCGCCCTGCGCGAAGCCATCGCGGCGCGCGTCAAACGGGTCAACAACATTGATGTCGACCCCGCCAGCGAAGTCGTCGTCACCAATGGCGGGCAAGAAGCGCTCTTTTTGATGGTGCTGGCGGCGCTCGGCGAAGGCGATGAACTGATCGTGCCCGAGCCAAATTATAATACCTATGCCGATTCGCTGGCTTTCGCTGGCGGCGTCAAAGTGGCTGTGCAGACCGCGCACGAAGAAGACTTCCGCGCCGACCCGGCTCTTGTGCAAGCCGCCATCACCGACAGAACGCGCGCCTTGCTGCTAGTTTCGCCCAACAATCCCGCCGCCAATGTGATTTCGCCCGCCGATATGCGCGCCCTGGTGAATATCGCCATCGAGCATGACCTGATGATCCTGGCGGACGACATCTATGACCTGTTTGTGTATGACAACTTTGTGCACACCAGCCCGGCTTCGTTGCCCGGCGGCAAAGAACGCAGCCTGACGCTCAACGCTTTGTCCAAAGCCTATTCGATGACCGGCTGGCGCTGTGGCTGGATCGTTGGTCCCGCCGATCTCATGGCGCGCGTGGCAGAGCTGAAGGCAGCGATCAGCGGCGGCACATCCATCATCGCGCAGCACGCTGGCATCGCCGCGCTGACTGGACCGCAAGACGCAGTAAACATGATGGCGGCGGCTTATGCGCGGCGGCGGCGGCTGGTGCTGGATGCCTTGGACGAGATGGGCATGCAATACGGTGTTCCCCAAGGCGGGCAATTCGTCTTCGCCAACATCGCCTTCACAGGCATGGACAGCGCCGAAGTCGCCCAGCGCATCCTGAGCGAGCAGCATGTGCTGGCTTATCCCGGTTCGGCATTCTCCAAAGAGCGCAAAGATTACCTGCGCATGACCTTTTTGCAGCCCGAAGAGCAACTGGTAGAAGGCTTGCGCCGCATGAAACTGGCCATGGCGAGCATCTAAACCATTCGTCCTTCTTCCAGGGGAAGCGCAATGGCAACCCCTCAGCCTCTCATTCAGGGCGGTGTAGGGGCGAGCCAATGGGTCGCCCACATGCAGGTGTAGGGGCGACATTTGTGTCGTCCGCCCCAAAGTAGGAGTAGCGAACGCGGCAATTTCGTCTCATTACGAACTTGGACATACAGACGAGGATCTATGAATCAGAAAACAGCCGTCATCAGTGGCGCGAGCCACGGACTGGGCTTGGCAATCGCCCAAGAACTCGCCCAGTTGGGCGCGCATGTCGTGATGATCGCGCGGCGCATCGAGCCGCTGGAATCCGCTGCAAACGCCATTCGCGAAAGTGGCGGCGCAGCCACGGCGCTCCCCTGTGATGTATCCGAAGCGGCACAGGTGCAGGCCCTAGCGGCACAGATCGGCGCTCAATTCGGCGCGGTAGATGTGCTTGTGAACAATGCTGGCATACCCGCTCCGCGCAGTTTCGCCGAGACCGACTTCGCGGATTGGGACGCCGTCATCGGCGCCAACTTGTCGGGCGTCTTTTATCTGACGCGCGCGCTTTGGGACAGCTTGTGCCAGGCGCAGCACGCCTATGTCATCAACATGTCTGGCACAGCTGGCTTGCGGGGCGGCGGCAGCCCGGCTTATGGCGCAGCGAAATTTGGCATGACCGGCTTGAATCATGCCATCGCCCAGGCCGGCGCGGCGCAAGGCATCCGCTCGACCATTCTTTATCCTGGCGGCATGGATACGGGCTGGCGGGGCGCTGCCATCGGCGTCCAGCCACGCGCCGAAAGCATGGATCCGCGAGCCGTCGCGAGCCTGATCGCGCAACTGTTGACCAGTCCCGCCGAGTTCGTCGTCAACGAAGCGGTACTCAATCCGCTGCATCATCCCTTTATGTGAGGTCAGGCGCATGGCATACGAAATCCAAAACGCGGCGCTCGTCAATCACTATCCGCTGGAGAGGCTGCGCAGCTTTGCCGCCGACTTTCTGCGCGCGCTGGGCGCATCTGCCGAAGAAGCCGAAATCATCAGCGATGGCTTAATGACCGCGGCGCAGTGGTGGCATCCCGGGCAGGGGCAAGGTCTAGAAAAGCTCTTTCGCTACAAACGACGGCTGGAAAATGGCGGCATCGTGCCCCAGGCGCCTATGCGCTGGCTGGTGGATAGCCCCGCTTATGCGCTGCTGGATGCGGCGAAGGGATTCGGCTATGTGGCGGCGCAGCGAGCTATGTCGCGGGCGATCGTCAAAGCCAAAGGCAGCGGCATCGCCATGGTCGGCGTGCGCGGCAGCAACCACTTCGGCATCGCAGGCTATCATGCGCTGACAGCCGCAAAGCAAGGCATGATCGGCTGGGCGATGACCAACGCAGCGGCAGAAATGGCGCCCTGGGGCAGCGCGCAGGTCGTGCTGGGCACCAACCCCTGGGGCATCGCCATCCCACGCAGCCGCGAGCAGGCCATCGTGCTGGATATGGCGCTGACCATGTCGGGCAAGGGCATGATGCGCTGGTACGAACGCGAGGGACGCTCCATGCCCGACGACTGGGCGCTGACACCCGCTGGTGAAAAGACCACCGATCCCGCCGCGGCCATGGCAGGTCCGCTGCTGCCCATCGGCGCGTACAAGGGCTATGGCTTGAGCTTGTTCACCGATGTGCTGGCGGGCGTGATGACGGGCGCGCTCTTCGGCAAGGATGTCTTCCAGGACGATAGCAACTTCGATGTCGGACACATGCTGGTGGCCATCGATCCGTCCGCCCTGCTGCCCGCCGCCGAAGTCGAAGCGCGGCTCGAGAAGCTGGTGGAGCAGGTCAAAGCTGCGCCGCCTGTCGACCCAGCGCGTCCCGTCATGCTGCCCGGCGAGGTGGAATTTCAGCGCATGGCAGAACGACAGCAAACCGGCATCCCGGTCGCGCGGGAGACAATCGCAAACTTGCGTCCACTGGCGGAGGGCTTAGGCGTCGAGCCGATCTAAGCCCCAAGCGCTCCCGCAATCCCCTCGGTCGCTCATTCAGGGCATTTGGGAGACACATGTGTCGCCCCTACGCAATCCTCTGCGTTCTCTGTAGTTAGGCGTATCATGACTTGCTTTGTCCGACTTCTGTGGCAAAAGACGGGATCTGACAACTTGCTTGTGTCGCTGCATGCAATGTGTTCCAATAGCTGGCTATTGGATTTTATTATGAGGTTTTGTTTATGATCGATGACATAGCTGTCCAGCGGCGGCGCGGGCTGATTTCCGAAGACCTGCTCAACTTTCGCTGGCTGGACGAGATCGTGCTTTCGCCCGATGCCGCGCACATCGCCTACACCATCCGCCGCCCGCAGGCCCCCAGCAACGGCTATACCTGTCACCTCTACCTGTACAGCCTCGCCAGCGACAATATCCAGCGACTGATCGACGGCGACTGCCAGGTCTCGTCCTTGGCATGGAGCCGTGATAGCAGCCGACTCGCCTGTTGCCACAGCGATGAAGCGGGCGACAGCGTGCGGGTGCTGAAGCTGGCAGATGGCGGTGTCGACAGCTATCCAACCGAAGGCATGCCCCTGCGCGAGTTGGATTTCAGCGCCGATGGCAAGCTGCTGGCTGGCGTGCGCTGGACACCCATGCGCAATGATCGGGAACGCGGCGCGGCTCATGGCATCCCGCCACCCAATATCAAGGTAGTGCGGCGTTTGCGCTACAAACAAGACGGCATCGGCTGGGTGCACGACCGCTACAAACAGATCTGGACGCTGCGGTTGGATTCCTGCGAATTGGCGCAGGTCACGCAAAGCGAATGCGATTATTCCTCGCCAAAGTGGAGCAATGCTGGCTCGCGCCTGGCTTTCGTGGGCATGGCGCGCGAGCAGAACAGTCCGCTGGGTTATGGGCAGATTATGACCTGCGACTACCCCAATGACGCGCCCGAGCTGCTGCTGCCCGATTGGCAGGGCACGGCGTTCAGCCCGGTCTGGGGAGACGATGATCGCTATATCGCCTTCGCCGGGCACAACCATCCGCCGCCCGTCAATCGCCGCAACTTTTGGCAGCCGCACCTGGCCGATGTCAAGGCGCGAAAAGCCTGGAAGCTCAACGAATCCATAGACGAAGAAGTCGGCAATTATGCCGTGGCCGACCAGCGCACCAGCTTGTCCAATGTGACGATGAAATGGGCGCCAGGCGACAAGTGGATCTACTTCCTGCTGACCGAGCAGGGCGCGACCAATCTCTACCGCATCGACACAGCCGGCGAAACAGAATGCCTGGTCAGTGGCGATTGCATCAACTTCGAATACAGCCCGGCGCGTGGCGGCACTGTCGCCTTCGGACAAGCCAACCCCGCCAACCCGGGCGAACTCTATATCTGGCAGAACGGCGAATCGCGCAAGCTGAGCAACCTCAATCCCTGGCTGCGCGACCACGACTTGTCTGCGCCACAGAGCCTGTGGTATGAAGGCGTCGATGGCGCGCAGGTGCATGGCTGGCTGATGAAGCCGCTGGACTTCGACCCAGCGCGCAACTATCCGCTCGTTCTCTATGTGCACTGCTCCATGTTCGGCTGGGATTTCAATCACGAATTTCAGGTCTATGCCAATGCGGGTTATGCGGTGGCTTACTTCAATCAACGCGGCACGACAGCCGGCTATGGGCAAGCCTGGACCAAAGCCAGCGAGGGCGATCAAGGCGGCGCGGATTATGAAGAAATCATGCTGGGAGTCGATGAACTGGTCAAGCTGCCCTGGATCGACGCAGCGCGCATGGGCGTCACAGGCGGCAGTTGTGGCGGCTTCATGACCAACTGGGTGGTCGGGCATACCGACCGCTTTGCCGCAGCCGTATCCCAGCGCTCAATCACCAACCAGATCAGTTTCTTTGGCACCAGCGATATCGGCCCGGAATGCACGGGTGGCGAAACGCGCACCGATCCCTGGCGCGATTTGCAAGACAGTTGGCGGCAATCGCCAATCGCCTATATCGACCAGGTCAATACACCGCTGCTGATCATTCATGCCGACGAAGATCATCGCTGCGCGCTGGAACAAGCCGAGCAGCTCTTCGCGGCCTTGCGCTGGCGTGGCAAAGTGGTCGAACTGGTCATATTCGAAGGCGAAAGCCATGGTCTGTCGCGCGGCGGCAAGCCCGGCAATCGCATCGAAAGGCAGCGGCGCATCTTGGGCTGGTTTGACAAATGGATGTAATTGTGGATTCAAAAAAGGCTGAACCACAGAGGGTACAGAGTGTCGCCCCTACGACAGTCTTTGTGTCTTGTGGTCAGATTTCTAGCGACTAACTTGGGATTACTGAGATCAAAATAAGGAGACAACTATGCTAAAAGTCGGTAACCTCAGCGCAGCCGCCGGCGAAAAAACCTTCGGCTACCTGGAAACAGCTGCCTCGCGCTCGGGCATGCGGCTGGATATCCCGGTGCATCTCATCGCGGGCGCGCAGCCCGGTCCTACGCTGATGGTGCAGGGCGCAATCCACGGCGCAGAAATCATCGGCAGCATCGCCATCCTGGATTTGGTGGAAAAGCTGGACCCGGCTGTCATAAGCGGCAACATCATCGCCGTGCCGGTGGTCAATCGCGCCGGCTTCGAACTGGGCGAGAGGGGCAGCCGCGTCGATGCCAAAGACATCAGCCGCCTCTTGCCGGGCAAAGCCGATGGCAGCATCAGCGACCAAACCGCTTATATCTATTTCAAAGAAACAATCAGCCAAGCCGATGTGCTGATCGACTTCCACGCGGGCGCGCGTACCGCCTACGAACGTTATGTGCTCTTCAGCGCCGAAGACGATCCCGACAACCTGACGCAGCTGGAAAAAAACCGCCGCGTGCTGGTGGTCGCTTTTGGACTCGACCAGGCCGCTTTCTTCCCGCCCGGCACCTTCGGCGCGAACACTGCCAAAAAGGCGATTGAAGAGGTCAACACCTGCCAGATCACGCTGGAATTTGGCGGCGGCGCCGGCTGGTTCAAAAATGGCGAAGACAATGTGCGCGATGCCGAACGCGGCATTTGGAACATCATGAAAGTCATGGGCATGATCGAAGGCGAGCTGGAGTCCGATGGTCCGCTCTGCACCGTATACAACGCCGGCGTCGTCATTTGGAAGCCGGCTGTCGATGGACTCTTCATCCGCGACCGCAAGTTCAAAGACGCGCTCACGGTTGGCGACAGCTATGGACGGCTGGTCGACCCCTATACGGGCGATTTGCTGGCCGAGATGCCCACACCCAAAGATGGCATCGTCATCCCCAGCGGGCAGGAATGGCCCACCGTCGGCGCGACTTCCATCGGCATCCTGGGCAGCATCGACCGCGTTGACGACCGCCGCAGCATGGACATGTCGCTGCGCTTTTGATGATGATGATAATCCCCTCGGTTCTCCCGACAGGTTGGCTGTAGTGGCACAGGCATTGCCTCGCCCGCAACCCCTCCCAATGATTTGAGGGGAAGGAGGCCGAAGATAGTGGACTGGCGAAAAAGGAGCAAACAAGCGCATGAGAATAGGAAACATTGAAGCCGCGCCGGGCAACAAAGCTTTTGGCAGCTTCCAGACTGGCGAGACGCACGGACAATTTCCCGCGCATATTCCGCTGCATATCGTCAATGGCGCGCAAGACGGACCCACCCTGGTCGTGCAAGCCGGCACAAGCGGGCTGGAAATCGAGCCTTCGCTGATCTTGCCGCATGTCGTCAAAGAGCTGGACCCGGCGCAGGTTCGCGGCGCGCTGATCCTGGCGCCGCTGATGAACACCTCCGGCTTTGAATTCACGCAGGTCAACAGCGCCTGGGACGACAAGCATCTCAACCGCCTGGGCCGTGGAGACGTGGACGGCAGCATCAGCCAGCAGATGGTGCATCAATATTACCAGGCAGCCATCGCCAAGGCCGATGCCCTGCTCGATATCCGTAGCGGCTCGCAATGGAGCTATCACCACTACGCAGGCGCCTATCACACGAACAGCGCGGGCAATGCCAAAAAAAGCCGCGACCTGGCTGTGGCGCTGGGGCTGCCGCAGGTCCTGCTGGGGCTGGACGCGGACGACTCGATGGCGCACGAGGCGGCGAAGGACGGGCTGGTGGTTGTGGCGGCGCATATCGGTGGCGGACCTGGCTTGCGCGACTACCGTGAACGCGATCTGGGACGCATCCGCAATGCCGTGTTGAATGCCATGCGACACCTGGGCATGCTGGCTGGCGGACTGGAATCCGACAGTGACAACGTGGTCGTGCTGCAGCAGCACACGGTGATCATGCCCACGGGCGCGCGTGGCTTCACATTCATGGACAAGACCTTGCGTGGCAAAGCCGTCAAAGCCGGCGACCAGTTGGGCTATGTGCGGCATCCTTTCAGTGGCGAAGCGCTAGAAGCCATCTGTGCCCCCCGCAGCGGCATCGTGGTGGAGGGCGGCGCATCTTGGCCGGTCGTGCCCGAAGATACCACGCTGGTTATCCTGGGCGACCTGGTCGAGGAGATCGCGCTTGGCTGAGCGCGCCGACACTCCGCACTTAACCCCACCCCTAGCCCCTCCCCGACAGGTCAGAGAGGGGAGCCACGCGGGCGATTCACCACCTCGCCCCTACACATCGAAACTTGCACGCTATCTTCCCCCCATCCCGATGGGGGGACCGAGGGGGTTCAGTTGGGACCCAGAGGCATGACTCCACGATGATCCTCGCCGCCCTCAACCGCAGCAGCTTCCGCGTGCATGAATACCGTTGGTATTGGGCGGGCAATGTCCTGGTGCATATCACTTTTCTGCTGCAGGCGGTGGCGCTGGGCTGGCACATGTTGGCGCTAACGGGCTCGGCATTTCAAGTCGGGCTGGTGGCATTCTGCTATGGCTTGCCGCTGCTGGTGATATCGCCATTTTCTGGCTTGGTGGCCGACCGCGTCAAACGGCAGTGGCTGGTGCAGTTGAGCCTGGGCGCGGCGGTCCTGGCATCGGCGATATTGGCGTTGCTGGCGGCGGGCGGCGGCACGACAACCCTGCAAGTCTTGCTGACTTCTTTCGCGCTGGGCGCCTGTTTCGCCTTTTATGCGCCGGCGCGGATGGCGCTGCTGCCCAACCTCGTCCCGGACGACATGGTTTTCAACGCCACCACGCTAAGCTACAGCGGCACGCGCTTGATGGGATTCTTCGGTCCCGTGCTGGCGGGTGCGCTGCTAGACCTCGCGGATATCGCCGTGACTCTGGCTGTGCAGACGGCGCTCTTTGCCATTGGCGCGGGCATCTATTTCAAAGCGACCTATTTTTTGCCAGCGCCCAAACGCAAAAAAGGCGGCGGGCAGCGGCTGCTGAGCGGATTCGGCGAGGTTCTGGCCTACCTGCGAGAACAGCGGGCGCTTTTTGCCTTGACGCTGCTGGCGCTGGTTTTTGTGCCTTTTGGCATGCCCTATCAAAAGCTGATGCCCATATTTGTCGATGATGTCCTGCGCGAAGGACCGGCTCTGCTGGGCTTGCTGGTGGGCAGCGCCAGTTTGGGCTCGGCGTTTTCGGGCTTTGCAGTCGCGCTGATCGGCGATGTTTATCCCAAGGGGCTGGCGGTGCTGGTGTTTTCCAGCCTGTTTGGCATAGGCTTGATGATTTTCTCGCTGATGAGCGACAGCCTGGTCGCCTGGGCGCTGATCTTCGTCATCGGCATCTTTTCCGGCATCTTCTTGACCCTGATCAACGCGCTGCTGCTGACCCTGCTGCCCGATGAACTGCGCGGACGCATGATGAGTCTGTGGGGCATGGTCTGGGGATTAATCCCGCTGACGACGCTGCTGGCTGGCGCTGTTGCCGAGTCGCACGGCGTGTCGATTGTGCTGGCTGGCTGCGGCGCATGCGTTACCATTACTTGCGTATGGATGCTGGCGACCCGCTCGCCACTGCTCGATCTTTAGGACGCGCCCCAATGGTATTGCTGCTGCGCAATCACGAACTCCGCGGGCTGATGAGCATCGCCGAAACGATTGACGCGGTCGAAGCGGGCTATCGCGAGATAGGCGCCGGGACGGGCGCAGCCTTCCCGCGCGAGAATCTGTGGATAGCCGGCGAAAAGCGCGCTGGACACAGTGGCGGACACTTGCCAGCCGGTCGCAAAGCTTCCTTCAAGTTCAAAGCGGCGCTGCTGCCCGGTTTGGGCGGGGCTGGCATAAACGCCTATACGGCTGGCTTGCCGACCGGACTGGAAACATTCATGTTCCTCTTCGATACCGATACGGGCGCGCTGGCCGCGATACTGGAGGCGCTCTATTACGATTGGCTGAAAACAGCGGCGGTCTCGGCATTGGCGGCGCGCTGCCTGGCGCCTGCCGACTGCGCAACAGTGGCGCTTTTTGGCACGGGACGACATGCCCGCTCTCAGCTCTATGCCCTGACCAAGGCGCTGCCCATAAAGCGCGTGAATGCCTACAGCCGCGATGCTGCCAATCGCCGCGACTTTTGCCAGCGGATGTCGGCCGAGCTGGCTATGGATGTCGCGCCGGCCGCTTCTCCCGCCGAGGCATTGCGCGATGCCGACCTTGTCATCACCATCACCACCTCGCCAAGCCCGGTCTTTGCCGCCGCCGACCTGCCCGACCGCCCCCTGCACATCAACGCCCTGGGCGCGCATTATCCCTGGGTGCGGGAAGTCGATGAAGCGACGGTGCTGCAATGCCGCGTCTTCGTGGATGAATGGCGGCAGGGCATCGCAGAAAATGGCGAGATTGTCATGCCGCTGCAAGCTGGCGCAATCGACGAATCGCATGTCGCTGGCGACCTGGGCATGCTGCTGGCGGGCCAGGCACAAGCGCGACTCACCGATACGCGCTGGACGCTCTTCTTGTCCGGCGGCACTGGCATAGAAGATGTTGCTGTGGCAAGCCGCCTCTATCGCAAGGCGCTGCAACGCGGCATTGGCACGCATTTTGAATTTAATCTGCCTTTTCAATTCGAGCTATAAAGGAGAAGACCTGCATGCTGACTCACGATGCCCTGAAACGAGATACCGCCCGGCGTGTCCACCGTTTGCAAGCCATGATGCGCGACGCAGACCTGGACGCGCTGATCATCACCGGGCAGGCTGCGCCGGGGGGCTTGGGCGCGATCCGCTATATCACCCATGCGCACCTGTGGGGCGGCGGCGCCTTTGCCATCCTCGGGCGCGACGACCCCCACCCCTGGCTGCAAGTCTGGAGCAGCTATCAGGCTGTATGGAGCCGCAACGAAAGCACCACCCTGCCCGAACGCGTGCTTTCGCCCTACGAAGATATCGTGGCTGCCACCGCCAACACCGCAAAAGATTACGCCACCAACAGCAAGCGCATCGGCATGGTCAACATGAACAAGCTCATGGCGATCGGCACGTATCAGGCCTTCGCACGCGAGCTGGACGGCTACGAAATGGTCGAGGTTACCGATGCCTTCAACGCCATCCGCCAGATCAAAACGCCGTTCGAGCTAGAAGCCATCCAGCAGAATGGCGCGATCCTGGATTCGGCCATGGATGTCTTCGTAGACGAAGCCGCTATTGGCGCGCGCTATTGGGATGTCTGCGCCGCTGTCGAAGGCTATATCAAGTCCTTTGGCGCATTTTGGGGGCGCACCAAGCTGGCGCTGGATGGCACGCCCTATACTGTGCCCACGCCCAAAGATCTGGTCATGGCAGCCGATGACATCATCAATTTCGAAATCGTCTATGAATCGCCCTATGGCTATTGGCTGGAGATGACAGCGGTCTTTTCGTTCGAGCCGCTGCCAGCCGATTCGCGCGCGTTGCTGGACGGCTATCTGGCGGCTGTCGAGGCTTCGTCGGCGGTAGCAAAAGCCGGCAACACCTTCCAACACATCAGCGAAGCCAACGACAATGCCCTGCGCGAGCGTGGCTTCCCGGTCGCTGGCAAACACACGCCCGATTGTCACAGCACGGGCTTGGACGGCAGCGATGGACCCAATTCCTTTGGCTCGCCCGATTTCGTGCTGCAGCCCAATATGGTGCTGTCCTATCATCCCGGCACGGTGCTGGAAAACGACCGCGGCTTTTTGATTTCCGACAACTTCCTGGTTACGCCAGAAGGCGCTGCCCGCCTCTCGCCACATCACGCCGACCGCTATTACATGCAGCTGGAAGGGTGATGAAATGAATCGAAAAGACATGTGAAAAGGAGCACAATCATGACAAAGACGACAGCCGTTGACATCGTCGCCAAACATGTCGCGGAGACCAACTACAGCGACCTCGGCCCGCTGACGATCACACGCGCGCGCCAGGTCGTGCTGGATTACATCGGCGCCATGCTGGGCGGGTATCAGACACCGCTGGGACAGCTGGCTGCCGATTATGCCGCCCAACTCCAGCCCGGCAGCCAAGCCACCATCGTGGGGGACAGCCGCCGCAGCACGGTCGAAGGCGCGGCCTTCGCCAATGCCACCATGGGCAAGTTCCTGGGCATGGACGACTCGCACCGCACAGCCGGGCATGTCGCTTCGCAGCTCGTGCCAGTTGCGCTGGCGCTGGGCGAGTCGCTGCGCCTCACAGGCGAGCAAGTGATCACCGCGCTGGCCGTGGGCTATGATGTCATGCACATGATCGACCAGGAAGTCGACAAATGGCAGCGCGAACGCGGGCTCGATCACAAAGGACAGCAGGGTACGTTGGCTGCGGCCGTCACTGCCGCCAAAGCCATGAACCTGCCACAAGACAAGATCGGCCAGGCCCTGGCGCTGGCGATGGACATGGCTTGCGGCACCGAGCAGTATGTCTGGGATGCTGGCGCATGTGACACCAAAGATCTGCTGGCGGGTTACGGCGCGCGCAACGGCATCAACGCCGCAATTATGGCCGAGTTCGGCTTCCGCGGACCGCCCGGCGCGCTGGATGGTCCTTATGGCTACTTCCACGCTTTTGGTCCCGGCTACAACGCGGACTGCCTGGACAACCTGCACAACGAAGCGCTGGCAAACACCGGCTTCAAACCCCATGCTGGCTGTCGTCATGTGCATTCCTGCGTCGATGCCACCCAGGCGCTGATGTCCGCGCACGAAGTCGACTTGGCTGCCGTGCGGTCCATCGAAGTCGATACCTATCTGGAAGCGATCACGCCCGATTTTCGCGTCAACTATGCGCCACAGACAGTCGGGCAAGCCGGCTTCAGCCTGCCAGTTACCGCTTCGATTGTGCTGACGCGCGGCAGTTGGTTCCGCGAAGATATCGACGCCTACGACGACCCGTCCGCGCTGCGACTGCGCAAGCTGGTCAAGGTGGGTTTGGATGAAGCCATTCAAGCCGAGCACCCGATCAAGAATGGCTGCGAAGTGCGCATCCACACGCAGGATGGCGCGCAGTTGACCGGGCGCGTCGAGTATGCCAAAGGCGAGCCGGAGAATATGCTCAGCGATGCCGAGTTTGAAGCGAAGTTCCGCTATCTGGTCGGCGACATGATGCCTGAAGAGCAGATCGGCGCGATCTTGGCTGGCTGTGCCCGGCTCGAGCAGCTGGACGATGTTGGGCACTTGGCACATTTGACCGTGCCTCAGAAAGCGCTGGCACAAATGTCATGAAGATCGCCGCTGTAACCGCTACCATCGTCAGCATCCCGCGTTGCCGAGCATTGAAGACCGCGTATGGCGTCTCCCCCTCGACGCAAACCGTGGTCGTGAAGATGCAGACGGACGAGGGTATCACTGGCTGGGGGCAGACAGTCGCGCCCGCGCCCTGGGGTGGCGACAGCGCCGAGGCAATCAAGCTGCAGATCGACCGCTACCTGGCGCCCGCGCTCATCGGCGAAGACCCGTTCCACATCGAGCGGCTGCACCAGCGCATGATGGTGGCTCTGCACGATGCAAAAAATGCGCTTACGGCGCTGGACTTTGCCCTGTGGGATATCAAGGGACTGGCGCTGGCTGTGCCCGTGCATCAGCTGTTGGGTGGCGCCTGCCGGCCCGGCGCGCTGCTGCATGCTTTTGTCGAGCGCGATGAACCCGAGCGCATGGCAGAGCGCCTGGCAGAACTGGCGACGGATGACTGGCGCTGGTTCAAAACCAAGATCGGCTTTGGCGTGGCAGAAGACCTGCTGTGGTATAGTCGCCTGCGAGAGTTGGTCGATGCAGACATCGTGTTTCAGTTGGACGGCAATACGGGCTATACTCTCGGCGCGGCTGTGCAGGCATGTACGCAGATGGAGCGCATGGGCGGTGTGGCGCTCTTCGAGCAGCCGGTGCGCCATCTGGACGAGATGGCGGCTTTGGCGAGGCGCGTAGAGACGCCTTTGCAAGCGGACGAATTGACGGCGGATCCGCGCAGCGTCTACGAGATTGCGCGGGGAGGGGCGGCGCAGGTGCTGCACTTCAAGCTTCATCGCTATGGCGGTTTGCTGCCGGCGGCGCGCATGGCGGCTGTTGCCGAGTCGGCTGGCATGGAGATTTCTGTCGCGCCCTACTTCGATATCATGGCCGCGGCTGCCGCGCATTTTGCCGCTGCAACGCCCGTCGCCACCTGGCCCGCCGGCTTCTCCGACATGACCGATACCATCCTGGCAGAAGACTATGCACCCGAGGGCAAGATCTTGAAGCCGCCGACTCGAGCGGGCCTGGGCGTAAAAATCGATGAAGACAAGCTGGCGCATTATGCCGCCTAGCAATAAACCCGTGTGAAGAACCACATACACAGAATCTAGCCAGGAGGTGTTTAACGCGAGTACGAACGAGAAGGATTTCAACCGCAAGCAAATGAATAAATCGCACAAGGAGAATACCGTGAAAACAGCAAGAATTTTTGTACTGGTGGGCTTGGCGGTGCTGATGGGCGCGCTGGCATTTGCGCCGGCGACTGCCCAGGACAACATGACCGAGTTTGTCTTCGCCCATGGCGGTCCCATTCGCAATATGGACGCGCATTCGCACTGGTACGGATCGACGCACTGGCTGACCAACCTGCTCTATGACTGCCTCATCTGGCGCGCGGCCGATGGCGATGGCTATGTGCCGCAAGCCGCGCAAAGCTGGGAAAATGTCGACGACACCACCTGGCGCTTCCACCTGCGCGAAGGCGCGACCTTCCACAATGGCGAGGCGCTGGATGCCGAAGCTGTCAAATGGAATATCGACCGCGTCCGCGAACCCATCGGCGATATCCCGCTCTACAAGCAATGGGAATTTGTCAAAGACACCATCGTCGTTGACGACCTGACGCTTGATATCACCACAGAAGAACCCTATCCCTACTTTGAATACGATGTCAGCTACAACGGCTGCGAGATTCTGCCGCCCGACTACTTCAACGAAGTGGGCCAAGAAGAATTCACCCGCAACCCGGTCGGCAGCGGTCCCTACATGCTGACGGAATTCTCCGAAAGCGACCGCTATGTCTTTGACGCCTGGGACGATTATCACAGTGGACGCCCCGAGATCGACCGCGTCGTCTATCAGGTCATCCCCGAACCATCGGCGCAGGTAGCCGCGCTGCTGGCGGGCCAAGTCGATATGATCCCGGCTGTGCCCGTGCCCGACCGCCCCAACCTGGAAGCCACCGAAGGCATCTCGCTGCTCACAGAAACAGCCAACCGCATGCACCACCTGTACGCGCGTGTGGAAACCGAGACTGGCGCTGTAGCCGAGACCTATCCCGACTTCTCGCCAGCCACCATGGATGTCAATGTGCGCAAAGCCATCACGCATGCGCTCGATCGTCAGTTGTTGGCCGAGGTGCAAGGCGCGGCCAGCCCACGCCTGGTGCGCGTCTGCTCCTACTATCCAGAAGGGTTCGCCGATCAATATACTGACGCGGATGTTATTGCCGACTGGTATAACCCCGATATGGCGCGCGAATACCTGGCAGCCGCCGGCTATGGCGAGGGCGAAGGACCGACCGTCTACCTCGATGCGCCGACCTTCCAAATGGGCGGCGAGAAAGAAGTCGCCGAGATCGCCGCGGCCATGCTCACAGAAGTCGGCTTCAATGTCGAGCTGAGCATCCTGGACTCGTCTGCCTATGGCACGCAGATCTCCCGCGGTGGCAACAACCGCGACCTGATGCTGGTGACGCTGGGCTGCGGTCCCTCGCTGCTGCCGCTCTTCTATCAGTGCGGTTGGGTGCAGGCGAATTACAATGTCTGCATCGACGAGTGGGACGCGGTCGCCCAGGAAATCCTGCGCACAGTCGATAGTGAAGCGCGCCTCGGTCTGTGGCAGCAATGGTGGGATTTCTACCTCGACTACACCCAGACGATCACGCTATACGAGATCACCAATGTCATGGCGCTGAACACAGCCGAGTTCAGCTTTACGCCACGCAAAGACGGCTGGATGACCTTCCGCGACCTGTCTGTGGCGGATATGTAAGGGCGTTTTCTATCCCCCTCGGTCCCCCCATATCAATGGGGGGAAGCAAAGCATGGCGGATTCGCTGTAGAAAGTAGGCGAGTCCGCCAGCCATTCCAGCCGCCCAAGCAACAGGATTCGATCCAATTGTGAATCTCTGATGAAAACGAGATCTGTAGGGGCGAGCCATTGGGTCGCCCGTTTTGTGGATGCGCGTCAGACGGGCGATACTTGTATCGCCCCTACAACCGACTTGGAATTGGGCGCGGGGGTTACAGACTCTGCCTCGGCGCGGCGTATTCCTCGGGACTGTCCATCTGCGCCATCCAGCGCGTGAACTTGGCGTGCATCATCGCGCAGACATCGGGCTTCTGCGCAGCCAGATCTTGCTTGTGCCCCGGATCGTTGACCGCGTCGTACAATTCGACCTTCTCGCCCGCCAGGCTGTAGAGGAAGTCCCACTGGCCATCGCGGATGGTGCTGGGCGATACCTCGACCACAACGCGCTCGCTGTCATCGACGATCAACGTGGTATTGCCAGCCACATCAGCCAGCGACTGCGATGTAACCACGATATCATGCAGGCGCTCCACCTCTCCGCGCGCCAGGGGAAGCAGAGACCGAGCTTGCACGCGCGCCGGGATCTCCACACCCGCCAACTCCAGCATGGTCGGCATCATATCCGGGATGCTGACCAGCCCGTCCACGCGCCGATGTTCCCAGCCCGGGATGCGCATGAAGAGCGGCACATGCGACAGCTCGTTGTGCGTTGGACACCAGTAAGAAATCGCGCCTTGCTTGAAGCGCGCCATGGCTTCCATGACCGGGATGCTGTTGTCGGGCCAACGGAAGCGCCGCTTGCCAAAGATGCCAAATTCGCCGAAATAAAAGCCGTGGTCGGACACAAACAAGATGGCTGTGTCGTCATAGATTCCCAGCGAATGCAGCCGCTCTAGCAGCAAGCCGAACCAGCGGTCGACCATGCTGATCTCGCCCATATAGGTGGCTTTGGCAACTTCCATATCGCGCGGCGTATAGCCAGCGTCCTGCCAATCCCAATAAGCCGGGTAGACCTGCTCGCCCTGATAGTCGGGCAGGTAGGGAAGCACATAATGCGCGGGCGGGTCCCAGGGTTCGTGCGGGTCCCAGGCATCAATGTAGAGGAAGAACTTGTCGCGGTGGTTGCGCTCCAGCCAGTCGATAGCCGCTTTGAATGTCTGCGGCGCAAAGCGGTCGTCTTCGCAGCTCCAGGTGCTGGTTACATCGGGTCGCCCAGAGGCTTCGCGCTGTCCGCGGATCCACAAAAAGTCGTCAAAGCCGCGGTCATAGCCATAGCCGTTGCGGATGAGAAAGGGCGTATCGCCGATGCCCATGGTCTTATAGCCAGCTTTCGTCAGCAGGTTCGCCAGCGTAATCTCGTCTTGCGGCAGCGGACCCCAGGTCAGGTAGGTGAAGGTGAAACGTCCTGTGGCGATATCTGCCCGCGCGGGAACGGTCGGAAAAGAAGCGGCGTGGCAATCTTCAAAGACGATGGCAGCCTCGGCAAAAGCGCTTAGCTGCGGCGCGATGACCTGGCTGTTGCCATACGTGGGCAGATAATCGGCGCGCAAGGTGTCGGTTACAACGCAAATGATGTTCATGTCTACCCCTTAACCGCGCCGGACGCCAAACCACGAATCAGGTACTTCTGAAAGAAGATGATCACCACCAAGATCGGCAGCGTAACGGATACCGATCCAGCCGCCGCCAGCGTAACATGTCCCGGGTCTTCCCCGCCCGTCCATTGCGCGATGCCCACCGGCAAGGTCCAGTTGATCTGCGTCAAAATGCGCGCCAGCAAGAAGTCGTTGTAAGCCAGCAACAGCGTGAACAAGCCCGTCGTGATGATGCCGGGACCCATGATGGGCACGATCACCGACAAAAAAGACCGCAGCCGTCCCGCGCCATCGATCATCGCCGCCTCTTCGATTTCGCGCGGGATCTCCATGAAGAAGCTGCGCAGCATCCAGATCGTGAAGGGCTGATTCACCGCCACCAGGCACAAAATCAGCAAGATGTGTGTGTCGTACAAGCCCGAAAGCTGCCCCAGATAATAGAAGGGCAAGACCAGCGCCAGGCTCGGCAGCGAGCGAAATGCCAGCGCCAGCACAAGTATCACCACCGATATCACATGCCGATAACGCGCCAAGCCATAGCCCGCCAGCGCGCCAAAGCTCAAGCTGACAACCAAGGTGCCCATCGTTACGATCACGCTGTTGACCAAATAATCATAAAACTCGGCGGTATTGACGACGCGCGGCAAGCCCAGCAACAGCCCCAGACTCGCGGCCGCCACAGCCGCATAAATCAACCCATTGGGCGCAGGCAGGCGGCTGGCATAAAAGACGATGACAACCAGCGCGAAAATGATGAGCAGCAGCGCCAAGCCATAGGGCGCGAAGTCATCCGGACGCATATTCAGCCACAGATCGGCATAATGCTCGCCAGTCGGCTGGAAGAGAAAACGCGGCGTGCGGGCGTTGGCGTCTTTGGGCAGCTTCAGCGAATTGAGGATCGTCCAGCAGAAGGGCAGCACATTGTAGATCGTGAAGGCGACCAGCACAGCATAGATCGCCGCGCGCGCCAGAGAACTGCGTGTCTGCGTCATGCTAGACTTCCTCCACCTGTTCGCGGTAGGTCATGACGAGGAAGGGGATGAGCACGACAAAGATGCCGATGACAGTCAGCACGCTCATGGCATTGGCTTTGCCCAGCCGCCCAAAGCTGAGCGCCACCTGGAAGTTGTAATACATGATAGTTTCGGCATCGTAGATCGGGTTCTGTTGTGTCAGCACGAAGACGCTGTCAAAGACGCGGTAGGCATCCATTATCGAGATCAGCGCGATGAAAACGAAGAGCGAACGCAAATGCGGAATCGCCACATGCCACAACTGCTGCAGCCAACTCGCCCCATCAACGCGCGCCGCCTCCAGCGATTCTTGCGGCAGAGTCTGCAAGCCAGCGAAAAGCACGATCATGGCGAAGGGTGTGGCTGTCCAGATATTGTGAAAGATGATCAACAGCGGCACAGTCCTGCTGTTCATGAAGAGGCGATAGTCAAATAGCTGCTGCATCCAGTACCAGTAGGGACCGCCACGGTCGAACATATCGCGGAAGATCAGCGTGCCGACCACCGGCGTCATCACAAAAGGCACCAGCGCCGCCGCAATGAAGACGCCGCGGAAACGCTTGATCTGGTCGAGCAGCAGCGCGAAGATCAGCCCCAGCACGATGCGCGTTGGCACCGTCGCCACAATGAAGATCAGCGTGAACTCCAGCGAATCCCAGAATTCGCGGTCAGCCAGCGCCTGCTCATAATTCTGCAAGCCGACCCACAGGGGCGCGTCCAGGTTGCGGAAGGTGATGTAGTGCATGCCCAGCACAACCGATGCCAGCAAGGGCAGGGTCATCAAGGCCAGCATGATGCAGAGGCTGGGCGCGACAAAAAAGCCGAATGTTCGTGTGGGCATAGTGGTTCGCCGCTGCTTAGGGTGTGCCTAGTGTAGCGCGCAATGCACAGTCATGGCGAATCTTGACCACAACGGACACAGAAGGCGCAAAGGTTTGAAGATTTTTTGCCACAGAGGCGCATTGAGACTCAGAGGCTCGTTGCAGGGGGGGCTCTGTGAGTCGTCCACATACCATGCGATCTGGCGCAAATGGACGACACAAGTGTCCCCCTACACCCCTCTGAATGAGGGACCGAGGGGGTAAAAGGGCGCCTCAATGAGACGCCCTTACAAACTTGACTAGCCTGGCTTAGGCTTCGATGAAGCCTTGTGCGGTGGCTTCTGCGGTGTAGGCATCAGCAGCGGCGTCCAGCAGCTCGGCGGCGGACATGTCGCCCGTCATGATCTGCGGCAGCCACTGATCCCAGACCGGGTTCAGCACTGCGCCGATGGCCGGGACATTCTGCCCTTCGACGCCGCCTTCAATGGTAGCGAATACAGCCGGCAGGTAACGCGCATCGGCTTCGGCCGCGACCGAAACGCGAGTGATGACGCCAAGCTCTGCCGCCTGCACCATACTTTCGGCATCCAGCGCTTCGAGGATGACCTGGAAGACAAGGTCGGGGTCGTCATCGATGTTGGCGGGAATGCCAAGTCCGGCGCCTGTGCCACCGGTCGCGCCATAAAGTCCGTCAGGCGTGGCTTTGGGGGCTGGCGCAAATTCGATGCCACCGACATAATCCGAGAAGTCCGGATCGTCCATGGCGGCGGCGCGAGTCGCCCAGGTGAAAGCCATCGCCAGTTCGCCCGTAGCAATGCCGATCTGGCTGTCGTCGATGCTGTAGGTCAAGCCTTCTGCGCCCATGCAGGCATCAACGATCTCGACCAGTTTCTCCAGCGCCATGACGCCTTCGTCGCTGTTGAAAGCTGGCGTATTGTCGTCATTCAGCGCCTTGCCGCCAAAAGCCAGCAGCATATCGCCATATTCGATGCGCCAAGCCCAGCCGGCATGCAGCTGCGTGGTGAAGGGGATGACGATGCTGTCCTCAGCCGCCAGCACGCCACAAGCCGCGATGACATCGTCCCAGGTCTCGGGGACTTCGATCATGTGCTTCTCCAGCAGGTCGGGACGATAGAAGAAGTGGCGCGTATTCTGCTCCATAGGCAGGGCGTAGATGTTGCCATCGACGGTCATGTCATCGAGACCCAAGATATCGGAGATATTGTGGGATTCTTCGTATTTGTCGATCAGGTCATTGAGCGGCATCATCCAGCCTTCGGCGACATAGGAATTTACATCGCCCTGCGTAACCATGATGATGTCGTAGGGCGAGGCGCCGCCCGCGCCCAAAGCCAAACGCAGTTGGTCGTGGGCCGAGCCGCTGTCCAACAACTGCGTGTTGACATCAATGCCGTCAACGCTGTTGCAGGCTTCCAGCTCGTTGGCGTAGAAATCGATGATGGGATACGTCCAGCCGATCATATTGATCTGGGCAGGGCTTTCGGGCGCTTCGAGCATGCAGCCCCCCCCCATGTCTTGCGCCGCGGCTGGCAGCACCAGCATCAGCAGCGCGATCAAAATACTCATACGTTTCATGGAAAATCTCCTTCGCTAGGATGATTGCAAGGCAATTTGAGCGAGACGCCCATCCCCTACTCTACCTTTGCCAGCGAGTTTTTTCAAATGCGGGCTATGCTTCTATGCCTCTCGGACCGAATAGCCACAGGCGCCGTGATGCTGTCCGACAGGTCCGCCGCGTGTACAATACCTTCATGATGGAACCTCGATCCTCTTGTCCCCACCACGACCTCGGCGACAGCTTCGACCCGCTCGACCTGCGCGATCCCTTCCCCGTGCTCGCCCAGGCCCAGCAGCAGCAGCCGGTCTTCTACAGCCCCGCCATCGACTATTGGGTGGTCACGCGCCACGCCGATATCAAAGCCATCTTCCGCGACCACCACCGCTATAGCGCCGCCAACACCATCACGCCCATCGTGCCCTTCTCAGACGCGGTGAAGCGGCTGCTCGCGGCTGGCGACTATAGGCCCGAGCCCGTGCTTTCCAACCATGTGCCGCCGGGGCATACCCGCATCCGCAGCTTGGTCAACCGCCTGTTCACGCCGCGCCGCATGAGCAGCTTCGCGCCCGTCATCGGCCAGATCGCCCGTGATGCTGTGGCGCAGCTGGTCTCGCCACCGGTCGATATGGTGTCGGCGCTGACATACACCTTTCCCGCGCAGGTGCTCTTCGCCGTGCTTGGCGTGCCAGAAGCCGATGTGCCGCAGGTTAAAGCCTGGGCGGGCAGCCGCATCAAACTCTATTACGGGCGTCCCAGCGCCGAAGAACAACTGGAAATGACCGCCGACCTGGTGCCATTTTGGCGCTATGTGGTGGCGCTGGTGGCGGACAAGGCGCAATCGCCTGGCGATGACCTCACCAGCGATCTCATCCGCCTGCGCAATGGCGATGACAACGTGCTGAGCCTCAACGAGATCGCCAGCTGCATGATCACCCTGCTGGTGGCCGGGCACGAGACGACCACCGCACAGCTGAGCAATGCCCTGTTGCATCTGTTAAACTCCCCTCGGTCCTCGCATTGGCGAGCGCTGTGCGAAGAGCCGTCGCTCATCCCGCAGGCGCTGGAAGAGATGATGCGCTACGACCCTTCGGTTTGTGCCTGGCGGAGGCTGTCGCTGGCGCCCAGCAGCATTGGCGGCGTCGATATCCCGGCTGGCGCGAACCTGCTGCTGATGCTGAATGCCGCCAACCGCGACCCCGCGCTCTTCCCCGAGCCTGATGTCATCTGCATACGTCGCGACAACCTCAAAGAGCAACTGGCATTTGGCTATGGCATTCATTATTGCGTTGGCGCGCCCCTGGCCCGGCTGGAGATGCGCATCCTGCTGGAGACCTTGGTGACAAAGCTGCCTTCGCTGCGCCTGGTGGAGGGGCAGGAAGTCAACTACAGTCGCAATATCTCTTTCCGCGGTCCGCTGTCGCTGTGGGTGCGCTGGTGAGCGCCGATTTCTTCGCCGAGTTCTCGCCCAGCACGTATGACGAGTGGCTGGCTGCCTTGCGCGATTCGCTATCGGGCGCAGACCCCGAAAGCCTCGTCACAGACACGGCAGAAGGCATCGCCATCCACCCCCTGCCCCATCCCGACGCCTGCCTTCCCCCTGACTCGTCGGGGGGACTGAGGGGGGTTGAGCTTCCCCCCGGCCCGTCGGGGCTGGCGAGGGGAGTCACCTCGAAGGGAGTCTGGCTGATCGCGCAGGAGATCAACATAGACGAGCCGCGCGCCTTCAACAGAGCGCTGCTGGATGCGCTGGCGAATGGGCAGACAGCCATTGCCCTGGATGCGGGACCGCGCTTGCAAACGTCCGCCGACCTGGACAGTGCGCTGGCTGGCGTCGACCTGGCGCTTTATCCTATCTTTGCGGCGGATGCGCAAGGTTTTGACCGGCTGCGTGCCACTCGCAGCGCAGAGGAAATGACGAAATTGCGTGGCTGCATCGGCTCGCCAAGCGATGATTACGCTGCGCTGGCAGATCGTTTTTCTGTGCTTGGGGCGGTTTCGCCGGCTTTGGGCTGCGTGGGCATCGGCACAGCAGAGCAGCATGCAAATGGCGCCAACGCCGTGCAAGAACTGGCTTTCGTTTTGGCGGCTGGCGCAGCTATCTTGCGTGGTCTCTTGGGGCGCGGGCTGGCTGTCGACACGGTTGCATCCAGGCTGCATGTAACGCTGTGCATCGGCGAAGATTTTTTCATGCAGATCGCCAAGTTCCGCGCGGTCAAGTCGCTTTGGGCGCAGATGACGCGGGCATTCGGCGCAAGCGAATCAGCGCAGACGATCCGCCTGCATGCCCGCAGTGGCGCGCGCAACAAATCGCAGGAGTCCACGCACAACAATCTGTTGCGATTGACCTGCGAGGCATTGGCCGCGGCGCTGGCTGGCGTCGACAGCATGACACTGGCTGCCTTTGACGCGCCGCAGGAAGACGATTTCTCGCGCCGGCTATCGCGCAATATCCAGTTGATCTTGCAGCACGAGGTGCAGCTGACGCGCTATATCGACTCGGCTGGCGGCAGCTGGCATGTCGAGCGACTTACGGATGAGTTGGCGCGCCGATCGTGGGCGGCTTTCCAACAAATCGAGGGCAAGCGGTAACCCTCTAATCCAGGCAGGTCAAGAGGAAGCACATACTATGGAATCAGGAAAATTTATGCGTTTGATTGTTCAATCGGAATCTCGGCACCCCCACTGATTTAGGAATTATGTACTTGACGTCGCATTTGAGGCAAATGCTTGACAAGATAGAGCTTGCTTGCCATATTGCGATACAATTCTGTGATACTATAGTGGCATAATAACTAAGGGCTGGGTGTTTGCGCAGTATGTCAATGCAAGTAGCGACTTATGACATTGCCAGACACAACTAGTTGATCGGAGGAAACCAGTATGGCGCAATCAGCACGGCAATTTGATAATGAGCCACCTAGACAGCCTGTATTGTCGCCTAACGAACAGCGTATCGCCAATGCGGTGGTAGCGGCTCTTAGCCCTAGACTCAATAGCATTGATAATAGGCTGGATAGCATTGATAATAGGCTGGATAGCATTGATAAGCGGTTAGATGTCTTGGAGCAAGAGATGCGCGGTGTCAACAAGATATTAGCTGCTGCTGAGCTAATCCCAGATAACCCTGACATCTAACTAATCAAGCCCTGGTAGGTCAGTCGCTTTCTGATGGCGTTGCTGATGATGTGATTCAATCGTACCATTGGGTGGTTGCGGACATTGCCTTCGTTATAAGCGGAATGCGAATTCATTCACATATTGCCGCGTGCGCATTGTTGACCAATTGTGATACACACCATCGTAGCCACATTTCAGCGCTGCCCAAACACTCTCTATCCCATTGGTATGCGCCATTCCCAATGATTTTGGGGGACCGAGTGGGCAAACACACAGAGGGCTATCACAGCCGCGTCAGATCCACCGCCATGGCTTCCGCCTGCAGCGCTAACTCCGAAGCCAGGAAACAGCGCGCCTGCGGGATAGCGCTTTCGCCACGCTCGCGGATATCGGCGATGAGGTCACGCCCGTAGGTGATTTCTGTATCGCTGCAGTCGATGTAGCGCGCCCCTCGCTGGTCGACCAAGAAGAGGTGACTTTCGCCCGCGCGCCCCGCGATATCAATATTTTTGCGCAGCTCGATCATGCCTTCTGTGCCTACGATGAACAGGCGCACATCGCCCCAGACCGGCAGCCCGGCCGGCGTCAGCCAGTCGACACGGATATGCCCGACAGCATGAGCGCTGCGCAACGTCAAATCGCCGAAGTCGTGCATGCGCGGATAGTGACGGAAGCGAAAATTGCCGACCGTCGCCGCGACTACTTCCGCCTGGTCGCTGCCGGTGAAAAAGAGAAACTGCTCGATCTGGTGGCTGGCCAAGTCGTTGATGATGCCGCCGAAATATTGCCGGTCGAAAGCCCAGGCCGGACGTTGGACATGCCCAAAGAGCCGATGAGGACCAAATCCGCTGGTCTGCACCACCTGCCCGATAGCGCCCGCCGCCACCAGTTTGCCCGCTTTGACCGTCGCTTTCTGCGTCAGGTGCTCGCTGAAGTTGACGGAAAAGATGCGCCCGGTCTCTGCCTGGACTTGCCGCGCCCGTTCCAATTGCTTGAAGTCGGTGAAGGCGGGCTTGTCCGACATGTAATCTTTGCCGTGGCGCATGACGGCGATGCCCAGCTCGGCGCGTTCCTTGGGCACGGCGGCGCTGACGACCAGGTCGATGCTTTCGTCTTCCAGGATTTGCCGGATGTTTTCCGCCCGCCGCCCCATGGGGAAGCGCTCTCGGAAGCGCGTTACCCTCGCCTCATCGACATCGTGATAAGCGACCAAGTCTGCACCTGCCCCCAGCATGACGGCAACTTGCCCATAGATATGCCCGTGTTCAAAGCCGACAGCAGCAAAACGAATGCTCATCGCCTCTACCCCGCTGATCGCCCGACGACTTGTCACATTCTCAGGATGGTATTTTTATGTACAATAGACGGTCAGCGCGGGAATCGCAAACTTCACCAGCCTCTTTGGCATTGGGAGCGTTTCCAGCGCCTGCTCAGTCCATTCTATATTTATGGAGGGGAACGGTTATGAAACACAGAAAGCTGGTATTCATCCTGGCATTGATCGCGCTGCTGCTGCCAACACTGCTGGTGGCCGCGCAAGATCAAACTGAAGTGCGCATCTCCTGGTGGGGCTCGCAAAATCGTCACGACCGCACCATCGCCGCTATCCACCTGTACGAAGAGCTCAACCCGGATATCGACATCGTTTACGAATTCCAGGGTTGGGGCGATCACTGGACGAAGCTGTCGACGCAGGCAGCTGGCGGTGAATTGCCGGATATCATGCAGCATGATTACGCGCGCATAGAAGAGTGGGTCGCCAATGGCTTGCTGATGCCGCTGGACGGCTACATCGAAAGCGGCATCATCGACACCACACACATCGCCGACTCGTCGCTGGCTGGCGGCATGGTCGACGGACAAATGTACGGCATCAACCTGGGCAACAATTCCGAGGTCTTCACGCTGGATACAGACGCCTTCGCTGCGGCAGGCATCGAACTGCCGGCGCTGGACTGGACCTGGACGCAGTTCGAAGCCATTGCCAACCAGATCCAGGCTGCGCTGGGCATTCACGGCATCGGCGTTTTGACCAGCGACCAACTGTGGAAATCGCAATACATGGGCTGCTGCGACCAGTGGGCTTACGCGGCCGATGGCATGTCCCTGGGCTATGAAGACGACCAGCCCCTGATCGACTACTACAATATGCTGCTGAGCTTGCAGGAAAGCGGCGGCATGCAGAGCTATGAAGATTCGGTCGCGCGTGGCGATCAAGGCGTAGAAGCGCAGCTGATCGTCAGCCAAGAAGCGGCCATGGCCTACCACTGGAGCAACCAGATCGTGGCGGTCTGGAACGCGGCCGGCGCAGATCGCAGCTTCGTGATGTACCCTATCCCGCGCCCCGAAGGCGGACAATCGCAGAATTACATCAAGCCTTCCATGTTCTTCTCGGTGACCTCACAGGCAGAAAATCCAGACGAAGCGGCTGCCTTCATCGACTGGTTCGTCAATTCGGTGGAAGCCAACGAGATCCTGGAAGCCGAGCGTGGCGTGCCGGTGTCGTCGGTTGTGCGCGAGTCGCTGCTGCCGAATCTGGGCCCGGCGCAGGCTGAGATGTTCAACTACCTGGGCCTCATCGAGATGGACAACAGCCCCATCCGCCCGGCTGACCCGGCTGCCCATGCCGATGTCGTCAGCAACATCTTTGTTCCAGAATTCGTCGAGCCGGTCATGTATGGCATGATCACGCCCGAAGAAGCCGCGACTTATCTGCGCGAAGAAGCCAACCGCATCCTGGCGGCGCAATAAAGGCAGTTCTCCCATAGTCCCCCTCCCCGCCGTTTGGGTGGGGGGAATACTGAACCTGGCAATTTGTCAAAGCGCCCTTCCCCAACAAAGTCGCCCGGGGAAGGGGCAATTTCCCGCATGAGGACTTCATGGCTGCCGCTACGCTGACGAAAGCCAAGCGCCGCAAACGCTCCAGCTTCGGGCAAGACAACCTGGTCGGCTATTTGTTCATCGGTCCCTGGTTGGCGGCATTCTTCCTTTTCACGCTGATACCAATTCTGGTGTCGCTGGCGCTGTCCTTCACCGACTACAATGTCTTGTCCAACAGCGGCGACTTCATCGGGCTGGACAACTTCCAGCGCATGTTCTTTGAAGACCGGCGTTACGCGCGTTCGGTCAATGCTACGTTGAAATATGTCGTCTTCGCGGTGCCGCTGCGGCTGGTCTTTGCGCTGGGCGTGGCCATGCTGCTGAATACCTGGCGGCGCGGCGTTGGCGTCTATCGCGCGGCTTTTTATGCGCCTTCCATCGTCGGCGGCAGTATCGCTGTGGCTGTCATGTGGCGAGAGATCTTCGGCAACGACGGTCTGGTCAACTTCACGCTGAACCTGCTGGGTATTGAAGGTCCAAATTGGCTGGGCAGGCCCGAAACCGCCATCTGGACTTTGATCATCCTGGCGGCCTGGCAGTTTGGCTCGCCGATGTTGATCTTTCTGGCTGGCTTGAAGAATATCCCGAAGCACCTCTACGAATCGGCGGAAATCGATGGCGCGAACGCTTTCCAGCGCTTTCTGCGCATCACCCTGCCCATGCTGACGCCGATCATCTTTTTTAATCTCATTATGCAGCTGATCTCCGGCTTCATGGTCTTCACCCAGGCTTTCATCGTCACCCAGGGCAAGCCGCTGGATACCACCCTGTTCTATGCGCTGTATGTCTATCGCCGTGCCTTTGAACTCAACGAGATGGGCTATGCCTCGGCCATGGCCTGGGTCATGCTGATGGTCATCGCGCTGTTGACCGCGCTGGTCTTCCGCTCGTCGAGCTATTGGGTGCATTACGAATCGGACGAGGGACCGGCCTGATGGCGGCTGTCGATTTTAGCACGCGCAAGCAAGTCACGCGGCCGCCGACGCCTTGGTATCGGCATCCCCTGGCGCGCTCCATCCTCTATCACGGCTTGGTGGCCACCGCCGCGCTGATCATGCTGTATCCGATCTTGTGGCTGGTCGGCAGTTCTTTCAAGCCGCCGGACGAAATCTGGACGAATCAGACGGCGATTTTGCCCATCGAACCCTATCCGCAGAATTATCCCAACGGCTGGGCGGGCTTTGGCGGCATCAGCTTCGCCACCTTCTATCGCAACTCGCTCTTTTACGCCACGCTGGGCACCATCCTCAGCGTCAGCGCCTCGGCGGTAGTCGCCTATGGGTTCGCGCGGGTGCGCTTCCGCGGGCGGCGTCTGTGGTTCGCGATTATGCTCTTGACCTTGATGCTGCCGACCCAGGTGCAGATCATCCCGCAGTACATCGTCTTTAAGCAGTTGGGCTGGCTGAATACCTTTTATCCGCTGCTGCTGCCGCGCATCGGCGGCTCGGCATTCTTCATCTTCATGATCATCCAGTTCATCCGCAGCATCCCGGTCGACCTGGACGAAGCCGCCATGATCGACGGCGCAAGCAAAGTTGGCATCTTCCTGCGCGTCATCCTGCCCCAGCTCACGCCCGCCATCATCACCGCCGCCATATTTTCTTTCTACTGGACCTGGGACGAATTCCTCGTCCCCTTGATCTATTTGAACAGCCCCGAGCTGTATCTGGTGTCGCTGGCGCTGCGCACCTTTTCCGATCCCTCGGGGCAGACCGATTGGGGCGCTATCTTCGCCATGTCGGCGCTGTCGCTGCTGCCGGTCTTCGTCATCTTCATCACATTCCAACGCTACCTGGTGGAAGGCATCTCGACCACCGGCTTGAAAGGCTAGTTTGGCTGCCGTGCTGGACAGCGGCTTTTATGCCCAGGCCGAGCGCATCGGCACATTTCTGCTCAGCAACTTGATCAGCGCCTTTCTGCTGATGACAGGCATCGGCGCGCCACTGGGATTGCTGGGCATCTTCGCCGTGATGAACGAATGGGCGCTGGGACGGCAGCCAGAATTCTTCCGCGTCTATTTGGGCGCGTTGCGCAGTCGCTGGCGGGCGGCGCTGCTGCTGGGTCTCGTCGATTTGCTGGCCGGCGCGCTCATCGCCATGAACCTCAGCATTTTCCCGGCTATGGCGCTGCAAGACTTCCCGACCATCCTGTCGCTGACCATGACCATTTTCGCAGCTGTGACCCTGCTGATGGCGAATCTCTATGCCTGGTCGCTGCTTTCGCTGCTGCGGCTGCCCCTGCGCGCCACCATCCGTCTGAGCCTGTTCCTGGTTTTGAGCCAGCCCTGGCGCAGCCTGGCATTCACCCTTGCGGCGCTGCTGCCCCTGGTCGCCAGCCTCTTTCTGCCCATCGCCTTCGCCTTGATTCTCACACTCTCGATCTCGGGCTACATCACGGCGCGCGGCGTGCTCTGGGCGCTGGAGGCGCAGTTCCCGCGTGACGAATTCAGCGCACTACTGGCCGACGCCGCGGACGACACATCGCCAAGCCCGGTCGACATCGGCACGCGAGCGCGTTAAACTCGGGTGAGGAAGATAGAGGAGTCGAGATTCATGCATCGCAGCAAGCGCTTTGACCTGCTGGCGCAGCGCGATATCAACAAAGAGACCTTCGTCGAGCCCTGGCCAGAAGCCGGCTTGATAGTCGCTGACAGCCCCTACGACCCCGCGCCAAGCCTGACCATGCGCGACGGCCTCGTGCAGGAGATGGATGGCAGGCCCCACGAAGACTTTGACGCGCTGGACCGCTTCATCGTTTCTCATGCGCTCGACCTCGATATCGCGCCCGAAGCCATGGCGCTGCCGGCGCAGGACTATGCGCGCATGCTGGCCGATATCAATGTTCCGCGCGCGACAATCGCCCGGCTGGTGGCTGGCTGCACCCCGGCCAAGCTCTGCGAAATCATGCGCCACATGTCCGTGCTGGAGATGATGATGGGCTTGGCGAAGATGCGCATCCGCCGCAGGCCCGCCAACCAAGCCCATGTCACCAATTGGCGCGAACACCCAGCGCTGCTGGCAGCCGATGCGGCCGAAGCGGCTTTGCGGGGTTTCGCTGAGGTAGAAACGACCGTGCGGGTGGCCCGTTCTGCTCCCTTGTGCGCGCTGGCTATCCTCGTGGGCACACAGACCGGGCGTCCCGGCGTGCTGACGCAGTGCTCTGTCGAAGAGTCGCTGGGTTTGCGCCTGGCTATGAAAGGGCTGACCAGCTATGCCGAGACCTTGTCTGTCTATGGCACCGAGCAGACCTTCACCGATGGCGATGACAGTCCCTGGTCGAAAGCATTTTTGGCATCGGCCTATGCCTCGCGCGGCGTGAAAATCCGCTTCACCAGTGGCACGGGCAGCGAAGCCCTGATGGGACGCGCCGAGCAAAAATCCATGCTCTATCTGGAAGCGCGCTGCTTGCTGCTGGTCAAGGGCGCGGGCAGCCAAGGCGTGCAGAATGGCTCCATTTCCTGCATTGCCTTGCCCGAGTCGCTGCCCGGCGGCGTGCGCGCTGTGCTGGCAGAGAACCTGCTGGCAGCCATGCTGGGTTTGGAAGTGGCGGCCGGCAATGACGCCTTGGCCTCGCATTCCAGCATTCGCAAAACTGCCAAGCTGATGCTGCAATTCATCCCCGGCGCCGATTTCATATTCAGCGGCTACAGCGCCATCCCCAAGCGCGACAACCTCTTCGGTGGCGGCAACTTCGATGCCGAAGATTTTGACGACTACAATGTGTTGCAGCGCGATATGCAGATCGACGGTGGCCTGCGTCCCATCCGCGAAGATGAAGCGCTGGCGGTGCGCAAAAAAGCGGCGCGCGCCATTCAAGCCGTCTATGCCGAGCTGGGCTTGCCGGCCATAAGCGAGGTCGAGGTCGAAGCGGCGACCGTGGCGCACAGCAGCGATGACATGCCCGCTCGGGATATCCTGCCCGACCTGGCTGCGGCAGACAACTTTCTGAACGGCGAATCAGACTTCGTGGCGGTGATCCGCGCCTTGCAGAATACCGGATTCAGCGATATCGCCGACAACATCCTGGAGATGGGTCGGCAGCGCATCGCCAGCGATTATTTGCAGCCTTCCGCCATCTTCGATGCCGATTTTCGGGTGCGCAGCGCCATCAACGACGCCAACGATTACACAGGTCCGGGCAGCGGTTATCGCGTGGGCGGGCAGCGCTGGAACGACATGCAAGCCATCCCCCAAGCGCAGTCGCCAGCTGGCTTCGTGCAGCCGCATCTGGGCAGTCCCATCAGCCGCCTGGTCGAGTTGGGCGCCGCGGCAAAGGGCACACAGCAAGAAGTCGTGCTGGCGCTGGGACCCGCTTTCGGACGCGCAATGGGCTTCACCATCGGCGGCCTGGCGCACGACGAGGTGTTAAAAGCCCTGCTGACGGGCATCGCCGGCGAAGGCGGATTGGCGCGGCTTGTGCGCGTCTATCATTCATCGGATTGCGCGGCTATCGGCTATGTCGGCGCGCGGCTCAGCGGCAGCGGCATCGGCATTGGCCTGCAATCGCGCGGCACGGCGGTCATTCATCAGCGCGACCTGGCGCCCTTGAACAACCTGGAACTCTTTCCGCAGTCGCCCAGCCTGAGCCTAGAGACGTATGAGCAGATCGGTCGCAATGCGGCGCGCTATGCCCTGGGGCGTTCCGCGCAGCCAGTCGCCGTCAAGATCGACAACGGGGCGCGCTTGCGGCTCATCGTGAAGACAGCCCTGCTGCACCGCCGCGAAACAGACGAAGTGCGGCCGGAAACGCCGCCTCAGGAATTGCGCTATGATTGGGAGCCTGCCCTGTGAGCCAATATCCCCTGCGCGAACATGCCGCCGAGAAACTGCGGGCCCACAGCGGTCGCCCCCTGCATGAGATCAGCGCTGAAGCTGTGGCTGCGGGCGAAATTAGCGGCGCCGACCTGCGCACCCACGCCGATACCCTGCGCCAGCAAGCCGATATCGCCCAGGCCAATGGCTTCCCACAACTGGCGAATAACCTGCTGCGCGCCGCCGAGCTCACCGATGTGCCCAATGACGAGCTGCTGCGCATATACGACACGCTGCGCCCAGAACGGGCCAATTACTCCGAGTTGCTGCGCCTGGCTGATTATCTGGAAGCGAGTTATGGCGCGCGCGAAAATGCCGAATTCATCCGCGAGGCAGCCGCTGTCTACCGCGAGCGAAATCTGCTGCGCCGGGCTTAGTCCCCGTTTGCTTGGGCGAGCCTCGCCCCTACGCCAGTCTTACAATCTCTGTGCGCTCTGTGGTAAAAAAAGATGGGACATTCGACCATTCAAGATATTGCCCATGAGCGCACAATCCCTCGAATCCAACATCAACACGCACAGCCGCCCGACCGACCTGCGCATCACTGACTTGCGCATTGTCAACTTACGCGCGCTTCCCTTTGATGTGACGTTGCTGCGGCTCGATACCAACCAGGGCATCAGCGGCTATGGAGAAGTGCGCGATGGCGCCAGCGCCTCGTATGCCCTGCTGTTGAAATCGCGCTTGCTGGGCGAAAATCCCTGCAATATCGACAAGCTCTTCCGCAAAATCAAACAATTTGGTTTTCACGGGCGGCAAGGCGGCGGCGTCTGTGGTGTAGAGATGGCGCTCTTCGATCTGGCGGGCAAAGCCTATGGTGTGCCTGCCTATCAGCTGGCAGGCGGCAAATTCCGCGACAACGTGCTGATTTATTGCGACACCGACACAGTGCCCAATGGTCGGCAAATGGGCGAACGGCTGCGGCAGCGCATGGATGCTGGCTTCAAATTCCTCAAGATGGACCTGGGCATCGGCTTGCTGCGCGGCAGGCCGGGCGCGCTTTCGGCTGCCCCGCACATGCACGATCTGCCTGGTGTCATGCACCCGTTCAAAGGCATCCAGATCACGGGGCGCGGCATCGATTTCATGGTCGACTATGTGCGGCAGGCGCGCGATGTCATTGGCTACGAAATCCCGCTGGCTGTCGACCACTTCGGCCATATCACGCTGGAGTCTTGCATACGGCTGGGGCAAGCGCTCGACCCCTTCTCGTTGGCCTGGCTGGAAGACATGCTGCCCTGGCAGCTGACCGAGCAATATCGACAGCTAAAAGCAACGCTGCGCACGCCGCTGTGCACGGGCGAAGACATTTATCTGAAAGAAGGTTTTCTGCCGCTGCTGCAAGCCGGCGCGGTATCGGTGATTCATCCCGACCTGGCCACATCGGGCGGCATCATGGAGACCAAGAAGATCGGCGATCTCGCGCAGGATTATGGCGTCGCCATGGCCATGCACTTCGCCGGTTCGCCTGTTTCTTTCCTCGCCAATGTGCATTGCGCCGCCGCCACCGAAAACTTCTATGTGCTGGAGCATCACTCGGTGGACTTGCCCTGGTGGGAAGACCTCATTACTGGCATCAAAAAGCCGCTGGTAGTGGATGGTTATGCGCCCGTGCCCGAAGCGCCGGGGCTGGGCTTTGGCGATCTGAACGAAGCGGCAATCCGCGAGCATATGGACAAGCGCCCGGGCAAAGACACCGGCTACTTCGCGCCGACCGATGCCTGGAACGAAGCGACATCCCACGACCGGCTGTGGAGCTAGCATTGCGCCTGGAACTACAACATCCCGCGTTCACGCAGGGCATCGCCGACAGCCCGCAAGTTACGCAGCTCGGCTTCTGAATAATTGCGAGAGATCATCACGCCGCTCGCGCCGCCATCCAAACCCGCCTGCAGTCCCGCGCGGATCTCTTGCGGGGTGATCGCTTTGCTCCTGCCGTGATGCCCCACGCCCACACCGATACCCGGATAGACCGGCTTGCCCGTCTCTTCAATCAAACGCGCTGTCCATTCCTTGACATAGTCCGGCTTGAAACCCGCCAGCGCAGCATCTTCGCGCCGGGCAGCGAAGCCGTCCAAGCCCAGCAGCCTGGCCAGCCCCTCATAAGCAGCATCGGGCGAGGCATCCGCCAGCACGCCAGCCTGCCACGAAGCCGCGAAATCGGCGAAGCGCGCCCCGGCCGGACTATGATAGAGCACAGGCTTGAACCAGTCGGCATAGGGCGCATAGGCTCTTTGGTCGTATTGCGCGCGCAGATAGGGATTGTAGGTGTTGATGACCTGCCAGATGCCCAAGCCGAATTCATAGGCAGGGTCGTAAAACTTGACCAAGCCCGCCAGCTCGCGGTAAAAGGCGTGGTGTGAATCCAGCCACAGCTTCTCCCACATCAGCACTTCGGGATGATGCAGCAGATGGCGCAACAGCAGGACGAAGACGCCATCTTTGGGGCGTTCTCCCGCGCGCACCCGCCGCAGCAAGTCGTCAATGGCGCGATACCCCGTCAGCGCCCGTTCCACATCAATGCCGCGCGAACGAGCCTCGGCGACATAATAACGGTCGAAACCGGTGGAGCTGTCGCCGCGAAAAATGTCCATCAAGGGGCTTTGGCGCTCGATGCCCCACAGGATGCCGCGCAGGTCGTGGTTGTTCAGCCAGTCGGCGAAGACCGAATGCCAAAATGCCTGGTAGTCCGGGTTCAGCAGCGACGGTCGCGTTGCCAAGCGCCCCAGGTGGTCGCGGTCGAGGAAGTGCTGGAAGCCAGGCTGCCAGATCGAGCGGATGGCCGAGCTGGATGTTTCGCAGTAATAGGTATAAACCGCCATGCCGCGCCGCCGCGCCGCCGGGATGACATCAGCCAGGGTGTCGAAACCGGCGTAAAGCTCGTCCGGGGCAGCAAATTGATCCAGATGCGTGTTCGTGTAATAGCGCGGGTCGGGCTGATAAAAGCCGCCGCCGCGCAGGTTGTCCGTTTCTTGCACGCCATGATCGGGGAAGCCAAAAGCCGCCCGCCCGGCATTGCCGATGCTCCAGCTGAGCGCCGAAATCAGTAGCGCGTTGACGCCAGCCGTCTCTTGCAAGATGTCCAGCACTTGTTCGACGCCTTCATCAATGAAGCTGATCGCGCCGATTTGGATGCCTACGAATGGTTGGGTCATTTTCTATCCCCTTGGTCTTCCTACACAGCCCCACGCAGTCTCGGGTCGAGGAAGTCGCGCAGCCAGTCGCCCAGGATGTTCAGCGACAGCACAGTCAGCATGATCGCCAGCCTGATTGCGCGGACTGGAGGAGGTTGCTTTACATCGCCAGTGTGGCGTTGTAGACGATAATCTGCTCGTCGCGGCGCGCTTGCCAGTCGACGCGGTTGCTGACGCCATAGAAATCTGGCTGGAAGTAGAGGAAGAGCCAGAGCGGGTCGTTGTACATGACCTCGAGCATGGCGTTGACGATGCTCTACGTCTCCTCTGCTGTCAGCGCCGGGTCAGCCAATGTTTCGCGCAGGGCGAACCACTCGGGGTTGGACCACTCGGTGTAATTGGTCGCGCCGGTGGGCGTGGAGATGTCTGCCATGTCGTACTGGGCGTTCCAGGTGCCGCCGCCCGTGCCAACAAAGTAGAGCGGACCGACATTGTGCTGGCGCAGCGCCGGCACGAATTCCTAGCCGTCGGTGTCGACGCTTTGGGCGATGACCAGGGTGCTGTCGTCTGGCCCGGGCGCCTGGGCGCTGATGGCGGCGCTCACAGCCAAGATGGCAGCGAGTACAAGCAGCAAGCGAAGCAATTTCATAGTGATTCCCTCTCATGTTTTTTCTGCGAAACATGCATGGTTAAGAGGCTTGGCCAGGTTCTTTCGATACCCGCCTCCTTTTTTCTGCAACGATCTCGCTTCGCTACTTCTGCGCTGGAAAAAAACTCGACTAGTCTGCCGGCAGCATATCGCTGATCGCAACAGCCACGCCAGTCTGGCTGGACTTGATGCAGGCGGCCAGCATCGCCAGCGAAAACAGATGATCGCGCCCACTGCATTCCAGCGGCTCGGCATCCTGCACATGATCGACGAAGGCGCTCAGCAGCGCGCGCGTCTCGCTGATCCAGCGTTCGTGCGGCGGCAATGGAACTGGCGTCAGCGCACTGTCATCGCGGCGAGCATAACTCAATGCGCCGAATTGCTCTCGCTGCGTGATGATACCCAAGCTGCAATCGGTTCGCCACTCAAAGCCCGGCGCTGCCCAGTTTCCCTGCCAGGCACCTTGATAATTGACGCGCAGCCCGCCCGCAAATTCAAACAGCGCCGAGACATTGCTGTCGTCCGCGTACATGCTCCAGCCAGGATTCCAGGTCTGACACATGACATGCAGCGGCTCGCGCTCGTAGACATGGCGCATCAGGTCGAAATGATGGATGGACTGCTCCCACAACATGGGCTGATCCATGCGCAGCGGATACTTGTTGAGGTCGGGTCGCTGTCCGTCTCGCCAGCGCTCATAGGTAAAACGGGCGAATTCGGCATCGCCCACCGTCCTGTCTGCCAGCAGCTTCTTGATCGCCATCGTGACGGGCAGGTAGCGGAAGTTCAGCCCGACCATCAGCGCAACGCCGCCTGCTTCGGCAATCTGCACGAGTCGCAGCGCTTCGGACAGGGACAGCGCCAACGGCTTCTCGATGAGCATGGGCAGTCCACGCGCGGCAGCCGCCTGCACGATGGCGTCGCGTCCAGTTGGCGGGTTAGCCAGCACGAGCGCGTCGATGTCGTCCAGCGCGCGCAGGGCGTCTGTCACGGCGGGGAAGGCGCGACGATCTTCAAAGTCGGCTTTGGCGCGATTCAAGGCAGCGGGGTCGGGGTCGACAATGGCGGCGAGTTGGCAGCGCGGCTCTTGCAGGATGACTTGCGCCCAGTGCCGTCCGCGCACGCCGAGTCCAGCCAGCAGCAATTTTAGCATGCCTGCATTTGACCGCAGCACAGATGAAATAGATAGGGATGACCTTGTGGCGAGGCGGATTCGTTCTTGGGCAAGGGAGCGCGTGTGGAAGCAATTTGAATCCACACGCCAACTATGCTTAAATGCCAGCATGCCCAAACGCCATATCTACCTCACCGATATCCCGCTGGACGAGGCGCGCGCGACCCTGCAAGCAGCGCTGCAAGCCGCCAACGCCGCGCAGCCCATGCCCGCCGAGCGCATCCCCTTGGCGCAGGCGCTGGGCAGGGTTACAGCGCAGCCCGTGCAAGCCATTCGCTCATCGCCACATTTTCACTGCGCGGCCATGGATGGCTATGCCCTGCGCGCAGACAGCACGATCTCGGCGCGGGAAACGCAACCCCTGCGGCTGCGGCTGGGCGACGACGCCTTCGCGGTCAACACGGGCGATCCCCTGCCCGCCGATACCAACGCCGTCATCATGATTGAGCATGTCAACCAGGACCATGACGACAGCTTGCTGATCTATGCTGCGGTCTCGCCCTGGCAGCATGTGCGTCTGATGGGCGAAGACATCGTGACCACCGAAACCGTGCTGCAAGTCAACCATGTCCTGCGTCCGGTCGATTTGGGCGCGCTGGCTGGCTGTGGCCATGCGCAGGTGGCTGTGCGACGGCGGCCGCATGTGCGCATTATCCCCACCGGTGGCGAACTGCTGCCCTACGATCAAAAGCCAGGTCGTGGACAACTGACTGAGTACAACAGCCTGATGCTCGCCGCGCAGATCGAGCAAGCGGGCGGGGCAGCCAGCATCGGCGACATCATCGGCGACAACCCGGCGGCATTGACAGCTGCGCTGCAATCGGCGCTGGACGCTGAGCCACAACTGGTTCTGCTGCTTTCCGGTTCATCGGCGGGCGCGCAGGACTTCAGCGCAGACGCCATATCGCGGCTTGGCGAAGTGCTGGTGCATGGCATCGCAGTGCGCCCGGGCCACCCGGTCATCATCGGCATGGCGCAGGACCTGCCCATCATTGGCGTGCCTGGCTACCCCGTCAGCGCAGCATTAACTGGCGAGCTGCTGATTTTGCCGTTGATCCGCCAATGGCTGGGATTGACGCCGCCGCAAGCCAGCCAGGTCGAGGCGGTTTCGACGCAGAAGATCGCTTCGCCGCTGGGCGATGACGATTATGTGCGCGTGGCGCTGGCGGAACTCGACGGACAACTGCAAGCGACGCCGCTGGGACGAGGCGCGGGCGTGATCACCTCGCTGGTGCGGGCGGACGGGCTGGCGCATATCCCGCGCTTTCATGAAGGCGTGGACCGCGGCGGCAAATTGCCAGTGGCGCTGCTGCGACATCGGCAAGAGATCCAGCAGAGCCTCATGATGATGGGCAGTCATGACCCGATGCTGGATCTGCTGGCGACGCATCTGCGGCTGCGCGCTGGCGGACGGCTGGTATCGGTCAATGTCGGTTCGCTGGGTGGCTTGCTGGCGCTGCGGCGGGGCGAAGCGCATCTGGCTGGCGCCCATCTCTTCGATCCCGAGACTGGTAGCTACAACACGAGCTTTGTGCGGCGCTATCTGCGCGAAAAGCCCGTGCAGCTGGTCACTTTCGCCCATCGCGAGCAAGGGCTGATGCTGGCGTCAGGCAATCCGCTAGGCATTCAGTCGATAGGCGATCTGCGCCGGGCGCGCTACATCAATCGTCAACGCGGGGCGGGCACGCGCGTGCTGCTGGATTATCTGTTGGCGCGGCAGGGCATCGACCCCAAAGAAGTGGCCGGCTATGAACACGAGGAGCACAATCATTTGGCGGTGGCGGCGGCAGTGGCCGATGGCATCGGCGATTGTGGCATGGGTCTGCGCGGCGCGGCCGAGGCGCTAGACTTGGAATTCGTCGGGCTGGTCTGGGAGCGCTTCGACCTGGCGATACTCCAGCGATTCCTAGAGACTAAGCCCATGCAGGCGCTGCTGGAAACCCTGCGTGACGAGGCATTCCGAGACGACCTGGGCGCGCAAAGCGGCTATCGCAGCGACGAAACGGGCAAACTCCTAATCCGCTGAGCCCCCATCGACCCCTGTTTCAGGTTGTTCCCTCATTTTGGCGGGTCTCATCCAAATCCCAGATAGCCGCGCACAGTGTCTTCGTCGTTCAGGCAATCGGCTGCGCTGCCAGCGAAAGCCAACTGCCCTTCGCGCAGGACGAAGGCATAATCGCAATACTCCAGCGCCCGCCGCGCATTCTGTTCGACAACCACCAGCGTGATGCCCGCTTGGCGCAACGCCTGCAAAGCCTGGAATACCTCGCCAGCCACAGCCGGCGCCAAGCCCGCGCTCGGCTCGTCCAGCAACATCACCCGCGGCCGAGCCAGCCAGGCGATCGCGATAGCCAGCATCTGCCGTTCGCCGCCGCTCAACGAGCCAGCCGCCTGCCCCAGCCGCCGCGCCAAAATCGGGAATGCGCTGTGAATCTCGTCCAGCGCCGCGCTTCGTTCTTCCCGCGCCAGCCTTCCCGCGCCCAGCTGCAAATTCTCGCCCACGCTCAGCGCGTCAAAGATATTGCGGCTTTGTGGCACATAAGCGATGCCCTGCCGCGCAATCGCCTCGGTCGGCAATCCCACCAATTCGCGCCCGTCCAGCGTGATGGAACCGCCGAAGATGCGGTTGCTGCCCATGATGGCTTTCAGCAGGGTGCTCTTGCCGCTGCCATTCGGTCCCAGCAGCGCGCTGAACTGCCGAGCGGCGAATTCCAACGTCAGCGCTTGCAAAATCTCCAGCTTGCCATAGCCAGCGGTGAGGCTGCGCAGCGATATCATGGGTCAGTCACCGAAATAGACTTGCTGCAGCAGACGGTCGCCCGCCACATCAGCTGGCGCGCCCTGAGCGATCAGCTCGCCCAAATGCAAGGCATAGACTTCGTCAACAAAATCAAAGAGGATATCCAGCCGATGCTCGACAATGAGAAAGGTGATGCCCTGTTGATCGCGCAAGCGGGCGATGCGCTGGAATATATCGCGGGCGAGCAGAGGCGCGACTCCAGCCGTTGGCTCGTCCAGCAGCAGCAAGCGCGGCTCTCCCATCAAGGCGCGCGCGATTTCCAGCAATTTCATCTGTCCGCCCGACAAATCCGCCGCCAGTTTGTCATAATGCGGCAGCAGCTCGACTTGTTGCAGCGCATACAAGGCGCGTTGGGCATATTCCGCTTCCTGGTCCGCCCAGCGCTTGTGCCAGGGAGCATGCCAGGGACGCTCGCCAAGCTGTGACTTGGGCGGCAGCAGCAGGTTGTCCAGCGCGGTCATCTTGAAATAGAGTGTGGGTTGCTGATAACCGCGAGCGATGCCCCGCTGAAAGACTTCGTCCGCCCCCAACCCGCCGATCTGGTCGCCAGCGAAGATGATCTGCCCGGCTGTGGGCGCGATGCTGCCAGCGACCAGGTCGATTAACGTGCTCTTGCCACTGCCGTTGGGACCGATCAGACCGATGATGGCGCCTTCGGTCACATCCAGCGTGACACCATCCAGCGCGCGCAATCCGCCGTAATCCTTCCGCAGCTGCTTCAGTTCCAGCAGGGGCATGGCAAACACCGCAATCATAAAGAGCGAGGCGAATTGTAGCACATGCGGCAACCGCTTCGGGCCGCCCAAGCAATAGGATTCGACCCAATCGCGAATCTCGGCTCGCAAGGCGATGCTTGTGTCGCCCGATGCCCCCTCCAATGATTTGGAGAGACCGAGGGCTGTCGAATAAAGCAGGTAAACGATTCAGCGACTCGCCTTTGCGCACGATTGGCGGGTACAATGCAGGCGCTATTCGCTATTTGGAGGCTTGCGCATGCCCAAAATCACTTTTATCGGCGCTGGCAGCTTCGGCTTCACGCGCAAACTCGTCAAAGATATCCTCACCTTTCCCCTGCTGGAAGGCGCAGACATCTCGCTGATGGACATCGATGCCGAGCGACTGGATTTCGCCCAGCGCGCTGTGGAGCGCATCGTGACGGCTGGCGGCTATCCCGCGACTGTCAGCGCCACGCTCGACCGCGAAGAAGCCCTGCGCGACGCCGATTATGTGGTCGTGACCATCCTGGTCGGCTCCACCGATGTCTGGCGGCACGATATCGAGATTCCCATGAAATATGGCGTGGACATGAATGTCGGCGACACGCGCGGCGTCAGCGGCATCTTCCGTTCGCTGCGCACCATCCCCGTCATGGTGGATATCGCCCGCGATATGCAGCGGCTCTGCCCCAATGCGCTGATGCTGAATTACACCAACCCCATGGCCATGCTCTGCCGCGCGCTGGATATCGAAAGCGACATCCGCGTGACCGGGCTCTGCCACAGCGTGCAGGGCACATCCAAGATGCTGGCGAAGTGGATCGGCGCGCCCTACGAAGAGATCAACTACACCTGCGCCGGCATCAATCACACTGCCTGGTTCATCGACTACACCTGGAATGGCGAAGACGCCTATCCACACATCAAGCGCGCCATAAGCGACAATGCCGAAATCTACAATGCCGAGCAGGTGCGCAACGAAATGTACCTGGCGCTGGATTATTATGTGACCGAGTCCAGCGGGCACAACAGCGAATACAATTGGTGGTTTCGCAAGCGCCCTGACCTGATTGAGAAATACGCCACGCACGGCACGAACTGGAATCCCGGGCATCATGCCTACATCCTGAAAGAATATCGCCGGCGCGAGCACGACTGGCGCGATGATATCCATGCCTGGTTCGCCGAAGACGAGATCGACCTGGCGCGCGGGCACGAATACGCAGCTTATATCATCAATGCCATGGAAGGTGGCGAGCCTTTCAAGTTCAATGGCAATGTGCCCAACCGCGGTTTGGTCGACAACCTGCCCGCCGAAGCCTGCGTCGAAGTGCCGGTCTGGGTGTCTCGCGATGGGCTGGAGCCGGTGGCGGTGGGCGCGCTGCCCACTTCGGTCGCGCCATTGACCAATCTGTATGCGCAGATTGAAGAGATGGCTGTGGCGGGAATCTTGCAGGGCGACAAACGGCTGATCTACCAGGCTGTTGCCTATTCGCCCTTGTCGGCGGCCGTCTGCTCGCTGAAAGAGATACAGTCGATGGTGGATGAGCTCTTCGCGGTGAACGAAGCGTATCTGTAGCAGACCTTGGCATATCATGACATCAAATCAAACGGGGGTGCGAACCCGCTGGCGGCAAGCCAAACCGACCACACGCTTGTTTTGGCGGGCGATAACCTATGGCATCGCTTCTGCCACAGTTGCCGGCGCTGTCATTGGCTTTGTTTGGGATGTTGAAGTACAAGGCTACTCTGGTAACGGCCACATGGTTGCCGGATTGGCTTTCATTGGCTTGATATATGGCCTCATCGCAGCGCCTATCTTCGCATTTGTTATGAAGGCGCTTGCCAAATTCCTGTATTATTCACCCGGCGATTTCGTGACAGGCAGTTCAGCGCTATTCAGGTTGATTATGGGGGGACTCACCTTGATAGGCGTCGGGGTGACAGCGCCCTATTTCGCCGTCTATATTGCTTTAACAGATTTATTGAGCGGCGCATCAACAATCCCGCTCTATTCGAGCACGATACTCCTGTTGTGGGCTTTCGGTGTATTTTTGAGTCAAGTCTTGGCACAACAATATATTGTCGAAGTTGCGCCGAGAAAGCACAAGAAAAAACTAGCTTGAGCGGCTGCCTGCTCGTTGAAAGAGATACAGTCGATGGTGGCTGAGGCGTATCTGTAAGGGGAGTGGTGAAATCGGTGATCTACGAAGCTAGCGCAATCTTGTGAAACAATCTCGGTGAACTCCTTCAACTCGGTGTACTCGGTGGTAAAACCTTTGCAGCGTTCACAATAGTCGTATATCCATAATTCACCACTCCCCTGTAAGCGCATTATGGCGCGACCGATGTGAGTTGCGCTAGAATAGATTAAAGCAAAGGTAAATGAGTATGCGCGGTCGGATAACATATACGGAGAGTTGGAGGGGGACAAGCTATGTCGCGCAAGAAAGCACTGATGAGAATGGTCGCGCGAATGTGCGCCTACTGCACCGCGCTGACAGCCTTGAGCTTTTTTGTATTCTGCGCTGTGCTAAGCCCGCTGCTGTTTCCAGGCGACACCTTTGTCCCAATCTCTATCATGTTGGTCGATTTTGCTTTCGAGAGCGTCGTAACCGGATTGGCATTGGGACTGCCGATGGCGCTGCTAACCGCGGTCTGCTTTCGTGAGATACGCCGTCCGACCTTTTATCGCTTCACGATGCTGACATCCTCGCTGGTTATCGTCATTCTGTTTTTGTCAGAGGGCGCTTTCTCTTTCTCGTTCGCCCCACTGACCTGGTTTGCGCTCTTCTTGGAATACGATTTGCGGATTGCGGCGCTGCTGCTGGTCGTCGTGTCCAAGTTTGGCTTGGCTGCCTATATGAGCCATGTTGCCGCTGGCAAGTACCTGCGCGATTTGCAGGCGCAGCAGCCAATAGCGACTGATGCGCAGTGAAATACGGTTCGCCACAAATGTCGTAAATCGGAAAGGTTATCCTGATGTTTCGCGCGAAACCGCTGCTGAAAATGGTACTGCGTATCCTCGCCTGCAGTATAGCGCTTTCGGCATTGAGCTTCGTCTGGGCGCAGTTGCATTTCTTTGGCGGCATCCAACTCACTTCGGCAGATGAATTGGTCGAAATCACATTGATGATCGCGTACTCCGGCGGCATGGCGGGGCTGATCCTGGCGATCCCGATGGCCTTCTTGGCAGCATTGTTCGTCGCCCCGGGACGGCGCAGCCTGGCAGTTGATCGCTTTAGCCTGATTGCTGTGTGCCTCATTGTCTACTTGCTGGTTTATGGGGAAGACTTGCGCAGCGCCTTGAGCGCTTGGCAAGATTTTCCGGTCGCGGTCGCGGTGACGATCGGACATTTTATACTGCTGGGAGGCGCGGCAACTTTCTCAGCCGACCGCTACCTGCGCGAAGTCGCCCTTGTCCTGGACAGTCGCAAGCCGAAAGAACTTCCATAGGCATTTGACGAAAACAGCCGCTATGCGCCGCCCAAGCTGGCGCTGATGCGACCGGGCTTGCTTACCCCGCCAGACGCGCTTTCGCTTCTCGCGCCGGCGTGAAATTGGGATTGAAGGTCAGCACCTTGATGTAATTCTGCAGGGCTTTGTCCAACTCGCCGCGTCCCTCGCGCGCCAGGCCCAGATAATAATACGTTTCTTCGACATATTGCCCGCCGCCGTCGCTCTGATTTTGGCGGACGATGCGCATCATGTCGTCATAACGCCCGGTGTGATAATAGGCTTCCAGCGCGCCAAATTGATACCAGAACATGCGCCAGGGCAGCCCCAGCGCGATCGCCCGGTCGTAGGCTTGCGCCGCCGCGTCGAACATCTGCAAGCCCAGGAAGCTGCTGCCCATGTTGAACCAGGCGTGGGCGTCTTCGTTGTCGGCGATGGCTTCTGCCCGCGCCAGCTCCAGCGCATTGATGGTATTCTGCCATTCGTCGGCGTTCGCGCCCAGCAAGTCCATCAACTCTTCGTGGCGGTTGACCGTGTAAAGCGCGATGTATGTGTAGTTGAAATGCTGCCAATAGGTCATGATATCGGCATAGGCATAGCGCGTGTCGGGTCCGCGAAAGCTGTCCATGGTCGTGAATTCCGCCAGCGCATCGTCATAACCCGCTATCAGCAGATAATGCCCCATCCAGTCGTAGCCGCTGGGCTCGTAGCCTTTTTCGATGACCACAGGGAAACCCTTCGCCAGCAACGTCTTCAGCAAGTCCAATGTGCCGCCACTGCGCACGATGGCGAAGACAGGCAGCTCGGGGATCTGTGTATTAACGAACTCCGCCATTTGCCAGGGACTGACATTTTTGTCTTCATAATTGGGTTTGAGCCAGTTGGCGGCGCGGTTTTGGTCATCGGCATAACCAAAATGCGCCAGCGCGTTGGTCAGGGTGGCCGGACCGCAATTGTTCCAGCCTTGGTATTCATTGCCCAGATCGCCCATACGGTAGACGGGCGGCAGCGACAGGTTGGTTTCGTTGGTCTGCGCGGCGAGGGGCAGCGCCCATAAACAACACAGGAAAACAAGGCAGCAACGAATCATGCAAGTGGTCTCGCTAGGCGGCTGATAGCTCTAGTATACACCGACTTTCGGCGCAGCGGACGGGCGACTAGTCCCAGGCTTCTTCGCTGCTGACGCGCCATTGGTTGATGCAGTCGATGGCGGGCGCTGGCTCGATGACCGGCTCGGCTTCTCCAGCGGCGAGCATGCGTTTGATCAGCCGCCCACGCAGCACATCGGCGACTTCGCGGTGCGACGCGCAGCCAGCCCGATTATCCAGCTCTTCAGGGTCGGCCAGCAGGTCGTACAATTCCGATTCGACATAGCGGTCGCTGTCGGCGTGGTCGCGGCCACTGCGATGCGGCGCCCTGATGGCATATTTCCAGCGCTGGCTGCGGATGGCGCGCCCGACATGCGATTCGCTGATTTGGATGAAGGCTTCGTTTGGCCAGCCCGCTGCATCGCCGCTCAGCAAGGGTAGAATCGAACGTCCCTGCATGGGCTGTGGCACGGGGATGCCCGCGGCGTCCAGCAGGGTCGGTGGCAGGTCGACCAGGCTGACCATCTGCGATATGCGCCCGCCGCCTGTGAAGGGACCGCCGTGCAGCATGGTGGGCAGACGCACCGACGCATCGTGGCACGAGCGCTTGTATTCAGCATTGCGCGTTTTGAAGTGATTGCCATGATCGCTGGTGAACAAGATGATGGTGTCGTCCAGTTTGTCCAGGCTGATGAGCGCGTCGACCAGCCGCCCCAGCGCTTCGTCCAGCCGTTTGATCATGCCGCAATAACCAGCCCATTGCTGATGCGATGATCCGCCCAACGCGCGCAGGTCCGGCGGCATCCAACTGCCGCGATAGCGCGTTTCATAACCCGGCGGCGCGGGATAATCATCGCGATGGTTCTGATGGTGCGGCTCCAGGTAGGAGATGAAGAGGAAGAAGGGATTGTCCTGATGTCCGTCTATGTAGCGGATGGCGGCATCAGTCTGCGCATCGACGCGATAACCGGGCAGCTTGACCGCTTCATTATCCTTGTTGTACATCACGCAGTCATAGGCATCCGAGGTGAACTCCAGGGCGTTGGCAGCCAGCCAATAATCATAGCCGCCTCGCTGCTCGACCGGCACTGCGCCAGGACCATGATCAGCCAGATGCCACTTGCCGATGTAGCCTGTGTCATAGCCGGCCTCGCCGAAATAATGCGCCAGGGTGCGGCTTTCGGGCGGCAGCGCGATGCCATTGCGAAAGCAGCCCGTGGTCGTGGCATAGAGTCCCGTCTGCAAACAACTGCGCGCGGGACCACAGACTGGCTGGCAGGTGACGGCATAATGCACATCGCTGCCGGCGCGCGCGAGTCGGTCAAAGTTGGGCGTCAGGTCGAGCGGGCTGCCGTGCACGCCCGTCGTATCCCAGCGCTGCTGATCGGTGAAAAAGACAACGATATTCGGCTGCTGGCTCATGCGCTCTCCTCGCTTTGGCTGCGCGCCAATGGTAGCACATGCGCGGGTGTCTTGGCGAAATGCCCCGATTCTGTCCAATCTGTGACCTCTGTGGTCGCAGCTTTTTTCATCCCCGCAATATTTTGCATTGCGCGGACTGGATGTGGTAATCTCGCTGGCGTCGCTGGACAGATATCCGGCGCAAAACAAAGTTCCGTTCAAGTAGAAGAGCTGAGGTGCGAACGATGATTAGAGTACGTTTGATTTTACTGATTATGGTTGTGGCTGTTGCCTTAGGATCCTTTGGCATGGCGCTGGCGCAAGACGCAACCGAGCTTTCGCTGTGGGTCTTTGTCGACCGCCACGGACTGTACATGCAGAACCAGGCCGAGCGCTGGAACGAAGCCAATCCGAGTCGCCCCATCAACCTCGTTTATGAACAGATCGACTACACCCAGATGCACGACAATTTGCTGGCGGCGCTGCTGGTGGGCATGGGCGCGCCCGATCTGGCCGATGTCGAGATTAGCAAGTTCGCCACTTTCACCAAGGGCGACGAAATGTTCATCCCGCTCAACGATGTAATCGATCCCTACCGCGCTGACATCATCGAGACACGGCTGGCGCCCTATACCGCCAATGGCAACAACTATGGCATCGACTACCACCTGGGCGCATTCATCATGTATTACAACACCGGCCTGCTGGAAGAGGTAGGCGTGGATGTCAACACGTTGATCACCTGGGACGACTACATCGCCGCCGGGCAAAAAGTAACGCGCGATACCGATGGCGATGGCGAAAACGATGTCTACATGATGAGCGTAGAGACAGCTGGTCCCTTCTCTGCTCGCGGTCCTATGCTGATGCTGGGCGGCGGCGCATACAATGCCGATGGCGAGGTCATCCTAGAAAGCGAAGCCAATGTGCAAGCCCTGCAATTCTTGCAAGACCTGGTGCATGTACATGGCATCGCGCGCCCAGCCACCGGCGGGCATCACCATACGCCCGAGCACTTCATTGACCTGGCAGAAGGGCGCATCGCCTCGCTGTATATGCCGCAGTGGTACATGACTCGCTTCCCCGACAATATGGGCAGCGTGCTGAAGGATGTCGCGGTCATCCGCCCCATGCCCATCTGGGAAGAAGGCGGTTATACCTCGACCATGGGCGGTGGCACCGGCACTGTCATCACCAAGCAGATCGACCCCGACAAGATCGCCCTGGCCGCCGAGTTCCTGGCTTTCTCAAAGCTGACCTACGAAGCCAATGTCGCCCTGTGGACAGACCTGGGCTTTGATCCCATGCGTCTGGATGTATACGATGACGAGGCGCTGCTGATCACCATGGAAGACTTCAGCGGCGAGGTGCCTTTCGTGCACATCAAAAACGCCCTGGGCAATGTCGCGCCCGAGTACACTGGTCCCTTCTATCCCGAAATCGCCACCATCCTTAACACGACAACGCTGTATGACCTGATCGAGAATCAGATGTCGCCGGAAGAGGTGCTGGCTAATATGGCTGACGAATTGCGCGCGATGGGCGCGGAGTTCTAAACAGCGATCGCCAATTTGTGGGCGGGCCAACCTGGCTCGCCCGCATCTCACTCTCGACGACAATCGCAGCTGGCTGGCGGACGCCACAGGACCAGAATGCTCGACGCGCTACAACTACCTTACCGCTATTTCAGCCGGTTTATCAATCACAAAAAAGTCGTGCCGGCTGTCTTCCTGGCGCCTTTTCTTATCATCTTTCTGGTTTTCAAGGTTTATCCCGTCATTCTGGCGATCATCATGAGCTTCCAGGATTTCCAGGGCATCCGCAGCCAGGACTGGGTGGGCTTGACCAATTATGAAAATGTCTTTGAGTTGGTGCGCTTCAGCCAGGCGCTGAGCAATACGACTATCTACACGATCGGCACGTTGCTGGTGTTGATCCCGCTGCCGCTGGTGCTGGCGGTGCTGCTGGATTCGGGGCGCGTCATCGCCAGCACGGTCTTTCGCGTGCTCATCTTTTTGCCGGCGCTGACATCGCTGGTGGTGGCGGGCACGGTCTTTCGGCTGATCTTGGCGAAGGACGGCTTCCTCAACTTGTTTTTGGAAAACTCGCTGGGCATGGAACGGCTGCGCTGGCTGGAAGTGGCCGAGATGGCGCTGCCTTCGCTGATATTGATCGCCACCTGGCGCTGGACAGGCATGAATATCTTATACTTCAATTCGGGCTTGGTTAATGTGCCGCAAGAATTGTACGAAGCAGCGTCGATCGACGGCGCGAGCCCTTGGCAGATGTTCTGGCGCATCACCTTGCCTATGCTGCGCCCCACCACCTTCTTCGTGGTCGTGCTTTCTATCATCGGCGGCTATCAGGTCTTCGTGGAGCCATTCATTTTGTATGCAGGCGGCGCAGGACCGGGCGATGGCGGTTTGACCCTGGCGCTGTTGATATACCGCACTGCCTTCACGTCTTTCAATTTTGGCACGGCGGCGGCAATGGGCGTCATCCTGGCGCTGATCATCTTCGTCTTCTCGCTGATTCAATTCCGCTTCTTTGGCGTCTTTGGAAGGGGCGACTGAGCTATGGCAGCAAAAACTCAATATATCAATCCGGGCAAACTGGGGGCGCGGCGACAGTCGAGCTTGTCCAAGTGGCTGCTCTTCGCGTTGTTTGTTTGCCTCGCGGTCGTCTATATGTTCCCGCTGTATTGGATGGTCATCAGTTCATTGCGTCCAGAAGGGCGCATTTTCGTCGACGCCATGGAACTTATCCCCAGCGCCCTGTCGCTGGATACCTACCGCCGCCTGTTTGAACAAGAACCATACGGCTTGTGGTTCATGAACTCGATAACGCAGACGGGCGGCTATGCGTTCATGGGCGTATTCTTGTGCACGACTGGCGGTTATGCCCTGGCCAAGTTCAATTTCCGCTATCGCAACCTGCTCTTCATTCTCATCCTCGTATCGCAGATGATCCCCTTTCATCTGCTCATCGTATCGCTCTTTTTGATGATCATTCAGTTGGGCATGGTGGAGACCTATCAGGGCGCCATCATCCCGCTGGCCGCTTCGCCCATCGGCATCTTTTTCATGCGCCAATATCTGCTGGCAATAGACGATGAGATGCTGAATGCCGCGCGAGTGGATGGCGCATCGGAGTATCAGATCTTCTGGCATATTGTGCTGCCCAATGCGCGTCCGGCGATCGCCACCCTGCTTATCCTGTTTTGCATCGAGTATTGGAATAATCTGCTCTGGCCGCTGATCGTCTTCCGCAAGCCAGAGAACTTCCCCCTGGCAGTCGGCATCAAGCGGCTCATCGACCAGTACCGCCAACAATACGACTTGACGATGGCTGGCTCGACCCTGGCCACCATCCCGGTCATCGTGCTGTTTTTCTTCTTGCGCCGCCAGATCATGGAAGGCTTGGCCACCACAGGCAGCGGCGTGAAATAGCGCCATGCCTGACCATGTCGTCCTGGGCATTGACCTGGGCACGCAGGGGCTGAAAGTCATCGCCGTCCGCGCAGATGACGCGTCCATAATCGGCGAGGCATCGGCGTCTGTGCCCAACCTGACACCCGCGCCCGGCTGGCTGGAGCAGCAGCCCGATGGCTGGTGGCGCATGCTCTGCCAGTTGACGCGACAGTTGCTGCGCGAGCATGACATTGCGCCGATATCCGTAGCCGGCATCGGTCTGTCCGGGCACATGCACTCGATCTTGCCACTGCGCGCCGATGGCAGCATCGCTCACAATTGCATCGTCTGGGCGGATACACGCAGCCAGCCACAAGCGGGCAGCCTGGCTGCCAATCTGCAGAGCCAGCTGTGGAATCCGGCTATCGCGCCCTACAGCCTCGCCAAGCTGCTTTGGCTGCGCGAGCATCGACCCGCGGTCTATGACGAAACGGCTGTCGCGCTCTTCCCGAAAGATTATCTGCGCTGGCGGCTGGTTGGCGCATTCGCCACCGATTATTCCGATGCCTCTGGCTCGCTGATGTGGGACTTCGCCGCCCGCCAATGGGACGAGTCGCTGCTGGCAGACCTGGACATTTCGCCGACGCTGCTGCCGCCTGCGGGCGATTCCTGCGCCCCCGGCGGGTCCTTGACGCCCGAAGCGGCTGCCGAGCTAGGCTTGCTGCCCAGCACGATCGTGGCGCATGGTGGCGGCGATGCGGCTTGCGCAGTGGTTGGCGCCGGCATCCCAGCTGTCGATACGCTGCTCATCAATGCCGGGACAGCTGTGCAGGTGATTGAATTGATCGCCGAGCCGACCTCTTTTGATGCCAGGCGCGCGATCCGCTATTTGTTCGAGCTGGGTGTGGATAGTCGCTGCTTCGTCATCGGGGCATTGAACAGCGCCGGGCACTCGCTGGACTGGTGGCGGCGTCTGCTGGACCCCGCGCAAAGCCACGCCGACCTAGAAGCGCTGGCGGCAAAGGAGCCAGGCGGGGCGGATGCGCCGATCTTCTTGCCCTGGCTGCAAGGCACGGGCACGCCTTTCCTGCTGGATGGACCCTATGGCAGCTTCGTGCAGCTGTCCGCAACCGCAGACCAGCCCACCATGACCCGCGCAGTCTATGACGGCGTGGCCATGGGCATACGACTGTGCGCCGAAGCCATGGTCGGCGAGGAAGCCCTGTCGACCAAGCGACTCCTCTTCACGGGCGGAGTCCCCAAGAGTCCTTTGATGCGGCAGATATTGGCGGACGTCTTTGGCAGAGAAATCCGCTGCCGCTCTTTCTCCGATATGTCGGCATTGGGGGCGGCGGCGCACGCAGCGGTGGCTTGCGAATTGGCAGAAAATGCCCAAAGCTGGCTCGCCGACTTTGATTATGGCGAGATCCAACAGCCCGCCAGCGACTCACTCGCCGAGCCCTATCGCAGCGCCTATGATCGCTACAAAATGTGGGCGGCGCGCATCACGGCGAACACAGGCGCTTAAGTCTCGGCTCGCGTATGGCGAATCTAGCCAGGCAAGTGTCGTCTCGCCCGTGCTATGGCACCCTTGACTTCGGCTTAGGTCCCACGAAATGCCCGTTCCAGCTCGGCGATGACCAGCTTCTTCATTTTCATGAAGGTCGCCATAACGCGCTCGACCGCGGCGGCATCATCGCTCGCCAGCATCTCGTGCAACTGGGTCGCCGAAATCTGCCAAGAGACGCCGAAGCGATCGGTCAGCCAGCCGCCTACACTTTCCGCGCCGCCATTGGTGGTCAAGATGTCCCAAAGTCGGTCGATCTCGGCTTGATCGTCACAGTTGATGCAGAGCGAAAAGGCGGCATTGGGTTTGAAGAATGAATTGCCATTGACGATCGTGAATTGCTGCCCGGCCAGCTCAAAGTCTGCGAACATGATTTGCTCGGGCGCGCCTGGTCCAGCTTCGCCATAATGAACGATGTTTAGGACGCGAGAATCGGGCAAAAGCGATGTATAGAGTTCGAGCGCTTCTTCAATGCGCCCGTCAAACCAGAGATTGGCGACGATCTTCTGCATGGTCTATTCCTTCATGTTGACTGGTCCAAATCCATGCGGCAGCAATTCATCCAGCATGGTGGTCAAGTGAATATTGCCATCCAGGTCGGTCAATATCACAGTCAGGGATGGCGAAAATTCATAGAGCAGCTGGCGGCAGACCCCACATGGCGAGCCAGCGTCGCGAGTCGCCACAGCCACTGCCGTGAATTCGCGCTGTCCCTCACTGACCGCTTTGACCAGTGCCGTGCGTTCTGCGCAGATCGTGGGCGAAAACGAAGCGCTTTCTACATTGCAGCCAGTATAGAGCGTGCCGTCGCTAGCCAGCAGGGCAGCGCCAACAGCATAGCGGCTGTAGGGAATATAAGCGTGCTGGCTGGCGGCTATGGCCGCGGCGACAAGCTGCTGATCGCTGAAGGTTGCCATGGAGAGTTCCTCGCTATAGGTGTCACTTGGCGGCGGCTGTGTCGGCATTCGACGCACCGTTGATGGTCGCAGTTGGCAAGACCTTGCGCACCTTGACCTTGCGGATGCGATGCCCGTCAATAGACAGCACGGTCATGCTGAGAATGTCCGTATCAATCGTCTCGCCTGTCTGCGGCACGCGTCCCAGCGCCAGGTAGATATAACCACCCAGCGTATCGGCAGCCGCCGTGTCAATGCCAACATCCAGCAACGTGTTCAGGTCGTCCAGGTCCATGCCGCCTTCAATGAGATAGCTGCCATCACCCACCGCGACATACTCTTCTTCTTCGCCAAAATCGTATTCATCGCGGATATCGCCGATGATTTCTTCGATGAGGTTTTCGATTGTGACCAGGCCAGAAGTGCCTCCGTATTCATCGACCACGATCGCCAGATGCACATTCTTGGCTTGCATCTCCTTCAGCAAAACATCGGCGCGCTTGGTTTCTGGCACAAAATAGGTGGGGCGGATCAAATCGCGGATCTGTTGGCTGCGCAGGTCATCGCGGTTCTTCAGCAACGTCAATATATCTTTGGCGTTTAACAAGCCCAGCACATTGTCGATGCTGTCTTCGTAGACGGGAATGCGCGAGAAACCAGTTTCTACAAAAGCCGCCAGCGCCGCCATGATGCTCTCGTTCACATCCAGCGCGACAATATCAATGCGCGGCGTCATCAGTTCGCGAGCGCTGGTTTCGCCCAGTTGCAGCACGCTGGCGATCATGTCTTTCTCTTCGTCTTCAATGACACCGCCACTGTGGCTGGCGTTGACAATGGTCATGATCTCTTCTTCGGTAACCATGTTGACGAGCGGCTGACTGCCAAGGACGCGCGATATCAAGCGCACCAGCAGCAGCACCGTGGCGGTCAGTGGCGCAACCAAATTCAGCAGCAGTCGCATCGGCGCGATCGACAAAGGCAATAGCGCCTCGCCATAAGCCGAGCCAAGCGCCTCGGGCAGCAGATCGCCCAGCAGCAACGTCATGCCCGCGCCCAGCGCAATTGCCAAGCAAGCCCACAGCAAGTCCAGCGCTGGTTCGCCACTGACGAATCGCTCGACCAGCAGCAGCGTGAGCAGCACAGCAATCGCCATACGAGTCAATATGTGGGTAATGGTCACGCTCATGCTGAGGCGCAGAGGGTTTTCGTAAATCGCCAGGAATCCCAGCGCTCGCGCATCGCCATCATCGGCGAGTTCCCGCATGGTCGCCCGACTGGCGCTTTGCAGAACCGCATGCAGCATACCGACAGCAGCATGCAACAGAAGCGTCAGCACAAGCAGAATCACGACAGCGCTAGCGTCCACGAATCGCTCGTCCTTGCGCATTTGAACTGCCAAGCAAAATATGCCGGACCGGCGCTCGCGGGATCGGCTGGGCAGAATTGGCTATGTGCGTAGGACTCCGGGAGGGAGGCTCGGCTAAGTCGTCCACTGCTTTGTCGAAACTATATCAACACGCTGCCATGAGTATACCATATATCGGCGCAGTCGTCCAGTCCCCGGCGCGGGGGCTGTGGCTATGGGCGTGGCTGTTGGCGGGCTGGCGGTCGGGCTGCTATTCGGCGCGCTGGTCTGCCTGGCTGTGGTGGCTGCATTTGAAAACGGCCGCATCGCCAGAAGCGCGCACGACCACGGCGGCTCCGACGACAGCGCAATAGCCGAGCAAGTCTTCCAGCTGGGCATCGACAACAAACACATCATCGAGGAACTGGACTACCTGCGCCGGCGCATCGACCAGCTGCAAGCGGAAGACACGATCACGCTGGCCGAATACCACGGCGTGCCGCGACACGATGACGAGTGCAGCTGACGCCAGGAAGCGACAGCGCGACCATCATAGGCGCTTGCATCGTTTTTGCCCTTCCTCGTTCTGCGTGCATTGAACTGTCGTTTTCTCGCCAGAGACGGGGTTTGTATGAATTTGGGTGCCGGTCGCGTGGTCAAAGGAAATCGTATGGCCGGTCGGCAAGACGACGATGGTAGCGCCCTTCTCACTGATGGCGGTTGCTGTTGTCCCGTCAGGATAATGTGTTGTTATCGCGACATCGGCTACAACGAAATCCTTGGATGTTGGGAGCGGTTCGTTATTTCTTGGTGACGTTCCCCGTGGCGGGTCATCAATTGTCCTTGTTTTTGAGCTTGTTTGACCGATCCCATCAATTCTGCCGGCAAGCCAGCTCCGATTGTTGCGTGTCCAAGTAGTCCCATAGCGGTATACATACCAGCCAGCTGTCCAGTCGTCATCGGTAAAACAGAGACCAGACCATCCATCAGCCGTTTTGAGGAAGCACATGTTGTCGATGTCATCGGCGCTGGCCAGGGACGAAGCGAAGGGCATCAAAAGACAGATTACCAGCAAGGCGCGCAGATTCATGATGATTTCCTTTCTAGTCGCGGCAAAGACTCGACCGGCTGGCAGCAAGAACAAGACCAGCGCGGCGATTATTGCCTTGAATGCGAATGCGGATTGGAAATGAAACGCAGCGGAATTGTTACGCGATATTACAGGGGGGGG
>MKWU01000087.1_pt1 | contig 158593 bp, 122 predicted proteins | sample 809101 | NCBI WGS metagenome assembly MKWU01 (sample SAMN05860141, study PRJNA318959) | sponge metagenome | host: Aplysina aerophoba | place: Slovenia: Piran, Adriatic Sea, Gulf of Piran | collected 2013-05-07 | reverse complement strand
CCGATACTGCGCATGCAGGGCGGCCGCCGTGTCCTCCACCGCCCAGACCACGCTTGCCTTGCGGGCCATGGCACACCCTCCCTTCACAACCGCGAAATCCAGTATCTATACTATACTGGATTGGTATGAGACCGGAGTTCGTCCGCGGTGCAGCTAGAGTCCAGGCCGGCGACGATTGAGCCAAGGCCCGCCTTGGGTTGCCAGTCAAATCAGGAATTCAACAACGCGAGACCAAGTGCCTTCCATGCTGTCGGATGTCTATCAGCCCATCCTGGAACAGGTCTTCGGCTTCCAGAGGCTGCGTCCGGGTCAAGCGGACATCATTGAGGCTATTCTCCAGCGCAACCACGTGCTGGGGGTGATGCCTACCGGAGCCGGCAAGTCTCTCTGTTATCAGTTGCCCGCGCTCGTCCTGGACGGGCTTACTTTGGTGGTCTCGCCGCTGGTTGCCCTGATGGATGATCAGGTTGCGGCGCTGAGGCTGTCCGGCGTTGCCGCGGAGACCATCAACGGGAACCGGAGCCGTTCCGACAATCTGGCCGCATGGCAACGGGTGTCCGCCGGACACGCGAAGCTGCTGTACTTGGCACCCGAGCGGATGATGCAGCCGCGCATGATCGCATCGCTGCAGCGTCTTCCCATCAACCTTATTGCAGTGGACGAGGCCCACTGCATCTCGAAGTGGGGGCCGGCCTTCAGACCGGATTACGTAGGGCTGTCCCAGTTGGGCGATCTGTTTCCCGAAGTTCCGATTGCGGCATTCACTGCCACCGCGGACCGCGCAACCCGACGGGACATCTGCGAGAAGCTGTTCAACCATTCGGGCCGGGTGTTCAGCCAGGGTTTCGATCGCCCCAACATTCACCTTGCGGTCCAGTCCCGCAGGAATCTTCAACGGGTACTGCTGGAATTCGTGAATTCCCGTCGAGGACAGAGCGGCATCGTCTACTGCCTGTCCCGGAAGTCTACGGAGAAGACGGCTGCGCTACTGCGTTCCCACGGCGTCGCTGCCTTGCCCTACCATGCCGGGCTGGACGCATCCGAGCGCCTTGAACACCAGCAGATGTTCATGTCGCAAAACGGCGTGGTGATGGTTGCGACAATAGCCTTTGGCATGGGAATCGACAAGGCGGACATCCGCTTTGTTTTTCACACCGACCTGCCTGCCAGCATGGAAGCGTACTACCAGGAAATTGGACGGGCGGGACGGGATGGACTGCCGGCCGACACCATGATGCTCTATGGCTTGACGGACATTGTGCAAAGGCGCCGTTTCATTGAGGAGTCGGATGCCGACTCCGAATTCCGTCGCCATGAGCATCAGCGCTTGGATCTGCTGCTCGGCTACTGCGAGGGCACGGGTTGCCGCAGGCAAGCACTTCTGGGTGCCTTCGACGAACGGTTGGAGGAACCCTGCGGCAACTGTGACAACTGCCAGAATCCTCCGGACGTTAGGGAGGGGAGGATTGAGGGACAAAAGGTTCTGTCTGCGGCCCACCGTACGGGTCAGCGTTTTGGAGCGGTCTATCTGATTGACGTCCTGCTGGGCAACGCGACGACCAGGATCCAGGAATGGGGTCATGACTCCCTGCCCACGTTCGGCGTGGGCCGCGAACATCACAAGGACGAATGGCGGTCCATCGTTCGCCAGTTGGTGGCAGGCGGTTTCCTGGCAACCGACATTGGTGGCAAGGGCGGATTGTCCATCACGCCCAAAGGTCGACGGCTACTGGCCGGCGAGGAGAACTTCAGCTTTCGCATTGACCTGCCGGTTGCGCCGGGCCGAAGCCGGCCAGGAACCCGAAACGAAGGGAAGTACGGTGCATTGGTGGACCGGGAGCACCGGGAACTGTTCGAGCATCTGCGAACGACGCGGTTGGAACTTGCCCAAGTCCACAGCGTGCCGGCCTTCATGATCTTCTCCGACCGGACCTTGATTGATATGGCCGTCCGCCGGCCCCGAACGCCGGCCGAACTCAAATTGGTTCATGGCGTGGGCGACGCCAAGCTCGCGAGGTTCGGCGAGGTGTTCCTGTCCGCCATCGACACGCATGTTTCTGTTTCCGAACAGGTGCAACCAAGCCTGCAAGATGGTTGACCCCCCGGCATGTCCCAGGGGCGTCCCTGGTCTACGGTATGGAAGCGTCGGCGCGCAGCGCAGAGTGCCTTTACCCAGCGGGCCCGGACGAATTGTGGTGGTTGTCCGACACTCAGATGACTTCCAGGTGATCCAAATCCGTGAGTTGGGGAAACGGGTTGTGGGGTTCGGTCTGGTACCACACCGCCGTTGAGGCGATATCGTCCTGCAGGGCCAGGTACCTGCGCTTGCCCTGCTTGGGCTTGCGCCAACCCAGGGCCTGGAGGGTCACCTGCAGGTCCTGTTCGAACCGGATGGGATCCATGATGTGCCAGCGGTACATGCCGAAGCGCGATTGACTGCGTTGGAACCCGTCCGGTTCAATGACCTGATGGAACCCCAGATACGGGGTTGAATACGTCTGGTATCCCTCGAGGCCGACGCCGTGGAACCCCCAGGCGCCGCCGAAGTAGTCCTCGGTCCCGGTGCCGCAGATTGTGGGCCACTCGTCGCCGTCAAGGTAGAACTTCATCTCGCCTTCGCCCCACCAGCCGTTGTTGTTGGACCCCCACGCGACATATACGCCCGCGTAGTGGCCGCGGCCCTGTACGCCGTCCAGCACGGTGTAAACATCCTTGTAGGGCAGGGGATTGACCCGACGCCACTGGGCGTGGAAGTAGGCCACGTCCTCCGGCACGTCCGTCAAGGTGTAGTCGACCTGGTAATAGAACCCGTTGGCCGGTTCCGGACTCAGGTTCACGATTTCAATGCGGGCGTGTTTGCGAAAGGGCATGGGCCAGTAACTGTTCAGTGCACCAACGGCGTTGACCGAAACGGGCAGCGAGTTCACCATGACCGGTTCGGTCCAGCCGTTGCAGAAGAGGTCTCCCAAGGGGGCTTCGACGGACGGATTGTCCTCGTTGTCCCAATAGGCGCGGAACACCAGGGACCGGAAGTATTCCGGACGGCATGCGAACCAGATGTGCTGAATCTGCCCCGGACCTTCGATGTCCGCAATCGGGGTCACGGACTCGGGTGACAGATGGATGCTGGGGGACACCTTCCAGCCATGGCCCAGTTCCCTTGCGGCGTCCGCTCCGGTCCCTTCAGTGGCGCGCCCTCCCTGTCCGGGCGCTCCGTCCACGTTCTCGGCCGAGATGGACCGTGACTTGGCGAGAGAGAGGCGGGCGATTGTGCCCAACCCCATATTGAGGCCGTTGAATTCCGAATTCATGGGTGCGAAACACTCCTCAGTGCTGTGAACCTGGAAACTATTTCCCAAACCGTTTGGGCTGAATCATCTTCCAATGTCAGCCTCTACCGGCTTGCCGCGTTACGACGCGAGCGATTGGTTGGGTCGAAGTAGGGAATGGAAAGATCCCCCCGCACAAGTTGGAACACTGCCGGCACCCGCTCCTTGTGGCCCGGTGACAGATCAGGCAGGGCATCCTCGGCGAAAAAACCCACCCCCGTTGTTTCCGGACCGGCAATGGGGATTTGGTGTTCGTCGATTTCAACCAACCATACGCTGGCATAGACGTGTAGCTTGGTACGACTCCCCCACAGACGGGCATCAAACACTCCGAGCAATTCCGTAGCGGTTCCCTGCACCCCTGTCTCTTCGCGCAGTTCTCGTTCCACAGATTCCGCCCATGTCTCGCCAACCTCTGTCGCTCCCCCCGGCATAGCCCAAAGGCCGTTGTCTTCACGTTTGATTAGGAGGATATGTCCCTCCCGAAACACGGCCGCATCGGCAGAGACAAAGGGGGTGGCGCGAATCACCGTTTCCCAACCCTCCAGTATTACATCGGCCGTACTGCCTTCGAGCGCGGCAACCAACTGGGCGCTCAACGACCGAACTCTGCCGTACCTGGCCTTGTCGTATTCGGTTTGGGCGAAGTGCAATCCCAGATCTGCGATGCTGTGCAACTCATCTGCTATGAGATACATCTCACCTGTTACGTCCATGTGGTTCCTTTGTTGATGGCGGTCTGAAACTTTCCAAAGAGCCCTGTAGGAACCCACGGACAAGCCTGTTGAAAGGTGGATTCCGTCTGAGGCCTTGGACAGGCGGGTGGAGATCTGCCTGTCCCGCGTGGAACCGCGTCGGTGGACCCAGCTTGCGCACAACCAACCAGATGGGCCTCGTGACGCAGGGGCCGCGCCTACAGCGAGATGCCGGTTGGGCCGCGCGTGATCTGGAAATCGATGTTGCCCGTTTGCAACGCTCGGACCCTTCTGCTCCCGGACAGCACTTCCTCGGCCACCGAGAGTATCCGGGCGACTTGCTCGGAGACGGGTAGGTTGGGGTCCAGGGAAAGGTCAAGGTCGGGGCTCGCATTCGGCCCCAAGCCGAATTCCACCGTGGGGATGAAGGGATGGCCCTGCACCGGATGGCCGGTTGCGAGGACCAGAATCAGGTCCGGGCCGGTGGCTCCCAGGCCGGACAGGGTTTCCACCCAGTGCACCGTTGGGCAATCCATCAGATGCAGGCCGTGTTCCGTGGCCTGTTGGGCGTAGGCCAGCGTGGGTTCGGCATCGGCAGCTTCGGGAATCAGCGACAGCCATTCGGCACTGGACGGCACCACCACCAGGCCGCCGTGGGCGGCAACGGTGGTGGCCAATTCCGCCAATACCGTTCGTTCGGAGTCGGCGAGACTGCCGGCATGGCCCAGGGCAATCCGCAGCTGTTCCAGGGAGCCGGTCTCAGGGGAAAGGGCGGGTTCGCTTTCCAACCTGCTCCGGAACCAATCCTCGACTTTGGACAGGACCGGAGCGATACCGCCGTCCAACTGCACGCTGGCCCAACCGAGGTTGTCCGTTTCCACCCCGCTGTCTTCTAGAACATGCCGCATGAAGTCGTTGTGGGTCTTTTCGCAGCCGTGTTCCATGAGCAGGCAGTGACGAACCTGGGGATGGCGGACATAGCCGGCCAGGGTTCGGGCATACAGTTCCTCGGACGTGCCGCTTGAGACCCCGCAGCCCTCGTGGTGAACCACGGTGGCAAAGTTGCCGGCTGCACCCAGTACATTGGACAGTCGCCGCACTGCCAGGGCGGCAATCTGGCCGGAACAGAGGCTCGTCGGCACGATCAGGTTCATGTCCCGGGGAAGGACCCGGTCCCCGCGGCGAATCCCCGGAAACGCGAAGTCGAGATCGCCGCGACCATTGACCACCTGAATGGCCTTGCCTGGCTGTATCGGTGCCGGTGGGACCATTGCCTGGTCGTCGGAGTCCAGGGCCCAGTCGCGCCACAGTTGTACCTGGGAGTGCCCGGCCTTCTCTCCCACTGTGCGTTCGCCACCGGCTACGGCCAGGGTTCGTGCGTAAAGGTTCCGGCCTAGGTCGTCCATCGGCGTGCCGTCCAGGTACTGGCCCGCATTGATGTCCATGTCGCCCTGGAGCAGGTTGAATCGTTCGGTGGTCGTGACGATTTTGACGGTGGGCACGAAGGGAAAGTTCGTGATCGAGCCGTTGCCGGTTACGAAAAAGATGATGTTGCAACCCGAGGCCACCTGGCCGGCGATGCTCTCCAAGTCATTGCCGGGACTGTCCATGAAACAGAATCCCGGTTCCTGCATCAGCTGTCCGTAGGCCAGAACGTGCTCCAGCCGCACGTCCGGATCCCGCTTCATGGCGGCGCCGATGGATTTGAGGAAGATATTGTAGAGGCCGCGGAACTTGTTGCCGCCGGACGGGTTCCCCTCCGCCGAATGGCCGTGTCGGGCAGCCCGCGCCTTGAAGGCCTCCACGGTGCTCAGGAACTCGCGGGCCGTGGCAAGGTCCCTGACGTTGTTGCAGATGTAGGGCTCCGCACCGATCAGCTCGTCGGTTTCGGCGAGATTGGCTCCCCCGCCGTTGCGGATGATTTCGCGCGCCACCCAGGCGGCCAGCGGATTGCCCGAGATTCCCGAAAACGAGTCGGAGCCGCCGCACTGCAGCGCGAGCTTCAGTTCCGATACGGGCCGGGCGATCCGTTGCGTTTGGACCAGCTCTGGATACCAGTTGCGCACCGTGTCGGCGGCGCGGTCAAGCTCCTCTTCAAAGGTTCCGGAGAGGGACAGGAACTCGTGCTTGACATGGTCGATTGGGTAACCCTTGTGGTCCATCCAGGCCGCGAGCGCCCGATTGTTGACAGGTTCCGTCCCGTGGTCCACCGCCAATACTGCGGCCGTGTTGGAATGGATGACAAAACCGGCCAGGGTCCGCAGGACCAACTCCAGGTTGTTCGGGTCCGGGACCGCACCTTCGGTGTGGGCCACGGCCACGATTGCATCCACGTTGTCAAGGGCGTCGGCATCGGCCTGGAGCTTGGCTTCCAGGGCCCGGACAAAGCCGCCGGTCAGCGACGATGTCCCCAGCAGCAGGATTACGTTGCGCGTGCCGCTGCCGCGTCCTCCAGTCCGGGGATAGGCCATGAACGTGTCCGGTACTGGCTTGACCGGCACCGGTTCGCCGGGCTGGAACGAATTGGCATCCAGAACGAACGGCGGGATTTCGCTTTCGAAGTTTGGGGTTGCAGGCAGGTCCATTTGCACCGCCCGGCCTGCCAACGCTTCCAGCATGCCGTCGTTGCACACGTACTGGCCGGGCTGGATCCCGACCGTGGCCGTGCCGAACGGCATCTGCCAGGACAGCAGCTGTTTACCCGCCGCGATCGGCTCGATGGCGAAACGGTGCCCCTCCAGGACCGTCGCATCCAAGGCGAACGCGCCCTGTTCCGTCGCGATCTCGGCGCCTCGTTCCAACCGGCGCGTGGCAATGGCAACGTTGTCGCCGGGCAACGGCAGGCGGGCCACCGTGGAGAACGGAAGTGATGCCATGGGAAATCGTCCTCGCCGACAGGCGGAAGGTCGGTCAGTCGTGCAGTTGGACCAGCATCTTGCCGTTGTTGGCTCCGGTGAACAGGTTGATGAAGGCCTGCGGTGCCTGTTCGATCCCGTGCACGATGGTTTCCTGCCACTTGATTTGGCCGGCATCGATCCACTTCTTGAGGTCCGCGTAGAACTGGTCCGCATCCTCTGCGAAGTCCGACACGATGAACCCCTGAATGCGAATGCGGTTGCCGACGATCAGCATCAGGTTGTTCGGTCCCGGCTGGGGTACGCGCGCGTTGTAGGTGGAAATCATGCCGCAGGCCGCGACGCGTCCGTACATGTTCATGTTGGCCAGGGCTGCCTGCAGGTGCTCGCCGCCCACGTTTTCGAAGTAGACATCAATGCCCTCGGGGCAGGCGCGACCGAGTTCGGCCCTCAGGTCGTCGGTATCCCTCCAAACGATGGTTTCGTCAACTCCGGCCTCGTCCCGCAGCCACTGGGCCTTGGCCGCCGACCCGACGCTGCCGACCACGCGGCAGCCATGGAGCTTGGCGATCTGGCATACCAATCCACCGACCGCGCCCGACGCCGCGGACACGAAGACGGTTTCGCCGGGCTTGGGTTCTCCGATGCGCAGCAGCCCGAAGTACGCAGTTTGGCCCGGCATGCCGGCGATGCCAAGGAAGCTCTGCATGGGGGCAATGGAGGTGTCGACACGGTTCAGGCCCATGCCGGTGGACACAGTGTATTCCCGCCAACCCGACGAGTTGACGACTTCATCGCCTTCCTTCCAGTTGGCATTGTTGGATGCCACCACGGTGCCGACCGCCCCGCCGTACATGGCCTCGCCCTCCTGGAAGGGAGCCGCGTAGGACTTGCCGGTGCGCATGCGTCCGCGCATATAGGGATCCACGGACATGAACTTGTTGCGGATCAGCAGTTCGTTCGAGCCAAGCTCAGGCATCACCGATTGCCTGATTTCGAAGTTCTCGGGGGTTGGCATCCCGTCCGGACGGGACGCAAGAACTACCTCGCGGTTGACGATCTGGCCCATGTAAAGTGCCTGTTGGGGATGTTCAAAGGCGGAGAAGCGCTCCGATTCCGGGATTCTAGCACCTGGGATTGCCAGCGGCCCGAAGGGTTGCAGGTCCTTTGACTTGGGATGCACAGCCTCTTGTCAGAGACTGTTACGCCAATGCCAGGCGGCCGGGTACATGGCCCGGCCGCCTAGTCCGGTCGGCTTCGGTGGTATTCCGGGACCCGCGATCCTGCGGACCTGGATCTGCTAGCTTCGTTCGCCGAGGGTCACCGTGAGATCGACCGTCCCGCCGTCGCGCAGGACCCTGATCGATACCTCGTCGCCTGCGTCGTAGTTCAGGATCAACATGCCCACCATTTCGCTGAAGGTGCGCACCTGGTTGCCGCCGAGCGACACCACAATGTCGCCTTCCTCGATACCTCCGCTTGCCGCGGGGCCGTCCGGCTGCAAACGGTTGACAAACGCCCCCGCGTGGATGGTGTCCAGACCGATTTCGGCCGCCTGCTCAATGGACAGGTTGCCACCGGACAGCCCCAGTTGCGGGTAGGTGACGCTGCCGTTGGCGATCAGATCCGGTGCGACGCGGGTCAGCATGCTTGCCGGCACATTGCGGCTGAGGGAGCCTTCGCCCATGAAGCCCTGAAGTCTGCCGTTGGCAATGCCAATCACCTCGCCCGCGGCATTGACCAACGGACCTCCGGCGTGCCCGGGCAGGAGGTTGAGGTTGCTCAGGATCATGTTGGGTACCGAGTAGCCGTTCTCGCGGGCCGGCCCTGTCTCGAATCCGCTGACAATGCCCTGGGTGAGCGTACCGAACAGATTGCCCGGGTAGCCGAAGGCGAAGATGGAGTCGCCAATTTTCAGTGCGGCGCTGTCCGCCACTGGCAGCGGGGCGATCGTGCGGTCAAGATCGGGCACAGCGAGGATCGCCAGATTCGAGTATGGATCCTGGCCGACAACCTCGGCTGCCGCGAAGGTTCCGTCGGTGAACACAACATGAATGGCCTCGGCGCCGTCAACCACATGGTTGCTGGTGGCAATATGGCCGATGTTGTCGAAGAAGAAACCGGTACCCCGGCGCCCGTTGGCGAATCCCTCCTGCATCTGGTTCCTGACGGCGCGGGGCAGGCGGTCCTGCCCCGCGCCCAGGTCCGTATTGCCAAGAAACGCGGTCCTGTCTCCCCCGGTGGCCTCTATGCGAACCACGCTGTCGGTCATTCGGTCATAGATCGTGCCGGCATCGAGCATCGGGCCGGCAGGCGGTGCGGACTGTCCGAACACCGGTTGCCGAACGACGGCCATCAGTACTGCGGCCGTTGTCAGCAAGGCCAGGAGGAGGCTGAGGCCGACAAGCCTCGCAGGGCGTCGCGACGACTCAAATTGCACCATGGTCTGTGTCCTATGGGTGATGGGATGAATGTGGGAGCCGGTTGGACACGGTTGGCCCGAGCGATGGGATTCACCTTGCCAGCCGACCGGATATAGCGTATGCGGCCCGCGACGTAGGGATCGTTGCTCGCCTACGCGGGCGAATCAAGAAAACATCAACATTCAGGTTTAAGTTCCCGTTGAGGGCTGAAGGCACTGCCATCCAGTGCCGCGGCTAGTCAGTGGACGCCCAATTTGGGCCGGGAAGCGGGATTGGAGGCCCGTGTCGACACAGGTCATCCAAGTTGCTGTCTGGTCTTGTCCGACCGAGTGCTGGAAGCCCTCTCGTGCCTGGTGTTCGATGGCCCTGCAGAGGATGTGCCGGATGCACCCACTTGATGGCTTCCTGCGGGCCGGAGCAGGATGGGCCGGTTATCGAGACTTGGACATTGGTCGGGGGTGGAGCGGAGACCCCTACGAGGCTCCCGATGATACGTCCGCAAGTCAGGTTCAGGATTGGGATCCAACTGGTCTTTCCGGGCTTGGCCTGAACCCCACGAAACCGCCTGGGAAGCCCATCGAGGGACGGCGCACGTCGATCCGGCCGTGTGTTAGAATCGGAAGCCATTCCGCTCCGACCCGAAAACGGGAGAGCCATCATGGATCGAATTGGTTTCAAGATGCAGTGCCAGATGAGTGCTGCCAAGAGTTCGGACTGTTGTCCGGGTTGTCCAGCTTGCACGGAGTGCAACTGCGGCTGTTGCTGTTGTTGCGCGGAGTGCAGCTGTTCGTGTAGCTGCTGTTCTTCCGGGCAGACGGCGAACCCCGTTTGACGCGGTCCTCCATGCGATAGGAGCGACCTCCGCCAAACTGCAGGCTCGTCGTTGGACGGGCCTGTTTTTTTGCCTGTCCAATGCGGCCCGGGCTGTGCCGGTCGCCGTTGGCGCCACCCAGTCCGGGCGCCCGATGTAAGACTGCCCAATCCGTACCTTCGCCCATTTCAGTTGAGAGAGACCTCATGGCCAACAGTTGGAAGTCCGCCCTCCGGGATCAGATTCCCGAATCCTGGGCGCAGGAGGTAGACACCTTCGAAGGCCAGATGGGCCTGGTGTTCAATGGCACCCTGGAGGACAAGGTATTCGCTGAGACCCGACTGCGGCGAGGGGTCTATGGGCAGCGGTACGACAATGGCAAACGGCACGACGGCATTCGGGAACAGGAACTCACATTTCCGTCGGGCGAGGCCGTCAAGGGTCCCGACACGTTCTGGGACGCGCCCGGCATGCAGCGGATCAAGATTCCCTGGGGCGGCCTGAAGCCGGACCAGCTGGAAGTCCTGGCCGCGCTGGCGGACGAGTACTCCGACGGCATCCTGCACATCACCACGCGGCAGGACTTCCAGTTGCACTTCATCCATGTGGAGGATACCCCCGACTTGATGCGCCGGCTGGCCGCGGTCGGCATCACCACCCGCGAAGCCTGCGGCAATTCTGTGCGCAACGTTACGGCGTGTCCCTTGGCCGGGGTGTGTCGTACCGAGGAGTTCGACGTCACCCCCTATGCCGACGCACTGACCTTCTTCCTGCTGGGCCACGACGACGTGCAGGACTTCGGCCGCAAGTTCAAGATTGCCTTCTCCGGCTGCGAACACGAGGCCTGCGGTCTGGTGTCGATGCACGATCTGGGTTTCATTGCCCGCACCGAGGTGCGCGAGGGCCGCACGATTCGGGGATTCGACATGTATGTGGGCGGCGGTCTGGGGGCGGTACCCCACCAGGCCCGTCTCTTGAAGGAGTTCGTGTCCGAAGAGGAAATTTTGCCTCTTTCCCAAGCGGTTTGCCGCGTCTTTGCCCGGCTGGGCGAAAAGCGCAACCGGAACCGGGCCCGCGTCAAGTTCCTCGTGGCCAAGCTGGGCATGGAGGAATTCAGCCGGCTGGTCTTCGAGGAACGGGAGATCCTGCCCCACGACGACCGTTGGACCAGCTATCTCGACGGGTTGGAAAGTTTTACCGAACAGCCGGTGCGCCAGCCGATTGCCATCGAGTACGGGGATTCTGATCCCGAGTACGAACGCTGGTCTGCCACCAACGTCTCTCGGCAGCGTCAGGGAGGCTTCTCCGTCGTGCACGTCGCCCTGCCGCTTGGCGATTTGACTGTGCAGCAGTCTCTGGATCTGGCGGACATCGCCCGCAAGTACGTGGGCGACCACATTCGCACCACTGTGGAACAGAACTTCGTCCTGCGGTGGGTTGCCGACCAGGATCTGCGCGACCTGTACGCGGACCTGAAGGCGGCCGACCTGGCCACGCCTTGGGCCGGCAGCATTGCGGACATCACCGCCTGTCCCGGCACGGACACCTGCAAGCTCGGCATTGCTTCGTCCCGCGGTTTGGCCGGGGAACTGGGAGCGCGACTGGCCCAACAGGTGGAGGAACTGCCACCCGAGGTGCAGGAGCTGAAGATCAAGATCAGCGGCTGCTTCAACTCCTGCGGCCAGCACCATGTGGCGGACATCGGCTTTTTCGGCAACAGCCGCCACCGCAACAAGCGGACCGTGCCCCATTTCCAGGTGGTGTTGGGCGGCCAGTGGCAGGAGAATGCCGGCAGCTACGGCTTGGCCGTGGGGGCCGTCCCGTCGCGCTCTGTGCCCGAAGTCCTGACCGAATTGACCAATCGGTTCCACACCGACCGCGAGGCCGGCGAATCGTTCCAGTCCTGGGTCAACCGCTTCGGCAAGAAGAACATTCGCGAACTTCTCAAGCCCTTCCAGCAGATCCCCCTGTACGAGGACAGTCCCCAGTTCTACAGTGACTGGGGCGATCCCCGGGAGTTCACCACCGGCGACATCGGAGTCGGCGAATGCGCCGGCGAGGTCGTATCGCTGTTCATCCTGGAGATTGCGCGGGCGGAGGCCGAGGTGTTCGATGCCCAAATTGCCATGGACGACGGGCGGCACGGCGAGGCCTACGCCGGGGCGGTGCAGTCGATGGTGCTGGCGGCCAGGGCCCTGCTGCGCGGCCAGACGGTGGACATCACCAACGACGAAGCCGAGATTGTGGCGGAGTTCAAGAGCCGCTTCTACGACACTGAACTGTTCTTTGATCGTTTTGCCAAGGGCAAGTTCGGCCAATACCTGTTCAAGCACCACCGGCAGCGCGTTGAAGATCCGGACGCGGTGTCGGCCCACGAGACGATCGAAGAGGCCTATCTGTTCATCGAGGCCGCCCATGCCTGTGACGGCCGCATCGCGGCGGCCGCGACGCCGACCACCGGCGGCATTCAGCTGTAGGGGAGGGCATTGGTCATGGAACAGCCCCAACGGCTCATTCTGCGCTTTGAACTGCATGGTGACGCGCCAGTGAACCTGGACGATGTCATCCCGGTCTTCCACGGCTGGATTCAGAACGGCCGGCTGTCGACCATGCTGATTGACGTGGCCGACTACAAGCATGTGGAGGCCAGTCCCGGTGTGGTCCTGATTGGACACACGGACGACTGCGGCATCGACAACGGCTTGCCGCAGGCCGAGTCGGGTCAGGGTTTCCACTACACCCGTAAACACGCCCGCCTGTCGGACGAGGCATCCTTCCTGGAACGGCTTCGCCAGTTGTGGACCAATGCCCTGGAAGCGGCCGAGGCACTCGAACAGGAAGCCGGCTTGGGGGTGTCGATCAACCCGGGTCGCCTGCAATTGACGGTTCCGGACCGGTTGCGCTATGCCTTCACGGAAGCAAACGTACAGGCGGTCGCCGCCTTGGTGCGGGAATGGCTTGCGGAGGTGTTCGGCTCGGTGGACGTTTCGGTGTCCCATCCCGGGGTTGACGAACGGCTGCCCTTGACCTTGACGGTGGCGGTGGCCGGCGAACATTCGGTGGCTTCCGTGCAGGCATCAGGCAACTGAACCCGAATCGCAGGGTCCTGAACATGTCGCCCGCTACCTTGCTGCATCCGCCGCCAACAGTGGATTCGGTCGTCCCCGAGCGCGACCCGGCCGGATTCATTCCGCATGTGCAGGCTCTTGGGCGCGGTGCCACCCTGCGGCGTGATCTCACCCGGGCGGAAGCCTGCGATGCCCTGGATCGCATTCTCGGCGGCTCGGCCACCGAAGCGCAAACCGGCGCTTTCCTGATCGCCCAGCGAGTCAAGGGCGAGTGCGCCGCTGAGATTTCCGGATTTGCGGACGCGGTGCGCCAAAGGTGGATGGAACCCGTTCCGCACTCGGTTTCACCCCTGCTCGATCTGGCGGTCCCCTACGACGGCAAGGAACGGACTGCGCAGTTGGTCCCGGCTGTGGCGTTGACCCTGGCCGCCTGCGGCCTGCCGGTGATGCTGCACGGTGACGAGCAGGTCCCGACCAAGGCCGGGGTGACGGTCGGTGCCGTGCTGGACCAGCTGGGTGTTGCCATCGACCTATCCCCTGCCGAGGCCGGGCTCAGGTTGGAGGTGGACGGCGTGGCCTACTGCAGTGCCGCCCGGTTCATGCCGGCCTGGCACGACCTGTTGCCGACGCGGTGGGAATTCGGGTTGCGGACCGTACTGAACACGATTGAGAAGCTCGTGAATCCGGCCAACGCCGACTGGCAGGTGACGGGTTTCTACCACACCAAATACATCGACCATGTCCGGGCTGCCCAGACCGGCGGGCAAGCCAGTTGGATTGTCCAGGGCGAGGAAGGCTCGGTCGAGATGCGCTCGGGCCGTAAGACCCGCATTTACGGACAGTCTGCGGATGAATCCGTGGTTCTTGATCCGGCGGCTCTGGGATTTGCCGAGCGCGTAGCTGTGGAACCGGACCCGGATCCCGCTGCGCATGCCGCCCTCAACGAGCAGGCGGTCAACGACGAGGACTGTCCGGGCAGGGATCAGGTGGCCTTGACGACGGGGGTAATCCTGTCGCTGTTCGGCCGAACCGCGGACATCCCTTCCGGCATTGAGGCGGCGCGGTCCGCGCTGGCCAACGGCCGTGCCTCCGCCCTTCTTGAATCCATGGCGAACTGATTGTTTCCCACGTACAACCTTGGAGGCATATGTCTCATCACGCTCCGACTTTCTTCGCAACAAGCACCGGCCGCCCGGCTTTTGTCACGGCCGAGTTCCTTGAAGAAATGAATCGGCAGTTCGAGTCGTGTACGCCTCAGGAGATTCTGGAGTGGTGCCTGACCAACTTCCGGACCGGCGTTTCCCTGGGCACGTCGTTTGGCCCGTCCGGCTTGATGATGATGGACATGGCCCTGAAGCTCGATCCCCACATCGACATCTACTACCTCAACACCGAGTATCTGTTCCCCCAAACCATGGACCAGATTGCCCGCGCCGAGGAACACTTTGGGCGAAGCTTCCGCAGCATCATGCCGCACCTCACGATCGCCGCACAGGCCGAACGGTATGGTCCGGCCCTGTACAGCACGGATCCGAACCAGTGCTGCAAAATCAGAAAGGTGTACACCCAAATCCACGCCCTCAAGGACAGTTCGATTTGGATCACCTCCATCCGGCGCGATCAGTCCCCGACCCGTGCTGATACCCCGTTTATTGCCTGGAACGACAAGTTCAACGTCCTCAAGCTAACCCCGATGGCAGAGGCGACCGGCGACCAGGTTTGGGACTATGTGCGGGAACACAACCTGCCCTACAACGAACTGCACGACCAAGGCTATCCGTCGATCGGTTGCTGGCCCTGCACGCAGCCGGTCTCGGACGGCGAGGACGAACGGGCCGGCCGGTGGCGCGGCCTGGACAAGACCGAGTGCGGCTTGCAGACCGACGACGATTCCCCGGAGGAGTTGGCCCTGGCCGGTTAGCCCGGCCGAACGGCCCGGACGCGTGGCCGTTGGCTCCTGTACCGGAGGCCGGTGGGCAACAGGTTCCGCGTTCCGGTCTCCGGTTCGGAGTCGCCGAGTGGAAGCTTGCGGAGGCCGGGCCGGGCAACGATCTAACACCATGGATGCAGTGCTGTTGGTCGCCCACGGCAGCTTGCGTGCCGGAGGCGACGCGACTCTGAGTGCCGTAGTCGCCGAACTGAACGCTGCGTGGAAGGTCGCCTGTACCGAGCCCCCGAAGGTCCTGGGGTGTTTTCTGAATTACGGCGAACCGCTGCTTGAGGCTGGATTTGCCAAGCTGGCCGCCATGGGAGCGACCACCATACGGGTCCAACCCTATTTCCTGTTCGGCGGCCAATACACGAGGCGGGATCTGCCGCAACGGCTCCGTGATCTGGACCGCCGCTGGCCGGCGGTTGGCAGTGTTTTGGGACCGGAGATTGCAGGGCACCCCGCCTGGACCCGAGCGGTGATGGAACTTGCGCTTCCTGCCATCGACCCTCCCGCTCCCGAACAGGGTTGCCTGTTCGTCGTCCACGGTTCCCGGTATGAGCCGGCAGTAGAGCAGGTTCGCAAGATGACCGATCGGCTGAGGGAGGTCCTGTCGCCGGTTCCGGTGGCAACCGGGTATTTGGATGTCGAGCAACCGGACATCCTGACCGCAGCCTCCAACCTTTATGACGAGGGGATCAGGCGCCTGTGTGTGGTGCCGGTCCTGCTCAGCGCGGGCCGTCACACCCGGGAGGACGTGCCCGGGGCCATCGGTTTGTTCCAGCACGGGCATCCGGACTGCACGGTGGTCCTGACGGATCATCTGGGCGAGACCACTTTCTTGACCCCGATTCTGCACGACCTCGTCACAGGCGGGACGGTGGAGGCTATCAGTCTCGATTCGGTGGCTGTGGGGGCTACTGGCATGTCGACATGACCGGGCAGGGCAAGGTATGGCTGGTGGGCGCGGGGCCCGGCGACCCGGAACTCATCACCCGGAAGGGGTATCGACTGCTGCATGCCGCGGACGTGGTGGTTCACGATCGGCTTGTGTCCGATGCCCTGATTGCCGAACTGCCACCTTCCATCGAGTGCATTGATGTGGGCAAGATGCCCGGCAGTTCGTTTCCGGCGCAAAGCGACATCAACGAAATTCTGGTTCGCACGGCCCGCCAAGGCAAGCGCGTGGTCAGGCTCAAGGGCGGCGATCCATACATCTTCGGCAGGGGAGCCGAGGAGCGCCAGGCCCTGTTGGAAGCGGGTTGTGCAGTGGAGGTGGTACCGGGGATCAGCGCCTTGACGGGAGCCACGGCGACCGCAGGTCTGTCCCTGACCCGGCGCGGCCTGTCGTCCACTTTTGCCGTCATGACAGGCCGTCCGATGACGGGGCGTACTTTGCCCAAGGACCAGTGGCGTGCGCTGGCCGGATTGGACACGGTTGTGGTGTTTATGGGCGTGGGCGCGGCCCTGGAGCTTCAGACCGAACTGGTCGCTGCCGGTCGGGCTCCCGACACGCCGGTCCTGCTGATTAACGACGGGACCCTTCCGACCCAGTCCACTCATCGGACGGTGCTGGGACAATTGGATGCAACTGTCAGGGAACAGTCAATTGGATATCCGACCATCATCGTCATCGGCGAGGTGGCCGGTGCATGGAAACCGGAGGACGAGGACCTTGCCTCACCGGATGCGTCTGGGTTTGTCAGGCGCGACGCAGACCTCCAACTCTCCGCCTCCGCACTTTCCAATGAGGCATCGGAACCTCGGGAACCATCCGGTCTGTATCCCATGACACTGACCAACCTTGCCGGCCGCCAGGTTCTTGTGGCGGGTGGAGGTAGGGTTGGTGCACGCAAGGTTCGACGCCTGCTTGATGTTGGGGCACGGGTGGTGCTATGCAGTCCGACCGCCACTTCCGAGCTGCAGGCCTGGTCTCGGTCCGGCGAGGTGCACTGGATCCGCGGGCGATATCACTCCGACTATCTGCAGGGATGCTGCCTGGTGTTTGCGGCTACCAACGACCACCGGGTTAACGTGAACATCACGCAGGATGCCGCCGACCTCGGTCTGTTCTGCAATGTGGCGACCGATACAACATCGGGCGATTTCCGGGTGCCGGCCGTGCTCGAAACCGACGGTCTGCTCGTGGCCGTCAGTTCCGTGGAGGGGGATCCCCGGCGTGCACGGCGTTTGCGGGACCGCATTCGGGAAAACTTGGTTGCCCCGGCGGTTTGAATTCAGGGCAAGGTCTCGACCGGGTTGGACAGGGTGCCCAGTTCGGTGATTTCGCCCCGGATGCGATCGCCGGGTTGCAGCCTGAGCTTCTTCGAGTGCCCTACCCCGGCGGGGGTGCCCATGCTGATCATGTCGCCCGGTTCGACTGTGACGAACTGGGTGATGAATGCCAGCGCCTCCGCCGGCGAGAAGATCATCTGGCCGGTACTGGCATCTTGTTGCAACTCGTCGTTCAGAAACAGCTGCATTTGGAGGGCCGAAGGGTCCGTGATTTCATCGGCCGTGGTGATCCAAGGCCCCATGGGACCGAAGGTGTCGAGCCACTTGCCGACCAACCAGTCGAAGAAACCGTCCCCTTCGTGCATGGGCAGGTTGTCCCGGAAGGACAGTTCGCGCGCGGAGATGTCGTTGAAGATCGTGTAGCCGACGATGGCCGACTGGGCTTCCTCAACGGAAAACCCGCGTCCGCCCCGGCCGACGACCACAGCCAACTCCAGTTCCCAATCGGCGAATTTCGTTGATGGCGGGATGCGAATCGCCGCGTCCGGCCCAATCACGGCAGTTGTGGGCTTCATGAAGAAGTGCGGAGTCATCTTGTCCTTGCCGGGAAAGACACCGCCGCCTTCCAGGATGTGATCGGCGTAGTTGCCGGCCAGGCACATCAACTTGCCCGGGTTGGGCAAGGGAGCCAGCAACTGCACGTCGGGCAGGTCGAAGTTGGATGTCTCCGAACCACTCTGCCGATGCCACTCCACGGCCGCCGCGGCGGTTCGGAGACCGTCCGGACCGGCAGCGAGGAGCGACTGCATGGTTGCCGCCAGGCTGGCAGGTGCCAGGCCGCTCAGGTCCAGGACGGTTGCCAAGTCGATGATGCGGTTTCCTGCAACGGCTCCGGTACGGGGTCCGATTTCAGATAGGAAAGTTGCCAGTCTCATTGGAGTCCTCGGTTAATTGTCTACACGCGATCAGGCGCACTTTGCTTGGATTCAAGCCAGCGGCATGGTGACCTTGGCGTTTCCCTCAACATGGGATTGAAGCGCAACCAGCAGGATTTCCAGACTCTGGCGCGCTTCGGTACCGGGTGATGTCAGAGTGCCGCCGTGGTCCATGACGTGCACCAGTTCGGCCACCGCCCCGGCCTGGTGCACCATCGCGTATGCGCGGTCCGAAACCATATCCCGATAGGACCAGTCCAAGTGGCCGGAACCGGTAATGACCACGGTTCGGCGATCGGAAACCTCGATTCTGGCATCGTCCAACAGCAGCTCCAACTGCATGCCGGTGAAGTTCGACTTGGCACTGTCGTAGTAGGCCCGCACTCCGTTGGCGAATTGGATGAAGGCATTGGCTGCCGGTTCGGAGGCCGGATCGTGGCCCCCGTCGCCCCGATATTCCCCGTACTCCTCGAACCCCGGTTCCAGGACGGCCGTGAACCACTCGGGGCTGGCCTCGGCAAAAAAACAGATCATGTCAACCGTATGCGTGCCGTTGCGGAACAACATGGCGCGCGGACCGTACAGGTTGGCCACGATGTTGTGGAGAGAGCCGTATGTGCCCGAACGGATCAACTGGCGCACAAGGTGGAACTCATGGCTCCAGCGACGGGTGCGCTCCACCGAAAAGAACCCCTTCTCTGGCCGTCACCTCGATCATACGGTCGGCGTCTGCCAGCCGCGTTGCAATCGGCTTTTCACACAGAACTGCGCGGGCACTGCCATGAGCCGCCTCGACCGTGATGTCGGCATGCAGGTGGTCCGGTGTGACCACACTCACGATGTCCGGCTGTTCGCGTTCCAGCAGTTCCCGGTAGTCGGTGTAGCAGCGAACATCGGGCCACACATCCCCCCACTGCTCATGGAACTGGGACAACGCTTCGGGTCGGATGTCGCAGACCCCGACCACATCGGTTTGTGGATGCTGGTGGTAGGCCGCTGCATGGGATCTGCCGACCTCTCCATACACGGGGATCCCGGAAGCCGATTCGGGACGGCGGGCACCGATTCCGGTAAGCCCGACGATCACGGACTTGTACATCTTCGTGGTTGCATCCGCAATCCGGTCTGGCGGGCACCGAAGTTGCTGAAGTCCGGAGCCGGGACCCTGTGGACGGCAGCCCGGACGGCCGTCGCACTCCGTGGACTATCTATGGCCGTTCAGGGCTTCCACGATGGCGTCCACGTCGTACACGCACCCTCCCCAAGTACCTCCACTCGCGTTCTGGAGGGCGGCCCACAGACGCGTGTCCTCCGGTAGCAGGTCGTCTGGGCCCAGATCCGGGTGCGGGGTGCGGGTATCCAGCACAGCTTGGGCCTGATCCGGGGAAAGCACGGTTCCGTCCGCGGTGCCGGTCAGGTTGAGCGATCCGGTCAGATTGCGCGTGTCCACTTCGATGGTGACCCGGTCTCCTTCCCGCAGGCAGCCCAGAGGGCCGCCGGCCAGCGCCTCCGGTCCGACGTGGCCGATGCATGCACCGGTGCTGACCCCGCTGAATCTCGCATCAGTCACCAAGGCGACATGCTTGCCCCATTCCAGATAACGGAGGGCCGACGTCAGTTGATAGGTCTCCTCCATGCCGCTGCCGGCGGGGCCGCGGCCCATGAGGACGATGATGTCGCCGGCCTGGACCGGATGGTCGGTCAATCCTTTGATGGCCCTGATGGCGTCGCGTTCCCGGGTGAAGACGCGGGCCGGGCCGGTCATGTGCAGGACTCCGGCATCGTCCAGCACCGACGGGTCGATGGACGTGCTCTTGATGACGGATCCTTCCGGCGCCAGATTACCGGTGGGGAAGGTCACGGTGCTGGTCATTCCGTTCCGCAGTGCCGAGACGGGTCCCATGATGACCTGGTCGGGTGCAACTCCGTCCTCTTCCTCCAGGATCGACCGCACCCGCGCTCTGCGTTCGCTGCGTTCCCACTGGTCCAGATTGTCGCCTACGGTTTGGCCGGTGGCTGTCAGGGCATCCAGCCGGAGCAGATTCATGTTCCTGAGGTGCAACATCACCTCGGGCACACCGCCCGCGAGGAATGCCTGTACCGTGACCCAGCCGCGGGGACCGTTGGGCAGGACGTCGACCAGCCGCGGCACCCTCGAATTGATGCGTTTCCAGTCTTCCACGGTGGGGCGGGGCAGACCAGCCGCAAACGCCACTGCTGGAATGTGCAGCAACAGGTTGGTGCTGCCGCCGAACGCGGCATGCACCACCATGCCGTTGTGCAGGGCGCCTTCGGTCAGGATGTCCGACATCGTGATGCCGTCGGCGTGCATTCGTACCAGGCACTTGGCGGACTGCCGGGCCATGTCCCGCCAAATTTCCTGGCCGGAAGGAGCCAGGGCGGAGTGGGTCACGGACATGCCCAGGGCTTCGGCCACGACTTGGCTGGTACCGGCCGTGCCAAGGAACTGGCAACCGCCGCCGGGCGAACCGCAGGCCCGGCAGCCGAGTTCGGCGGCCTCTTCCAGCGAAATCAAATCCTGCGCGTACCGAGCGCCGATGGTTTGGACCTTGCCTGCATCCTCACCGCGTTCCGGAGGCAAGGTGACGCCGCCGGGCACGACCACCGCCGGTAGGTTCGACTGGGACGCCAGGGCAATCATCATGGCCGGCAATCCCTTGTCGCAGGTCGCAACTCCCATGACTCCCTTGCGCGTGGGCAGGGAGCGGATGAGCCTTCGCATAACCTGGGCGGCATCGTTGCGGTAGGCCAGGCTGTCGAACATCCCCCGGGTACCCTGGGTGCGACCGTCGCACGGGTCGCTCACATAGGCGGCAAAGGGGGTGCAGTCAAGGGCTGAGAGCGTATGCGCGGCCTCCTCCACGAGCAGTCCCACTTCCCAGTGGCCGGTGTGGAAACCAAGGGCGATCGGACGTCCATCGGGTGCCCTAAGTCCACCTTGGGTCGAAAGAATCAGGAACTCAGGTTGGCGCAATCGGCCCGGGGACCAGCCCATGCCCGCATTCTGGGTGAGGCCGAACAAGTCGCCGGACGGGGCATTGCGGAGCAGGTCGTCGTCCAAGGGTAGGGATCCGGAGGGCCCCGGTCCGGCGGTGACGATGTCGTAAACCGCCGAGTCCACCTGGTCCACATCAAACGACCATCGAGTTTCGGTCACAGGGTTCCTCCGCGATCAACTGATTGGCCCGGATGCGGCATGTGGCGCGGACCCGCGTCCCTTGAGCCAAAACGCGGCAGCCCAAGGGCTGCCACGCACCGGTCGCCGGTATCCACGCGCATTGCGTTCCGCGGGCCGCGCATCCGGTTGGCTTCAAGCCTGAATGTGCTCGTCGGCGATGCCCTTCATCAAGTCCAGGTAGTCCCATTCGGTCTTGCCGTCGGCCATCGGCTGGTCGAAAATGAGGGAAAACGGTCCCTGGAAGGCGTGCTCGTTGAGCACGCGCATGCCCCCGATCAGATCGTCCGGGATGATGGCCCCGTCGTCAGTGTACTGGGCCTTGGCATGGGCGGACGTGGCATGCGGTGCAATCTTGGCAAATTCCTCGTAGCGGTCCTCGCCCTTGAAGTTGCCGAAGTCGGCACAGATGGTGATTTGGCCGTCACAGAGTTCGAGGATGGCCAGCAGCTGATCCGCCTTCAACGACAGCTTTTTGAAATTCTCCGTAAATGCCTTCACGCCCCGTTCCGCCCCGTAGGCATGCAGCTCCTTGAGGGCGATCGCACTTTGCCGGATGTTGGGATCCTCCGTCAGGCTGCCGTTGGCATGCACGGGATCGGTATCGCCGGCAATGACGCGGGCGGCACCGGCCCCCAACTGACTTGCCGTATCGATCCAACCGCGGATCCAGGCTGTGTCCCGATCCCGAACCGCCGGATCCGGCGCAGTGACGTCTCCGTCGTCGATCAGGATCGAGTACAGCTCCACATCGTGGGCATCCGCCTCGGCCGCCAGTTCGGTCAGATAGCCGCCGTCCCGGGAACCGAAGTGAAAGTGGCACAGTTCCAAGGTGCGAATGCCGTGGGCGGCAGCCTTGCCGGGCAGCTCCAGAAGATCGATTTCCCGGTTCGGGCTGGGTGGCGCCTGCTTGGCGGGGTCGAAGTCGTCCAGCCACATTGAGCCCAGGGCTCGATGCAGGGTCCATGAGGAGACGGAAATACGGGCGGTCATGGTCTGGTCCTCGTTATGGGCTGGGATTCCAAGGGTTGTTCCTGCATGAGGGCATGGACTGCATCCTGCCGCGGCAGGCCGTTGCGTGATCCTACTGTACCGCAGCAGAGCGCAGCGGTCGCGCTGGCGAATCGGAGGGTTTCCAACCAGGGAAGGCCCGCGGCCAGGGCCCCCGCATAGGCACCGTGGAAGGCATCACCGGCACCGTTGGTGTCAAGCACTTCGACCTGATGGGCGGGCATGGATTCGAACGCACCGTCACGGGCCCACAGCAGCCCCTTGTCTCCGCAGGTCACCACCAACGTCTGCCGGTCGTTGGCCAGCCGCACGACTGCTGCAGCCGGATCCGCCAGTCCCGCCAGTTCGGTCGCGTACCGCTCGGAGCCGACCACGTGGTCCACGCGGACCGCCAGATCCAGGATGTCCCGGGATGCGCTGTCGGCGTCAATCATCGATGGAATCCCCAACCGTGTCGCCTGATCCAGCACCCGGTGGGCAACGGGCAACTGCCGGCCGTCCACCAGTACACAGTCAGGTTGCAGTTCGTCGAGGTTGATGGCGTCCGGCGCAATCAATGGCTGTGGCAGCTTGTGGTTGACGAGCGCACGGCGGCCGTCCGGCTTGACCATGATGGCGGAGATGCTGGTGGGCACCTCGCCGCGGAGGAGGAGATCCGTATGGACTCCGTGGGCTTCGAGTTCCGCGGCGTGGGCGTCTCCGAACATGTCCCGGCCCAGATAGGATGCCAGCCAGGTGTCGAAACCGAGCCTCCCGGACGCCGCGGCGGCGTTGGCGGCCAACCCGCCGCCGCACTGGGCCAGGTCCCGCGCCGTTCCCTTTTCGTCGGGACCGAAGTGATGGTCGACGGTAAAGGTGAGGTCCCAGCAGGCGTACCCGATTGCCAGGACGCGCCCCGCCAGGATTTTGTCTACGGTCACGGGCCCATGGTCCTGCCGAAAAGCACCAAATCGTCTTCGGCTCCCGGCTGCAGGGCGATATTCAACCGGTCAGGCCAGGATTTTGGCTTCCTCGTCGTAGAGAAAGCAGGATGCATTGTGATTGTTGGCCCCGACCTGGAAGGGCATGGGAGTTGCCTCCAGGCAGCGGTCCATCCGCTGCGTGCAACGGGGATAGAACCGGCAGCCGCTGTCCACGCTGACCCGCATTTCCTCGTCGTCGATGGTGGTTGCCTCGTCGCCGCCCCACTTCACGGACGGATCGGGCACCGGAATCGAATCGAGCAGCAGTTGCACATACGGATGCTTCGGATTCTCGATCACCGCAGCGGTCTCACCGCTTTCGGCCACCGAGCCCTGGTAGAGCAGGTAGATGTGGTCCCCGATCTGGTAGGCCGTGCTCAGGTCGTGGGTGATGTACAGGAAGGACATGCCTTCCTCATCCCGCAGGCGCAGCATGATGTCCAGAATCATGGCCCGCAGCGAGGCGTCCACCATGGACACGGGTTCGTCGGCCACGATCAGCTTGGGTTTCAGCATGTAGGCCCGCGCCATCATCATGCGCTGCCGTTGTCCGCCGCTCAACTGGTGCGGGTACTTCTCCAGCACCTCCTCGCCGCGCATGCCCACCACGTTTAGGGAGTCTTCGATCATGTCCCTGGCTTCGGCTTTGCTCGAGGCCATCTTGAAGTTGCGGATGATCAGGTCGAACACGTGTTTGACGCGGTAGAACGGGTTGTAGACGGCATAGGGATCCTGGAAGACGGCCTGTACCTCTCGCCGGTAGTCTATGCGCTCCTGGGCGGTCATTTCCGCCAAATTCCGGCCGCGGTAGATGATTTGGCCTGATGTCAGGTCCGTGAAGCCCAGCACCAGGTTCGCCAGGGTCGACTTGCCGCTGCCGGATTCGCCGGCGATGGTGGTGATGGTGGCCGGGGACTCCTCGATGGTCAGGTCGTAGTCCTGCAGGGCCACAGTGACGGGGCTCGCGCTGAGCATGCCGCCGCCGTAGATTTTGGTGGCCTTCTTGATGTCCAGCAGTGGCGCCATTGCGGATGCGTCTCGCGGTTCTGTGTTCGGTCGAGGGTGTGCCGGTCTGACGGAGTGCGGCCCTAGTGGAGGCGAACGCCGTCGTCGTCGTACAGGTGACAGGCGGTTTCGTGCCGGTTGCGCAGCGCCCGCATGGGCGGGTTCTCCTCGCGGCAAATGTCCATGACGTGGGGGCACCGCAGTTGGAAGATGCAGCCCTGCATATCCGTGCGCAGGTCATGGGTCAGCCCCTCGGTCAACTTGAGCGGCTTTTTCTCCTTGATCGAAGGAATCGACTCGATCAGAAGCTGGGTGTAGGGGTGGAACTGCTCGTTGAAGATGGATTCGACCGGCGCAAACTCGACAATGCGGCCTGCGTACATGACCGCCAGGCGATCCACCAGCTGGGCCATCAACCCCATGTCGTGGCCAATCACAATCATGGAGACGCCGAGGCGCTCCTTGACGTCCAACAGCGTTTCGCCCACCACCCGCTGCACGACGACATCCAGGGCGCTGGTCGGTTCGTCCGCGATGACCAGCACCGGGTCCAGGGCGATCGCCATGGCAATGCAGGCCCGCTGCTTCATGCCGCCGCTCAGTTCATGGGGGTACATGTCGTAGACGCGGCTGGGCAGACCCACCAGCTGCAGCAGCTGGAGAATGCGTTCCTTTAGTTCGCGGTTGGAGATCTTGCCTTCGTGGGTGCGAATGGTGTCCTTGATCTGCGAACTGATGCGCATGACCGGATTCAGCGAGTTCATGGCGCCCTGTGGAATCAGGGACAGCTTGGTCCAGCGGGTTTCGCGCAGGTCGTCCCCCTCCAAGTCGGCCAGGTTGACCGAGTCCAGGTTGATCTCCCCGCCCGCTATGCGTCCCGGGGGTTGCACCAGGCGCAAAATCGCCATGGCAGTGGTGGTCTTGCCGCACCCGGATTCGCCCACCAGGCCGATGATCTCGCCGCGCTGCACCTTGAAGGACACATTGTCGACCGCCCGGACGTCGCCGGTCGGCGTGGAGTAGAAGACTTGCAGGTTCCTGATGTCCAGAATCGTGTCCTGTTCCGCGGGACCGCGATCCACCATGGCGGTGTCCGCGGGGTTGATGGTCGTCGCAGTGGTCATTGCTCGCGGACCCCCCGCAGTCTTGGATTGGCGATTTCGTCAAGGCCCACGGTCATCAGGAACAGTCCGGTGAACACGATTACCAGAGCCACAATCGGCATGCCCCACCACCACCACATGCCGCGGAACAGTGCCGAAACATACATGGCGTGGTAGATGGTCATGCCCATGGTGGGAATGCGGGTTGGCCCCAATCCCAGGGCCTCGAGGCCGGTGGCGGCCAGGATGGCTGCGGACACGTTGCCGGTCATGCTCGCGGCCAGGTACGGCAGCATATTCGGCAGCATCTCGCGGAACAGGATGGAAAAGGTGTTGGCACCGGACAGGCGGGCCATCTGCACGTAGCCGCGCTCGCGCATCGACAGTACCTGGGCGCGCAGGAGGCGCGTTGGTCCGGGCCAGGCGAAGGCTGCCAACAGAAGCGCCAGGATAACCACATCCAGGTTCTTGACGAAGGCCGAGATCACGATCAGGACGGCCAGTGCGGGAATCGTGATGATCGAGTCGCTGATGGTCCGGACGAAGGCATCCCACCAGCCCCCTATGAAGCCGGCCGAAAAGCCCAGGACCACGCCGATTAGCATGCCGGCGCCGGCTGCGATCAGGCCGATGTGCAGCGACCGCGGTGCCCCCACCAGCAACACCGCCATCAGGTCCCGGCCGTCGCTGTCGGTCCCCAGTGGATACTCCGGATCGGGCTCGCCGAAGAATGGGTTGTCGATGTTGGTCCAAACCGGGGGCAGGTTCAACGGCGCGGAGGCAACCCGCGCCCGGGTCGTGTCATAGAGGCCCAGCGGACCGGCTCCCGCCATCAGCAGAATGATGGCAACCATCGCCAGGCCGAGCAGAAACTTGACGTTCAGCCACGGAGAGTCCCACGTGTTGAGCCCCCGGCGGGTGGAGTCCGGGCTTCCGCCGGGGGGTGCAGCTGTGGCGACGCTCATGTCTGGCCCTTGCTGTAGGTGATGCGCGGATCAATCACCGGGTAGAGCAGGTCGAGAATCAGGACGGCGGTCGCCACGCCGACGATCAGCATGAACACGATGCCCTGGATCACGGTGTAGTCCGCCGAAATGATGGCCTGGTACAGGAAGTAGCCCAGGCCCGGGTAGCCGAATATGAGTTCCACCAGCAGCGAACCTCCGGCCACCGCCCCCAAGTTGAGGGCCAGGGCCGTGACCTGCGGCAGCATCGAGTTGCGGATGCCGTAGAACCAGAAGATGCGCCGGGAGCGCAGGCCCTTGGCATTCGCCAGAATCATGTAATCCTCGCCGTCCGTAGTCACCATCATGCCCCGCATGCCCAGGGCCCAGAACCCCATCGAGGTGACCACGATGGAGAGAACCGGCAGCAGACCGTGGTGGAGGACGCTGAGGATGAAGTCCAGGTTCCATCCCGGTTCCACGCCGCGGCCGTAGTTGCCGAAGGCAGGGAAGATCTTCCACTTGAAGGCCAGGAACGAAATCAGAAGGATCCCGAACATGAAGAACGGGATGGAGGTGAAAGTCAGCGACACCGGCAGGATGTTGCGGATGGCCGCCGGTACCCGTCGCCAGGCCATCAACGCGCCAATCAGGTTGCCGGCGCAGAATGACAGAATCGTGGCAATGGACACCATGCCCAGGGTCCACGGCAGGGACCGGCCGATGATGTCCGTAACCCGTGCAGGGAAATTGGCCAGGGAATAGCCAAGGTCTACCCGCACCATGCTCAGAAGATAGTTTCGGTATTGGACGTGCCAGGGGCCGTCCAGTCCGAATCGGGCGCGCCAGGCCTCGATCAGGTCGGCCGAGTTCTCAATGTAGCCGGCCTGTTGGATCATGCGCTCCACCATCGCCGTGATTGGATCGCCCGGCGCAAGGCGGGGGATGGTGAAGATCAGGGTGGCGCCAATCCAGATGGTGAGAAGCCACATGCCAAGTCGGCGCAGGAAGTACCCCAGTGTCAACTCGCTCATGTGCGTATTCCCCCGGTGGCGGCCAATTCAACGCTGTTGAACGGGAACGGGGGCCCTGAGACCCCCGCTCCCGTATTCAAATCACTGGTCGGCGTCAGCCCTTACTGGGCGGCCGTGACTTCGTGAATGATGTAGTGGGTGTGCTGCCACCAGGTCGGCGGGTGGATGTACTGGTTGTCGTAGGTGGGCCAGTTCGTCCAGTAGGTCTCCATGAACGGAATGATCTTCTTGGCCTCGGTAATCGGAATCACCGGAAGGTCCTCGAAAAGCAGTCCGGAGGCCTCCACGAAGAGATCGTCCACGGCCGGGTCGCCCACGGCCAAGGCGCCGATTTGATCGACGATGGCGCTGAAGGCTTCGGCGTTGTCACCGCTCCACCGCCACGAGTTCTTGTTGGCGCGCTCGCCAATCGGAACCAGCCAACGGGTGTTGAAGTTGTCGAGGGTGGCCCACGGCTCGTTTACGGAACCACAGGTTTGCCAGCCCATGCGGGACTCGAAGTTGCCATTGCGGAAGTTGTCGCCCCAGATCTGACCGGCCTGGTTGACCTGCACGGCATCAATGCCCTGGCGCTGGAACTGTTCGACGAGCACCTGCGCGATGCGCTTCTTCTCAATAAAGCCTTCGTGCACGGCGATCTCGAGCGAAAGCTCGTCGCCGTCCTTGGTCCAGTAGCCATCACCGTCGCGGGTGTAGCCCTTGCCGGACAGAATCTCGGCGGCCGTTTCGGGCGCGTGCGTGAACAGCTGGTCCACATCCCAGGTTCCGGCCGCATCGGCCAGGTCAACCAGCCGATCCAGCGGCGGATAGGCGGGGAAGGGGTGGCGGTTCTTGAGCGTCGTGCCCTCGTAGGCAATCGCCACGATTTCGTCGCGGTCGATCATGTAGTTAAGCGCCCAGCGCATGTCCTTGTCGTTCCACGGCTCAATCGCGTTGTTCAGTTCGAACGTGCGGGAGCAGGGATCCGGGACCCAAGCCAGCGGCATTTCCGTGAACCACGTGACCACGTTGGGGTTCTGGGCCTGGACGGCCTGGAGCTGTCCCAACGTAATGTCCATGAGGCTGTCGATGCCGTCGTTGGCAAAGTTGTTGACCGCGGTCTCGTCGGAGGCGCTGCGGATCCAGATCAGCTTCTTGGGTTCCGGCATGTCCCGGAATCCGGCTTCAACGCCCCACCAGTTGTCGTCGCGGACGTAGCTGAACTCGGTCGGCGAAATGGTGTCCAGGATGTAGGGTCCGGTCCACACGGGCCAACCCTGGGCCGGGTCGTAGTACTTGAAGGTCAGGGGATCCTGGCCGGCCCAAATGTGCTCGGGCACGATCGGCAGGGAGCCCCAGATCTTCACGGAGTGGTGGTCCAGCTGGTAGCGCGGGTTTGGGCGCGTCAGGTTGAACACGACCGTGAAGTCGTCAACCTTCTCGACGCTGTCGACCCAGTCCTGTTGCGCGGCAGCGTAGCTCAGTTCCGTGTGCTCCAGCAGCATGTTCATGGTGAAGACCACGTCGTCGGCGTTAAAGTCCTCGCCGTCGCTCCACCTCACGCCCTTGCGGATGTTGAGGGTCCAGACGTCGAACGTGTCGTTCGGGACGAAGGAATCGCCCAGCCACGGTTCCATTTCGCCGGTCTGGTAGTTGAGCATGAACAGCGGCTCGGTCGAAGCCTGATGGTTGCCTTGGTTGCGCAGGCCGCCGGGCACGTAGGGATTGTGCAGTTCGGGATCGGCGAACTGGCCGCCGCGGGCGTCAACCTCGAAGATCAGGGTGTCGGCGCGGGACGCGTTGGAGTAGTCCTCCATCATGTCGTCGGCATCGGCCATGGCATCGCCGGAGTCGGCAGGCGCCGCGGGCTCGATGGCCGGGGTGCCCGCGCAGGCCGTAAAGGCCATCGCAAACACCAACAGCAACACGCTGAAGGGCAAAAGCTTTCTCAGCTTCATGAATTCCTCCGAAAGGAAGTGAACAAAAGAGCTCGTCCAGCGCGCAGGCCCGGAGATCCGGCATTGACGGATCGGAATTCGAACGCAAACACTACGGGAATCCGTAGCGCGGCGCGCTGTGAGAGCGGATTGGGTTTGGGGATTGTACGGCTTGAAGCCAGTCCCATCCAAAAATGCGAAGACCCGTTGGAAGGCACCCGGCCCGCGGACGAATCCCCGGTCTTGTACAGACCTGCCACCCTGCACAGAGGTTGCAGGATCTTGGAGTGCGCCGGGATACCAACGGGGCGGACGCGTCCGGTTTTGGCGGGTCAACCTTGCGCGCCGTCCAAACCGGTACCGCGCAGATCCGCCCCGGTTAGGTTGGCACCGGTCAAGTCGGCTCCATCGAGGTTGGCATTGGCCAGATTGGCATCCACCAGAATCGCCCCGGCCAGGTTGGCGTTGGACAAATCGGCGAAGCGCAAATCGGTTCCGGTCAGATCGGCCCCTGCGAGGTTGGATCCTGCGAGGTTGGCCCAGCCTAGGAAACGACCGCTTAGGTCCAGGTCCTCGCCGCCTTGGTTGACAATGTGCCAGACCGTTCGCCAGGTTCCCGACAACACCGTGGCATCGTCCAACTGGACATCCCTAAGATCGGTCAAGCCCAGTTCGGCCCCGTGCAGGTTGGCGCCCCTCAGGTCGGCGTTGCGCAGAGTGGCCCGATCCAGATCCGCTTCGGTTAGATCCGCTTCCCTGAGGTCCGCGCCTGTCAAGTTGGCATCCCGCAGGTTGGACGTGACAAGGGAGGTGCCCCGCAGCACGGTGCCGGAGAGGTCCGCCTGTTGCAGCACCACTCCGTTCAGCATCTCGCGGTTGAGGTCCGTGCCGGCCAGCTGCCAACCCAGTTGGGCCTGATTGTGCAGACGCCAAACCAGCATGGTCGTGGTTGGAAGCGTTGTTGTGCCGTCAATCCGGGTCTTGCGCAGGTCTGCCGTAGTCATGTTGGCATCGGCCAAATGGGCACCGCGCAGGTCCGTGTTGTTGAATCGGGCTCCGACAAGGTTTGCCGTGCCGAAGTCAAGGCCCTGCAGGTTGGCGTTGGCGAAGCTGACTCCGGACAGGTCTTGGCCTGCGATGGGTTCGTTGACAATTCTCCACATCCGCGCCCAGTGGGCGCTCAAGGCCGTGTCGTCGTCTATGGTCGAACCGCGGAGCCAGGCTCCCGTCAAGTCGGCCGATGTCATGCGGGCACCGCGCAGGTCGGCTTTCCGCAAGTCGGCTCCCTGGAATCTTGCGCCGTCGAGAACCGTGTTGCGCAAGTCCGCGCCGCGCAGGTCGGCGCGTGCGAACAATGCTCCGGTCAGATCTGATCCGACGAAACTTGCGCGTTGGAGGCTGGTCTCCGTGAAGTTGGTGAAGTAGAGGGTTGCGTCGGTGAAGTCGACGTCCGGGGCCAGCGCCATCGACAGGTTCGCGTTGGAAAGGTCGAACCCGGCGAACGATCGGTCGTGCAACAGTTCTCCAGAGAGGTCAAGTCCCTGGCAGTTCCTGGGGCACTGCCGGATGAGCGGTTCCAGATACAGGTTGTAGCCGTAGAACACAACCAACAGCAAGGTTGGGACGGTGACAATCAGCGCGATGGCGATGCGCCGTTTCAGGATCTGGCGTTCAATGGCCTCTGCGGTGTAGGCACTCATGGCAGTGTTCGAAACTCGTCGGACCCTTCGGTTTGGCACAGGCCGTTTGCAAGGGGCGTGGTGTCGCCGGGTAACTATAAGCGGGCATTGCCGTCGGGCAGGCCATTCCATGCCGGATCGCCCAACCACCCCTGCCCAACATCGGACCTGCAGGAACCGGGTTGGGCGATAATCAACTTGGACCCGATTTACCCAGGAGGCCCCAGTCCAACATGAGATCAATCGTCTATACCGCGCCTTGGCACATGGAGATGCAGGACACGGATGTACCGGTACCAGGTCCCGATGAAGTCCTGGTGGACGTCAAGGCCGTGGGCATCTGCGGGTCCGATGTGCACGGGTACACGGGCAGCACCGGCAGGCGCACGCCCCCCATGGTGATGGGGCACGAATTCAGCGGCACTGTGTCCCACTTTGGCAGTGGGGTCGCGGGTGTTGAGGAAGAGGACGAAGTCATCGTGTCTCCCATGTTTCCGTACGACGGTATCGGCCAGCGCCAGGTTGTCGGTGTCAACCAGCCCGGGGCCTATGCCGATCACGCCATCGTTCACAAGTCGATGCTCTATCCCAAGCCGGAAGGCATGTCCTGGAACGAAGCGGCCATGTGCGAGCCCCTTTCAATTGCAGTCCACGCCATCAGCCGGACGCCGATCGCGTTGATGGACACGGTGGTCGTGGTCGGTGCCGGCACCATCGGGCTGCTCGCGCTTCAATGCGCCCGGCGCAGCGGGGCCGGCACGATCATCGTCACCGACATGAGCGAGCACCGTTTGGGACTGGCCCGCGCGGTTGGCGCCGACGTGACCATCAATGTGCGGGAAGAGGATCCGGTGGCCGCCGTCATGGATATGACGGGACAGGCCGGTGCCGACGTTGCCATCGAGGCGGTTGGATTGACAAAGTCGGTGCAGCAGGCCCATGCCATGGTGCGCGTCGGCGGCCACGTAACCTGGATCGGCAACAGCGATCTCATGATCGAGGTGAACATGCAGGAAGTGGTGACACGGGAACTGACCGTGGCCGGCACCTATGGGTTCAGCACGGAGTTCGAGCGTGTCATACAGGCGATTTCCAGAAAGGTCGTCGATGTCGCATCGCTGATCGAAAAGGTCGCGCCCCTGGAGGAGGGGCCGGCACTGGTCGATGGCCTGGCCAAGGGCGAACTTGACCTGATCAAGGTCATTCTCATCCCGTGACGGCACCGTAGCGACGACCATGCACATCGCAGCCTTTCCCAAGTGCTATCTCGACGCCATTTGCGTCGACCGCACGATGGATGTCTTTCAGTGGATTGACATGGCGGAGGCCCTGGAGGTTGAAGGGCTGGAACTCTACGAAGGGTTCTTTGCGTCCCTGGACCGGGGATACATCGAGTCGATCGGCGACGCCTTGGCGCGCGGCAACCACGCGATGCCCATGCTGTGCGTATCGGCGGATTTCACCCATCCCGATCCAACATGCCGGACCCGGGCGGTCGAACATCAGCTGCGGATGATGGAAACGGCCAGGTTTCTCGGTGGTCGCGGGACGGCCTGCCGCATCCTGACCGGCCAGCGCTATCCCGGCCTGTCCCTGCAGGAAGGGCTGGACCGGGTGGCCGAGTGCTACGACCGGATTCTTCCGGTCGCGGCCGAACTGGACATCGTGCTGGCATTGGAGAACCACTACAAGGACGGCTATTGGACCTGGCCCGAGTTCGCGCAGAAGATGGCTGTATTCCTCAAGGTTCTGTCCTCGGTTCCCGAGTCGCCGCATTTCGGTGTCCAGTATGATCCTTCCAATGCCTTTGTGGCAGGGGATGATCCGATTGAACTGTTGGATGCGGTCCTCCCCAGGGTGGTCACCATGCATGCCAGCGACAGGTTTCTGGCGGAGGGCGCGACCTTGGCGGATGTCAAGGCGGCCGACGGTTCCATTGGTTACCTCGATGCCCTGCAGCATGGGGTCACAGGACAGGGTCTCAACGACTACGATGCGATATTCAGCCGCCTTGCACAAGCTGGCTTCAAGGGGTGGGTGAGCATCGAGGACGGCATGCATGGCATGGATGAAATGCGACGTAGCGTTGACTTCCTACGTGTCATGCGCACCAAGCACTTCGCATAGTTTCAGGGAGGATTTGTGGCATGGACGCCCTTGTCAAGTACGGTTTGGTTGACGGCCAAGTGGAGATCCGGCAGACGGATGAGCCGGAATGCCCGTCCGACCGCGTGCTGATTGGCGTGCGTGCCGCCGGCGTCTGTGGCAGCGACGTTCATCTGTGGCGCAACCACCAGAGTTGGGAAATCAATCTGCCGCTGGTGCTGGGCCATGAATTCAGCGGTGAAGTCGTGGCAGTGGGTGCGGACGTGGACGGTGTGGCTCCCGGAGACCGCGTTACATGCGAGACCGCGGCCAAGGTGTGTGGCCGCTGCAGCTACTGCCTGGGCGGTGCGTACAACCTCTGTCCCAACCGGTTGGGCTACGGAGCCCTCATCGACGGGGCCTTCACCGACATTGTGGTGGCGCGGCCCGAGATCCTCCATCCCCTGCCCGATGGTGTGTCGTGGGAGCATGCAGCCCTGACCGAGCCGGGTTGCGTGGCGTACAACGCACTGGTCGAAAAGACCGACGTGCGTGCAGGTGACTTGGTGGTAGTCCAGGGTCCGGGGCCCATCGGCATCATGGCCCTGCAGGTTGCGCGAATTCAGGGAGCCGGTACGCTGGTGGTGCTGGGAACCGGTGCCGACCAGGCCCGATTGGACATCGCGGCCGAACTGGGAGCCGACCACGTGGTCAACATCGAGGAAGAGGACCCGCACGCCCTGGTTCAATCCCTGGGAGATGGCTTCGGTGCCGATCTGGTGGTGGATTGCACGGGCCATTCCGCCGCACTGCAGTCCGGCATGGAGATGGTGCGTCCCAACGGTCAAATCACGAAGATCGGCTGGGGACCACAACCGCTGAACTTCAACCTGGACCCGCTGGTGCAGAAGGCGGCGACGCTGCAAGGCTGCTTCAGTCACACCTTCGCCACGTGGGAACGGGTTCTGACGCTGCTTCAGACCGGCCAACTCAATCTGGATCCGGTTATCGGCGGCCTGTATCCGTTGACCGATTGGCACGAGGCGTTCTCGGCCATGGAGTGCGGGGCCAGCGTCAAGTCGGTTTTGGTTTGGAACTGACGAAACCACTGTCAACGCCGGGATTGTGGAGTTCGCCATGCCGGGAGCACTGATTCAGTTGTCGCTGGATGTCACCACCATCCCCGAGGCCCTGGAAATGGCACATGCCGCCTGCGACGCCGGCGTGGACTGGCTCGAAGCCGGCACACCGCTGATCCTGGCCGAAGGGCTGCACGGCGTGCGGGCGCTGCGCCGTGAGTTTCCGGATTCCCCCCTAGTGGCGGACCTCAAGACCATGGACGGGGCCGGCCTGGAGGGGGAAATGATGTTTCAGGCCGGTGCCGACATGGTGGTGGTCATGGGCCAGGCCCACGACGCGAGCATCCTGGCCCAGGTGGAGATGGCCAGGCGGTACGGCAAGCAGGTGATGTGCGACGTCATGCTCTGTCCCGACAAACCGGGCCGGGCAAGGGAGGCCCAGGACATGGGCGTGGACTACATCATCGTCCACACGGGATTCGACGAGCGGAACCTGGAACCGGAACGGACACCGCTCGAGGACCTGGAGTCGGTTGTCAACGCGGTTTCCATCCCGGTACAGGCCGTGGGCGGCCTGAGTGTGGAACAGGCAATAGAGACGCTGGACCTCGGCGCGCAGATCGTGGTGTTTGGGGCGCCACTGGTGATCGCCGGTGATGCCTTCAAGGCCGCGTCCGACGATTTCGCCGGCTTGATGAAGGAGATTGTTCAACGGGTACGCGAGCGGCATCCCGACTGAAAGGGTCGGATGTTGCCAACCTTCGAGGGAGACTGCCATGCAATTGATAGAGCAAATCCAGAATCTGGACTTCCCGGCGCCCCTGCCGGACAAGGTCCTGTCGGTTCACCAGACGTTCGACACGGTCAAGATTGCGGACATCCACGCGCGGGTCCTGGAGGCCTGGGACGAAAGCGGTGTGCTGGCCCGCATGAAACCGGGCGCGGTGGTCGGTGTGGGCGCTGGCAGTCGCGGCATTGCCAACATCCCGATGCTGGTTAGGGGTTCGGTCGACTGGCTGAAGGCCCACGGTTTCCGGCCCTTTGTGTTTCCGGCGATGGGCAGCCACGGCGGCGCGGTTGCCGAAGGCCAGAAGACGATGCTGGCGGAACTTGGAGTCACGGAAGAAAGTGTGGGTTGCGAGATCAGGGCGACCATGGAGGTTGAACCGATTGGCGAAATCCCGGATGGCGGGCCGATTCTGTACCAGGGGAAGGAATCATTGGCCGCTGACCACTGCGTCCTGGTGAGCCGCATCAAACCGCACACCGACTTCCGCAGCCACCTTGAGAGCGGGCCGTCGAAGATGTGCGTCATCGGTTTGGGCAAGCAGCACGGAGCCTCCATCATGCATGGCGGCGGCGGGGCCTTTTTCCAGAAGTACCTTGCGCCGGCTGCCCGCATCTACGCCGACAACACCAACTTCCTCGGCTCCCTCTGTCCGGTCGAGAACGCCTATGACGAGACCGCACGCATTGAGTTTCTGACCTCCGACCAGGTCGGCCTGGAACGCGAAGCGGAATTGTTGCAGGAGGCCAAGGACATGATGGCCAGCCTGCCCTTTCCTGAAATCGACGTGCTCGTCGTTCGGGAGATGGGCAAGAACATCAGCGGCACCGGCATGGACACCAACATCGTGAGCCGGCTCATGATCCCGCGCCAGGAGGAGGAGTTCGGGACTTCGGACGTGGCCGTGATCACGGTTCTCGACCTGACCGAGGAGACCCACGGAAATGTTGCCGGCCTGGGTCTGGCCAACATCACAACCGCGCGCGTGGCGGAGAAGATTGATTGGCATGCCACGTATACCAATGCGGTTACATCCGGGATTTTCGGCATGTTCCGGGTCAGCCTGCCCATCACGATGCCGTCGGACGAGAAGTCGCTGCACGTCTCCATGCGCGGCTGTGCGCGGCCGCCTGAGGACGCGCGTCTGGTGTTCATTGAGAACACGCTCATCCTCGACGATTTCTATGCCAGTCCCTGCCTCCTCTCGGAGATCGAAGCGCATCCCCGGCTGTCGGTGACCGGAGAGGTTCCCCTTGCGTTCAGCGAGCCAGGTGTGATGCAGAGCCCTTGGCGGCTGAATTGACCACGCAACCAGCCATTGGGCTTCTCCTTGGCGACCCGGCGGGAGTCGGGCCCCAGCTGGCGGTGCGGTTGTTGGCGGAACCGCTACCGCCGCAAGTGAGGCTGATTGTGGTTGGCCGCCGCGCGTGGCTGAGGCGCGGTGCGCAACAAGCCCGATTGCCGGAACCGGACCTTCCCGCCGTAGCGTTGACCGGCCTGGACCAGGCACCAAACGACTGCCCGATCCTGTTGGAGCCGGAAGGAGCCGACCTGGACCGGGTTCCAGTTGCGTCGGTGTCCCGGGAGGCCGGTACCGGTTGCATGGCAAGTCTGCGCACGGCAGCGGACTTGGTTGCGCGTGATGTGCTTGCGGGCTTCCTATACGGTCCCATGCACAAGCAGTCCTTGCAGCTGGGCGGTTCTCGCCATCCCGACGACGCCGCCCTGTTGACGGAGTTGTTCGAGTGTCCGGCTCCGGCCCACGAGATCAATATCCTGGACGACTGGTGCACGTCGCGCGTTACCTCCCATATTCCGCTGTCCGAGGTCCCTGCCCGGGTTTCGGCTTCCGGTGTGCTGGCAGCCATCGAACAACTGAACGTTGTCATGCAGAAACTGAATCTGCCGGATGCCCGCATCGGAGTGGCCGGTCTCAATCCCCATGCCGGCGAGGGAGGTTTGTTCGGGGACGAGGAAGTGGAGGTGATTGGCCCCGCAGTCGAGGAGGGCCGACGACGAGGCCTGCCGGTGCACGGACCGTTCCCCCCGGACACACTGTTCGTGCGCCTCACGGACGGTCAGTTCGGCGGTGCCGTCACGATGTACCACGATCAGGGGCAGATCGCCATCAAGCTGCTCGGTTTCGCCCGCGGAGTCACAGTGATCGGCGGGTTGCCGGTGCCGGTTGCCACCACGGCCCACGGTACCGCCTTTGACATCGTGGAACAAGGTACCGCGCGACCCCATTCGCTGATCAATGCACTCAAGGTCTGTTCGTCGTTGGTTACCAACAACAGGAAAAGGTCAGATGCTTCTTAAGGACAAAGTGGTGCTTGTCACCGGATCAACCACAGGCATTGGCGAGGCGATCGCAAGGAAGTGCGTGGCGGAAGGCGCCTCGGTCATGGTTCACGGACGGCGCGAACATGCAGCCCAGGACTTGTGCGCGGAACTCGGCGACGCGGCCGCCTACACCGTGGGCGACGTTGCGGACCCCGAACTTTGCGAGTCCCTGGTGGCCAACACGGTTAACCGATTTGGACGGATAGACGGGGTTGCCAACAACGCGGCCATTACCGCTCGGGCAACCATTGAACAGACCGACGCGGCCACGTTTGATCGCCACTATCACGTCAACCTGCGGGCTCCCGCCCTCATCATCCGTGCCGCCTTGCCGCACTTCCGCACCCAAGGCGAGGGCGCTGTGGTCAACATCGGTTCGGTCAACGCCTGGTCGGGACAGGCGGACTTGATGCCCTATTCCGCATCCAAGGGCGGGTTGCAAACGATGACCCGCAATATGGCCAATGCCCTGGCCGAGGATCGGATTCGGATCAATCAACTGAACGTCGGCTGGTGTACGTCGCCCAACGAGATTGCACTCAAAATCTCCGAGGGATTGCCGGAGGATTGGTACCTGAACGTGCCCAGAGCCTTTGCACCCACAGGGAGGCTCCTAACCCCGGATCAGGTGGCGCACCATGTTGCGTTCTGGCTGTCACCTGACTCCCAGCCGGCCAACGGCTGTGTCTACGAGTTGGAGCAGTTCTGCATTCTGGGCCGCAGTTCGGCCCGCGACTGGGACGATTGACCCTACGGGACACACAGACAGCCAATCCGGCAGACAAGCGGTCACCGAGATTGGCACACGCCAATCAATTCGAAACGTTTCCGCGCGACGCTGTCGAATTCAAACGCGGATACGCGCGATACCCCGATCCCAGTTGAGTTCGACCATTGGTACTTCCCAGGTCGCGGTCTGGTTGCTGTCGCGGTACTTCTCGTCCTCATCCTCAACGCTGCGGCGAACCATGGCAAGTACGGTTCCTTCGACCTCGGAGCCAGCAATCCGCTCGACTTTCTTCCGGCCTTTCCGGCTCAGGGACGCGACGGTGGTGCCATTGTGGCTGAGGCCTCGTTTGCTCGATTCCAGCATAACCGTGTCGCCTGCATGCAGTTTCGGCAATGCTTCGTGGATGCGGTCGCTCTTGGCCTTCCGGCCCGCGAAGCTGAGGTACAGGTCCGGCAGACCCAACGTTGCATATCCCCTTAACGGGTAGGAACCGCTTCTGGGTCCCTCCCTGTGCAGGCAAGCCGCTCCGGCAATGTGCCTCAGGTGCGGGTTGTCCGCGTCATAGCGGTGAAACAGGACCAAACAATCCTGAGCGCGGGTCATGGCCACGTAGAACAGCCTGCGCTCCTCCTCCAGTTGATCCTGCCGTTGGAGTTGCCAGTGGCCGTCCAGGACCAGCACTACACGAAATTCCAGCCCCTTGACACTGTGGGCCGTGCCCGTGAACACGCCCTTGCCCATCCGTTGTTCACGGCGGGCCTCGAGTAGGGAGTCGGCCATGTACGACGTGAACGCCTGTACGGGAAACTTGCTATCGCCGGTTTCCAACTCCCAGTGTTCCTGCATCGCTTTCAACTGGGCCGTTCGCGGGCCTTCCTTGAGATTCAGGCAGGCCAAGTGTTGGGCGAGATCCGCGTGGGTGAACAGTTCCGTTCTGAACTCGTGAAGGTGCTTGAACGCGGCGTCAAATTCCCTGACGCGAAACGGGGAAACGGTTTCGTCGCTGCCCAAAGGGAGGCTAAGGGGTATGCCGGCATGGTTCGCTGCCGAGCGGAAGTGGTCCAGTTCATCACCGGTGAGGCCTCGTCTGGCCAAGACAGCACAGTCCTCCCAGGCTAGATCCGGCAACAGGCCCTTGAGCTTGGTCAGTTCCGTCACGGCGGCCAGGGCTTGTGCGACGGTATTCTGGCAGTCCACGATCTGCACGCGGCCGCGCAGGCCGCGATCAAGGTTGGCAAGTATGCCTCCGGGGTGGTGGCTGCGGCGCGCCTCGTTGATGCGGATTTCGTGCTGGGTCTTCATCCTGTCGCGGTTGCGCGCGATCAATTGATTGGCGACCGCAATGATGTGATTGGTGGACCGGTAGTTCTGGACCAGGTAGTGGCGTTGTGCACGGTAGTCCTCCTCGAACTGCCGGATGAACCTGACATTGGCCCCCCGGAATGCGTAGATGCTCTGATCGTCGTCACCTACGGCCATGATGCTTAGCTTGTCGTCCGAATCCTCGCTGGTACGCCCCGCGATCGCCGAGATCATCTTGTACTGCGGCTGATCGATGTCCTGGTACTCGTCCACCAGGATGTACTGGAAGCCGGCCAGCAACCGTTCGCGCAACTGATCGTCCGGGATGCCCGGAACGTCTGACTGCCCGGTCAGCAGTGCTGTCGCCTGGGCAATCATCTTGTCGAAATCGATGGAATCTCGGCGGTGGGTTGTGTGACCTTCCGGCAACGCGGTGTGGCCGACTAGGCGCAGGGCCAGGCCGTGGTAGGTCTGGACGGTAACGGACCGTGCGTCGTCTCCCAGCAGGTCCTTGAGACGCCAGCGCAGTTCCACCGAGGTGCTGTGGTTGAAACAGAGGACCAGGATGCTGAACGGGGGAACCCTTTCCACGCGGGTCAGGTAGGCGCATCTGTGCACAACCACCTTGGTCTTACCCGAGCCGGGACCGGCCAGTACGAGCATGTTGCTGTCGGCGGGAGCCTGCACGATTGCCTGTTGGTGCGGATTGCCTAGCGACTCGACGATGCTGGCAAAGGACTGTTGGCTGGTGGCCAGGTCCAAGAGTTCCCGTCGGCCTCGGAAGTAGCGGCGGTTGAAGCTGATGTTGTCCAATTGGAAGTAGTCGGCCACCAGGGCCTTGGCCACCTTCATGCTTCCCTGGCTCAACTGGGCGTATTCATTGACCACGTGCACCTGGTTGACCTTGGCCTTGTAGTGGCTGTCCAACGGTGCATAGTCCCCCTGGTTGTACCTGCGCTCCCTAGCTTCGTCTTTGAGGTTCATGGTCATGGCCTGGCGGAACACCGCAAGGCCGTGCTGCAGGATGATGATGTTTTGCTCGTGCAGGAACAGCAGGCCCCGTTCGACTGCGGCCAGAGAGTTATCCGAATCCTTGACCAACCCGGTGCATCCTTCCTCAACCTCCTTGAGTGAGAACTGAACCAGGACTTCAGCTTGGGAGGACACGTGTTCTTCCGGGATCCTGGCATACAGTTTCCCGAGAATTTGTCCGGCAAGGTCGTGGCGCTTCTTGACGGTAGCCTTGAGGTTGGGCCAATCCCGGTTCAGGGTGACCAGATAGTGATCCTTGCGGCTGAACTTGAACTCGATGCTCCCCTTCCGTCCGGCCATCCCTCGGCCGTCCGCGGCAATGCTCTTGAGCAGATTTCGAAGCAGGGAGGGATTGCTGTGTGCCAAACCTTGGTTGATCAGCATTTGGTTGAGCCGCCTCAGATCCAACGGGTATTCCGTTTCAAGGTCGGCGTCGGGATGTTCGTTCTCCAGTAATGCCACCATTTCGTTCTCAACCCGGCAGACAGCCTCGAATTCGCGCTGCGCCGCCTTGGAGCCTTTGGGGCGTAGGAAGGCGGTCATGAGCAGACCGTCGGACACAATTCCGACCTGCGCCATCTGATTTAGGATGCGGATGACCTCCTGGCTGCTGATCCCGCGTGCTTCCTGTTCGTCAACCAGGCTTCCCATTTGATGGGCCAGGAAGTCCGCATTCAGTCCATCGTCGATGTCGGAATTGATCAGGACCTGAAAGAGAAGTTCCCAGTTTCGCCTCGCGCTGGGCTTGAGTTGAAGCGGATCCAATTTGCCTGTGGCTTCCTCCAGGGTTGCAAAGAGGGGCTTGCCGTTGAACACCTGGTTGGAGTTGTGGTTTCGGACCAGGTATCCGCCGCGTTCCAGCCACGCAACTGCGGTCTTGACCTTGGTGTCGGCCGACGAGTCCGTGATGTCGAACGATGTGTCGACGTCGTCTGATCGCAGCAACTCGCCGGTGGTCACGACGATGTCCTTGCCCGTCCCGCGTTCCCGCCTGCGGATGCCCCTCAGGACTTGCTGGATGTCCCTTTGGGAAATCCGGGACATGTTGCCCAGTCTGAACTGGGTCTCGATATCTTGTTCGTCGAACAGGAGAATACATGACGCAGGACGCCCGTCCCGACCTGCCCGTCCGGCTTCCTGCAGATAGTTTTCGAGCGAACCCGGCACCTCGACGTGCAGGATGATCCTCACGTTGTCCTTGTCCACGCCCATGCCGAAGGCATTGGTGGCGCAAATGACTTGCAGCCGGTCGTGAACAAAGTCTTCCAGCACCTCCTTTTTCTGGGCCGGATCCAAACCTCCGTGAAAGTGGGCGGCTCCGAATCCCTTTAGTGCCAGGAAGTGGGCGGTCTCCTCGCTCGATTTCCGTGTGGCGCAGTAGACGATGCAACTGCCGTCGTCCGGGAGCTGCTCCTCCAACAACTCGGCCGCCGCGGCCCACTTGGTCGCCTTCGGAACAAACCGGACCTCGAACTCAAGGTTCGCCCGTTCCACGCTGGCGGCATGCAGGGAAAGTGTGCAGTCCAGGGCGGAGGCGAAGTGCTGCCGGATGTCTTCGATGACGTCCAGTTTGGCCGTTGCGGTGTAGCAGGCGACGGCAGGGGGAAACTCCTGGTGCTTTGCCGACTGCTTCTTGATGATCTGGCTGACGTACAGGTAGTCGGGACGGAAGTCGGGACCCCATTTCGACAGGCAGTGGGCCTCGTCGAACACCCAGCATCCGATCTCCCTGTGGGACAAGGCCTCCACGACCGTGCGGTTCCTGAGTTGTTCCGGGGCAAGGTAGAGGAGACCGATGTCACCCATCCGGACCTTTTCCAGGACGGCGCCGCGTTCGGGCGGTGTGAGCAGGCCGTAGACAGCCGCCACTTCGGTCACACCAGTCCGCTCGCGCAGGTTGTCGACCTGGTCCTTCATCAGGGCTTGCAACGGTGAAACCACTACCGTGAGCAGCCCGCGCCGGAAGTAGCGGACCAAGGCCGGCAGCTGGAAGCACAGCGATTTTCCTCCGCTGGTCGGCAGAACGCCGAGCAGCGAGGCACCGTTCATGCCTGCTTCCGAGAGTGTTCGTTGCAGGGGCTGCCCGTCTTCCGTGAGGCGAAAGTCCTCGAACTGGAAAAACCGCCGCAGGTGGGCGTCCGCATTATGGTTCCTGTGACAGTAGGCACAGTTGTCCTGCCCACAGGACAACTCCCGCAGTTTCCGCAGCATGCTGGGGAGCCCTACATGCTGGCGGCGCACCCATTCGGGCAGCACGGAGTTGCCGCCTGCTACCCTCAGCCAAGCCACACAATAGGCCCAGGCCGACAACGACTCGCTGTTGGCAATGGATTCCCGAACCAAACGCTGCAACAGGTTCGGGCACGCGTGCTCGTCGCCAAGCCCGATGGCAACGGTTTGGGCATCCTGATCGGAGGTAATCGGTGGCTGGACCAGCGTGTCGAGCATGTCGGCCAAGCCTTGGAACGGCGTTGTGCCGCTTGCATCCGTTGCCCGGCGAAAGCAGTAGGCGTAGAACCGAATCAGGTCCGGCGCGGTATCCGCCTGTTGCCGGAAGGAGTCGTACTGTTCGCTGAACAAACGAGTGGCGAGCTTGGCGTCGGCCACCGGATCGTTGACTGTGTCCTTGACCAGCTTGTAGTTCTTGACCAGCCGGTGATACGGATTGCGGGGGAAGGCCAGGGGCGACAGGTAGAGAGTGTCGATCACCCGGATCTGAAGCAGATGCAGACCGGGATTGGTTTGCCTGAGGATTGTCAGGTCGTGGTCTATCAGGTTGTGGCCGAGCAGGCAATTGCAGTCCTTGCAGAAGCGATCAAGTTCCTTCAGCGCAGTTGACGTCTGCCGTGCATTGGTTGGCTTGCGTTGAAAGGTCTGGCCGTCGTGGCGCACCGCGCCAATGTCGAACAATCGCCCGTTCCGATGTACTTCCAGGTCGAATGCAACAAACGACCCGAGTGGAGTGGGCATAACGGCAGGTATCGTCAACGAGGCTACTACCATCTCTTGCCTCCTTGCGCCGTGCCAAACGATCGCCTTTTTTCCAGACTCAACCAGCCCGGGAATGACATTCTTCCGCGTTGCTGGTTGGAAGTTGAAGGCCGGTCTCGTGCACCCGTCCGGATCAGGAATCCGAGTGTTGAATGGGGCGCCACCTCCAGCGGTGCCAGCCTGCATTGAACGGAACGAATTCGTTCCTGCCGCTGGGGCCTTGCATGGTGCCAGTCACCTTGTGGATTCATTGCACCGCCAGCCATTGACTGTGGGCCCGTGTCAACCGGAGAATAAACAAATTAGGGACACCCGACTCCATGGCGCCTGGAAGCTTCCTTGGTCTACCGCAGGACCCCTCTGAACTCCAGTCTTGCGCCGTCTGGACGATTTTGAAAGTGGCAACAGGATGGTTGTACCGAATTCAGGTCTGCCAGAAGTGATCGAGGTTGTCCAAAGACTCCCAGCCAAGAACTTGGCTGATCTTGCTGTGGTCGAACTTGCCATGGGGCATGTCCACACTCACGTTGAACTCCTCGAAGGGGCTCGGCAGTTCCGGAACTTCCAGGGCCCTCTTCAGCGCACGGCCCGAGTCGGGCCACGAGACCATGAACGGGGGTTTGACGGACGGCAATTCAGGGTTGGTCATTTCCCAGTAGAGCATCACGGCCACTTCCAGGCCATCGTGCTCAGCGAAGACATGGAGGATTTCGTTGCCTAGGTACTTGGTCAGGAAGTAGAAGGACGCGTAGGGACGGCTGGCTGCCTCGACCGGAATCTGGTAGTCCCAGAGATGACTGCCGTGGCCGTTGACCAAGTGCAGCAAGGGGCTGGTCTGCACAATCCGTCTAATCCCAAACTCCACGGCGGCCCGCGCCATGTTCAGGGGCCCGACCGCATTGATCCGGAAGGACTTGACCTCGTCATCGCGGAGTACGGAACAGTTGACGATGGCATCCATGCCTTCACAAGCGGCTCTGACCTGCTCCGGGTCCTGCACGTCAACCTGAACGAATTCGTGGGGTTGTTCAATGTTCGAGGCCGGCATGGGGTGGTGGGCACTCCTGGCCGGGTCGAGACTTTCCCAGTCGAGCGGTGCGATGTCTGCCAACCGTACGTGATAGCTGTCCATCATGGCCTGAGCCGCAAAGGCGCCCATGGGACCGCCGGCGCCGAACAGCACCACCTTCCGTATGGGGCGGGTTCGAATGGGATTGACTGGCGCCAGAATCTCCTGCCAGGGCCGGGTGTCCTTCACGGGCGGTTCGGAGGGCAAGACTCCGGCAAGCTGTTCAAGTCGCCGAGAGGGTGCGTAGTTGAACGGGGGACTGCCGCTGGTCGATCGTTCCTCGATGCCGGTTTTCAACCCGTACCTGATTTTGCTGTTGGGTCCGGGTGCCATGATGTGGAACACATGCCACTCCGGTTTGCCGGCATCGATGGCTTGGGAAAGGTTCACAGCCAAGGCTCTGTCGATGGCGTGGACCGCGTCGTCCACGTGCACCCACCGGGGATCAAACGGCTCGCCTTCAATCTCCTCCTCGTCCACAACGTGGCCAAAGCGCAGGCAAATCGCTTCGACTGTGCCGAGCCTGATCAGTTCGCGGACCGATAGTTCGGTGACCCAGGGCAGCAAATCCCTGGTGGCGGGTGCCGGCCGCGGCCTCCACATCTCCGTCACGTCCCAATGGGGAGGATGCCGGTCGAACAACGCCAGTGAACTGCCCACGATCACGCGGGGCACGGATGCCCGGACCGACTCCACTATCAGGTTCCGGGTACCGCGCATGACGAGATCCATCGCGTCGGGTTCGGAAATCTTGTCGCCTTCGAAAGCATCCGCCAGCCGGAGTGGCAGGAGGTGGACGACCGCGTCGACATCGCGCACTGCCTCCGCTGCGATTCGCTGGTCCGACAGCTCACCGGTCAGGTACTCGACTTCGGGTGACACGTCCGGATGCTCGCGGCCCGCAACTCGCACGACTGTGCCTTGCCGGCGGTTCAGGAATTCGATTAGACGGGTGCTCAGCAGGGACCGGGCGTCGGTGAGCAGGATGCGCATAATTTGATCGGGTTGTTTGTGGGAAGTTGCAGGCACTCGGTTGCTGGCCGGGCGGGGCGTCAAGGCTGGAGGGTGACCTTGATTGACTCCGTTCCTTGGGCCACCAGACCGAATCCATCCTCGAAACCGTGCAGCGGCAGGTTGTGCGTCACGATGCGGTCCATCGGCAGAAGGCCTTGTTCCAGCATCCGAATGGCAACCGGGTAGCTGTGGGGACTCAGGTGGGCGCCGTGGATATTGAGTTCCTTGGTATCTCCGATGACGGTCCAGTCCACGGTCACCGGTTCGCGCATGACGCTGAATTCCACGAACGTGCCCAACTTGCAAATCATGTCGAGGCCCTGTTGCACGGCGGCGGGATGGCCGGTTGCCTCGATGTAGACATCGCATCCGTAGCCGTCCGTCAAGGCCAGGACCTCGTCCACGACATCCACCTTGGCGGCATTGAATGTCAAGTCGGCCCCGCACCCCCGCGCAACCTCCAGTCGGGCATCGTTCAAATCGATGACGATGAGCTGGGCCGGGCTCTTCATCCGGGCGGCCGCCACCATGCCCAATCCCAAGGGACCGGCACCGGCGATCACAACCGTATGCTGCAGTTCGATGTCGGCCCGCTGGACAGCATGGATCCCGCATGCCAACGGTTCCACGTAGGCTGCCCAGGCCGGCGGGATCGATTCCGGGATCTTGTGGTTGAGGGCTTGGGCCGGCAATTTCACATACTCGGCCATGGCGCCGGGGGTGGGTTTCCGGAATCCGTAGATGTCGTGTTTCATGCACATCCAGTACTGCCCTCGGAGGCAGTACCGGCACGCGTTGCACGGCACAATCTGTTCCGACACCACCAGGTCGCCCAACCTGAATTCGCCGTTGCGATCCGCACCGGTTCCCAAGGCGACAACCCTTCCGGCAAACTCGTGCCCGGGGATGATCGGAGCCTGGCAGTAGCCGGGTTTGCCAGGCTGATCCCAGAACATCGGCGCACCCATGTAGCACTTCAGGTCGCTGGCGCAAATGCCGACCGATGCCACCTCCAGCACCATTTCACCGGGGCCGGGGACCGGGACCGGAGCTGTTTCGAGGCGGTAGTCCTCCGGTGCATGGCAGACGACTGCCTGCATGTTGTCGCCCAAGGGAAAGTCGGTTTGGAATTCTGTCGCCACGGCGGGGTTCTGCCTTGGTTGAGGTGGGGAGGATCCGGGCTGTTGGTTCGGCCAATCGAACGCGCGGTTCGCGACGCTTGCTCAACGGCGACTGCAGTTGGCTCGTCGATGTGCAACTATGCGAAACGATGCTGCCGGAGCAGAGAGATTGTCGCCTCCGCGGGTGAAGATGAAATCATGGGCAGCTGTAGGCGCAGACCGCGACGTCGCAAACTAATGGACGGTGCCTGGCACCGGGACATCCGCCGGACAACTTCACGCCAATCCTATCCTTGAACGGAATTCCGGCTGTCCCTGTGCGATTCCGGTTAGGCGAAACAGGCTTCCGGCATCGTTGCCATTGAAACCTCGGTCGTTGCCTCCCGCCGTCGTAATGTACATGTCGGTCATGTCGGGTCCGGCAATGGTTACCGACGAAACCTTGCGTACCGGAAGGGCCAGGATTTCCTTAACCCGTCCGTCAGGATCGGCGTGTACGACGGAAAACCCGTCCCAATGCGCAATCCAAAGATCGCCTGCGGCATCGATGGTCATCCCGTCGGGCCGCCCGTAGTCGACTTCCTCGGGTGCTTCGTATACGAGCGAGCCGGAGTCCGCGTTGAAGTCTCCCGCTGCCTCGTTCCATGCGTACGATGTGATGCGTCGGACCCGTGTGTCCGTGTGCAGGAAGCGGGAGCGATCCGGTGTCCAAGCCATGCCGTTGGATGTCCCGATGCCGGTCAGCTTGGTCTCAAGTGTCCCGTCGGGGTCGAGCCGATACAGCCGCCCGTCCGCCGGACCGGTTCTCGAGGTTGCCATCGTCCCGCAAAACACCTGGCCTTGCGGACCGGCGGAGACATCGTTGAACCGTGTGTCAAGATCCGCATCGATCTGAGGTATGACGACTTCGGTCCGGCCGTGATTCCAGGTCATGACCCGGCCTGCCGCCATGAACAGGAGGAGATCGCCGTTCTCCTGAATCGTGAAGCCACCGATGGCCCGGTCCGCTTCGTACACGCGCGCGTGCCTGCCACTGGCGGGATCGTACCGGTACAGGTGACCGGGCGGAATGTCGACCCAGTACAGGCACTCTTCATCCGGGTGCCAGAGCGGCCCCTCGCCCGTTTCGCAGGGATAGTCCGCAATCAGCTCCAGGGATGGTTCCCGCACCGGAGGATTCGTGGTCATTGAAGGTGTCCCCATCGTTGTCAGACCAAGGAGATTTCCTTGCCTGCCGCCTGGCTCCGGTAGATCCCGTCCAGGATGGTCAATACCTGCAGGGAATGTTCCGAGGGAACCGGAGACGGTTCGCCGTTTTTGATGGCCCTGGCGAACTCAACCACCTCCTGCGCGTGCGGCTCCAACTGGTCGCGCGTGATTTTGAGGGTGCGCGTGTACATCTGCTTGGTTTCGTAGTTCGTGGACAGGAACTTGCCTTCCGGATAGTGGCAGCCGCCCTGGTCCCCGTACAGCCAAATCTGCATGTCTTCGCCGTCGATGTCGTGATGCAGCAGCCAGCTGGTTTCCAGAACCAGGGTCGCACCCGTGTCAAATCGGACAAACGCCGCGGCGTAGTCCTCCACGTCCCAAATGTCCGGCATCGGCGCGGACGGTCTCCAAGCTGCGAACTGTCCGGGCAGATGGGCCAATGGCGCCCCCGACACGCCGGTGATGGCCACGGGCTCCGGGTTGCCCATGAGCCAGAGGGTTAAGTCCAGGACGTGAACGCCAATGTCGATGCAGGGCCCTCCGCCGCTGTGTCTCTTTTCGACGAACGAGGGACTGGGAATAAATCCGTTGCGGCGCAACATCCAGCTCCGGCCGTGGTAGATGTTGCCCAGGGTGCCGGTTTCGATCTCCTTTTTCATCGCCTGCGACAACCCCGAGAACCGGAAATGCTGCGCGGTCATGAGCAGCTTGCCGGACTTGTCGCGCGCGGCCATCATGGCACGGATGTCGCCCGGGGTTGGGGCAAGGGGTTTTTCACACACGACGTGCTTACCGGCTTCCAGGCCTCCGATCGACAGATCCCGGTGGTACATGTTGGGCGTGCAGACATCGATGATGTCGATGTCCGGGTCGGCAAACATGTCCTTGACATCGGTGTAGAGCCGGGAGATGCCGTGCATGGCACCCCACTCCTTGAGTGCGGGTTCAACCACATCCGATCCGGCAACAACCTCGGCATCTTCCGATGCGGCCCAACCCGGCATATGCGTCCGCGCGATGCCGCCGACGCCCACGACTCCAACTTTCAGTGTTGTGCTCATTTTGGGTTCCTTGGATTGCAGTCGACCGATTGGCGGCAACGCCCGTGCAGTCAGGCCCGGTCGCGGTCTCCGAATCGTACTTCACTCGGTTTCCCCGGCCCAAGGAGGAGTGCTTCGGCTGGCAAGCCCGCATGGACTGGTTGGCAATCCCGCTGGGCATCTGTGCAGAGTGCACGGCGGGTCCGGGCGGGGTCCAAGGCTATCGCCCCGCCCTTGGTCATGGCAATGTGCCTGCGGCGAACCGGATCCGATTCGCCGACCGTCCGAATGGTTTCGGCATCCCGCCTACAGGTAGAATTGTCGGGATGCCGGATTGGTACTGCACCGTCTCCGTCCACGCGTCTCCGGCTGTTTGTCCCGACCGTCGAGCTCCTGTCCCACCCCTTCCAACCACGGAATGCATCTTGACCTACCTGGCTGTTGATCTGGGCGCGGACAGCGGGCGCGTCATGGCCGGTCGGCTGACCGACCGCGGCCTGCAACTGTCCGAGGTCCACCGCTTTCCCAATGTGCCGGTGAGCGTGCACGGAACGCTGCATTGGAACATTCTTGGGATTTGGCACGAAATCAAGGAAGGCCTGCGCAAGGCTGCCGACTTGGGCGAACCGGTGCAGGGCCTGGGCTTGGATACCTGGGGTTGCGACTTCAGCCTGCTGGATGCCCAGGATCGGCTGTTGGGGAATCCGGTGCACTACCGGGATGCCAGGACCAACGGCCTGCTGGAGGAGGCATTTCGCATTCGGGCGAGGGAGGATATCTTTGCCTGGACCGGCATCCAGTTCATCCCGCTCAACACGCTGTATCAACTGCTGGCCCTCGGGCGCCGGTCTCCGCAGGACCTGCAGATGGCCGCCAGCCTGCTCATGATTCCGGACCTTTTGAATTTCTGGCTCACCGGTGTCAAGGCCGCAGAATTCTCGATTGCCACCACAACCCAGTGCTTCGACCCGTCCGCCATGGACTGGTCCCGTGAACTGCTGGCGGCATTCGACCTGCCGGAACGCCTGTTTCAACCAATCGTGCACCCGGGCCACACCCTTGGGCCACTCCTGCCGGATCTCGCCGCGGAGGTCGGACTGCCAGCCGTGTCGGTAACCGTTCCCGCCTGTCACGACACGGGCTCCGCGGTCGCCGCGGTGCCGTCGTCGGGCCCCGACGCCGTCTGGATAAGTTCGGGTACCTGGTCGATCATGGGGGTGACCGTTCCGGACGCGGTGCTGCATGCGAAGGCACTGGCCGGTAACTTCACCAACGAAGGCGGTGTGGGGAGGACGTTCCGCTTTTGCAAGAACATCATGGGTCTGTGGCTCATCCAGGAGTGTCGGCGAACCTGGATGCGTGCCGGGGAAACCTACAGTTACGCCGAACTCGGCGCCATGGTCCGGGCGGACACGCGCAGCCCGTCGATCGTGGACCCGGACCACGAAGTGTTCCTGGCCCCGGGCGACATGCCACTCCGCCTCCAGACCTATTGCCGCGCCAGCGGTCAGCCGGTGCCGGAGACAAAGCAGGCGATTTTGTCCTGCATCATCGACAGCCTGGCCTTGAAGTACAGGTGGGTGTTGATGCGTTTGGAAGACGCCCTGGATCGCCAACTGGGCACCATCCATGTGGTGGGCGGCGGATCCCAACACTCGGCCCTGAATCAGGCCACCGCCGATGCCACGGGCCGACCGGTTGTTGCCGGTCCGGCGGAAGCCACCGCGACCGGCAACATTCTGATTCAGGCTGTGGCCAATGGCGAGATGGATTCGTTCGGTCAAATGGGGACCGTATCTGCGGAATCCGCCTCGCTGGAGAGTTTCGAACCCGCCGCCGCGTCCGGACAGCGTGCCGAATGGGACGAAAGCTACCAAAAACTTGAATATCTTGTGGCCCACCCGGTTTCGATTGGCGCATAGCTGCCCGGAATCCCCGTCGGCCTCATTGCTTAATCCGCCCCATGCCAAGGAACAACCACTTAACCCATGTCTGATCATGTCGCTGCCTGGGACCTGCTGGCCGAGTCCATGACCAACCAGGGTCTGGATGTCGAGGCGGTCAAGGACAACATCAAGAACCACCACATCGAAACCCCAAGCTGGGGCTACGCCAACAGCGGCACCCGGTTCAAGGCATTCCCGTGGCCCGGCGCTGCTCAAACGACGCGGGAGAAGCTGGAGGACGCCGCGACGGTGCATCGCATGACCGGTATCGCGTCCTCGGTGGCCCTGCACATCCCGTGGGACGTGCCCGAGGACAACGACTACGCGGCGGTGTTGCAGTACGCGTCCGAGCTGGGAATCCGCATCGGAGCCATCAACCCCAACGTGTTCCAAGACAATGAATATCGTCTGGGATCGCTCGGCAACCCCGATCCGGCCATCAGGGAACAGGGCCTGGACCACATCCTCGAGTGCTGCGAAATCATGGACAAGACCGGCAGCAATCTCCTCAGCCTCTGGTTTGCCGACGGGACCAATTATTCGGGGCAGGACTCGCTGCTGGCGCGCAAGCGGCGGTTCGAACAGGGCCTGGAGGTTGTGTCCAAGCACTTGCCGGCGGACAGCCGCATGCTGATCGAGTACAAGTTCTTCGAACCCGCCTTCTACAGCACCGACGTGCCGGATTGGGGCACGGCCTACGCCTGGTCGCTGAAACTGGGTGGCCAGGCTCAGGTTCTCGTGGATCTGGGACACCACGCCCAGGCGGTGAACATCGAGCAAATCGTTACGTTTCTGCTTGACGAAGGCAAGCTGGGCGGCTTCCACTTCAACAACCGCAAGTATGCGGACGACGATCTGATCGTCGGTTCCGTCAACCCCTACGAACTGTTCCTCATCTACAACGAACTGGTCGCGGCGGAACAGAGCGAGGTCGAACACATTCGGACCGGAGCTGCGAACGTGGCGTACATGATCGATCAGGCCCACAATGTGGAAGGCAAGCTGGCACCGATGATTTTGTCGGTTCTGAACTGCCAGGAGGCCTACGCCAAGGCCCAGCTCGTGCCCCGGACACGCCTGAAGGAACTCCAGGAGGAAGGCCGGGTGCTGGAAGCACACCATTTGTTGACCGAGGCGAGCCGGACCGACGTGCGTCCGCTTCTGGCCCAGGTGCGGACGGAGATGGACGTTCCCGTGGACCCCATCGGCACCTATTTCGCCAGTGGCTACGAAGACAAAATCGGCGGAGAGCGCGGGCTTTCCACAATCTCCGGCGGCTACCAGTAGCCGGCATCGGGTGAGGCATCTGCCATGAACATTCTGCGTTACAGCTTGGACGTTGAGGAGGCACAGCTACGCCAGGCGATCGTGGAAACGGGTCGCATAGGCTATGCGAAGGGGTTCCTGACTGCGAACAACGGCAACATCTCCGGTCGGTTGGAGGACGGCACGATCGTCATTTCGCCTTCTGGCCTGTGCAAGGGCCGCATGTCGGAGGACGATCTCTTTCGATTGCAACCTGACGGAACGGTGGTGTCTTCGCCGCCGGACGAGTCCCTGAGTGTCTCGTCGGAGACTCCGATGCACCTTGCCGCACTTCGCATTCGCCCGGATCGTCAGGCTTGCCTCCACGCCCATCCGACCTTTTGCATTGCACTCAGCGTGGCCGACAGGCCACTCCTGCCGCTGATGGTTCCCGAAGTGGCGGTGGTACTCGGCAACATTCCGACCAGTGATTTTGGTCTTCCCTCATCGGACGACGATGTGCGGATCATCCGGGACCTGGTTGCAGAGCACGATGCCCTGATCCTGCGCAACCACGGCAGCTTGACGTTGGGGCGCCATCTGGACGAGGCCCTGATTCACTTGGAGCGCATGGAGCATGCAGCCGAGGTGCAGGTCCTGGCTTCCCTGATGGGCGAGGTGAACCTGTATCCGCCGAGCATGTATCCCCAGTTGGCAGCCCTGCGCCGTCGCATGTTCCCCAAAGCCGGCCGGGCCGGCACCGGTCCCTGAACCCGGGCATGGTGCTGCGATCGCCAAACCGACCTGGCTTCGTTGTAATTCAGGCCTCTGTCTACGCGTACTGAGCTGCTGAAGTTCATCGAGTACTGCCAGCACTGATTCATCGACCCAAGTGAGAACCGCAATGCCTGCCAACCTTTGGAACGACGCCGAAGCGGCCCGATTGCCAGCCCTGGACGGACTGGTCTACCGAAGCAACCTGCTCGGCCGGGACCGGACCGTCTGCAACATCTTTGGAGGCAACACGAGTGTCAAGCTAACGGAGCAGGACCACCTGGGCCGCGATGTGGAAGTGCTTTGGGTCAAGGGTTCGGGCAGCGATGTCCTGACAATCACGGAGCAGGGGTTTGCCGGTTTGCGCCAGGCCGAGATTCTGCCCCTGATGGCCCGGGATGGGATGTCGGACGAAGAGATGGTCGAGTACCTGTCCCACACGGTATATGCCATCGACCGGCCGCGCCAGTCGATCGAGACGTTGTTGCATGGCTTCACACCGGCAGTCCATGTGGATCACACCCATCCGGATTCGGTGATTAGCCTCGCCTGTCTGCCCGACGGCAAGGCGGAGTGTGCGAAGGTGTGGGGCGACCGGATGGTTTGGGTGGACTACATCCGGCCCGGGTTCACCCTGAGCAAGTGGATCGGCGAGGGTCTGCGTGCCAACCCTCAGGCTGAGTGTGTGGTGATGGGCAAGCATGGGCTTGTAACTTGGGGAGAATCCAGCCTTTCGTGTTACGAGAGCACCCTGTCGATCATCGCCGAAGCGGAAGACTACGTTGCGGCGAGGCAACGGACGGTCTCGGCCGGAATCTCCCTGCCGGACGCTCAACCGTCCGGGGTTTGGGCCCGCGTGTTACCAGTGGTCAGGGGACTGGTGTCCGCTCGCAGACCCGCCATCCTCAAGCGGGACGACAGTCCGGAGGTGCTGGCGTTTCTGGCCCAGCCGGGCATCGAGGCGGCTACGCAGATTGGAGCGGCCTGTCCCGATCATCTGGTGCACACCAAGCGCCTGCCCTTGTTCGTCGACTGGCATCCGGACCAAGGTGAGGGCGTTGAGGTCTTGCTCGAACGCCTTCGCGACCACATGGACCGGTTTGTTGCCGAATACGAGGAGTACTTCGCCGCCAATGCTGCATCCGGTGACGAGATGACGGATCCCTATCCGCGGGTGATCCTGATACCGGGCCTCGGCATGATCAACACCGGAGCGGACGCCAATGCCGCGGACATCAGCAACCAGTTGTACTACCGGGCCATCGATGTCATCAACGGCGCCCAGGCGGTCGACAGTTTCGTCAGCCTGACCCCGGAGGAAGCCTTCGGCATCGAGTACTGGCCCCTGGAGCTGTACAAGCTGTCCCTCAAGCCGCCACCGCGCGAACTGGCGGGACGGGTGGTGGCAGTCACGGGCGGCGGTTCCGGGATCGGCCGGGCCACCGCCATACGTCTGGCCGCCGATGATGCCCATATTGCAATTCTTGACATAAATACCGGTGCGGCCCAAGAGACGGCCGCCTTGATCGAGGAGCGGCATGGCGCGGGCCGTGCCATTGCCCTCCGGTGCGACGTGACGGATGCGGACGCCGTGGACCAGGCCATGGAAGAGGTGGTTCTGGCTTACGGTGGCATTGACATCCTGGTGAGCAATGCCGGCATTGCCATCGCCGGTGCCATTGAAGACACGACCGACGCCGACTGGCAGCGGACCATGGACATTCTGGCCAAGGGATATTTCCAGGTAAGTCGCGCCGCGTTCCGCGTCTGGAAGCGGCAGGGCATGGGCGGCAGCCTGATTTACGTGGTGAGCAAGAACGCGGTGTACGCGGGCAAGAACGCTGCCGTCTACAGTGCAGCCAAGGCCGCGGAACTGCACATGGCCCGGTGCCTGGCCGAAGAGGGCGGTGCCGTCGGGATCCGCGTCAACAGCGTGTTGCCGGACGCTGTCATCCAGGGCAGCGGTATCTGGGATGCCGGGTGGAAGGAGGCACGGGCTTCGAGCTACGGCATCGAGGAGAAAGAACTCGCGGAGTTCTATCGCCAGCGGACCACCTTGAAGGTCAACGTGACCCCGGATCACATTGCGGAAGCGGTCTCCTTCCTGGCCGGTCCCAGGGCTTCCCGGACCACCGGCGGGGCGCTGACCGTTGACGGAGGGGTCCCGGCGGCCTTTGTAAGATAGTCTCGGATCGGATGATCCGAGTCCCATGCAATCCAGGAACAAGCCCATGAACCGTGTTGGATTCCTGCTCAAGGTTAAGGAGGACATGATTCCGGAGTACAAGCGCCACCACGAGAATGTGTGGCCCGAGATGCTGGAGGCCCTGAGTCGCGCCGGTTGGCACAACTACTCCCTGTTCATGCGTGAAGACGGCCTCATGTTCGGCTACTTTGAGACACCGCATGATCTTGACACTGCCCTGGCGGGTATGGACAAGGAAGGGATCAACACCAAGTGGCAGGACTTGATGGCACCGTTCTTCGAGGGTGCGGGTGAACACGCCGACAAGATGATGGTCGAGCTGGAGGAAGTCTTCCACTTGGATTGACATTAGGGAACGGCAGGGAGATGGATTGATGTCTGAACCGACGAAGCACCCGGCCCGGGTCGGAGTGTTCGGCATAGGCCTGGCGGCCTACTGGCCGCAGTTCCCTGGAATGAAACCCCGTTTGGAGGGGTACCAGAAGTCGGTCGAAGACCGGGTCGCGGCGATGGGCGTGGAGGTAGTGTCCGCCGGCCTCGTCGACGATGCCCCCGGCGCGCAGGCGGCAGGGGATCAATTCGCCACTGCAGGCGTGGACCTGATTCTCTGCTACGTGGGGACCTATGCCACGTCATCCCAGGTTTTGCCTGCGGTCCAGCGGCACCGGGCCCCCGTGCTCATCCTCAACCTGCAGCCGGTTCCTGCCATGGACATGGAGCGGACGGACACCGGGGAGTGGTTGGCCAACGGATCGGTCGTCAGCGTTCCCGAGATTTCAAATGCGTTTGCGCGCAGCGGTATCCAGTTCAATGTGGTGACCGGTCTGCTGGAGCCAGTCGGCGGGGACGTGGATCGATATCACACGGACGCCTTTCTCGAGATCGAGGAGTGGATCAAGGCCGCCGCGGTCAAGAACGGCCTCTCGCGGGGTCGGATCGGGTTTTTGGGCCACACCTACCCCGGCATGCTGGACATGTACTCCGATCTGACCATGGCCCATGCTCATCTGGGCCTGCACATCGAAGTGCTCGAGATGGAGGATCTCGAAAAGAGGGTCGAGTCGGTCGCCGATTCCCAGGTGGCGACCAAGGAGACCGAAATCCGCGATGTGTTTGAGTTCGTGCCCCCCGGCCGCGACCGTATCTCGATGGCGGTCACCGACGAAGGGCTGAACTGGTCGGCGCGCGTGGCCTGTGGTTTGGACATGCTGGTCGAGGACTTCGAGCTCGACGGGTTGGCCTATTACTACCGGGGCCTGGACGGAAACAACTTCGAGGAGTTGGGTGCCAGCCTTATCGTTGGCAACTCGTTGCTCACCGGTCGCGGTATCCCGGCGGCCGGAGAAGGCGATTTGAAGACCTGCATCGCCATGTTGATCATGGACAGGTTGGGGGCCGGGGGATCGTTCACCGAGTTCTATGGCATGGACCTCAACGACCGCATTTTGCTGATGGGACACGATGGTCCCGGCCATGTTGCAATCAGCGAAGGCAGGCCGTCGCTGCGCGGCTTGGGCCTGTTCCACGGCAAGCGCGGCTACGGGCTCTCGGTCCAGTTCAACGTCAAGCTGGGGCCGGTTACGATCCTGTGTGTCAGCCAGACGGTGGACGGCCGTTTCAAGATGATTGCCGCCCACGGCATGTCGGAACCGGGACCCACGCTGCAGGTGGGCAACACCAATTCACGCATCCGCTTCGCGCTCGATGTTCCCGAATTCATGGCCCGATGGGCCGCTGAAGGCCCCACCCATCATGTGGCGCTCGGGGTGGGGGATCAGACCAGTCGCCTGCAGAAGCTGGCTCGCCTGTTGGACATCGAGCTGGCAATCGTGTGAGATCGGCAACCCGGTGACGGAATCAAATTTCGATGAACCAATGCGGAGAATGTAAACATGGATACAACCACGGAATTCTTTGATTCAGAGCCGTTGGCACATGACGGTCCCGCATTGCGGGAGCGCATGGAGCAGGACGGGTTCCTATTCTTCCGCAACCGGGTTCCGGCAGACGCGATCCAGGATTTGTACGATCAAATCTGGGCCCTGTGTATTGCACAGGAATGGGTGGACGAACAGGGCAACATCCTGGTGGATCCACCGATCACCGAAGGGGAGGATCGGTTTTGGGCCGTCTATGACCCGTTGCAGAAGCTGGAGGCGTTTCATGCCCTGGCCCACCACTTCACCATCGTCGACCCCTTGGCCCGCATGTTGGGCGAGCCAGTGCTAGTGCACCCACGCAACATCGGCCGTCTTAGTTTCCCCAAGGCGGAGTACTTCGCGACTCCGCCCCATCAGGACTTTCCCCTGATTCAGGGCGTGGCCGAGACCTACACGGGTTGGTTTCCGTTGATGGACTGCCCGGCCCTGCTGGGTGGGTTGACGGTGCTGCGAGGTTCCCACAAGCAGGGGTTGTACAGGGTGCGCGACGCCCAAGGCGCCGGCGGTATGGGCATCGACACCGACAAGCTCGAGTATGGCTGGCAGACCATCGACTACAAGGCTGGGGATCTGCTGCTTTTCCACTCCCACACCGTGCACAAGGCTCTGCCCAATGTCAGCGGCGATCGGATTCGGATTTCGGTGGACTACCGGTATTCGGCCCTGTCCAAACCCATCGTGCCGGATGGCTTGGATCCTCATTTCGGACGACTGACCTGGGATGAAATCTACGAAGGCTGGCAGGATCCGGATTTGCAGTACTACTGGCAACGGATGCCGGTCCGGACCGTTGCGCGCGACGAGGGGTTGCGCGAAACCTTGGCCGAAGAAGCTGCCTGAACACCTGGATTCAATCGGTTGCGCGAACCAACCGCGCGCCTTGCAAGAGCGTTCCGGAACCGTCAGGCGGATATAATCCGCCGTTCTGACGGCGGCTCCGGGTGTTGGCGGGGGTATTTTCGTGCTTGATATTGCGTGGATGCGGGACAACCGCGAGGCTCTGGCGGCGGGCATGGCCTTGCTCGGGGCGGAGAATGCCCCTTGGGAGGAAGCCTTGGAACTCGACACGCGCCGCCGGTCGATATTGACACAGGTTGAGGAGTACCGCCGCGAGCGAAACGAGGGTTCCAAACGAATTGGCGCCCTGTTCAAGGCGCAACGGCAGGATGAGGCCCAGAGCCTTCGCCAGCAGATGACCGTGATCAACAGCCACATCTCCGAGTTGGAAGGTGAGTTGGCGGTGGTTGAAGAGAGTTTGGAGAACGCCATGCTCCAGATCCCGAACCTGCCGGAACCGGATGTGCCCGTTTCCCTGGACGCAGGGGACTATGCGGTCCTGAAGTCCCACGGCGAACTGACCGAGTTCGACTTTGAACCCAAGCCGCATTGGGAACTGGGGTCGGGGTTGGGGATCATCGATCTGGAACGGGGAGTCAAGCTGGCCGGCAGCCGACAGTACATACTGCGGGGAGTGGGCGCGCAGTTGCAGCGCGCGCTGATCACCTGGAGTCTCGATGTCCTCGTGTCCGAGTTCGGATTCGAAGAGGTCTATCCGCCCTTTATGGTCCGGACCGACTGCATGGTCGGCACCGGCAACCTGCCCAAGTTCGGGGATGAACTGTTCCGCGACCATCAGGAGGACTACTGGCTGATCCCAACCGGCGAGGTGCCGGTGACCAACATGTACCGGGAGGAAATCCTTGGCGCGGCCGACTTGCCGATCAGCCATGTGGCAAACACGCCCTGCTTCCGGCGCGAGAAGGTACATGCCGGCAAGCATGCGCGCGGCATCCAGCGGGTCCACCAGTTCCAGAAAGTGGAGATGGTCAAGTTTGTTGCACCGGAGGACGGGGCACAGGCATTGGAGGAATTGACCCTTGTGGCTGAATCCATGTTGGAGCGCCTCGGTCTGGCCTACCGCCGCATTGCCATTCCCACCGGCGACCTGTCCTTTGTGGCGGCCAAGAAGTACGACCTGGAGATTTGGGGAGCCGGCTGTGCCGAATGGCTTGAGGTCAGTTCGGTTTCCTGGTTTCGGGATTTCCAGGCGCGCCGGGCTCGCATCCGATATCGGCCGGATGCCGACTCGCGGCCCCGGTTCGTGCATACCTTGAACGGATCCGGTTTGGCGCTGCCGCGGATCATCATCGGCATTCTGGAGAATTTCCAGCGGGCGGACGGTTCCGTACAGCTGCCCGAGGTGATTCGACCGTACTTGGGTGGCGTGTCCGAAATCACGCCTGCATAGGGTGCGGCGGACCTTCATCGAATCAGGTCAAGCCAACCGGGCACACATTGTTGACTTGCACCGGGCAGTGCCTATAATGGGCGCTCGTTGGCGGTCACCGGGCCAAGACATGGACCGAGCACCCCTTCGACGGCCCGGGAGGATGGCCGAGTGGACTAAGGCGGTTGTCTTGAAAACAACTGTAGCCGAGAGGCTGCCGGGGGTTCGAATCCCTCTCCTCCCGCCTGGCAGCCAACGGAATGGACATGGGGAGGTCGCATAGTCTGGTCGAGTGCGCCCGCCTGCTAAGTGGGTAGGGGATAAAACCCCTCGAGGGTTCAAATCCCTCCCTCCCCGCCAGACCTGGGACGACAGTTCCCAGTGTGTACCAAACAAGACACGGCCCCGTAGCTCAGTGGATTAGAGCATCTGGTTGCGGTCTAGAAGGTCAAAGGTTCGAATCCTTTCGGGGTCGTTGGTGGTCGGAGGAGCCGGGTGCAAGCCCGGCTCCTCCTTTTGGGGCATAGTCGAGCCGCTTGTGGGTGGATTGTCCATGCCCCCGAATTGTCGGGGATGGCTTTGCTGCAGCGGATCGACAGGAGTTCGCTGCCGGGGCAACGAAATTCGTGCTGTGTCCGCACTGGACACAGGGAACCGTGAAGCGCAAGGGTTCTGAACCCCGATGGTAGCGGTGCCGCGGTGCCTGAGATACCATGAAATGATTCGCATGCCGCGGTGCAGCAACCTGTTCCATGGGGTGATGAGTTGCGGTCGTCGACCGGTGTTGCCGGTTCAAACGCGGGACTACCAATGGCATTGAGCAGGGCATGGCATCGCAACGCGATCAAGGGCGACCAGCTCACCGTCTCTGGGAACCTGTCTGGCATCGCTGGAAGAGGATGGGAAGATGTTTGAGGTTTTGCTGGGCAGACGGGACGTAGTGATCGTTGACACGGAAACCACTGGTTTCGGTGCCACCGATCAAGTGATTCAAGTTGCTGTGATTAACACCCGCGGCAAAGTCCTGATGAATGATTTGGTGCGTGTGACGGACAAAATTCCCAAGCGTGCGACCAAAATCCACGGTTGGACTCGTTGGAAGTTAAGGAGGCACGGTGCCAGGCAGTGGGTGAAGGTGTATCCCAAGCTAAAGAGGCGACTTCACCGGGCTACCGTAGTTCTAGCGTGGAACGCCCCGTTCGACAAGCGGTTGATTGCCCAAACTTGCAACCGCAACGACTTGCCCAGTCCATGCTGCAAGTGGCAGTGCTGCATGCGAATGTACAAGCAGTTGCGGCGGGGCCACCGATACGGACTGAAGGATGCCGCGCAATTGGAGGGGGTACGGGTTGGCAAACGCCATGACGCATTGGCCGACTGCCGGACGACATTAGCTGTCATGCAGGCGGTGGCCAATTCAGGTGACGAAGGGAAACAGGTTACAAGCCGGTCCGGGCATAAACGCGGCTGTCTGGGTTTCGGATTCAGGAAACCTCGAAAGTCATGAATCCCAAGCACTGGTCAGCGAGGGAGGGGCCAATTTGAGCTGACAATCAGGTTTCCAAGTGCAGGGCCTCGGGATGTGTACGCAACTTCTTGTCCGCGGACCGGTGCATCCAACACCGCGAAGTTACGGACGCCGACGCCGTTGTCAGGCATCGGCGTTTTCCTCAGGGACTTGGCCGGCCTCCGCCGCCAACTGGGTCAGGACGGCTTCGAGTCTGGCCAGGGCTTCCCCGTAGCCCGTCCAGTCGCCGGCCTGCTGTGCTTGGATGGCGGCCGCATAGGCGTTGTTGGCGGCTACGATCAACTGGGCCAGCGATGCCCCCTCCAGTTCAGCAAGCGGGGGAACCGTAACCTCCGGTCGAGGTTGGGCCGCGGGCTCCGCTGGCTCGGCCGGGGTTTCGGCAACGGGAGTCGGTTCCAGGAGGGCCCCTTCGCCAACCAGGCTGGCCAGAACCTCGTCGGCCAGGAGGCCTTCACCGAACACCTCGATCAGGGCCAGGCCCAGATTGGGGGCCATTACGACGCGGTCGTTGGCTGCCACAATCACGCGCTTCAGTTCGGGGATACCCGCCGCTGCCTGCAGATAGAGCGGCTCCACGTACAGCAGGCTGTTGCCCAGCGGAATCACCAACAGGTTGCCCCGAATCACTTGGCTGCCCTGCTGGTTCCAAAGGCTCAATTGGGAACTGATGATTGGGTCCTGATCGATACGGGCCTCGATCTGCTCGGGTCCGTACACCAGTGAGTCCTTGCCGAACGTAACCAGCAACTTCTCGCCGTATTCGTCCGGATTGCTCTTGGCGGCAAACCAGGCGATCATGTTCTTGCGGTTGGCCGGCGTGAACGGCAGGATCTGGTTGAAGTCCAGTTGGTTGCTGCCCGGCAGCTGCATTAGGACATAGTACGGCTCCATCTCCCGCGGCTGGTTGTCGAAGTACTCCTGGGGCCACTGCCAGACATCCTCGCGGTTGTAGAACTCGTTCGGTTCCGTCATGTGGTACACGGTCAAAATCCGGGCTTGGACCGTGAAGAGATCCTGCGGGAAGCGGATATGGGAGCGCAGGCCTTCCGGCATCTCCGCGAAGTCGGTGAACAACCGCGGAAACACCTTCCGGTAGGCGGCGGCGATCGGGTCGGACTCGTCGACCAGGTAGAAGTCGACCTCACCGTCGTAGGCGTTGATAATCACCTTGACCGAATTGCGGATGTAGTTGAGCGGCCGGTTCAGGGTGGACGGTTGGCTGTACGGGAAGCGCAGGCTGGTCGTGTAGGCATCCACAAACCAGTACAGGCCGCCGTCGTCGCCGATCACGATGTAGGGGTCGTCGTCGTAGACCAGGAACGGCGCAATCTCTTGCAGCCGTTCATAGATGTTGCGTTTCCACAGAAGTCGGCTGTCGGGTCCGATGGCGCCGGTCAGGAGCAGGTTCGTATCGGCGAACCGGATGGTAAAGGCCAGCCGCGTGAGGAAGTTGCCGATCCGAATACCGCTGTCCGCATCGAACCGGGTGAAGACGTTGCCCTCCTCGCTCGGATAGTCGAACTCCTCCGTTTCGGTGTTGACGATGACGTAGTTGTGACTGCCTTCGCTGAAGTACAGCTGCGGCCTTTCGACCGGAATCGATCCCTTGGGCGGCAGGTCCTTGAGGATGAAGGTGGGATTGCCGTCGAAGGTGATTTCCGCAACCGGCGAGGCCGCCACGCCGTACCCGTGCGTGAACACCAGCCGCTCGTTGACCCAGGTCTGGGCCTCGCCGCTCAGCTGCCGCGGGTCGAGTTCGCGCGCCGCCAGCAGGACCTGCTTCAGGGTCCCGTCGACGACGTACCGATCAATGTCGATGTCCTGGAACTCGTAGTACTGGCGCAGGACCTGCAGCTGGTTGTAGGAAATCCGCATGGGGCGATAGTCCCACAGGCGGATGTTGGCGATGGTGTCGTTTTCGCGCGTCAGGTCGTCCAGCGTCAGGGTCTCACGGGCGTTGAAGGCAACCGATTCCAGGGTGTCCAGATTGTAGGCCTTGCGCGTGAGGGCAATGTTGTGCTCGATGTAGGGCTCTTCGCGAATGAACTCGTTGGGATTGACGATGAACCGCTGGATCAGGTTGGGGACGAAGTTTCCTGCCAGCACGGCCACTACGACCCAGATGCCCAGTGCGTAGACGATCACCTTCCAAGCAAACTTGAGGAAGATGTTGACCAGAACCAACGCAGCGATGGCCAACGTAACGAAAAACAGGGTCTGGTAAATCGGCAGTTGCGCGTTGACGTCCGTGAAGCCCGCACCGAAGACGGCACCCCGGTTGCTGTAGACCAGGTCGAAGCTTTGCAGCCGGTACTGCCAGGTCAGCAACAGCAGGATCGCGACGACAAGCAGGCTGAGGTGGGTCTTGACACGGCGATCCTCGAACCACTGCCGCCAGTTGAAGCCGTTCACCAGCATGGTGCCGATCAGGGCAAAGACGAAAGCCGTAAGCAACAGACTGCGCACGGCCTGCCAGATCGGAAGCGAGAAAACGAAGAACCCGACGTCCCGGTTGAAGATCGGTTCCGCCAACCCGAACTCCACCTGATTCAGGTAGAGCAGGATTTCCTCCCAGAGGGACATCATGGCCAACCCGGACATGACGGCCAGGATGGCGGAACCGACATAGAGCAGGGGCGTGACTCGGAAGCCGACCATCTGCTGGGCCGTGCTGTCGAGCGTCGAACCCTCGGTGCGCCGGTTGATGCGGGATGCCAACCAGATGTTGCCCGCCAGCAGCAGCCAAAACAGGATGCTGCTGACGAGGAACGTGGTGCCGGACGCCACGATGCGCGTCACGTAGACGGATGTGAGATCGAGGCTGTCGAACCACAGCCAGTCGGTAAAGTAGCCGAGGAGCCGCGTGCTCAGCATGACGAGCAGAAACAGAACCACCGACCAGATCAGGCGCCGGCTCCCGAACCCCGGGCCTTCTTCCCTGATGACTTCCTCTCCGTCGTCGTTGCCGGTTTCGTTCCCGCCACCGTCGAGCGACGGGGTGAGATCCCCGTTGCCGCTGGCCTGCTCGGATTGTTCGCGTTGCTGCAGTTGTTCAAGCAGATCCCTGAACGGGTCGCGGCCGTTGGACTTGGTCATCGTGGGAACATTCCTCAACATCCTCGTGTAGGTACCTATTCTATACTCCCGACTTCGGTCGGGATCTTGCTTCGGACCGCGTGTTCGCTGCAAATGCCCATTCATGTGGGCGGCCACGTGCAACACAGTTTCATTCGTCGGACACCAAAACCAATGCGCATTCTGTTCGCCGCTCCGTTCGGTCTTGAGACCAAGACTACGGTTCGTTCGCGAATTCTGCCGCTGGCGCAGGGACTCGCGTCCTTTGATCACGAAGTGGAAGTCCTGGTGCCGCCGTGGGACACGCCCTGCAGCAAGCCCGGGGTCGAATCGGTGGCCGGGGTGTGCGTGCGGCAGCTAACCCTGACAGGCGGTGTAGCCGGAACCGTGCTCCGCATGTGGGCACGGGTGCTGTCTTCGGCGCCGGACGTGCTGCACATTGTCAAGCCGCGCCTGCATGCCGGAGCGTGCCAGTTCCTGGCCCATGCCCAGGCGCTTGCAACCGGTGGGGCGGCCACGACCCGAATTGTGCTGGATATTGATGACTGGGAACAGGCATGGTCTCCCTCGGCCACAAGCCGCTTGGCAGTCCGCGCCGTGCTGGCCTGGCAGGAAGAGTGGGGAATGCGGCATTGCCACGGGGCAACCGCGGCCAGCCAATGGCTGGTTCACAGAATTCGGAATGTGAACCCGGGTGTTCCTGTGTTGTACCTGCCCAACGGGTGGGCGACCGAACCGGCTGGGAACAGTCGAGGGGTCGGCAAGGGTACGGCGATCCTGTGGTTCACGCGGTTCACCGAGATTGACGTCGGCTGGATGTCCCGGTTTTGGTCGGCCCTGTCCTCCAGATCGAGCGGGGTTCGACTGCTGGTCGCCGGCGAGCCGGTCGTGCCGAATCTCGATCTCCCATTTCGGGCAGAGTTGGGCAAAGGCGGCGGGCAGGGCCCGGTGGAGTGGCTCGGATTCCTGACACGCGAGCAGATCCTGCAGGCGACTGCATCCGCCCGGTGTGCCATTGCCCCGGCTCGCTTGTCTGTCGACAACATGGCAAAGTGCAGCGTGCGTCTACTGGATCTCAACCAGCTGGGCCTGCCCTGTGTGGTTTCCAGCGTCGGCGAGCAGAAGCGGTATCGCGCCGTACCGGGGGTGACATCGGTACCAGGGCACGCCTCACCCGAGGACTTCGCCCGATCGGTTGCCGATGCATGCGGCGAGGCGCCACCGCGCTTCAAGGACGCCGATGCTCAAGGGATGCCGAACTGGACCGAACTGGCTTTGCACCTGGACCGCTTCTACCGGCGCTTGACGGAGGATGGGGTGTGAGTGACTTGGCGCCCCCCCTGCGCGCAACCTCGTTCCCTGCCGCACCCGAGGTTCCGATGGCATCAACCCTGGTCAGGACCGGCGACCCGACCCTGGTGTTGACCGAACATGAGAAGCGGTTCCTGCTGGTGCCCCGGCCGGGCCGGCGGTTTCATTGCCACATTGGCATTATCGAACACGACGATCTCATCGGCAAGGCATGGGGAACCGAGGGGATGGCCCATGGAGGCGAGTCCTATCTTGTGCTGCGACCGGGTTTGGAGGACCTGATGCTCCACTTGAAACGGGCGACCCAGGTCATCTATCCCAAGGATGCCGCCCTCCTGGTCCAGCGGCTCGGAATCCGGTCCGGGTCCATCGTCCTCGAAGCCGGAACCGGTAGCGGCGTCATGACTACGGCATTGGCCTGGGCTGTGGCGCCACATGGCCGCGTGGTGACCTGGGAACGGAACGAGGCGATGTATCAACGAGCCCAGCGGAACCTTGAGCGAACGGGTTTGGTGCGCTGGGTGGACGCCCGTCTGGGCTACATGGCGGAATGTGTGTTGGAGCATCCGGCCGATGCCGCGCTCCTCGACATGCGGGAACCGTGGCGCGTGCTCGGGACTGTCCGGTCCCTGGTGCATCCGGGTTCCGTCGTGGCGGCGTTCCTTCCCACTACCAATCAAGTCTCCCAGCAAGTCCGGTCACTCGAGGAAACCGGCTGTGCCGACCTCAAGGTGGAGGAAGTGCTGGTGCGACGGTACAAGCCGGTGCCCGATCGCCTGCGTCCGGAAGACCAGATGACGGCCCACACCGGGTACGTGGTGTCGTGTCGGCTGGTGGACACCGGGCACGAACCTCTCCGTTGGTTGTCGCGCGAACGGAGGCGCTATGCCTCGCGCCAGGAGGCGACCCTCCGCTACAGGCAGCGCAAGGCGGAACAAGCCGAAGGGGTAACCCGGCCACGCGGGCGCAGACCGCTGCCCTGAAGCCCCGTACCGCCATCCGGCAAGCCGATGGCTCCGCGGTGCTTTGGTAGAGTCAGGGTGCAACGGGCCGGGAATGCGAAGGCGAGCGCCTGTTGTTGCCATTCAAATTCGAAACCCGTCAGGTTTCCAGCATTCGTTGCCGTTCCAAACGTCATTGCTGCCGCAACGTCTGCAGCAGGGAGGATGAAGTCCATGCACCGCAAATTGGTAATTCTCTGGGTTCTCGCCGTGTTGTCGTTGCTGATGGCTGGCTGCATGTCCCGACCAAGCGGCGGTGCCACGGCTGCCATGGCCGGGGAAGATGAACTTGCGATTGATCTGCCGTTTCTTGTCATCGACTTCGATGCCCAAGGCGACGGCAGTGTCGGTGGCGTGGGCCTCGGCGAGTTGATCGGCGGATCGGGCATCAACATTGGCGCCGACACGGTGGGGCAGATGCAGTCCGCCAACATCCAGCATGTGAGTCTTGAGGTTGCACCCAACGGTGTGCTCATCCGCGTCAACGGGTTGCTCATGCTGGGCTCGCTGTCCTACGACGATGAATCCCTCGACACCTTGGCCATGGTCATCGACGACCTCGGTGGAACAGGTTCACCCCTGGGCGGGGTGGCGCCTACGCTGGGGGCGGTCCTGCCCCTTGTGCAAAACCTTGGCATTGGCGTGATTGCCAAATTCGAGCCGATGGCGGGTGCGGATACTATTCCGGTGATGCAGGAGTCCCAGATGGACCCCGAAGACAACGTGGCCCGGTGGCTGTTGTCGGGCGTCGAGCAGACGCCGACCATCAACGTCCCGATTTTCGTCGACGCGGATGGCGCCGTGACGATTGGTGGCTTGGATGCCGCGGCCATGGAAGCCCTTGGCACCGCTCAGTCCATCCCGGTCGAACAGGTCGCAACCATCACCGGCATGGGCATCAACCAGTTGCGGGTCCGAACCCTGGCCGACGGACTGTCGCTTTCGGTCAACGGCAACGATTTGCCTCTGTTGTCCACGTCCAGCGGCGAACTGTTCAACGTGCTGGCCCTGTTGCAGTCCATGCCCGGCATGGAGGGCATGGCCGAATCCCTGCAATTGGCCGCCCTGTGGGCTCAGGTTGTCAACGAGGTGGACGCCGTCATCACGATTACTTTCAGCTAGACTTCCGCCTCCTAACCGAGTCCCGCCCGCAGTCTGGCGGTTTCGGGCTGGAGAATCTCAATTCCAGTTGGCAGCCGCCTGTGCATGCAGGCGGCTGTTCCGCTTAATGGGAAACCGTATCGGCATCCCATGGCCTCGAAGCAGCGATTTCGGAACAACGTCACCAGAATCCTGGAAGGTGCCGGTGTCGCTTTCAATGTGCTTGAATACACATGGAGCGAGGAGGTTCACAGTGCGGTCCAGGTCGCCCAGGCCCTTGAATTGCCCCCGGCGCGGGTGTTCAAGACCCTGGTTGCGGCGGAGCAGCCCGACGGTGCAAAGTTGGTGTGCCTGATTCCGGGGTCCGCGGAGTTGGACCTCAAGGCGGTGGCCCGGTTGGCCGGCGTAAGAAAGGCCGCGATGGTCACAAGGACCGAGGCACAGCGCTGGTCGGGCATGGAGCCGGGCGGCATCAGTCCCGTGGGGCTGTTCCGGAAACGGTGCCGAATGTTTCTGGACGTGTCGGCCCTGGACCATGACCGTGTGGTGGTCAGCGCAGGGGAGAGGGGCTGGCAGGTTTGCATGGCTACCTGTGATCTCGTGGACCTGTTGGATCCCGAAATCACTCCCCTGGCGCGAGCCGCACCGCGCTGACGTCGATCTCCGCAGGCGATTCGAATGTCCCGCGGTCCGGAGCCGCCGGATGGTCGGCAACACCCGGCTTGGCGGAGGCGGTCAACGGGTCAGCGTGACTTTCTTGAGGTTGCGCGGGGAGTCGACGTCCAATCCGCGTGCCAGGCCCAGATGATAGGCCAGCAATTGACAGGCGGTGATCGCGGGAAACGGCGCCAGCCAGTCCGGCACATCGCGCGTACCCGGCAGTTCGATGACCGCGGTCGGCCCGGACCAACGTCCGGGATCACTGGTGATGGCGGTGACCCGGGCTCCGGCGCGGTGCGCCAACGCCTCGATGTCGCTGAACTGGGGATTGGGTTCGGGCCCGGCATCGAGGCACAGCAGCTCGCGATCGGGTTCGAGCAGGGCCTGGGGTCCGTGGATGAAGTCTGCGCTGGTGTAGGCAACCGTCGGGAGGTAGCAGACCTCCTGAAGCTTGAGGGCTGCTTCACAGGCGACCGGATGGTTGAACCCGCGGCCCACCGCGATCAGACTGCCGGTGTCCTTGATGCGGTCGGCCAAGGTCCGGATTGGACCTTCAATCGAGAGTGCCCCTTCCACATGACCTGGAATCGAGAGCAAATCCTCGTAGGGCACCTTCTGCATGTCCAGGCAGTGGTCCAGCATGGCCAGGCACATCAGTTGGTTGGTGAAGGACTTGGTGGCCGCGATGGCATGCTCGGGTCCTGCCTGCAACCCGACGTGCCGCGTGGCCAACCCGGCCATTTCGGAATCCTCATTGTTGGTCAGGGCGAACACCGGTACCGACCGGCACACGGCCCGGTTCAGGATGGCGTTGAGGTCCGGACCGCTGCCGGACTGGCTGATGCCGACCAGGCAGGTACCGGGATGCAGGGGTTGAACCCCCAGACAGGTGGCCATGCCCGTGCGAAACAAATGCACCGGCATGTGCTGGTGGGCTCCCAGAAGATAGGCTCCATACATGGCGGCATGGCGGCTTGTGCCGCGGGCGACCATGGTGAACGACGTAATCCCGGCCGACTTGATCCGGGCAGCCACTTCGCCCAGGGCCGTAAGATTCGCGTGCAGGCAGGTCCGCAGCCGATCCGGCTGCGAGTGGATTTCGGTGTACAGAATCGAAGCCATGGGAGCGCCAAGAAGGAATCCAAGTAAAGAGATGGGCCTGAAGGCTGCCGCCTGGCAGGGGAAGCACATCCCGACCGTCGGACCGGGTCTTGGGTTCGCAAACGCCATTGGCCCCCGTCCGGCCCTAAGATTACATTCAGCCAAGTCGCAGCCCATGGGAACCCACCGATGAATTTGGAATTGACTGCCGAGCAGCACAAGATCCGGGAACAGCACAGGGAATTCACCGAGGCGTTGATCATTCCATCTGCAGTCGCATGGGACAGGATTGGGGACTATCCCCGTCCGCTGTTTGAGCAGGCCGCCGAGGCCGGTTTGACCAACCGGATTGTGCCGGTCCGGTACGGCGGACGCGGCCTGTCCGTGCTGGACGCAACCATCGGCAACGAGGAGCTTGGTTACGGCTGCACCGGGATCTCGACTGCCCTCACCATCAATGAACTGGGGCTCCTGCCGTTGCTGCTGGCCGGATCGGAAGACCAAAAGGCGGCATGGCTGCCGGGCATCCTGGCCGAGCGCGAGGTCGTGTCGTTCTGCGTTACCGAGCCGGAGGCGGGGTCCGACGTAGCCGCCTTGCAGACGACCGCAGCCAGGCAGGGAGACCGGTGGGTGCTCAACGGAACGAAGTTGTGGATTACCGGCGGCAACGCCGCCGCGTGGCTGGCGGTGTTCGCAGTCACCGAGCCCGATCAGGGCCACGAAGGTCTCAGTTGCTTCTTTGTGCGGGCGGATGCCCCGGGCATTGTGCGCGGCGATCCCATTCCCAAGATGGGTCAGAGGGCAGCCCCGGCCGTGCGCATCGAGTTCCAGGACTGTGCCGTGCCGGATTTCCACATGCTGGGTAGTCGCGGAAGCGGTTTCCTGACCATCATGCAGACCTTCGACACCAGCCGGCCGCTTCTGTGCGCCCAAGCCGTGGGCCTGGCGCGTCGGGCGCGGGACGAGGCCGTCGCCTATGCCGGCCGTCGCCGTGCGTTCGGCCAGGCCATCAGCCGGTTTCAGGGGGTTGGGTTCATGTTGGCGGACATGGACATTCGCGTAGCGGCTGGGCGCGGTCTCGTTCGCCATGCCGCCTGGCTCAGGGACAGGGGGTCTGGAAACACCCGGGAGGCGGCGATCGCAAAGGCCTACTGCGGCGAGGCGGCCATGGCCAGCGCCACCGACGCGGTTCAGGTCTTTGGCGGGGTCGGCTATAGTGCCGATCAGCCGGTCGAGAAGCTCATGCGCGATGCCAAGATCTTCCAGATTTACGAAGGAACGACCCAGATCCAGCAGCAGATAATCCTGCGCGAGCTGTATCGGTCATGATGGCCGACATGCGGAGTTGGGATCGCGTTCCGGCAGCTTGGATTCGGTTGGGGAGAGGTTGGAACCTACCCGGCCGGAATTGATCAAGGCTGCTTCAGACCCTACAATTCCGGACTTACCCCCTCAAGGTGGATCGTCAATCACTACCGGCGCCGGCGCGCCGGCTTACAGGCCGAATTGCAGGAGGCTGCATGGCTGAATTCCCAATGTCCAACATTCGCAACATTTCCCTGCTGGGGCACAGCCGTTCCGGCAAGACCACTTTGGTGGAGGCACTGCTCTACCACAGCAGCACCATTCCCCGCATGGGCGATACGGCGGACGGTTCAACGGTGTGCGACTTCGACGACGAGGAGAAGGCCCGCGGCATTTCGCTCAGCCTGGCGGCTGCTTCGCTCGTCCACAATGGAATCAAGGTCAATCTTGTGGACACTCCCGGCGACCCGGGTTTCCTGGGCGAGGTGATCAGTGGAGTCGCCGTAACCGAGATGACCTTGATACTGGTGGACGCGGTAGCCGGCGCTGAGGTCGGTACCGAGTTGGCGTGGGCGCGGGTCCAGGCTGAAGGCCAGCCGGTAGGGATTTTGGTCAACAAGATGGACCGCGAGAACGCTGATTGGGAGCGTGCCCTGGAGAGCCTGGAGCAAGCCTGTCCCGGAGCCACGCTGGTGCCCTTCCACCTGCCCGTCGGGCAGGCACTCGACTTTCGGGGCATCGTGGATCTGGCGGCGGAGGCCGCTTGGATGGGCGACAGCGGCCGGACATCGGACTTGCCGGACGACCTGTCCGACGAGATTGAGGAAGCCCGAATGGTCTTGGTGGAGGCGGCTGCCGAGTCCGACGACGAACTGATGGAGAAGTACCTGGAGGGCGAGGACCTGTCTGCGGCCGAAGTCCAAAAGGGCCTGTCCGCGGGTGTGGCCGGCGGTACCATCGTTCCCGTGTTCGTGTGTTCCGCGACCGCCGGCATCGGCGTACACTCCCTGCTTGACCGGCTGGTCGAGGTGGCGCCCGGGCCGGACCAGGCGGAACTGCCGCTGGCGGATGGTGGCCAGCCCGAACCGGAAGACGAAGCACCGGTGCTGGCCCTGACCTTCCGAACGATCATTGACCGGTACCGCGGGCGCATCAACTATGTTCGGGTCTTTCGCGGGACCCTGGCCAAGGGCGGATTGGTGCGGGGGAACGGCTCCAAAGCCGCGGAACCTTTGGTCAACCTGCATGCGGTACAGGGAAACGACCTGGACAACCTGGACGCGATCGGCCCCGGCGACATCGGTGCCGTCTCCAAGCTCACCGGGGTGCAATCCGGCCAAGCCTTGTACGATGCGGACAGCGAGCCGGACGTGGTGCTGCCAACGTACCCCAATCCGCTGTTCAGCATGGCGGTGGCCCCGGCGACGCAGGCCGACAGTGCCAAGCTGGGCCAGTCCCTGAGCCAGGTGGCGGAGGAGGATCCGACCCTCAGCGTAGTCAACATTCCGGAAACCAAGCAGACAGTTATACAGGGCATTGGTGAAATCCAAGTGGACGTGGCCCTGAAGCGACTGGAAACGGGTTTCGGAGTCGGGGTACTGGCTTCAACTCCCAAGGTGCCCTATATGGAAACGGTTACGCGGGTGGGCCAGGCCCGGTACAGGCACAAGAAACAGTCCGGCGGAGCCGGTCAATTCGCGGAGGTCCACATGCGGGTGGAACCCCTTGACCGGGGCAGCGGCTTCCAATACGAGAGCGAGGTGTACGGCGGTGCCATCAGCACCGTGTATCTGCCCTCCATCGAAAAGGGGGTCAAGCAAGTAATGGAGGAAGGGGTAGTCGCCGGCTTCCCGGCGGTGGACCTGAAGGTCGTGGTCTACGACGGCAAGGAACACCCGGTCGATTCGAAGGACATTGCGTTTCAAATCGCAGGCCGCGAGGTTTTCAAGATGGCTGCCAACGAAGCCGGCGCCACCTTGCTGGAACCGATTTACAGCATGGACATCTCCGTGCCCGAGGACTACATGGGCGACATCATGGGAGACTTGACCAACCGGCGCGGCCGGGTGCTGGGCATGGAACAGGAAACCAACCGTTCCGTGGTCAAGGCCGAGGTTCCCTTTGCCGAGATCATGCGGTACGGCACGGACCTCCGGTCCATGACCCAGGGACGCGGAACCTACGAGATCGACTTCCTGCATTATGAAGAGGTCCCGAAGCACCTGGTGGCGAAGGTCATCGAGGGCAGCCGGGAGATGGACGAGGACGAATAGGCCTGCGGTGCAGACCGGCGACCGCCGGTCCGTGCCGCAACCCGCCTCCGGGGACGTTCCGGCAGGCTCCGTTCGGCAAGGCATTCCGTGAATGAGGTGTTGGGGCATACCTGGCCGGCGTTTGCACTGACCGCGGCCTGGTTGGGGATTGGCATTTGCCTGGCCGGCTACGGTTTCAACTCGTTGTGGCTGGCCGTCCGCGCCTTGTGCCACTTCCGGCGGATTGCCGACGGAGTGGATATGCCGGACGGACCATGGCCGGCCGTTACGGTGCAGATCCCGCTCTACAACGAACAGCACGTCGCACGAAGGGTGATCGACTGTTGTGCCCGGTTCGAGTATCCGAACGACCTGCTGCAGATTCAGGTCCTGGACGATTCCGAAGACCAGACCCGGCAACTGGCGGAGGGCCGGGTTCAGTATTGGCGAGAGCAGGGGGTGGATATCGACCTGCTACCGCGATCCGAGCGGGACGGTTACAAGGCAGGGGCTCTCCAGGCGGCTTTGGGCACCGCCTCGGGCGAATTCATTTGCCTATTCGACGCGGACTTTCAGCCGCACCCTCGGTTTCTCAAGGCGGTGTTGGCCCCCATGTTGCAACCGGGACGGGATCGGTGCGGGTTTGTCCAAGCCCGGTGGACGTCTGCCAACCGGCATCGGTCCAGGTTGACGAACGCCGTCACGGTGGCGCTCGAAGGCCATTTCGCAGTGGAAACGCGGGCGCGGTCCCTGCAGAGCCATTGGTTTGCGTTCAATGGTTCCGGCGGTATTTGGCGCAGGCAGTGCCTCGAGGATCCCGCGGTCGGTGGTTGGTCGACCGCCAGCCTCTGCGAGGACCTCGATCTGAGCTATCGGGCTCAACTGGCCGGCTGGCAAGGGCGATATTTGGATTCGGTGGCGGTGTCCGCGGATGCGCCGGAGCGCTGGGCGGACTTTCGCAGCCAGCAGTTCCGCTGGGCCAAGGGATCCGTCCAAACTTTGTTGCGGTTGGCCGGCCCCGTACTGCGTTCGAGCCGGCTGCCGCCATGGCACCGGATCCAGGCAACGTTCCACATGGCCGGTTACCTGGTTCACCCTCTGTTGCTGGTGGGGTTGTTGCTGGCGGGGCCGCTCTTGGCTCTGGACGCCGATTTCCCGCGCTGGCTGCCGTGGCTGCTTCCGGCCGCGTTCGGACCCTTGGCGCTGCTTGCGGCCGGGCAGTGGCGTCTGCGGCGTCCACTGGGTTTGGAACTCGCAGCTACCTGCAGCGTATTGCTCCTGGTCGGTGTCGGGTTGTGCTGGAGTAATTCGGTGGCGGTGTGGGAAGCCGCACGGCATCGGCCCAGCGAATTCCTGCGCACCCCGAAGTCGGATTGCCGGTCCGCTGTGGCTGAGGCCTACGTCCGGGATCCCTGGCCGCTCGAAAACCGCATGCTCGTCCCGGAAATCCTCCTGCTGCTGTATGCCGGATTGGTTCTGGGGGCCGCAATCCACAGCCGGGCACCGGCGATCGGCTGGGTTGCCCTCCTGGGCCTGTTGGGGTTCGGCAGCGTGGTGTGGCACACCTGGCGCGATCGATGGCAACGCGGCCGATGGAGCCGCATTCAACCCGGTGGGTCGGAACACACCAGTCCGGGTCACGTCTGACCTGGCCGGTGCCTGCTGTTGGATTAGAATGATGGGCATCCTGACAAGGCACCGGGCACGACATGAAGGGTAGGCGCGACAAACTGACGTGGACGCACGACAAGCGTGAGGTCGTCACGCTTTCCAACATGTCCAAGCGGAATTTCATTCTGGAATTGCCGACCGGTCGTTGCCGGCTTGACGCCGGGCGCAGAATGCAGACGATGGCGTCCCTTCTTGAACAACCCGCCATCCGCAAGCTTGTCGACCAGGGCGACCTGACGGTAGAACGCTGACGGTTCGGTCTCCATGAGGACTTGTGTCCTGATCGACGGACACTCGGAGGCCTATCGCGCCTATTTCGCCATGATCCGGGCGAATCTGGCGGTGCGCGAGACAGGCGAACAAACCGGGGCCGTGTTCGGCTTCCTGCGCCAGCTGATTGCAGTGATTCGGGAGCACAACCCGGATTCGGTGGTTGTTGCCTTCGATCCCAAGAAGACGTTCCGGGATGACCTCTTTCCGGCCTACAAGGCCACCCGCGAACGCATGCCGGACGATCTGCGGGGCCAGATTGGCCGCATCCACCAGGTGTTGGACGCCATGAACATCCGGACGCTGACGGTGGACAACTACGAAGCGGACGATGTCATCGGCACGCTGGCCGCACGTGCCGAAACAGCCGGCATGCAGGTCCTAATCAAGACCGGTGATCGTGATCTGTTCCAACTGGCGACGGACCGCGTGAGGGTCATCTACACATCCTCGCGCAACCGGGGGCGAAACGACATCTACGACAGCGCGGCCGTCGAGCAGCGGTTCGGTGTGCGTTCCGAACAGTTCGTCCACATGAAGGCCCTGCAGGGAGACAGTTCGGACAACATTCCGGGCGTACCGGGGGTCGGTGAGAAAAGCGCAGTCAAACTCGTCAGGCAGTTCGGAAGCGTGCAAGGCCTATATGCCGGCCTGGAAGGCATTTCTGCCAAAAAGCTGAAGCAGAATCTGGCGGAGCACCGCGAGCAGGTGGAACGCAACCTGGAATTGGTGCGCATTGTCCGGGACGTGCCGGTGGAATTCGACTTGGAGAACGCGGATCCGTTGCAGCCGGACCACGCACGCCTGGCAGGGTTGATGAAAGAGCTGGGACTCCAGTCGACCCTGAACCAGTACAACGAGTTGCTGGTCGGCCAGGGGGGCCTTTTCGACGACGGCAGAGCACCGCAGGTCTCGACGGCGGAACAGGAACGGTTGGAGCGGGTGGCCGGCTACGTCTCCGTCACCACCGAAGCGCAGCTGCAGGAACTCGCGGATTCGTTGCGACGCTGTACCAATGTGATCTTCGACTTCGAAACTACCGGCATCGATGGCTTGACGGCGGGCGTCGTTGGCCTGGCGCTGAGCTGGGATATCGGGAAGGCAGCCTACATTCCGGTCGCCCATGAAACGGGAAACCAGTTGTCCTGGGAACTGGTGCGGAATACCTTGGCACCCGTGTTTGCCGATGGGAGGGTGGCCAAGACCGCCCACAACGCAAAGTACGACCTGCTGGTGGCCCGCGGCAACGGCCTTGAAATCGCCGGCGCATTGCACGACACCATGTTGATGGCGTATGCGGTGGACCCCGGCCAGCACCGGTTGGGCCTGAAGGATCTGGCCTTGAGGGAGTTGGACGTGGTCATGCAGCCCATAACCGAATTGATCGGCACGGGACGCAGTCAGCGGTCGTTTGCATCGGTCGATGCGGAGCAGGCCGCAGTCTACGCCGCGGACGATGCGGCCCAGACGCTGGCGTTGCATCGCAGGCTCAAGTCCCAACTCGAGGCAGACGGCCTGTGGAAGCTGTACGCCGACATCGAATTGCCGTTGGTGCCGATCCTGGCCGACATGGAAACACGCGGCGTCAGACTGGACCGGAGCTACCTGATGAAACTTCAGGCAGAATACCGGGAGCGGCTTGAGGTGCTGGTGGCCCGCATGTACGGTTTGGCCGGGCGCGAGTTCAACGTCAGGAGCACGCAGCAGTTAAGCCAAGTCCTGTTCGACAAGGATGGCTTCGGACTGCCCACGAAGGGTTTGCGCAAGACCAAATCCGGCAACTACAGTACGGCGGCCGGGGTTTTGGAGGACTTGGCGATTCGGCTTAGGGGTGAGGACTCGCTGACCGAGCAGCAGGCCGCGGGGTTGGACACCATTCTCGAGTATCGCCAGTTGCACAAGCTAAGCAGCACCTACGTGGACAACCTGCTGGCGATGATGGACACCGAAACCGTTCGCGTGCACACGAGTTTCAATCAGGTCGGTGCCGCCACCGGCCGCATGAGCAGCAACAATCCCAACCTGCAGAACATTCCGGTGCGCACGGAGGAGGGCCGGCGTCTGCGCCGGGCCTTCATCGCCGAGCCGGGGCACGTGTTGCTGGCTGCGGACTACAGCCAGGTGGAACTTAGGGTGTTGGCCCATGTGGCGGACGACGAACGGCTCATTCGCGCCTTCCAGGAAGGGCAGGACATTCACGCCATCACGGCGGCCGAACTGTTCCGCGTGCCGTTGGCAGAAGTCAACCGCAGTCAGCGTGACCTGGGCAAGACCATCAATTTCGCCACCGTCTACGGTTCGACTGCCTTTGGTTTGAGTCAGCGTACGGAAATGTCCGTCGCGGAGGCCGAGGAATTTCTGATCCGGTATTTCGAGACCTATCCCAAGGTGGAGCAATGGGTGGAGGACACCCGACAGGCGGTAACACGCGATGGATATGTCACTACCTTGACCGGCCGCAAGCGGCCGTTCCCGGAGCTGCAGGGCGGAAAGCTGGCTCCGCAACAGCGCCGCGCGGCTGAACGCGCGGCCATCAATGCACCCGTCCAGGGCAGTGCTGCTGATATTCTGAAGATTGCCATGGTCCGTGTGGAGCGTGCCTTGAAGCACCAACACTTGGCTGGCCGCATGCTGCTGCAGGTGCACGACGAACTGGTGCTGGAAGTCCCCGAAAGGGAGTTCGCCCAGACGGCGTCCGTCGTGAAGCAGGAGATGGAGCAGGCGTTTTCATTGCTGGTGCCCTTGCGGGCCGATGTCGAGACAGGATTGAATTGGCGGGATCTGACCCCGGTATGACCTTCCCGGAGCAAACATGGCGGCCCTGACCCTGCGACAAGAGATACGGGCCCGGGTTGCCGCCGCCTTGGCCGCCTGCAACGCGGAACACGAGTGGGATCTCCCGGCGGACCTGGCATTTGAGGTCACCCGGCCCCGGAACCCGGACCACGGCGACTTCAGTGCCAACGTTGCCATGACGGCGGCAGCCGCGTTGCGCAAGTCCGGCGTGAATCTGCCGCCGCGGGAAGTTGCGGCGCATATCGCCGGTCGGCTGCCCGAGGACGGTGCGATGGCCGAAGTGGATGTCGCGGGTCCCGGATTCCTCAACCTGAAGGTGGCGCCCGCCTGGTTCTGGGACCGGGTGGCGGACATGGTCCTGAATCCGTCCCGGACAGGTCGTTTGGATGTCGGTCAGGGTCGGCGGATTCAGGTGGAGTTTGTCAGCGCCAACCCCACTGGTCCATTGCATTTTGGCGGCGCGCGCAACGCCGTGTTGGGCGACGGCTTGGCCAGGGTCATGGAAGCCTGCGGGTATTCGGTGCAGCGGGAGTTCTACGTCAACGATGCCGGCACCCAGTTCGATCTGTTCGTGCAGTCGCTTCTGGCCGCCTGCGTGCAACTACACGGCGGAGGGGCCGAATTCCCGCAAGACGGATACCGGGGCGCCTACATGCACGAATACGCGGCTGCGGCGTGCGAGCGCCTGGGCACGGATTGGTTGGCGGACGCGCAGGGCGCCGCCGATGCCCTGCGCGGGCCGGCGCTGGACATCGTACTGGAGGACGTGCGGTCCGAAATTTCCCTGCTGGACATCGAGTTCGACCAATGGTTCTCCGAACGGGAATTGCATGAGAGCGGCCAGGTCGAGGCTGCCATTGCCAGGCTGGCCAACCAGGATGCCGTATACCGCGCGGAAGGAGCTGTGTGGTTTGCCGCCAGCCGCTACGAGGGCAACGATCAGGATGTGGTGCTCGTCCGCAGCAACGGCGCGCCCACCTATTTCGCCGCCGATGCCGCCTACCACTGGGACAAGTTACGGACGCGGGGCTTTGACCGCGTACTGAATGTGTGGTCCGTGGACCATCAAGGTCATGTGCCGCGCATGCAGGCGTTGGTGGAAGCCATGGGCTTGGACCGCGCCAAGCTCAAGATTGTCCTGTACGATCTGGTAAAGCTGGTGCGGGACGGCAACGAAGTGGCCATGAGCAAGCGCTCCGGTTCGTTCCTGACGCTGAGGGAGGTCGTGGCGGAGGTCGGCTCGGACGCCGTGCGTTTCATGTTGCTGACCCGGGCGCCGGAAAGCGTGGTCGAATTCGATCTGGCTCGGGTAGTGGAACAGAATCCGGAAAATCCGGTCTACTTCGTCCAGTACAGCCATGCCCGGCTGTGTTCCATCCTGGTCCGTGCACAGGCCGAGGGTCTGTTGCTGCCGGGTGCCGACGATATCCACGGACACCTGCGGACCCATCTGGGCCATCCCGCCGAACTGGAGCTGGCGCGGCTGTTGACCGAACTTGGCGATCAGTTGCTGGCAGCCCTGGAGCGATCGTCGCCCCACAATCTGACGTACTACGCCATGCGCATTGCATCGGCGGTCAACGGGTTCTACCGGGATTGTCGAGTTCTCGACCGGTCCCAGCCCGGCCTGTCGGGCGCGCGCCTGTGTCTGTGCGACGCGGCCCGTATTGTTCTGGCCAGAATTCTCCACCTGCTGGGGGTGCGCGCCCCGGCAAGCATGTAACAGGGACATTCGGACTTTGCCCAAGGTACTCGTTGCATCCGAACTCTCGCAGGCCGGTCTCGAACTGCTGACCGGAGCCGACGGCATCGAGGTATGCCAGCAACCCGTGTCCACGGCGGAGGAACTCGCCGCGCTGGTGCCGGGTTGCGACGCCTTGCTGGTGCGCAGCCGTCCGGAAGTCACGGCCGAGGTGCTGCGCGCGGGATCGCAGCTTCAGGTGGTGGCCCGTGCCGGTACCGGCGTGGACAACATCGACCTGGCTGCGGCCACTGAACGGGGGGTCCTGGTGGTCAATGCGCCCACGGGCAATTCCGTGGCCGCGGCCGAACATACGCTGGCCATGCTGATGGCCCTCAGCCGCAACATCCCCCAGGCGGACGCCGACATGCGCGCCGGCAACTGGAACCGCAGTCGCTGGGTCGGCACGGAGGTCCGCAGCAAGGTTCTGGGGTCGATCGGCTTGGGGCGGGTTGCATCCGAACTGGTCAAGGTCGCCAACGAACTGGGCATGCGGGTGGTTGCATACGACCCGTATATCACAGACCGGATGGCCGGCCAGCAGGGGGTCGAACTGGTGGACTTGGACACATTGCTGGAAGCTGCGGACTTCATTTCCATCCACGTGCCGCTGGTGGACGCCAACCGCCATCTGCTTGGGCGTGCAGCCTTCGCCAAGGTCAAGCCGACGGCCTACATTCTGAACGTGGCCCGAGGTGGCCTGGTGGACGAGCATGCGTTGCTGGAGGCACTCAACGAAGGCAGGCTGGCCGGAGCCGCCCTGGATGTCTTCGAGACCGAACCGCTGCCGGCGGACAGCCCCCTGCTCGCCCATCCGGCCATCATCGTGACTCCCCATTTGGGCGCCAGCACGGTGGAGGCCCAGGACCGGGTGGCCCGCGACGTTGCGCAGCAGGTCCTGGATGTACTCGGTGGCCATCAGGCCCGTTACGCGGTCAATGCCCCCATCGTTCCCCCGCGCGACCTCGAATACCTGGTGCCGTACGTGGATCTGGCGACCCGCATGGGAAACTTCCTGCAGCAGATCGACAGTCGCGTGGCCACGCAGGTGGAGTTGACCATTCACGGTTCCATTGCGGACATGGATTCGGCGTTCCTGCGCGCGGCCGCCATCCAGGGCCTGCTGTCCGGCCTCATGGAGGAACGGGTCAATGTGGTCAATGCCGATCGGCTGGCGGCTCAACGGGGCATGAACCTTATGGAGCGCCGGCAGGTACAGCATTCGCACCGCTACGAAAATATGGTGACCATGCGCGTGACCCACGCTGAAGACCGCTGGACGGTGCGGGGCTCCGTGTTGCAGGGAATTCCCAGCATTGTCTCCATCAACGATCTTTGGGTGGAGTTTGCCGCCGAAGGCCACGTCCTGTTGACTTCGCACATGGATCGTCCGGGCATGATTGGTCGGGTGGGTACTCTCTTGGGAAACGCGGATGTCAATATAAGCTTCATGCATGTCGGGCGGCGGGCACCGCGCCAGGAAGCGATCATGGTGATCGGCACGGATGAACCCCTGTCCGCCGATGTGTACGATGCCATCGCAGTACTGGAAGAATTCGTGTGGGTCAAGTCGATCCGAATTTAGTGCGGATTCCCTTGCGGTTCGGGCAACGCCTGTTGGCGCGGCTGCCTGCGAAACCTGGTTTCGGTCCGATGCGGTTTCATGTCTGGCTCCTGTTGTTGATGGGGTTGGCAGTCGTGCCGGCTTTGGCCTGCGGCACTATCTCAACCCAGTTTCCGATTGAATCGGCGGCTCCGCCGTCGGCGCCCACCAACACGCCCCTGCCCACCAGCACGCCAATCGTAATTCCGACTCCGGCTCCGTCGGATCCCAGCGGCCTGGGGGGAGCCACCGGCCCCGAGGCGCAGGAGCCCGAACGCACACAGCGCTCCCAGGTGCCGCTGGTGGTCGGCGAAAGGGCCCGGGTGATTGCCCGCGATGGCGTTCGGCTGCGGTCGGAGGCCAGCCGCGAGGCGGCAGTGGTGGCGGAACTCCCGGTGTCGTCCCTGGCACTGGTAGTCGACGGGCCCTTCGTCGCCGACGGATTCTTCTGGTGGCGGGTGGAGGTGGTTGGCAGCGGCCAAACCGGTTTCGTGGCCGAGGGATGGCAGGACGCTGCGTACCTTGAAGTGGCCGGCCACGAACAAGCTCTCGTGGACCGGGCTCCCCGGGTGGGCGACACCGTGGAAGTGGTGATTCGGACCCTCAACTTGCGGCAGGCCCCGAGCGTGTCAGCCACCTTAATCACGGCCCTCAACCTGGGTACCCGCATGACCGTTCAGGAGGGCCCCCGGGCGGCCGACGATTACCAATGGTACGAAGTCAGAACGGAGGTGGGCAATCTGACGGGTTGGGCCGTTGTGGCGGCCGGCAATGTCACCACCTACAAGGTGGTCGAGTAACCTATGGATCTATACGTCCCACCAAACAGCAGGTCCATTGCGTTCACGGCTCATCAAGGTCTCCCATGAGAATGCCTTGGGCCGTCCCCCATAGCCACATGGCAGCGCGCGTCCCTGGGCGGGTTCTGTTTATCGGTGCATGTGGTTCCCAAACCTGTCCAGCGTACTGAGCGAGGTGGGCGGTCGATGATCGGCCCTGTTGTCAGCATCTTTCCAAGGTCACCTGCATGAAGCGAATCGTGGTCACGGGCCTCGGCGCCCTCACCCCCATCGGCAATACGGTCGAGGAATATTGGGACAGCCTGCTGGCGGGACGCAACGGCGCTGCACCGACTGACGCCTTCGATCCCCAGGACATGCCGTTCCAGGTCGCCTGCCAGGTGCACGGTTTCGATCCGGCTGCCTACATGAATCGGAAGACCGTAAGACGCACGGCCCGGCCGACACACATGGCCGTTGCCGCCAGCAAGATGGCCCTCGCGGACAGCGGCTTGGAGATCCATGACGGCAACCGTGATCGGGTCGGCGTCCTGGTCGGCACGGGGGCCGGCGGGATAGTCGAGGTCATCAAGGCGGGTACGCAACTGCCCACCGTGGGCTGGAAACGGGTGACGCCCATGCTGGTGCCGACCAGCATGAGCAATGCGGTCAGTTGCCTGGTTTCCATTGAAACCGGGGCCTCCGGGCCCGTGGTGACCAGCACGGCCGCCTGCGCCTCGGGCAGCTATGCCGTGCTGGAGGCATTCCACATCCTAATGCGGGACGAAGCCGACGCGGTCATTGCCGGCGGCACCGAGGCTGCGCTGGAACTGTCCATCGTGTCGTCTTTCGGCCGCATGGGCACGCTGTCACAGGACATGGACCCCGGCCAGGCCAGCAAGCCCTTCTCGGTCGATCGGGACGGGTTTGCGCCCAGCGAGGGCAGTGCCTCCATGATTCTGGAAACCGCGGAGCATGCGGAACAGCGGGGCGCCAAGGTGTATGCGGAGCTGTTGGGCGGCTACCTCACGTCCGACGCCTATCACCTCACGGCCCCTGATCCGGACGGTCGGGGCGCGGCCCGTGCCATGCGCGAGACGCTGCGGGTCACGGGTTTGGACCGGACGGACATCGATGTGGTCTTCGCCCACGGCACGGGCACCGTACTGAACGATCGAACCGAAGCCAGGGCCTTGAACGCCGTATTCGGCGATCACACGCCCAACCTGCACGTCACCAGCGTGAAGAGCATGATTGGCCATTCGCTGGGCGCTGCCGGAGCCCACAGCGCCGTGGCCGCGGTCAAGTGCCTTGAAACCGGCGACATTCCACCGACCATCGGCTACACGCCCGATCCCGAAATAGGTCTGAATGTGGTGGGCAACGAAACACGCCATGCCGCCGTCGACGTGGCGTTTGTGAACGCGTTCGGCTTTGGCGGCCAGAATGCAGTGGTGGCCTTCCGGCGCTCGGGCGCGTGACGGAGAGCTGCGGGCGTCACGCCCACCGCAGTCCGCCTCGCGTGCCCGGATTAGGAACCCATCACCTGAAACACGCCAATCACCAGGAATATCACGGCCAGGGAGTAGTACCAGAATCCGTCCCGCGCCGCGGTTTCGGCATTGAGGCTATGCTTCATCTTGTTGTTGCCGTAGCGGTACATCAGCCAGACGGCGGTCATAATGACCGGATGGCGAAACTGAATCATCGACTCGTCCCGGACACTCCACTGCTGGCTGGCAACCCAATACATGACGCCCAGGAGCCACTGCAGGTCGGCGCTGACCAGGAAGATGCGGTTGAGCAAGGGAAACCTGGCGGGCAGGGGTCTGCGGGCGAGAACGGTGAACGCCAGGAGGACGAAGACGACCGCCGCCAGCAATCCGAAGGGATAGAGCCAATATGCATGGGCCAGGCGCAGGCTGGCCAGCCATGTCTCGTTCACAACAGCCCCTTCACGCGCGCGAGGCCCAGGCCGATCACCACCATGGTGGCCGTTACCCAAATCAGGGCGGTCCGCAGCTTGCGGTCGACATTGTCCGTCCGGCGCAGCAGAAGGTTGCCAACCATGAATACGGAATGGCCGACAATCATGGTCACCGGATGCTCGTAGGACATCAGTGCTTCCTGTCCTGTCCAGCGGGCCTGCATCATCCAGACCAGAATCCCAAGCATGATCTGGATGTTGAGCATCACCACAAATACCCGGGTCGTGCGCAGCAGCCCCATGTTCCATGACCCTTTCCTGAACTGCACTGTGACAAGGGCCACCCACAGCACCGCGCCCACCGCGCCTATCAAGGGCCACCCCAAGTGCCCGTGCACTTGGCCGAGAATGCCTGTAACCATGTTGTGTTGTCCTTTCGCCCGACCTCCGGACGCGTGCGAGGCAGAATGCAAGGTGTTGCCGGTACCCTAGTGTAATCCCGCACAGCCGTGTTCGGCACTCTTCCCGCCGGGTTGGCAAGCTTGCCGGACGACGACCCACAATTCGAACGGAGACCGCATATGAGCCGTCCCAACATCGTCATGATCGTGGCCGACGACCACGCTCCCGCCGCCATTGGCGCCTACGGGGCACGGGTCAACCGGACGCCGAACCTCGACTCCCTGGCGGCGGACGGATTGCGGTTGGATCGCTGTTTCTGCACGAACTCGATTTGTACCCCGGCCCGCGCTTCGATCATGACCGGCAAATACAGCCACACGACCGGCATCAGGACCCTGAGCGACGTGATTGACCACGACCGGGAGAGCACGATCGGCATGTGGCTGCAAGGGGCCGGGTACCAGACGGCCATGATCGGCAAGTGGCATCTGGGACACGGCGGCTCGTCGGATCCGCGCGGTTTCGACTACTGGAACGTCCTTCCGGTGCAGGGCGCGTACCGGGATCCGACAACCATCGAAATGGGCCGGGAACAACCCCACCGCGGTTACGTGACCGACCTGCTGACCGATCTGTCTCTGGCGTGGCTGGACTCCTGCGAAGGCGACAGGCCCTTCTTTCTGTACCTTGGCAACAAGGCACCGCACGATAACTTCGAGCCGCATCCGCGCCACTTGGATCGCTACCTGGAGGAGCTGCCCGAACCGCTGACCCTGCGGGATGACTTTGCGGACCGGTCTCCGGCTTCGTTCATGTCCACAGCCCGCGTCGACCGCATGCACCTCAAGGATCACCTGCCCGAACCGCTGCCGGACGATCTGTCGGGCGAGGCGCGTCTGCAGGCGAACTACCAGTCCTATATGCGCAACTACTACCGTTGCGTGGATGCCGTTGACGAAAACGTCGGCCGCATTCTGGGGTGGCTGGACGCCACGGGCCTCCGGGACAACACGATCGTGATTTACACGTCCGACCACGGGTTCTTTCTTGGCGACCACGGCTGGTACGACAAGCGTTTCATGTACGAGGAAGGCATTCGCATTCCCTTCCTGATGCGTTGGCCGGCGGGCATTCGGGCCGGCACGGTATCGGATAAAATCACCCTCAACGTGGACTTTGCGCCCTCGCTGCTTGAATGGGCGGGTGTGGACCCGCCCACGGGACTTCAGGGCCGGTCGCTTGCGCCGCTGGCTGCCGGCGAGACGCCGTCCGACTGGCGCACATCCTTCTATTACCGCTACTGGATGCATCTTGCCCACTTCAACATCCCGGCGCACTACGGGGTGCGCACTGAACGGTTCAAGTTGATGCACTTCTACGGCCGCGCCCTCGGTGCCGCCGGAGCACTCGACCGCGACACTCCGCCCGCATGGGAGCTGTACGACCTCGAAGCGGATCCCATGGAATTGCACAACCGTTACGGACTGGCCCCGTATGCCGAGACCCAGGCGGCGTTGCTCGGACTGTTGGCTCGCTGGCAGGCGGATCTGGGCGATGCGCCCGAACACTGACCCTCTGTCCTCTCCGGTTCGGCGGGATGCAGTCCTCCCCGTGGCTTCCGGCCAGCCGCAGGAACTCCGATTTGTCGCCAGGCCAAGGTCGCCAAGGAGCTGACGTGCCATGACCCGACCACCGAATGTAGTGTTTGTGATCACGGATGATCAGGGCTACGGGGACCTGGCGTGCCACGGCAACCCGGTCATTCGCACGCCCAACCTGGATCGGATGCACGCCGAATCCGTCCGCTTCACCAACTACCATGTCGGCCCCACCTGCGCCCCGACCCGTGCGGGCCTGATGACGGGACACTATGCCAACAGCGCGGGGGTCTGGCACACGATTGGCGGACGCTCCCTGTTGCGGCGCAATGAACATTCCCTGGCCAACGCCTTCTCGGACAACGGGTATGCCACCGGCATTTTCGGCAAGTGGCACCTGGGCGACACGTGGCCGTATCGGCCTCAGGATCGCGGATTCAACGAGGTGGTCCACCATGCCGGCGGGGGCATCGGCAACACGGGGGACTACTGGGACAACAGCTACTTCGACGACAGCTATTGGACCGGCGCGGAGCACACGCGCTATGGGGGCTACTGCACCGATGTCTGGTTCCGGGAGGGCATGGACTTCATCGACCGCCACCGCGACGAGCCGTTCTTCTGCTACATCCCCACCAACTGCCCCCACTTGCCGCTGGTGGTGGAACCCCGTTTCAGCAATCCCTATCTCGACATGACTCCGCATGAGGAACGGGCACTGTTCTACGGAATGATCGCCAGTATCGACGAGAACTTCGGATTCCTCCGCCGGCACCTGGCGCGTCTGGGACTGGAGGACAACACGATCCTGATTTTCATGACGGACAACGGTTCGGCCACGGGCTGCGACCTGGATGCCGACGGGTTCGTCCTCAACGGCTTCAACGCAGGCATGCGCGGCAAGAAGGGCCAGCCCTACGACGGCGGACATCGCGTCCCCTTTTTCGTCCAATGGCCGCAAGCAGGGATTGGCGGCGGCCGGGATGTGGATGTTCTGGCGTCCCACATCGATTTCATGCCCACGCTCGTGGATTTGTGCGGCCTGGAAGTCCCGAACGGTCTCGACTGGGATGGCCGGTCCCTGGCACCATTGCTCACGGACAACGCTGCCGCCGCCGACTGGCCGGACCGGACCCTTGTCACCGACTCCCAGCGGCTGGCCTATCCGGTCAAGTGGCGACAGAGTGCCGTCATGACCGACCGCTGGCGGCTGGTCAACGGCATGGAACTGCACGACATGGAGGTGGATCCCGGCCAGACGACCGACATGGCCCGTCTGTATCCGGACGTTGTCCGCGAACTGCGCGCCGAATACGACCAGTGGTGGCGGCGTGTCGCGGGTCAGATGAAGAACGACATTCCATTCCGCATCGGGGACCCGGACTGCGGCGAGGTTGTGCTGACCAGCCACGATTGGCGCAACCTCGAAGTGGAGGCGGTCTGGAACCAGAGCATGGTCCGGGCTGGGGTGCGCTACAACGGCTACTGGGAACTGGATGTGGCGGCGCGGGGCTCGTATCGGATTGAGTTGCGGCGTTGGCCACGGGAAGCGAACCTGCCGCTGTGCGGGTCGATTCCGGGTGCCTTGCGCACATACGGCGACATCGCCTTCGGCACGGGCTACGGAGGCGGCGCGGCCATCGATGTACGGTCTGCCGTCGTCTCTGTCGGCGGACGCGAACAGCGCCGCGAGGTGACCAAATCGGATGTCAGCGCCCGTTTCGAACTGAATCTCGAGCCCGGACCCGCCCACCTGCAGACTCGCTGGGAAACAGCGGACCGCAGCGACGTGGGCGCGTATTACGTGTATCTGAGCAAGGTGGATTAGATTCACGGACGGCGCGAGCGAACCCAAACCGAAAGCGGAGAACGTTTCATGTTGCGATGGGGAGTGATCGGGTGCGGCCAGATCGCCTTCGACAAGGCCATGCCCGGGATCAATAAGGCGTGCAACGCCGAATTGGTGGCCGTGTCCGACCTGCGGGACGAACGGCTCGCCTTGGTTGCCGAGACCTGGGGCGCTTCGGTCCGGACTTTCAACGACTACAACGAGTTGCTCGCCCGCGACGATGTTGATGTTGTCTATCTGGGCCTGCCCAACGAGGTCCACCATCCGGTGACGCTGGCCGCGGCCGCCCAGGGCAAGCACGTCCTGAGTGAAAAGCCACTATGCATCGACGCCGCCGAAGCCCGCGCCATGATTGCCGCCTCGGAGGCGGCCGGCACGCGGTTGATGTGTGCCTATATGTCCCGCTTCGGGGATTCCTTTGTAGAGACCAAACGTGTGATCGAGGAGGGACACCTAGGGCAAATCGCCATGGTGTCGGCCAGCTTCTCGTTCAGCGCCTACAAGGGCTACACGCTTGACAAGGTCGGTTCCTGGCGCTGGACCGGCAAGCGCGGCGGCCCCCTGCTGGATGCCGGCATCTATCTCGCGTTTGCCATTCGCGAACTGCTCGGTTGCCGTGTGACAAGGGTGTCGGCCAGCATGTCCACGGTCGTGGCCACGGACTTTCCGGCCCCGGACACCGCCATGGGATGGTTCCAAATGGAGGACGGGACCCCCGGCATTCTGTCGACCTGCTACTCCCACAACGACAGCACGTTCGCCATCATGGGGACCAACGGCAAGGCCGAGGTCTACAACTGTTTCGCCCAGAACCCGGGCGGCCACCTGATTGTGAAGGCGGGGGGATACCAGTTGGACTTTGAGTCGCAGCTGCCGCAGCTGGACCACTTCAACAACTACTGGAAGGAAATCGAACACTACTCTGACGCCATTTTGAACGGGACCCCCCACACGCCGTCGGCTCAAAATGCCCTGGAGGACATGATGTTCCTGGATGCAATTGAGGAATCGGCCACGTCCGGCTCCATCGTCGAACTGACCTACTGAACCACAGACAGTCCTGCCAAGGAGACCAACCGGTGAAACTTGCCATCAATGGTCAGATGCTGGCCCGTCAGCACTCGTTGCCGGAGGCATTGGCCTTCGTCAAGGGGTACGACCTCAACGACATGGAAATCTGGCCCCAGAACCTCGAGGGCGGCGAAACCCCCGAGGAAAGGGAACGCTACGAAACCAAGGACATCGATGCGGCCAAGCGTGCCTACAGTGAAGCCGGGATGAATTGTGCCTGTGTGACGCTGGGGTTCAACGCCATGCGCATTTGCACCGCGTCGGGCGGTGTGGCCAATGCCACGCAGGCCCTGGTGGGCGCGGTGGACGCGGCCGCGGCGCTGGGCGCCCCTGTCGTGAACTGCTATCTGGCCCACATGCCCGGCAACCTGTTCGTGGATGCCATGAAACCGGCAGCGGTCCACGCGGGCACCCAGGATGTGGTCATCGTGCTGGAGAACGAGGCCCATGACGGATCCGGGTTGGCCGTGGACGTGCGCGACATTCTGGAGGCGGTCGATTCACCCAACTTCAAGACACAGTACGACCCGTGCAACTACTATCACGCCGGCGAGGAACCCTATCCCTACGTCTACGATGTGGTCAAGCCGTGGATCGGCTATGTGCATGTCAAGGGCGGAATCCACTGGGCGGAGGACAAGGACGGCTTCCGCGGCGGTCTGATGCGCAACAGCCGTGATGCATGGATCGGCTATGTCCCGCTCCCGGACGCCGCTTTCAACGTGGAGCGCATCCTGCGCCGGTTGCAGGAAGACGGTTACAACGGCTATGTGACCATGGAGCCACATGTGCCGTCGGAAGCCCTCAAGGAGTACTTCGACATCGAGGTGCCCTACCTGAAGTCCCATTTGGGCCTGTAGAGTCCGTAGTCCGCGCCCGTGGCCACTGCTGACGAACATCAAACGCACCAACGTGCCGCACCGGAGCTTGAATGAACTGCCTGTTTCTTGTTGCCCCTTGTGGAAACTTGATGAATGGGCGAGCCGACGTCACCAAGGGGTTTGCTGTGAGCCCACTGTCACAGCATCCGCGGCTTGGATGTTCCGCTACCACCGCGCGGCCGGACACCTTCCCGCCGCAGGTAGGTGTCCATTGCCATACTCATGCATTGCAATCGGCCGGACGACGGACGCACGATCGCGGGTCGTCAGGTTCGCCGGTTTACCGCAAGGCATGGAGGTGTGTCGCCGGTTTCGACCCGGCTGCGATGAGGACTGCCCCGCCAGGACTCGAGTTGCAAAGGTCCACAAGCCCTTGTCGACCGAGAGCGAATTATCCAAAAACCAACAAATTTTGAGGAACAGTTGACTACAACATGAGCATCACCCTTGGCGTCCTTTCCGATTCCTACCGGCGCCAGCTGCGCCGACTTAAGGATCAGCCCGTCATTGACGTTGTTGTCGAGAAGGTGGCCGCCGTGGCCCGCGCGACCGATATCGGCCCCATCGGCATCGACTTCGGCGTCGGTGCCCTGCCCAGCACGGACAAGACCTATCTGGCCGAACTGAAGACGAAGTTCGCCGACCTGAACATGGTGCCCACGGTCATCATTGGCACCTTGGGTTTGCACGCCGACCAGGACTTCGCCGGTCCACCGATAGAAGCCAGCATCCGCAATCTTGAGGTTGCCAACTACCTGGGTTCACCCTTGGGACTGTTCTATTTCAGCTACGGCGGAAGGGTCAAGCGGGAGGGTCGCATCCGCATCGCGGTGGAACAGATTGGCAGGTTGGCCGAGGCCGCCAGACAGTTTGACATGACGGTTACGACCGAGAACTACGACTTCTTCACGAGCGACGACTTTCTGAGCATCTTCGAGCAGGTCGGCGCCGACAACGTGGGCCTGCACAACGACACCGGCAACTGGTTGATTCTTGACGAGGATCCGCTCGCGGCCACACGCAAGATGGTGGACTGGACCTATCATGCCCACGTTCGCGACTACCGCATCGTGGACGGCGTATGCAGTTCCGTGCCAATCGGCATGGGCGATGTGGACTTCCCATCCGTCCTGGCTGAGCTCAAAAAGGCCGCGGGCCCGCGCGACCGATTCGTCATGGCCATGGAGATGGACATGGATGTCGGCGATGCGGCGGCCGAGGACGAGGCGGTCCTTGAATGCGCCCGTTACATGAAGAAATGGCTTGACGCCCAGGATTGATGCGGTCGCGTCGCAGCCTGCCCGGAACCTTGGGGACCGCCTTGGCACCGAATGAAATCCGGTGCGCGAATCTCGCGGGAACCACAATTTTCCGTACAATGACGAAGTGCGCCGTGCCTTGCGACGCCGTGTGCTTGCGGCTGGTTCCCTTTGGCGGGTGCCGGCCTCGTATTGTGAGCATTCCCAAGTGGGAAAAGGTGTGCAGATGACAGCCCAGCATGTAACGGTGCCGTCCGATGGCGAAAAGATCACGATTGCGGACGGCCAGCTGCGGGTACCGAACAACCCGATTGTCGGCTTCATCGAGGGTGACGGTACCGGCCCCGACATCTGGTACGCCTGTCAACGGGTCCTGGATGCGGCCGTGGCCAGTGCGTATGATGGTGGTCGCAGGATCGTCTGGATGGAGCTGTATGCCGGCAGCAAGGCGAACGATGTCTACGGCGAGGTGATTTGGCTGCCGGAGGAGACGCTGGATTGCATCAAGGAGCATCTTCTGATGCTCAAGGGTCCGTTGGCCACTCCGGTGGGCGGTGGTATCCGCAGCATCAATGTGGCCCTGCGGCAGCGTTTGGACCTGTTCGCATGCGTCCGCCCGGTGCGGTGGTTCCAAGGGGTGCCCAGCCCGGTGCGGCATCCGCACCTGGTGGACATGGTGGTGTATCGGGAAAACACGGAAGACATCTACGCCGGCATTGAGTGGGAAGCCAACACGAAGGAAGCCAGCAAGGTGATCCGCTTCCTCCAAGAGGAGATGGGCATCGACAAGATTCGCTTTCCCGCAACCTCCGCTGTGGGCATCAAGCCTGTCAGTCGGGAAGGCACGGCGCGGCTCGTCCGGGCGGCCATCGACTTTGCGATAGCCGACAACCGTCGCAGCGTGACCTTGGTCCACAAGGGCAATATCATGAAGTTCACGGAGGGTGGATTCCGTAATTGGGGTTATGAGGTCGCGCGCGACGAGTTCGGAGGCAAGGAGATTGACGGCGGTCCCTGGGTTGAATTGCCGCAGGGCATCGTGGTCAAGGACGCCATTGCGGACGCTTTCCTGCAACAGATTCTGACCCGGCCCGACGAGTTCGACGTGATTGCCACGATGAACCTGAACGGCGACTACGTCAGCGACGCGCTGGCGGCCCAGATCGGCGGCATCGGCATCGCGCCGGGAGCCAACATCAACTACGTGACCGGCAGGGCGGTGTTTGAGGCAACGCACGGCACGGCGGACAAGTATGCGAACCTTGATCAGGTGAACCCGTCGTCCATGATACTGAGCGGGGAGATGATGCTCCGCCACATGGGTTGGACTGAGGCCGCGGACACCATCGTGCGGGCCATGGAGGCCACCTTTGCGCAGAAGACGGTCACGTACGACCTGCACCGCCTGATGGACGGTGCGGAAAAGGTGTCCTGCAGCCGTTTCGGCGAGTTGTTGATCGAAAAGATGTAGTCCGGCACCCTTGGCAAGCGTTCCACTCCGGCCCTGTACGGGCAGCCTGCGACATGTGGCGATCCTCGATCGGCAAGAAGATCATCATGGCCGGTACTGGCTTGATTTGGATCGGCTACCTGCTGCTGCACATGTACGGCAATCTGAAGGTGTTTGCCGGCCAGGAGGCGTTCAACCACTATGCCGAGAGTCTGCGGACCTTGGGCGAACCCATGGTGGGACACGGTCACGCACTCCTGTTGGCCCGCGTGGTCCTGACTCTGACCCTTGTAGCCCATATTTGGGCCGCCGTGGCCTTGACTCGCATCGCGCAACAGGCGCGGCCGGTGGGCTATGCCAAATTCCGACCGGCTTCCGGCAACTACGCCACGGTTACCATGCGTTGGGGCGGACTGGCTCTGGGGCTGTTCATTCTTTATCACCTAGCCCATCTGACGTGGAACGTGCGGGTTCTGACCGGAGCGTACGAACCAGGCAACACCTTCGACAAACTGGTGGTCGGATTCAACAACCCGGTCAACGTGGTCCTGTACCTGCTCGCCCTGATGGCGGTTGGGTTCCACCTATGGCACGGCGGAGCAAGTTTCTTTCAGACCATGGGTTGGCGGATCGCCGCCAGCCGGCAATGGATCCGGGTCCTGACGGGAAGCCTTGCTGTTGCCATTCCCGTAGGCTTTGCGGTCGTGCCGCTGGCGGTGGCGGCGGGATGGGTGGCCTGATGGACTCCATCGTTGTCCAGGGTCTTGACCGCGGCATGAACAGTCCGGGATGCGTGGCCGATGTCTGAGCATGTACGCCTCTGGCAGGAAGGTCCGGAGCTTGACGGGCGGGTGCCACCGGGATCCATCGAGAACAAGTGGGACGACCTCCGCTTCTCCATGAAGCTGGTGGCGCCGGCCAATCGCAGGCACCACCATGTGGTTGTGGTGGGTTCCGGCCTGGCCGGCGCGTCGGTGGCCACCGCGCTCGGGGAACAGGGCTATCGCGTCTCCTGCTTCTGTTTTCAGGACAGTCCGCGGCGGGCTCACAGCGTTGCTGCGCAGGGCGGCATCAATGCGGCCAAGAACTATCGCAACGACGGGGACAGTATTCGGCGGCTGTTCTACGATACGGTCAAGGGCGGTGACTATCGTTCGCGCGAATCCAACATCCATCGCCTGGCCCAGATCAGTACCGAGATTATCGATCAGGGCGTCGCGCAGGGAGTTCCCTTCGCCCGGGAGTACGGCGGGTACCTTGACAATCGTTCCTTTGGTGGCGTGCAGGTTTCGCGTACGTTCTACGCCAGGGGCCAGACCGGCCAGCAGTTGTTGCTGGGCGCCTACCAATCGCTGACACGTCAAATCGCCGCCGGTCAGGTGGAGATGCATGTCAGGTCGGAGATGCTGGACCTAATCGTAGTGGACGGGATCGCCAGGGGCATTGTGGTTCGGAACCTCTTGACCGGTGAGCTCCGGGCGGTCCTGGGGGATGCGGTGGTGCTGGCCACCGGCGGCTATAGCAACGTGTTCTTCCTGTCAACAAACGCCAAGGGTTGCAACGTGACCGCCATCTGGCGGGCCTACCGCAGGGGCGCGGTTTTCGCCAATCCCTGCTATACGCAGATCCACCCCACCTGCATTCCGCCGTCCGGTTCGCACCAGTCCAAGTTGACCCTGATGAGCGAGTCGCTTCGCAACGACGGTCGTATCTGGGTTCCGCGGCATCCCGGTGATACCCGCTCGCCGGACGCCGTGCCGGAACCGGACCGGTACTACTTTCTGGAGGAAAAGTATCCCAGTTTCGGCAACTTGGTGCCTAGGGACGTGGCGTCCCGCAACGCCAAGCACGTGGTGGACGAAGGCATGGGTGTCGGGCCGCAGAAAAATGGTGTCTACCTCGACTTCTCGGAGGCAATGGAACGCTTGGGACGGGCCACCATTGAACAGCGGTACGGCAACCTGTTCGACATGTACCACAGCATTACCGGCGAGGATCCCTATGCCGTGCCGATGCGGATTTATCCCGCAGTCCACTACACCATGGGGGGCCTGTGGGTGGATTACCAGCTGCAGAGCAATGTTCCCGGCCTCTTTGTACTGGGCGAGGCCAACTTCTCGGACCACGGGGCCAACCGGTTGGGTGCCAGCGCTTTGATGCAGGGGCTGGCCGACGGGTACTTCATCGCACCGTATACCATCGGCAACTATTTGGCCGGCACCGACCGGACCGCGGTGACTGCCGATGCGCCTGAAGTGACCGGGACGATCGCGGATGTGCGCAATCGGCTGTCGGCGCTGCTGGGGATCCAGGGTCGGCGCACCGCCCTGGCCCTGCACCGGGAACTGGGCCACATCATGTGGGAACAGTGCGGCATGGCGCGCACCGCCGAATCACTGTCGACCGCACGCACGCGGCTTCAGGAATTACGCGAGTCGTTCTGGAATGACTTGTACGTTCCCGGAGATGCGGGATCGCTGAACCAGAACCTTGAGTTTGCGGGCCGCGTTGCGGATCTGATCGAGCTGGGCGAACTGCTGGTATTGGATGCATTGCACCGGGAAGAATCCTGCGGCGGACACTTCCGCGAGGAGAGCCAGACAGCGGACGGTGAAGCCAAGCGCAACGACGAAGAATTCAGCTATGTTGCCGGCTGGACCTGGCAGGGCGAAGGCGCGGCCCCCATGTTGCGGCGCGAGCCACTGGAGTTCGAGGCTGTCCGGTTGTCGGAACGCAGCTACAGTTGAAGCGGGGGCATTGGCGGCATGAAACTTCATCTTCGCGTTTGGCGCCAGACATCGGCCGAGGATCGGGGTCGCTTCGAGGACTACGAACTCGATGACGTCAGTCCCGACTCCTCGTTCCTGGAGATGCTTGACCTCCTCAACGAGCAACTGCTGGAACAGCGGAAGATGCCTGTGGCCTTCGACCACGACTGCCGCGAAGGCATCTGCGGTATGTGCGGATTGATGGTCGACGGGATGGCCCACGGCCCGATTCCCGGCCACACCGTGTGCCAACTGCACATGCGGCACTTCAAGGACGGCGACCGCATCGTGATCGAGCCATGGCGGGTTGCGGCGTTTCCGGTGGTTCAGGACCTGGTTGTGGACCGCGGTTCCTTCGATCGCATCCTGCAGCACGGCGGCTTCATCTCGTTTGCCACCGGTACCGCGCCGGAGGCGAACTCAATTCTGATTCCCAAGGACAGGGCGGATACCGCCATGGATGCCGCGACGTGCATCGGCTGCGGAGCTTGTGCGGCTGCCTGCCCCAACGGATCGGCCACGCTGTTCACGGCGGCCAAGGTCGGCCACCTGGGTCATCTTCCCCAAGGACAGCCCGAGCGCTACCAACGGGTGGTCGGCATGGTGGATCAGATGGACGCCGAAGGATTCGGTGGCTGTACCAACGTTGGTGCATGCACGTCGGTGTGCCCCAAGGAGATTGGTCAGGACTTCATCAGCCAAATGAACCGGGATTACCGGCGGGCCATGTTGGGCGGTGCGGGGGACTGAGCGGGGCGGCTGCCGCTTTGACGTTTGGCGGTTTCGGACGGACAGTCAGTTGACAAAAGGGAAGCTTTCCCGGTAGCTGATGGTGTCCAGCGTGTGCTGGGGATCGCTGACAAACATGATGCCGGGGTGCATCGGGTTTTGCTGAAAGTGGAAGACCAGGTTGGCTCGGATTTCCCCCTTGGGATCCGGCCCGATTTTGGCCCCTTGGTGAGGAATGTGGCTGTAGAACACCACGGCGTCCCCCGCCTTGGGATACAGGTCGGCGTGGACCTGGGCGTCGCACCAGGCCTGGAAGGGGTTTTGGCGGTCGTCCGTGTAGAACATGTGCGGCCGCAGATGTTCCGGGATTGGCTGGTTTAGGTATTCCTTCAGGAAGGTCAGCTTGGCGGTGTCCGGGTTGTTGTCGGTCAGGTAGAACGTCTGGTTCATGCACAGGGCCTGTGCCGGCTGGATACAGTCGGCTTTTTCCTCCTGGTAGTAGTAGTCCAGGAAGTCCATGTGCCATTCCTGGCGATACTCTTCCGGGTTCACGTGGGCGCGGACCGACCGCAACTGGCACTGGCGGCCCATGACAGCTCGAATGTACGGGGCGGTGCGCGGGTTGGTCAGCAGGGGCTTGACCAAGTCCGGGCGCTGCTCCAGCAACAGGTTGAAGTACACATTGCCAACCGAGTTGGCGCCGCAGTACTCCTTGCGGTCGTACATGCCGTACAGCAGTTTCTTCCACTCGGCCACATGATCCGCGTCGAGCGCGTTCTTGACCAGCAGGTAGCCGTTGTCCCGCAGGAACTGCAGGTCCTTGTCAAAGGCGTTGTCGGAAGACACGGGATGTTGCTCCTCAGTGGATCAGCCTGAATGGGAGAGACCCCATTCTACGGGAGTGCAGGCGCAGGCAAAACTAAAGCCGGCCGCAACGACCCGGGTCGTTGCGGCCGGCTTGACCAATCCACTTCCTTCTCCCACTCGGGAGAAGGTTTGTCCCACAGCGCCACTCAGTTGAGCTGGTAGGCAGCCATGCCGTGCTCGTGTTCGTCCAGACCGGCAATCTGTTCTTCGTCGGACGCCCGCAGGCCCATGCCGACCTTGATCAAGGCAAACATAATGCCGCCGCCCACGAGGGCCCAGGCCAGGAGCACCAGGCCGCCGATGAGCTGGGTCACGAATTGTCCGGCATTGCCTGCAATCAGACCGGAGACGCCGCCGTAGGTACCGTCGGCAAACACACCCACCATCAGCACGCCGAACAGTCCGACCGTTCCGTGGACCGATACGGCACCGACGGGGTCGTCCACCTTGAGCACGTACTCGACAAACCGCTCACTGAACATCAGGACCACGGCAGCCAGGCCTCCGATGACCAAGGCGGACCACGGAGCCACCACGGCGCACGGGGCGGTGATGGCGACAAGCCCTGCCAGGGAACCGTTGACCGCGCCCGTCAGGCTGATCTTGCCGGTCCGAATCAGGACGATGTAGACGTACACGGTGGTTCCGGCCAGCGCCGCCAGCATGGTGTTCACCGCGATCACGCTGAGTCGCAGGTCGGTCCCGCTGAGGGTGGAACCTGCATTGAAGCCGAACCATCCCAGGAACAGAATGAGGCCGCCCAGCACGATGTAGGTCGCGTTGTGGGGCGGCATGTGGTTGGGGGTACCGTCCTCGTTGAACTTGCCGATGCGGGGACCAACCATTTTGGCGCCGACCAGGCCGACAAAGCCGCCAATCATGTGCACGACGCCAGAGCCGGCGAAGTCATGGAAACCCATGTTGGCCAGCCAGCCGCCGCCCCAGACCCAATGGCCGCTGAGGGGATAGACGATGCCGCTGAGGATGAAACTGTACGCCATGTAGGCGGTAATGCGCGTTCGCTCGGACATGGCGCCGGAGACGATGGTCGCAGCGGTGGCGGCGAACACCATTTGGAAGAACCAATCGCGGGCATGGCTGACATCGTAGTAGTCGCCCAGCAACAGGAACCCGTCGCTGCCGATGAAACCTGCGATGTCCGTCCCGTACATCACGCCGTAGCCGAAGAAGAAGTAGGCCAGGCCGCCGATGCAGAGATCCATGTAGTTCTTGGACCAGATGTTGACCGTGTTCTTGGCCTGAGCAAATCCGGACTCGACCAGACCGAATCCGGCCTGCATGAAGAAAACCAACACGGCTGCAATGGTCAGCCACACGAAAGTCAACGCCTCCCCGGCCGGATCCTCGGCTTGAGCCATCAGAATCTCGCCGGTCGGATCGCCGGCTGCCAGGGCGGAACTGCCAATGGCTGCCAACAGGGACACTGCAATCAGCAGCATCAAGGGTAGGCGCTTCAACAAGGGTGCGTTCATGAGTCTCCTGGATCCTCCCGGATGGATGCTCGTCTGGAAGAACGATGGAGCAAGTCTAGTTAGGCTATGTTGCACAGTCTTCGTCAATATGCATAGCATATCAATGTTAATAGTGCACAATGATCATTGTGTGTGCCGAGAGGAATAGCAAGGATAAGGGTCAGAGGCGACTTCAAATAGGATTCTGTTTGTGCATTATGTATCAAACTGTAGAGTTGCACATCCTGGGTTGAGGGCTTGGTTTCAGGACGGGTCGTTCCAGTGGTGCGGGAGCCGCCCCTCGTCCGGTTTGGGGATCGCCCTGAGGCGTGTGCGGACAGGGAATCATGGCCCGGGCCAGGCCATTTGGAACAACGATTTTTTAGGGGGCCGCTATGCTAGAATCGATTCGTGTGTCCAACCGGTCCGCATCCATGTGCCCGTTCCGCGGACTGTTGCCGGCGGGTTGGTACTGATTGTCGAGAGAAGGGACGGAGAGACATCCCTCCGCATCATGCTGCGCCTGTCATTCCTGCCGCGGAATTCATCGTTTACCTGGAAACTCGCGTACATCACCCTCAGCCTTTACCACAATCTGTTTTACCGGATCACCGTGGAGGGGAAGGAGCACGTGCCCCTGCACGGTCCGGTCGTCCTTGCATCAAACCACACGTCGGGACACGACATCGTGATCCTGGGGTGCAGCAGCCCTCGGCAGATTTTCTTCATGGCGAAACAGGAACTGTTCGAGAAAAATCCGATTGTTTCCGAGTTTTTCCGGAGGGCCGGAGTCTTTCCGGTGCGTCGCGGCAAGAGCGACAGGAAAGCCATAGCCCACGCCTTGAAGCTCCTGCGCGACGGCTGCATGCTGGGCATGTTTCCCGAAGGAAAGCGGTTTCCGGCCCTGAGCGAAGGCAAGACCGGAGTTGTGCGGCTGGCCATGAAGGCCCAGGCCCCCATCGTGCCGGTTGCCATCATCGGGGCGCGCGACATCGATCACAAGCGCCGCACGCGCCGGTGGCACCGTGATCGGGTGTTGGTCCGCTACGGGGTGCCCATTCAGATCGAGGACGCCACGGCACATACCCGAGACATCGATGACGCCTATTCCCACGCGCAGGAACTGACGACGCGCATGATGAAGGCGATCGCCGAGATGTTGCCGCCCGAGATGCGAGGCCTGTACGCCTAAACTCCGGGTGGCGACGGCACCGCCGGCCGGCGGCACGCACGGTAATCATCGGCGGACAGTTGATCGACCGCCTGCTGCGCGCGTGTGTGCGTTGTCTACGGCCGGTTCTCCCCGGGCAGGTCGGGGACGGCAAACTCCGCAATTTCTGGCCGGAGCCGGTCCGGTCTCGAATTGCCTCAACCGCTTGGACTGTTCCTAGTCCGCACCAAGCGGCGCGTATCGGTCGTTGATGGCGTTCAGCGCTGACGGGGACGGGCGCAGCTTGTGGTCCGGCAGGTGCGACAGTGGGGTGTCGGTCAAGTCCAGCATCTCGATCAGGTCTTCCTGATTTTCGTTGACATAAATCAAGCCAGTGATGAACTTCTGTTCTTCGCGGGCGGACTCAAGCAGATCCTCGGCAGCGCGCTTGTCGGTCGGGTCGTGGTCCTCTCCAACCTTCTTGAGGACAATGTAGCTGCCGTCATGCATCTCGATACCGACTTCCGACTCGTAGTCGCCGATCCGGATTTCCTCGGCCGGAGGCACCAGGTCGACGATGTTTAGGACCAGATCATTCTCCCTTCCCCAGGCGTAGCTCTTGGTGGACTGGTCGTGGTTGTTGAATGTGACGCAGGGACTGATGATGTCCAACACTGAAATGCCGCGATGCCGGAACGCGATGGAAAGGAGGCTTTCGATCTGTTTGGGATCACCGGCGAAACTGCGGGCCACCAGCGTGGCGTTGGCCGCCAGTGATTCAATGCAAATGTCCAGGGGCGGCAGTTCGTTCACCCCGTGATACTTCATGGACTGGCCCGTGTCCGCAGTCGCGCTGAACTGGCCCTTGGTCAGGCCGTAGACCCCGTTGTTCTCGACGATGTAAATCATGGGCACATTGCGGCGCACGGCATGCTTGAACTGGCCAATGCCAATGGAGGCGGTGTCACCGTCGCCGCTGATGCCGATGACCTCAAGTTGCCGGTTGGCCACGACCGCACCGGTGCTGACGGACGGCATCCGTCCGTGCACGCTGTTGAACCCATGGCTGCCCTGCAGGAAGTAGGCCGGGGTCTTGCTGCTGCAGCCAATCCCGCTCATCTTGACCACGTTGTGCTGCTCCAGGTTGTGTTCCCAGGCAACGTTGATGATCCGTTGGCTGATGCTGTCGTGTCCGCACCCCTTGCAGAGCGTGGAGGGCCGCCCGCGGTATTCGGTCTTCGGCAGCCCCAGTCCATTGAGGGCCGGGCGGCGCGATTTCCCGCTGCCTCTCGCAATTCGGGTCGGTGTCCTAGCCATGTTGAATCCCGGGCTTAACGTTGTGCAATGGCGGTGATCTGTTCGCTGATCCAACGGGCGGACAAGGCCAGTCCGTTGCAACGGCGGCTGGACACCAGTTGGCGGCCCGGAACATCGGTTTCCAGTTTCAGGATGCCGTGCAGCTGTCCGTCGGCGTTGTTCTCGATCACTACCGCGACCTCGTGATCATTGATGAAATCGCGGACGGTCTGGTTGACAGGCAGTGCCCGTACCCGCAAGTAGTCGGTCGGGATACCGGCTTCGGCAAGCCGCACGCGGGCTTCCTGCACGGCCGGGTGGTTGCTGCCCAGGGAAATCAGGCCGATGCGCTCGCCCGCGTCCCGGACAATGTCCGGCTCTGGCACAAGGCTGCGGGCTGTTTCCAGCTTGCGTTGGATCCGTTGCAGGTTGTGCTCCCACACATCGGGATTTTCGGAGTAATGGGACTTCTCGTCGTGGCCCGTGCCGCGGGTGAAGTATCCGGCCCAATTGGACGGCGTGCCCGGGATGGTCCGGTACGCAATGCCGTCGCCGTCGATATCCCGGTAGCGTCCCCATTCGGCGGCCAATTCATCCAGCTGCTCCGCGTCCAGTACCTTGCCGCGATTGATGGGTTCTGCGGGATACTCAAGCGGCTCCGAAATCCACAAGTTCATACCCAGGTCCAAATCGGTAAGCACCAGTACCGGGGTCTGCAGCTGGTCGGCCAGATCATGGGCCCGCCAGCCGAACTCAAAGCATTCCTTGGGCGAAGCGGGGAACAGAACCACATGGCGCGTGTCGCCGTGGCTCAGTGTATATGCACTCAGGATGTCGCCCTGGCTGGTGCGCGTGGGCAGACCCGTGCTCGGTCCCATGCGCTGCACGTCCCAAACCACGACAGGAATCTCGGCAAAGTAGGCAAGGCCGATGAACTCGGCCATGAGACTGATGCCGGGACCGCTCGTGGTGGTCATGCCGCGCGCGCCGGCCCAGCCAGCCCCGATGGCCATGCCGATGGCAGCCAGCTCGTCCTCGGCTTGGATCACAGCAAACGTCGGCTTGCCCGTGTCCGGATCCATTCGGTAGCGGGGCAGCGCGTCGGCAGCGGCTTCCGCCAGGCTGGATGACGGTGTAATCGGATACCAGGAGACCAGTGAAACGCCCCCGAACACGGCGCCCAGGGCCGCCGCCGTGTTGCCTTCGATCAGGATCCGGCCTTCGTTGAACCCGGTCATCGGCTCCACGCGCCACGGCGCCCGATTCTCGTAGGTCTCGTTGCAGTGGTCGAAACCAGCCTGGGCTACTTTAAGGTTGAGCTGAATCGCAGAATCCTTGCCCTTCAACTGCTGCTGCAAAGCCCGGTGGATTTCCTCCATCGGCAGTTTGAGCAGCCAGGCCAGAGCTCCGACGTAGATTTGGTTGCTGACATAGGCTCGGAGCACCGTAGGGACCTTGAAAGGGGCCACCAGCGATTTGACGGGCAACTCGATATAGGTGATGTCGTCCCTCCGCACGGCCACCGGGATGGCCGTGTCGTGGATGATGTAGCCGCCCGGTTGCATCTGGGCCATGTCCTCGACCGCGGTGGCCGGATTCATGCAGACCGTGATCTCGTTCAGTTCGCGCCTTGCCAGGAACCCTTCGCCGGACACCCGGATGGAATACCAAGTCGGCAATCCCTGGATGTTGGAGGGGAAGATGTTCTTGCCGGTGACGGGGATGCCCATGTTGAACAGGGCATGCATCAGGACCAGATTGCTGGTCTGGCTACCGGTACCGTTGGCGGTGGCAACGGTTAGGGAGAAGTCGTTGACGATGCGGTCGGAGACCGCCAGCTCCGGAACGGTGGCTATTTGTTCCATGAACGCAACGGGCGATGACCTTGACCCGTCCTGAAGTTCAACATGTCCCTGACACGTTCCTCAAATTGTCCGATCGGCCGCGCACGGCACCGGCATTCGACTGGCTTGAGCGGCGCGACCACCCAATCTTGCGCCACGGACGAAGAGACAGGGGGAAGGCCTGTACCGGAACCAGGAAACGGTGTTTGCCCCCAGTTGAAGTAAGGCCATTGTAGGGTCGCGCATGACGTGAGTCAACAATCCGGCCCCTTGGTGAAATTGGGCTCAGACCGCCTCAATCGGGCTTTGGTTGGAGCCACCGGACGGTGCCGGGATGCCAATCAGACGCATGGGAACCGTGTGCTACGATCCGCAAGTCTCGGTGCCAGGGCGGCAGCGCCGCCCCATAGTAGCAGGCCGGCCTCCGCGGGATGGGGATATGACACCTCCTCCAAGGTTGCGGTTGTCGGCTGAGCTAGTGGTTGTGGGAGACGAGCATTAGACATGGTAAACACGTTGGAGAACCAACATGGCTCGCAAACTGACCCGTCGCAGTTTCCTCAAGGTAGCGGGGGTGTCCGCGACCACCCTTGCCGTGGCCGCCTGTGCGGCCCCCGGCCCGGCCGCGGCACCCGCTGAGGGGGACATGGCGGAAGGCGCACCCTCCGCCGAACGCGTTGAAATCGAGTTCATGAATTGGTGGGGTTCCCACCGCGAACCTCTCATGGACGAGGTGATTGCCAATTTCCATGATATGAATTCGGATGTTCAGGTCAACAACTCCGTCCAGCCGTGGGATGGCCGCGCGGAACGGGCGGCAACGGCGGTGGCCAGCAACAATCCACCCGCCTTGATCATGACTCAACGGGTGGAGACCTATCAGTTTGCGCACGAGAACCTGCTCATCCCCATCGACGATTACGTGCAGGCCTCGGGCATCGATCCGGACGCGATTTTCTATTCCGGCGAAATCAACAACCAGCGCTGGCAGGGACAGCTCTACTCCTTCCCGCTACCCACCGGTGGCGGCAATACCGGCCAGTACTTCTACAACAAGACGGTTCTGGCCGAGGCCGGTCTGGATCCGGAAACTCCGGTTACCACGTGGCAGGAACTGACTGAAGCCTCCAGGGCCATCACCCAGAAGGACGACCTCGGAGTCACGGTGATGGGTGCAAACCTTGGTGGCGGACCGGTTGGGTTCGGACAATGGCTGTATGGCAATGCCGGCCAGTTTGTCTCCGACGACGCCCGCACCATTATGTTCGACAGTCCGCAGGGGATCGAGACCCTGGAATGGATGGTTGAATTCACCAACGAGGTGAACGGTGGCATTGACAATGCCAACGAGTTCTTTGCCGGCACCTCCGATACATCCGCAGACCATCCGTACTACAACGACAAGCTCGGTTTCCTATTCACGGGCGTGTGGCAGTTCGGTCACTTGCAGGCCACGGATCCCGACATGTGGGCGGACACCTCAACCTGGGGCGTCGGGCAGATGCCTTACAACGGCAACAACTCCGATGCAGGCCATGCCGGCGTCGCAGGCTTGGCGGGTTCGTGGGGCTATGTGATTCCGGCCTCCACGCCGCAGGATCTGGCCGACGCGGCCTACCAGTGGCTGGAGTTCTTCGGCACGCACGAGCAGGGCGGATGCCTGTTCCTGTTCAACCAGGGCAGGCCCTCGCCGGTGGCCCAGTGCAACGAGAACGCCGCCTACTACGACGACAACCCCTACTGGTCCGTGGTACTGAAGTCGCTGGCTTCCGACGTGAGCGTGGCCGTGACTCCGGTCCAGGCCCGGATCAACGATGTGGTCGGGACTGTCGTCGACGAAGCCTATTTCGGCCAGCACTCACCGGCCGACGCCTTGGCCAAGGGTGCCGAGGAATCCCAGCGCATTCTCGATGAGTTCTGGTCCGGCTGATCGTTCCGCGACGGGTAGCAGGGAGGCACCGGTGCCTCCCTGCTACCCAACCCGGCTCCTTCCCGCTTTCGGCCTGACACCCCAATGGATACCCGGTTCCCATGCTGACAAGCATGCAGAGGTATCTTTACCATCACCGTACCAAGTGGGTGGGTTTCGCGTTCATACTGCCTTGGATTCTGTCGGCCCTGTGGTTCGACCTGATTCCGTTTGTTACAAACCTGTACCTTTCCTTCACCGACTACAGTGTTTCCACCAGCACCCCCGACTGGCTGGGTATCCGAAACTATCGCGAAATCCTCGAGCTTGACCCGTTGTTCACCAAGTCGTTGGGGAACACGGTCTACTACCTGGTCCTGGGAGTGCCCATCCGGCTGTTGGCGGCCTTTGCCATCGCGGTGCTGCTGAACCTGCGGATCCACGCTCTGGGCACCTTCCGCACCATCTTCTACATTCCCTCGGTGGTGCCGCTGGTGGCGGTGTCCATCATCTTCTTCGGCATGTTCAATGCCCGATACGGCATCTTCAATCAGTTGCTGATCCTGCTGGACCTGCCTCCTGTTCGGTGGCTGACCCGGCCCGAGTGGATCAAGCCGGCCATGGTGATCATGAGCACCTGGGGCTTCGGTGCCCAGATGGTGATCTTCCTGGCAGGACTGCAAGGCATTCCGTCCGAACTGTATGAGGCTGCCGAAATGGACGGCGGGAGCTACTGGCACCAGTTGTTCCGCATCACGATTCCGATGCTGTCGCCTGTCATCTTCTTCAACCTGATCATCGGCGTCATCGGCGGATTCCAAGTGTTCGCCTCCGCCTATGTGCTGCTGGGTCCCGGAGGCGGGCCGCTGAATGCCGGCCTCTTCTACGTGTTGCACATCTATAACAACGCCTTCAGCTACTTCAGGCTGGGCTACGCTGCCGCACTGTCGGTGGTGCTGTTCCTGATCATCCTGTTCTTCACCGTGATCATGGTCAGGACCTCGGATCGGTGGGTCTACTACGGCGACGCGTAGGACGCAACGGAGCAAGCGAGCATGGTTGAGGGACTCTACGCCCGCGTAGCCAAATGGACATTCGTCTATCCGTTGCTGTTGGTCGGTTCGACGGTGATGCTGTTCCCATTGGCCTGGACCTTCTCCACCTCCCTCAAGACCGCGCAGACGGTTACGCTGCGGGAAGTCAAGTTGATTCCGGATCCGGTCCAGTGGGCCAACTACATCACGATTTTCGAAGAGTCGCCGCTGCTTCTGTATACCCAGAACACGATGTACATGGTGGTGACCTCCGTGATTGGCGGAGTCGTGATCTGCGCCCTGGCCGGATATGCCTTCGCCCGCATCGGCTTCCCGGCCAGGGAGGTTCTGTTCTACGTCCTCCTGAGCACGATGATGCTGCCGCATGTGGTGCAAATCATCCCGCTGTTCGTCATTTTCGACCAACTTGGCCTGGTGGGTACCTTCTGGCCCCTGATCATCCCCCGGCTCCTGGGACACAACGCCTTCTACATCTTCCTGATGCGGCAGTTTTTTAGGGGCATCCCGCTCGAACTGAGCGATGCCGCGCGCATGGACGGCTGCACGGAGCTGGGGATCTGGGCCCGCATCATCATGCCGAATTCCAAGCCGGTGCTGGCGGCCGTGGGCATTTTCTCCATCCAGTTCGCCTGGAACGACTTCCTGTCGCCGCTGATCTACCTTGGACCCAAGAAAGAGCTGTGGACGCTGGCCCTGGGCCTGAACGCCCAAAAGGGATTCGAAGGCGAAATCACCTCGCTGCACAAGATGATGGTCATCTCCGTCTATATGATCATCCCGATGCTGCTGGTGTTCGCGTTCGGACAGAAGTACATGATCGAGGGCGTGACCTTCTCCGGCATGAAAGGTTGACATAAAGCACACTGCAAATCCGGCGAGGAGTATCGAGCCATGTTGGAAGCCCACATCGTTCCCCAAGAGGACCTGGATTTTTTCGATCGCAACGGCTATCTGATCATTCGCAATGCGCTGGACAGCGAGCAGATCGAGGCCCTGATCGAGGTCGGGGATGCCCTGATCGCCTCGGATGACCAGGTTTCGCGGCAGACCGGGGCCAGCGGCCGCTACGACAGCTTCCGCAACTCGGTGGCCAAGCACCAAGTGTTCCGCGACCTGATCGATCATCCCGTGGTTCTGCCTACCGTGGTCCAGCTGCTCGGCTCCGACATTCATCTGGTCACGTCCCACTTGATTTACAAGGGAGGCGATCCGGACGGCACACCCGACACTTTCCGCGAACCGGGTTGGCACCGGGACTACTTCCAGGCCCAGAACGATATGGGACACGCCCGCATTCAGCGCCTGCTGGTGAAGTGTGCCTACTACCTGACGGACCTGAGCATGGCGAATTCAGGGGTGACGATGGTGGTGCCGGGCAGCAATCGGTTGACGCAGGCCATCGAGATTCCGGAAGGTCGGGTTGACCCGGCCGGAGCCATCGAGCCGTCGTTGCATCCGGGCGACTGTCTGATCTTCGAGAACCGGACCTACCATGCCGGCGCCGCCAATCAGGTGGCGCGGACGCGCAAGGCCCTGATGATGGGCTACGGGTACCGCTGGATCAAGCCGATGGACTATCGGGTTCAGTCTGATGAACTTCTGGCACAAATGACCCCGATGCAAAGGTTCCTGTGCGGCGAACAGTTTGTGGAGCGGGAAACGTTCGATTTCCGGGGTGGTGACAATCCGATCGACACCTGGTGCGAGAAGTACGGACTGCCCACCGTTCGATACTGATTCCCGTGGCCCTGGCCCGGACATCGGATTGCCGGACCATGTTTCGCTGCGGGCGGCCGTTCCCGCTTGCGGTGGCGTGTCGTCCGCCCGGACGTTGCCAGGGCCAGTGCGCGCAACACACCCGAACCGTACTTTCTGAGACATGAGCCGGACCCACGTCTTCGCCGCACGCCCCGCGTCCGACATGATGTCGGTGCGCGAAGTACTGGACATAGTCCTGTCCAAGGTTCGGTGCCTGGATGCCGAAGTCGTGCCCCTGCAGGAGGCCGGGTTCAGGATCGCGGCCGAGGATGTACTGGCTCCCGCCGGGTTTCCGCCATTCCCGGCTTCGATCATGGACGGCTATGCCGTAGTTGCCGCGGACGGACCCGGCGAGTATCCGGTGGCTGGCCAGGTAATGGCCGGTCATCCGGCCGACTATGTTCAGCAGCCGGGTCAGGTTTCCTACATTACCACCGGTGCTCCCATGCCGGAGGGCGCGGACGCAGTGGTTAGGATTGAAGACACCGAGCCATGTGGTGACCGGGTCCGAATCAAGGTGGCGGTGACGCCGGGCCACGACGTGCGGGAGGCGGGTTCCGACATGGCTCCGGGCACACTGGTGGTTCGGGCCGGCAGTGTGTTGGGACCGGCCGAACTTGGATTGGCAGCCACGGCCGGGACCGGGACGGTTGCGGTAACCAGGCGGCCACGGGTCTCAGTCCTGTCCACCGGAGACGAGTTGCAACCCCCGGGCGAGCCCTTGGGGCCCGGGCAGATTCCGGACAGCAACCACGTCATGTTGTCCGCCATGGTTCAACGCATGGGTTGCGATGTGCGGCCCCGGACTGCGATTGCCGAAGACACCGAGTTGCGGCTTAGGCAGGAGGTTCGGGCAAGCCTCGAGCACAGCGACTTGATCATCACATCCGGCGGCATATCCATGGGTGAAGCCGACCTGCTGCCCAAGGTCCTGATGGACTGTGGGGCTGAAATCCATTGCGAACGGGTGTTGATGAAGCCGGGTAAGCCGTTCACGTTTTCCTCATGGCAGGCGGCATCGTCCGGCCGGCGGTGCGTGGTCTGCTCCCTACCCGGCAATCCGGCCAGCGCCATGGTCACGTTCCTGTTGTTCTGCGTACCGGCCCTGCGTCACATGCTGGGACACCAGCCGCCAACCTTGCCGCGTATTCAGGTTATGCTGGGCAGCGAACTGGTTCCGGACGCAACGCGTCCGGAATTCCATCGGGTTGCCTTGGCCTGGGACGATGGCCTGCACGATGGCCGGGGAGGCTACCGCGCGGCATCCACCGGTTCCCAGCGGAGCAGCCGCCTGCTCAGCATGCTGGACGCCGACGCGTTGGTGACGGTTGCGCCCGGTTCCCAGCCGTTGCCGGCCGGTTCGACGGTGTCCGCCATTGACTTGCGGCACCTTTAGTTTGGGGTGCTGGCAGTTGGGGCACCTCGTATCCATGGTTGTGCTTGCGCCGCTGCTGCCATGGTTGTGGCACGCCAACGAGTAGGTGCTGCCGAACCCGGTCCCGTGCATAAACCCTGTGATGCGGCTCCGGCCGAGCCGGTGTAGGGCATAATGGGCCGGTTCGGGTCGAGCCGCAGGCCGCCTGACTACCCCAATTCAATCAAGAAGGAGCTAACCATGGTCCTTACGCGCCGGCGATTTCTGAAATCAAGCGCGGTTGCTGCCACTGGTCTGGCATTGGCTGCCTGTGTTCCGGCAGAACCCAGTGTCGACATGCCTGCCGGAACCGGCAGCGACGCGGAAACGACGGAAATCACCTATCTAATCCGCTCCGACATCGGAGTCAAGATCCAGGAGTGGACGGACGAAGCCATCGCCGACTTCGCCACGGTCGAACCCAACATCACGGTCGAGACCATCGGGGTTCCGTGGGGCGACTACAACGCGAAACTGTTGGCCCAGTATGCAGCCGGTGATCCTCCGGAGATCTCGGCCAACTACGCCGCGGGTTTCCCCACGTTCTACGCCAACGACGCCATCGTGGCGCTGGATGAACTGGTGTCCGAGAACAATGTGGACCTGTCGGTGATTGAACCGGCCGCCCTGGATGCCGTGACCCGCAATGGCAAGCTCTGGGCCCTTCCACTGGCACACCTGCCCACGATCGTCTACTACAACCTGGATGCCCTGGAAGAGGCCGGTGCCACGGTCCCGCCCATTGATTGGAGCGATACGTCCTGGACCACCGACGCCATGCTCGCGTCCGCCAACGCGGCTGCCCAGGATATGGACGATCCGACCAAGGCCCAATACGGCATGATCTTCGGCACCGGCCAGTTGGGGGTGTTCGAGTGGCTGTGGGGCGGCGACCCCTTCAACAACGTAGGCGGTCCCGAACACACCGAGGCCTACAAAACGGGTCTCGTTTCCGAGGCCTTCTACGACTCGGAGACGATGAACACCTTTATTGGCTGGGTCTACGACGCCATCTATGGCAGCAGTCCGGTGTCACCGCGACCGTCGGACACCGATGCCATCCAGCAACTAGTGGGTTGGCCCATGATGAGCGGCCGCATCGCGATGGCCATCAACGGTGCCTGGTCGGTGACCAACTTTGCCGCCGTGGAACCGTCCTGGCGTTGAGGAGTGGGCGCCTTCCCCTACGGGCCGGCCGGAGTGAACACCTCACCGCTGTTCAACGACTCCTGGATGCTGGGCAAGGGTGCCAAGGAACAGGATGCCGGTTTCCGCTTCCTGCAGTACCTCGCCGTGGAAAAGGGAGCCGAGCTCTACGCCCAGATCACAGGCTTCTTCCCTGCCCACAAGGAGAACTATCCGATCTACTTCGACAGCCTGATGAACATTCCCAACTTGGCTCTGAGCCGCGAGGATGCCGAGACGGCGCTGTTGGATGCGTTCAACTACGGATACGTGACTCCGGGCAAGACCCTTGACTCCTATCCCGAATGGAATAGCACGTTCAACCAGACCATGGGGCCGATTTGGAACGCCGAGGTGTCCGTGGCCGACGGTTTGGCGCAAGTGCAGGCACAGTTCGAGAGCGTGATCGAGTCGAAGTCCTGATTCACCCCGCGACAGGACGTTGTTCCGCACATGTCCGGCATGGCGGCGGTCCGCGCCGGCGGAGCGGCAAGGCCCGGCCTTTCCCTCCGCTGGCGCGAGGCCATCAATTTCTATCTGTTCCTTTTGCCCTGGATTTTGGGTTTCCTGGCCTTCACGGCCATCCCCATCGTTGCGTCCCTAATCCTTGGTTTTACCAAGTACAACGCCATCAGCGCGCCCGATTTCGTGGGCCTCCGGAACTTCAAGTTCCTGTATGCCGACCAGATTTTCTGGAAGTCGCTTCGGGTTACCTTGACCTACACGGTGGTCTTCGTGCCGCTGCAGTTGGTGTCGTCGCTGTTTCTGGCCATGCTCCTGAATCTGCGCGTGCCTTCCATGCGCACGATTCGGACCATCTACTACCTGCCGTCCATCCTGCCCACGGTGGTCACGGGCCTGGTCTGGATTTGGCTGTTCAACGCCGACTTCGGGTTGATCAACTTCTTCCTCTACAAGGCGTTCGAGATCAGGGGGCCGAACTGGCTGGGCAGTGAACGCTGGGTCATGTCGGCCGTCATCATTTCAGGCCTGTGGGCGCTGGGCGGCGGGGTCATCATCTTCCTGGCCGCTTTGCAGAACGTTCCCGGTGAGTTCTACGAGGCTGCCGAACTGGACGGAGCCAATATCCTGCACAGGTTCTGGCACGTCACGGTGCCCATGATTTCACCGGTGATCCTCTACAACCTGATGATCGCCATGATCCTGTCGCTCCAGGTGTTTACCCGGATCTACGTACTGACCCAGGGCGGTCCGAACTACGCCTCCTACTTCTACAACCTGTACGTGTACGACAACGCGTTCAGTTACCTCAAGCTTGGCCTGGCATCCGCCCAGGCCTGGATTCTGTTTGTCCTGATTCTCCTGTTGACCGTACTGGCCCTGCGCACTTCCGGGCGCTGGGTCCACTATTCCGGCGGAGTGTAGATTTGGCTTCCGCAACTGCCTATGCCGGACCGCGCCGGATGGGACGGCGCAATCGGGAACGCCTGTACAAGGCGATCGCCCTGCTGCTGCTGCTACCGGGCATCCTGTGGGTGTTGATGCCCACGGTGTGGATGTTCTCGGCTGCATTCTCGCGCCTGGAACAGATCATGCGGTGGCCTCCCGATCTGTGGCCGGATCCCTGGGTCTTCTCCAATTTCTACGAGGGCTTCGCCTTCCTGCCGTTTGGCCGCTATTTCGCGAACTCGACCCAGATCGCGGTCATTCGGGTGATGGGGCAGGTGCTGGCGGCATCCATGGCGGGTTACGCCTTTGCCCGCATGCAGGCTCCGGGCAAGAACCTGCTCTTCATTCTGGTCCTGTCAACGCTGATGCTGCCCTATACGGTGACGATGATTCCGCAGTACATCATCTTCCAGAGACTGGGCTGGATCGACACCTACCTGCCGCTAATCATTCCCCACTTCGACGGTGGTGCCTTCTTCATCTTCCTGTTCCGGCAGTTTTTCCGTTCGATCCCGGACGAATTGGCCGAGGCCGCCCGTCTGGATGGATGCAGCTATTTCGGGATTTACTGGCGGATGATGCTGCCGCTGTCCCTACCGGTGATTGCCGCCTCGTCCATCCTGATTTTCCAGAACTCGTGGCAGGAGCTGCTGCAGCCTTTGATCTTCCTGCACGACAACAGCAAGTACACCATCCCGTTGGGTTTGGCCAGGTTCCGCTCCAGTTACGGCTCCAGTCCCTGGCACCTGATCATGGCAGTCTCGATCGGAGCTGCGTTGCCCCCCGTGGTTCTGTTCTTCATCGGGCAGCGCTTTCTGCTGTCGGGCATTGTGGTGTCGGACAAATAGCCCCGGTTCTGGGCCATCCCGGCGTTCGAACCTGGCCCAGGAGGCCGAGCCACCCGGCTCTCCTTGCTGGCCAGGCGCAAACGGTGTTGCAAACGGGACAACACCCGGCGCCATGGGGCCCTGGGGCCCAACATCCGGCGACGATGATTCGACGACCGCCGACCGCATCACGCATCCGCTGGGCATCGACACGCTCCAGCATCGAAGGCCGACGCCATTTTACCGATCCAGTGTTGACTTGCCGTGCCTTGGTGGCTAGAATGACCCTTCGTGCCCGAGGTCCGTCAGGTGTTCGGGCAGCAGATTACCAATCCAGGTTCAGGACAGGCTGAATGCCGTCGCTGCCGGCCTTTGGTCGGCAGAGGAACTTCCCGACTTCCTCCGGTCCACAGGGCTGGAAGGTTGCCTCACGAAACAGCAAGTGAGGGCGCGACTTGGGCAACCGGGCCGTGACTACAACCGCAACAGAGAGCATTCCCGCCGCCGGTGAGCCGGAAGGTAAGGGGTGAAACGGTGGGGTAAGAGCCCACCAGCATGGGCAGAGATGTCCATGGCTAGGCGAGCGTGCAACCGGGAGCAAGGTGAGCGGGTTGCAGGCCTTTGGGTCGGCAATCTCACCGCAGCGGAAACCCTGTGGCCCGTTGGGGTCTGCGGGGCAAATTTCCGCCAGGCCGAACGCGGCCTGAGATAGATGACGGCGACGGTGCGTACAGCGCCGTACAGAATCGGGGGTACCCAGTCTGTTCCTGGCGCACATGCTTGGGATCGGATGCGGAATTCGGAAGCATCCGGCCGGCCGACGTGGCGGAACCGGTAGACGCGGTAGACTTAGGATCTATTGCCCGCAAGGGCGTGGAGGTTCGAGTCCTCTCGTCGGCATCAGGGTTGACGGCGGACGGGGCTGGGGCCCGTGGCCTAGTGGGAAGGCGTCTCTTTTGCAAGGAGAAGATCGTCGGTTCGAATCCGACCGGGTCCACCTCAGTTGTTCATGTCGCGCGGGTGTAGTTCAGTGGTAGAACGTCTCCTTGCCAAGGAGAAGGTCGTGAGTTCGAATCTCATCACCCGCTCTGTCTGCCGAGGTAGCTCAATTGGTAGAGCACAGCACTGAAAATGCTGGGGTTCCCAGTTCAAGTCTGGGCTTCGGCACTGGATCCCGAAGGGGGATCGTCTAACGGCAGGACTTCGGTCTTTGGAACCGACAATCAAGGTTCGAATCCTTGTCCCCCTGTTGGCGTGTGCAACCTGGATGTAATTTGATCGCGGCGGTCATAGCTCAATAGGCAGAGCACGTGATTGTGGTTCACGTGGTTGTGGGTTCAAGTCCCATTGGCCGCCCTCCGGAACGAAATGGCCCCAGTGCTGTTCGACCCCTCTCTTGGAGGGGTCGCTTCGTTCAAGACGGGTCGGGGTTGGCGCCCGCCGGCACCACGGGCAGAAAGGTCCTTCGCCTCTCAATGTCCGTGCCGGTGTTCACAGTCGGCCTGGCGCCAGTATGGGACTCAAACCACTCCGACAATTCCATGACATTTGTGTATACCCCGAACAATCCCGGTACCGCGCATCCCAGGCCCCAGCTGACGATGCCCACCTGAACAGTCGTTCCGGTGGTGCCGTCCACTGTCAGTAGTGGCCCGCCGCTGTCCCCCTGGCAGGCGTCGCTGGACGTGAACAGATTGCCCGCGCACAGCATGTTGACCGTGATGTGGATGTCCTTTCCGGTCCTTTGACGAAACGCCTGTTGGCACACGTGGGAGTCGGCCAGGGAGAGTGTGGCTGCATGCAGTTGCGATGGGGCCGTTCCCGTCTGGCTGTTGGTCCACGACGTGGTGCCCCATCCGGCGACCATGGCTTCGGCGTTGGGTGCAAGCAGGTCCTGCCTGTCGGCCAACGGCAGCGAGACCGGCTCGATGTCCAGGATAGGTTGCGCCAGCCGAACCAACCCGATATCGAAGTCCCCGGTCCGATCATCGTAGCGTTCGTGCCCCAGCACTTCCACTACATCGGATTGGGTGCCTTGGTCGGCCGCCAAGTCTGCGATGCCGACGACGACGCGCAGGTCCGACGGCAGCATGAATGAGCCGTCCGGATTGGTCAGGCAATGCGCTGCGGTCAGGACCCACTCCGGGTCGATTAGTGTGCCTCCGCAACGCAAACCGGTTTGGGGACTGCTGTGGCTGGACAGCACCAGGGCCACCATCCATGGGAAGGCACCAAGTGCGGCAGGGGTGCCTCCGATCACCTCCTCTGAGGATTCCAATTCCGTCCCCAACCCGGAGTCCTGCCCATTCCGCGACTGGATTCTGACAGTGTCCGGTGTTCCGGTTTCCTGTGAGCTCCCGGCGACTGTGATGGCCAGTGCCATGAGGCCGACCGCCAGTTTCCAGCGCAGTGTCATGGCGGTTCAGGGCGGCGGCAGCCGGTAGCTTGCGGCCGCGGAACGTCCCCACACCCAAGCCTGTTCGTCCGTTGTCAGGGAGTTGATGCAACCCGCGGCGAGCTCGACCACAGCCCTGTGGCTTTGCATCACGGTGCAAACTGGCCAATCGGTCCCAAACATGACCCGTTGGCAGCCACAGTGTTGGAGCAGATGATCGAACCAGGGCCGGACATCGGCACCGGTTACATGGCCTGCTGGTCCCTGGTTCACCAGTCCCGAAAACTTGCAGGAGACGTTGTCGGTCCGGCCCAGCTCGGCGACGAGCGACATCCACTGCTGCCAGTAGTCCGGGCCGATCCCGGGATTGCCAATGTGATCCAGAACAAAGGTGTTGTTGGGAAAGCGGCTTGCGAGACCCAGCACGGTGGGCCAACTCGCCGGTTTGGCAAGCAAGTCGCACGAAAGGCCCAAATTCGCCATTGCCTTCATGTTGTCTGCAAACGGTGCCGAGGTTTCGACGTCGCCTTCATTGGTCGGGTTGTGGCGGACTCCCTTGAACAAGGAGTTCTCAGCATAGTTGGCTAGTTCAAGGGTGGTGTCGGTACTCGTTAGATCAAGCCAGCCAACGACCCCCACAATGTGTTCGTGGCGGTTTGCCAGCGACAGCAGATAGTCGTTCTCTGTTGGTTGTTGACGGGCTTGCACGGCCACGGTACCCGCAATGCCCGAGGCCCGGTTCAGAGGTTCAAGATCGGCCGGAAGCCAGTCGCGCTGCAGCACCTGTCTTTCCCCGATCCAAGTGTACTGGGCCGGGTCGAAGTGCCAGTAGTGTTGATGGGAGTCGATCCGCGTCTTGGATTGTGGCTGCGACACTGAAACCTCCGCAGGTGCTGTATGTCCGTAATTCCCGGTAGTGTGAGTGCATGGTCCCGGTACTTGGCGGGCAGGCCCGGACATGGGCAACTGCCAAACCGGTTGCTCACTCCCGCACGACAGGCACTGGTTCAATCGCCAGCACTGTTTCCGTCAACATCGTGCCATGGGTGGCCAGGGACTCGGAGTCTCCCGACAAGGCGCCGCTAAACACCAAGTGTCGCTGTTCCGACATAAAGTGGAGGTCGGACACCAACGCCTCCGTACCGTCGGCCTGTTCGGGATGCACCAGATATACATGGTATCCCGGCTCGCCGTTGACCGTCTCCACTTCGCGGGCCACCAACGGAATCCCTTGGGGGTGGAGGCGGCGTGAAACCGCCACAGTGGAACGAATACTCAAATCCAAGGCACCGGACGCAGATTGGTGCTCAAGCAGCAGAAGGGATACTCCCGAACCGTCTTGTTCGTGGACGAGGTCCTGCCGCGCCAAACACAGGAATCCCGCCGCGGCAGAGCAACCCTCGGCGGCATCAAAGGGAGTGGCAACAGACCATTCCCGACCTACCGAAATCACCAGATCGCCGTCTTGTACAGCTTGGACCTCTTGAGTGGACAGTGGTTGTGGCCGGGCACCTTGTACCACGGCGGCCGTGCGGGCCAGATGGCAGCCCGAACCAAGATGCACCGACGTGCCGGCCTGTTGCGGGATGGTTTGGATGTGAGCGCACCCGGCCTCGTACAGGTGTTGAGGCTGGAATGACAGGTTGGGTCGCCAAAACCAGAAGAAATACGATGATGGGGGATCGCCTTCGATGGCAGCCGGACTTTCCAGGACTTCCAGCAGTCGCCAGCGGTTGGGTTCCAACTGCGACTTCACCCCATCGGCTACCGTGATCGCGGCCCTGGGATCGGTGAAAACCACCCGAGACCCGGTCGCCAAGGCCTCCTCAACGACGAGACGTGCCTCCGGTCCTGCAATCAGGTCCTTCCATTGCACCAATTTCGCCTGAGATTGGCGTGGAGTGGTTGACAGGTCCAGTGGTTGGGTGCCGAAGGTGTCGGCAGGGCGGGACGCGGCCAGTTGTTCCTGAAGAAATGACCCGATCGACTCCGTGCCGGCATTCCGCGAGCCAGAGTCCTCGCCCGGTTGGAAGGGCTCGCGGTCCTGGCATCCCAGTAGAACCGAAGCAGCCAGGATGCCGAGAACGGCGGTTGCGAACCCGAGAATGCCGGTGTTGCCCGGTTGCATGCGATGCCACTGTTCTCAAGCCACGGGCGGGTTCCTGTCACAGCCCCAGCGACTTGCGCGTGATTACCGACGTCGTGAGTGTGCACTCACAGGTCCTCCGGCCATTTTCGTCCTGCAAGGCAATTCGCCATACATGCGTGCGGAAGCCCAAGTGCAAGGGTCTGGCCGTGCCGGAGACTCGTCCTGAACTCACGGGGCGTATGTGGTTGGCGTTGATTTGGAGTCCGACGGCCGCCAACGTGGCTTGGTCGATGCAGCAGTTGGAGGCAATGCTGCCTACCGACTCGGCCAATACCACCGAAGCACCGCCGTGCAGGATCCCCATACGCTGAATTGTGCGGTGGTCCACCGGCATGCTGGCTGTCAAATAGTCGTCCCCGACTGCGTCGATCGTGATTTCCAAGTGTTCCAGTATGGTTCCCGGAAATCCCCGATGGAGCCGGCCAATGTCCATCTCGATGGTCCAAATGCTCATAAGCTGTGGTTTCTTGGTGTGTACTGCCAACCGAGTTGAATTCAGTATAGCGATAGGCCTGCCCTGGCCATGAAGGTGATGGCAGCAGGCCGGCCAAGTCGCATCGTGTGCCGCACTCCCCGCGGTCTGCTCGGGTCTGGGGGCACTGTTGCGAATGCGAAATCCAAATGCCTGCCAACGTGCAACCACCAAACAACGATGTGCAGAAAGTTGCTTGACCGGACTACCAGAATTTGCACTCAGCGTCCCGCAAAATGGACCTTGCCATTCAACTAGCACAAGGTAGCATGCAGCAAGAACAAAACCGCCCACAGCCTTCGCGTAGCGATCAGGCCTTCACCTCATGGACCATGGGTATCGTCATGCCCCATTGCCCAGTCGGCGATCAGACTGGCTGTCGCACGTGGGTTTTCCAGGTGGACCCTGTGGCCGGCAAGCGGCACCGTGTGGGCTCGACACTGGGGAAGGCGCACGTTCATGGCGTCTGCGATGTTTCGGAACTTGATGTCCCTTCCCCCCGTAAGCAGTTGTACCGGCAGGTCCAGGTGCGACAGGTCATTCCAGAACGAGGGCTGGACCCCCGTGCCGAGCAGGTGCAGTGATGTAGACCAACCTTGCCTGATGTTCTTGGAACTGACACGGCGGTCCGAGGCACCGGAGGCCCGGCCGCCGCCAAACAGCGGCATGGATTCCCAGTACCGATCGAAGACACCGTCAGGGGTTTCGACCAGGAAATTGGCCAGGTCCCGATCAAGAGCCAAACGTGTCTGACGATCTGCAACGTCGGAGATACCGGGTGATGCACCAAGGAGCGACAGCGATTTCACTGCATCGGGAAACCGACAAGCCAAACCAAGGCCTACCCGCCCGCCCATGGAGTATCCGGCCACATGCACCGGGTACGGATGCCACCGGCCCATTACTTCGTGCAGGTCGGAGATCACTTGGTCGAATTTCGGATTGGGATCGGGTATGGCGCGCGTGCGACCGTGACCGGGAAGGTCGATGCCCAATAGGGAGAACTGGCTCGATAGAACACAGGCGATCGGATCAAGACTTTGAACGGTGCCGGTAAAGCCGTGCAGGAGCAGCATTGGGGGACCGTTCCCTGTGGTGGCTCCGTGGTACGGGATCCCGGATGGGGCCACGCAAGTGGGCAGTGGATGCCAAATCACCGCTGGAGTTCCTCTACGAGTTTCCGTGCGGCTTCTGCGTCCACTTTGCCCAACTCCGTTCTGGGCAGCGATTCAACCCAGACGAATTGCTTGGGAACTTCGTGGACTGCCAACCTGGTTCGCAACCTGCGCCGTAGGGCGTGTTCGTCCGGTACCCGGTTGGCGGAAGGTTGCATTACCGCCACCACGCGATGGCCCCATTCCCGGTCGGGCACTCCGGTGACCCAGGCGTGTTCGATTCCCGGAAGCTCCATCAAGCTTTCCGCTACATGACGCGACGTGACGTTTTCGCCTCCGCTGACAAACACCCCGTCCTGACGATCCAGCACATGCACGGAGCGGTTGTCATCCAGCAGGCCCCAATCGCCGGTTCGAAACCATCCTTGGCTGTCCAACTCACATGACAACGACAATTGAGGGCCCTTGATCCAGATTGTCCCTTGGTGTCCGGCAGGCAGCTGCTCCCCATCGATGCTCCTGATTTGGATTCCGGCGTGTCGCAGGGCGGGGCCCTCTCCCGCCCTGCTTGCGCGGCCAGGTCGTTCCGCCGCGATGTGGGAACAACTCTCCGTCATGCCGTAGCTGGCAACAACATCCAAGCCGCGTTCCTTGCACTCCGAGCGCAGGGACTCGGCTACTTTGGCACCTCCCGCCAGGACCGTACGGAATCGTTGGCCGGGAGCGGTCAAGTCCAGGTTCGCATCCAGCAGGCGCGCCAGCATGGTCGGAACCAACGCGGCATGCGTCACTACTCCCTGCTCCATGAAATTCCTGACTTCGTGTTGGTCGAACCGGCTGCGCATGCACAGGCTGAATCCGAAAATCAGGCTCCGGAACAACAAGGCCAGTCCGCCGATATGGTGCAAGGGCATGCAGTGGAGCCAGCAGTCGGAAATCCGGTACCCAAGTCGGTAGCTGGAGGCTGCCGTACTCCAAAGCAGGTTTCCAAACGTGACAGTGATGGCCTTGGGCGTGCCGGTGGTGCCCGATGTGAAGACCCACCCTTGAGTCAACTCCAAGTCCGGGTTGCCGATCATGGCTGTGTTGGGTTGACTCCAGACGGGTGCCGAGGAATTGGAACCCGCCTCCGGAATCTCGACCGCCAAATGCTCGACGGCTCCGTCGAATGTGCGCGATTGCGCTTCATCGGGCCCCTTGCCGGTTCCAAACAACAACAATGTCAGCGGTACTTGGGCAATGTGCCGCGCCAGCACTGCAGACGGTAGGGCGGGGGCGAGGACCGTGGCAGGCCACCTCAGCCGTGCACAGGCCAACAGCAGAATCACCGTCAACTTGGGATCGGTGTTCCAAATCGCCGCATTGTGCCCCTTCACTGTCGCAACCGCTGCCTGGAGGAACAGGCAGGCGTGCCCCACCATGGCCTCGACATCACCGAAGGTCAGGTGTTCATGTTCCAGGTACAGAAACGGATTGGAGGCATTGGCGGCAGACTGCGCGGCAAGCCAATCCGGCGATGATGGGACATGACTCATGGGCGCCAGGGGTACTGGCGGAAGTTCGGCGGGCGCTTTTCCACGAACGCGTTGCGGCCTTCGTTGCCTTCCTCCGTCATGTAGAACAGCATGGTGGCGTCGCCGGCCAGGCTCTGCAGTCCCGTTTGGCCATCGCAGTCGGCGTTCAGGCCTGCTTTCAGAAAACGGATGGCCAAGGGGCTGTGACGCAGGATTTGTTGAGCCCACTGGACACCTTCCCGTTCCAGATCCGTCAGCGGTACCACCGCGTTGACCAGGCCCATGTCCAAAGCTTCGCCGGCTCCATACTGCCGGCACAAAAACCAGATTTCACGGGCCTTCTTCTGGCCGACAATCCTTGCCAAGTAGCTGGATCCGAAGCCGGCGTCGAAACTGCCCACAATGGGTCCCGTCTGGCCAAACACGGCATTGTCGGCGCTGATGGACAGATCACAGATAACATGCAGGACATGGCCTCCACCGATGGCAAAGCCGTTCACCAAGGCAATGACGGGTTTGGGCATGACCCTGATGATGCGCTGTAGTTCCAGCACATTCAGGTGGGCCTTGCCCTCTTCGTCGGCATAGCCGGCGAAGCTGCGGACTTTTTGGTCCCCTCCCGCACAAAACGCGTGGACACCGTCCTTGGGAGAAGGTCCGTTGCCGGTGAGCAGGACCACCCCAATGTCGGCATCCGCCCACGCATCCCGGAAGGCATCAATCATCTGTTCAATGGTTTCAGGACGGAATGCGTTGCGGATTTCCGGCCGGTCGAAGGCGATGCGCGCCATGCCGTCCGCCTTGCCGTACGTGATGTCGGTGTATGTTCTCACTGTCTCCCATGCGGCGGCTGGTGTCACCATGGTTCAACGGGCTCCTGCATGTCTAAGTAGATCGATGTAGTGTCTTTCCTGGTCAAGATCGTCCGCGGCCGAGGTCCGGATTTCCAGGATTGAGGCAGGCGGCCCGCCCATGCCTTCGGACAGGGCCCCGTCCAGACCGCTCAATTCTGACACCAGACGATGGTCCAGACCGAAAGCCGAGGCCAATGCGGCGAAATCGAGGCCGTGTGGCGCCACGAACAGCTGTTCGACCACGTGGGCGAGATCCGTGACGGGCAACCGTTCGAAGATGCGTCCGCCATCATTGTTGAGGACCACGATACCGAGGTTCGCGACATTCTGGCGTCGGACCTCTGCCAGACTGCCGATGTCATGCAGCATCGATACGTCTCCGAGCAGGAGAACAACCTGATTGGATGTCGCACCGGCGATACCAAGGGCCGTGGCCAACAACCCGTCAATGCCGCTGGCGCCGCGATTGCCAAGCATCACCCCGTCGCGGAGGCCGATGCCGGCCGAGTCCAGCAGCCTGATTGGAAGACTGTTTCCGGCAACCAGAATGGTGTTGGGCCCCAACCGCTCAATCAAAGTCCTCACTGCTCCGAGATCCCAAAGCGGAGACGCTGCCGAACACGTTCGCACGGTCCGTTCGGCCAATGCATTCAGCTCTCGCCATCGGGACAACCATCCCTGTCTGAAAACCACCGGATGCTGCAGCTGGCCGGCCTCATGGCAAAAACCGACAGGGTCGCCTGTGACATGCTTCGTTATCGCGTTCGTGTCGTCATGGACTTCGCCCGTATCATTTACATAAATGTGTGTGCCGCCGTCAGCCAGCCGGTCTGACCACCAGGCAATCAGGCGCGTGGAAACCGGCAGGGAACCAAACCGAACGATCAGGTCCGGCTGCAGGTCCTCCAGGAGGCCTGCTTGCAACAGGGCATCAGCATGGGACACGACATTGCAACGTGTGCCCGCGGGAAACCTGCAACCCGACAGGGGATCGGCCACTATCGGCATCGCGGCGGACTCCGACAACGCATGCACAGCATCGAGCATGGGCGGACCGATTCGGTTGGGTCCGACAATGATCAACCCTTGGCGGGACTGGGTTAGGGCGGACCGGACCTCGTCCGACAGGTCGATGCGGGAATGGGGCCCCGGAGACTCCTGCATCGGGCAAGCTGTGGTGGCCCGGCGCACCAAATCGGTTGGTTCAAAGGGTTTGTCGAACTGCGCGTTGAGATGGATCGGACCAGGCCGCGGCCCGGAGGCGGAGTTCACTAAGCGGATTACCTGATCCGACAGTTCGCGTCGCCATTCGCCGTGGTCTGGAACTGTTGCCGGAATATCCAGTTCGGCCCTGACATAGGGGCCGAAAATTCCGGGCTGCAGAATCGTTTGGTTGGATCCGGTTCCCCTTAGCCGTGCCGGCCGGTCGGCGGTCAGCAAGACCAGCGGTACATTGCTCTGGGATGCCTCCACGGTTGCCGGAAGCAGTTCCGCCACGGCAGTACCCGAAGTCGTAACGACGGCTGCCGCATTGCCGGTGGCCAAGGACCGGCCCAATGCCTGGAAGGCCGCGCTTCGTTCGTCGTGGTGGACAGTGTGGGAAGCGGATGCATCGCGCCAAATGTTTAGGACCAGAGGGGTGGACCGGGAGCCTGGACAAATACAAAAGTGACGGATTCCAAGCTCCACCAGAGTTTGGACAATTACGTCGGCCAGCTGAAAACTGGGGGGATCGGATTGCCGCATGCCGAGAATCAGGACAGGGCCGTCAGGGCCTGGTGCATGGGCTGGAACTTCCACTCGGTTTCATCCCACTCGAGATCCGGTTGGCTGTCGGCGACGATTCCGGCACCGGCAAACAGCCAGGCGCGCGCCTTATGGATCACAGCAGAGCGGATGCCGACGCAAAACGTGCCATGTCCGAAGCGGTCGAACAGGCCGAACGGAGCGGCGTACCAGCCCCTTGGCTGCCTTTCCAACTCATCGATCAAGACCATGGCCTGGTCGGTCGGGTCGCCTCCCAGGGCGGCAGTTGGGTGAAGTTGCTCAAGCCATTGGAGAATATGCCGGGCCGCCCGCGGCGTGGCCGAGACCGGTGTACGCAGGTGATGGACGTTGTGCAGTGACAGGATTTCGGTGCGGAGATCCTGGTCCGGAATGGCTTTGAACTCGTGCAGGCGCGCGAGCAGGTTGTTGACCACGATGCGGTGTTCATGCTGGTTCTTGGCCGAAGAGAGCAGTTCTCGGTGCCCGTTTCGATCCGCCTCGGCGGATTGGCAGCGCGGCGCCGTGCCGGCCAGGGCCATGGTGTGCAGTCGCCCACCGTCCAGTGCACAGAGCAACTCCGGCGACGCGCCCAGGAACACCGAATTGTCTTCTTGGTGAAACAGGAAACGGTAGCAGTCGCTGTAACGATGGGCTAGGTGTGCCATGGCGCGGTTCGTGTCGGGCGGCTGGGCGAAGTTCAATTCGCGCATGCGCGCCAGCGCCACTTTGTTGATCTGGCCGGAGCCGACCCGGTCCAGAACCTCGCCGACCATACCGCGCCATTCCACCTTGGCCACCGGGTTCTCGACAGTGTGCGTGGTACGCGTTGGCACGCCTGTACCATGGGACGGAGCGCCTGGCGGAGGGTCGGCGCCGTTCCTTTCCAAGTCGCTGAGAATCTCGTAGCAGTGGTCCATTGCTTCCTGGACATCGACATCTGAATCAACCAGAACGTTGATCGTGAGCCACTCTCGATCCTCAGCCAACTCGTGTTGGAAATGCGGGAGCACGAAACAGCCCGGTGCAAAGGATTGCCAGACCTTGTCGGACAGATACCCGCTGGAAAAGGAGAAGCCTCCGGCCAGGCGCGGGCCTCGGCCAGGTCCCCGGCAGACAGCATCCCCAAACAGCGACTCCGCTTGGCTTTGAATGTCGGCGAAGCGATCTGCAGGATCGCCGCGCAACACCGCCGTCGCACCCCACCCCCGCAACGCGTGCCGCGTGACTGGGTCGAACCATTGGATGTGCCATGCATCCGGCACAAGTGCCCTGACCATGTCCGGGGAGAATCCCGAAATGGATTTGGTGGCCGATACGAGGCGCTGTTCCGCGTATGTGTCCAAAGGGCTGGCGGTGTTCGGTTCAGCTTTCCGACGATGACTTGGCGACCGCTGGGTCCGGGAGGCCCACGGACCGCATCAGCAACGGTATCAGCGTGGCTAGCATGCGGTCCTGATCGGGATATCCCGTCAACGACCACTGCATCACCAAGTGGTAGATGGAACCGGTCCAGGCGGCGGCCACCACCTCCGTGTCCACCGGTTCAATCTGCCGTTGTCGGATGGCGTCGTCCAACAGGTCCTGAATGATTGCAGCGAAACGGGTCTGGATATCCCGGACTTTCTGGTCGAACGATGGTCCCAGCGACCGGGTGTGCACCATCAGGATTTTCAGTTCGCGTCGATATTGTCCGAAACCATCCAGGCATGCTTCCGTCGCCGCGGCGATGCGATCCGTGGCATCCAGGCGTTTGTCGATGGCGGCAAGGACCTTGCGTTCCACCGAGTTGGCAAACCGGTCCATCAACGATAGAAACATCCGTTCCTTGCTGGGAAACCGGGCGAACAAGGCGGCCATCGTGAGATTGGCCCGGGCCGCAACCCCCTTGAATCCTGCGTTCGCGTAGCCCTGCACCGAGAATTCCTCCAGGGCAGCGTCCAGAATCAGTTCTTCAGTATCCGGTGAATGCATTGGGCGACATGACGGGTCGGGACATCGTACGAAATCAGTATAGGGGACTTGCATGGATGATCGGACCATGCCATGGCCCTTCGCCCAATCAAACGAGACCGGACGATCAGTACCGTTCGTCCAACCGCGGCTGACCTTTGCGTTCGCAGCGCGAATCAGGTCAACGTGTTCCTGATCAGGCCTTTCCAGTTCGTCGAGCAGGCCGCGGCGTCGCGCCTTGTTGCGCTGGTAGGCGCCACACAGATGAAAACCGATGCAGCCGGGGTTTTCGAAAAGCGCCGCCAATACATCCGCGTACCATTCGCCGTCGTTGGGGACGAACCCCCCGGGGGGCGCGGGGCGTCTCAACCCCGCCGCGTCGGCCAGCAGCACGGGCTTTCCTGTCTTCCTGTGCCATGTGTCGAGATGGGCCACCGGATCGCGGAAGTCCTGGAACGACAGCACGTCCACAAAGGGCAACGCGGCTTCAACGACCTCCCTCGCGAGGAAGGCGTTGGCCTCGTAGCGGTCCCCCAGAATCAAGTGGTGGGGGTCGTAGCGCCTGATGGCGTCGTGAGTGGTTCGGTAGTAGGCGCGGGCCAGCCGGGCGAGTTCCTGGCGGCCCGCTTCGGACTTGAGGCGTTCGGGGTCGAAGATCGGTCCGCGCCAGGCGTTCTCGGGGCGCGTGTGCACCCACGTCGGGCAGTCGCTGTAGAAATACCCGATGAGATTGCGATCTTCGCTCAATTCGGCGCAGTGCGAGCGCGCCACGTAGTCCACCCATTCCTGCCACTGCGCACCCTGAAAATCGAAGTGCCGGGTGTGTTGCTCCCACTGGTGCGATTCGGTGAACGGCAGCAAGTGGCAAAAGGGCATGTCCAGGGCCCGGTACTCGTCGTTCGTGAATGGACGAGAGTGCCGCCACTTGAGTACGGTCACTTCCTGAACCCAACCGACCGTGTTGAAGGCCCACTTCTGGAGATTGGGCGCCACGGATTCCCGGATCCAGCGCTTGGTACTGCCCCCGTACTTGTCGCGCCAGATGTGGATGTTCTCGAGATAACGCAGGCTGGCGGGGTCGATGTGGTTGAGCCCGAGCGAAAAGAAGGGCTCCCCGTCGGGCGTGACCAGCCACCAGCGATCGCGGATGCGTTCGGTGTGGAAGAAACCGGTTCGTTGGCCCTGGATATCGACGAAGCCGCCATTGCGATCGGACTGTGGCCTGTTGGATGCAGGATTCCCATCGAGCTCAGGGGGAGCCTTGGGACAACGGAGAGTGTTTTCACGCATCGGACTGTTCGATGACCGTACGTCAGTGGTTCTGGGTTTAGGATATTGGACCAATAGTTCAGCGGCAGAGGGGTGATCAATGGCTTTACTGGATCGATTTCGCCTGACTGGTCGAGCGGCCGTCGTGACCGGCGGCGCCAGCGGCATCGGTGAGAGTTTCGCCTTCGCGCTGGCTGAAGCCGGGTCCAACGTGGCCGTGGCGGACAGAAATGGTGGAAGGGCCCGACATGTGGCCGAGCGCCTTGAGGCGTTGGGGGTGGAGTCGATGAGCCTTGAGGTGGATGTCACGTCCCAGGAGCAGGTTCAGTCGATGGTCGCCGAAATCGCGGACCGCTGGGGACGCGTCGACATCGGCGTCAACAATGCGGGAATCGCCTTGAAGGCCAAGGCTGAGGACATGACCGAGGCGGATTGGGATGCGACCATTGCGGTCGACCTCAAGGGGGTGTTCCTCTGCACACAGGCCGAAGGCAGGCTCATGCTCGATCAGGGAGCCGGTTCGATCATCAACACCGCTTCGATGTCGGGCCGAATCGTCAATCGGCCCCAGTTGCATGTGGCCTACAACGCCGCCAAGGCAGGGGTTGTGCAACTGACGCGCAACTGCGCTGCCGAATGGGGAAGCCGGGGTGTTCGCGTCAATTGCATCAGTCCGGGCCACACGTTGACTCCCATGACCGCCTTGAACATGGATGGCTCCAATGGTGGAATTTGGAAGTCCAACACGCCCATGGGTAGGCTGGGGCTGGCCCGCGATCTTCAGGGCGGACTGGTGTACCTCGCCTCGGATGCGTCCAGCTACGTAACGGGTCACAATCTGACCATCGACGGTGGATACACCCTCTGGTAGTGCGTGCGGCGCTCCCGTTGCCAACCCTGACGGCTGGCCGCGCCTGTGACGCCAATGGACAATGGACTGGCTGGGCGGCGGACCACCATGTCCTCCGAATCACACCTGCGGCGCCGGAACTGCGGTCCCGATCAGCGAGCCCGGTCGGCGACTGGAACGCGGATGTCCTGATAGACAGACGAACCCAGGAAAAAGGCGCTTGTCAGGTGTCTTGACAAGTCCGGCAGGCAGCCCCTCAACCTGGAAGATTCAACAGCCCTGCGCGCATCAGAAACATAACGCCCACGAGGGCTGAACAGGCTGCAACGGTGCCAACCAGAAACCAAATGAACCATGCCAGACCCTGTCGGCGCGTGGTCTGGAGTTCCTCGCTCAACTCGGCATTCTTCATCGTCAGGTCGTTGATGTCTTCCGCCATCGTGGAAATCTGATCCTGCATGGCCTGCTGCGCGTGAATCGTCTCCGTGATTTGGCCCAGTCGGTGGTTGATTTCCGGCAGCGTCGCCAGTTGAGCCTGAGTCTGGGCTACCGCGTCGACCAACGTGAGCATCGCCGTGGTTACGCTTTGGAACTCGACCGACGGCTGGACTTGGGTTTCGCCTACGGGTTCGGCCTCCACCTGGGCAGGTTCGTCGGGAAAGTCCATCATGGCCAGCTTGGCCCGCACCGATTCGTGATTGAGTCCGGAACTCATCTGTTCCCTGGCGGCTTTCAGGACCGCAATGTCCCGCTCGTCGAAGGTCCGGGTGCTGCCGCTCTTGGGACTGGCCTCGTTCGAGAGATAGGGCGCGAACTCCTTGGCATAGCGTCGAACGGTATCGGGGCTGACTGCCAGTTCATTGGCCACAGCTGTAACGGACTTGCGAGTTACGGTAGGTGCATTCATGGCATTGGGCACCGGAGCGTGTCCTTGGATTGCGAAAACGGGAAAATGGTGTCCGAGAGGTGCGAGGCAGGGGGTCTGCGAACTTGCAGACCTGCTGCACCGGGTGCGAGGTCGTGCTGACATTGTACGGGATTCGTTGCCAACGCCTAACCTATGGGACAGGACAGGGTTGGGTTGTGGTGGCCAGAACCACCATCCCCTTTAGAATGCGGGTGGTCGGGGAAGGTGCCGAACAAGGCTATCGCGTGTGTTGATTCATGGATGCAAGGCTGCGCATTAGAGTCGGAACGCGGGGTTCCCGACTGTCTCGAGTCCAGACCTCCGCCGTTTGTCGGCAGTTGCGGGCCATGGCGTCCGGTCTGGAAATCGATGTGGTTCCTGTAACAACGGCAGGGGATTGCCATCCGACCAAACCGGTGCACGCCTTCGGGTCCACAGGGATATTCACGTCCGAACTGGAGGCGGCGCTCCTACGGCTGGAGATTGATGTGGCTGTGCACAGCCTCAAGGATCTTCCGACCACCATGCATGAGGATCTGACATTGGCGGCGATTCTGCGCCGGGACGATGCCAAGGATGTGCTGGTAACCTCTGACGGCATGAACCTGAACTCGTTGCCATCGGGAGCGCGACTGGGTACGTCCAGCGCCCGCAGGACCCGCATGTTGCATTCGCTTCGAAGCGACTTCGAAGTTGCGCCGATGCGGGGTAACGTGGACACCCGCATTCGCCGCATGCGGGAGGCACCCTCCGAGTGCCGCGGTCTTGTACTTGCCGCCTGCGGATTGACCAGGATTGACCAGACGGACGGCATCTCCGATGAATTTCCGCTGGCGACGTTTCTGACCGCACCGGGCCAGGGGGCCATTGCGCTGCAGGTTCGAAAATCGGATCACCGCATGGCGGATCTTGTCCAACCTCTGGATCATATGCCCACCCGGTTGGCCACCCGGTGCGAACGGGCCCTGTTGCATGGGTTGGGCGGTGGTTGTGCGTTGCCCGCTGCCGCCTACGCCACCGTAACCGAAGGCCGAATTCACCTGCGCGCCCATGTACGATCTCCTGATGGACAACGCCTTGAAGCATTCGAGGCCAGTGGAACCAGTGCTTGGCAACTGGGCATGCGAGCGGCCGATGCACTCCTGGCCCGAGGTGTACGGAAATGGCTGACACCGGTGTACCCGGTCTAGCCGGGAAGCGGATTGGGGTCACCCGTGCACGGAACCAGATGCACGGGGCCATGCAGGCGGTTGCCGAGTTTGGCGGCATCCCAATTGCGTTGCCTGCCATCGAATTCCAGACCTTGCCGGCGGATACCCTGGGGCAAGCCCGCGAGGCGGTTCGTTCGTCGACGTGGGTGGTGCTATCCAGCGTCAACGCCGTCCGGGCGATCGCCCAGTGGCCCGAGTTCAAGGGGTGTCAACCTGGACCGGGGCCAAGATTTGCCGTGATGGGGCCCGTCACGGGCCGTGAGCTGCGGAATTCCCTAGGCGTTGAACCGGCAAGCACCTATCGCCCGGACGGTAGGTTGGCTACCCAACTGCGCTTGGCGCCAACGGAAACTGCCACTGTGCTTCACTCCACGGCGGGGCCGGGTCCGGCCCTTTCGCGGTTGGGCGCGGATGGCGATCGTGTACGTGCGTTTCCGGTTTACCGGACACGTTGCGCCGAAGGCTTGCGAGCCGCCCTGGCTTGCTTCGGCAGCTCGTTGGATGCGGTCACGTTCACCAGTGGGAGCTGCGTTCGGTGCTTTGCACACGGGGTCCGGGACCAACCCGGTTCGCATTCCCTCCTGCGGAGCACCCTTGTAGCCTGTATGGGAGCCACAAGCCGGGAGGCGGCTGTGGCCGCGGGCATGCGCGTGGACGTGTATGTTGAGGGAATGTCCTTCCACGACTTGTTGGGAGGGTTGGTGCTCAGGTTTCGCAAGTGCGGTGCCGAACAATCGGACAGGCAGGTCCCATGAACAACAGTGAGTTCGCCGATCCACGAAGGCCGCGCCGGTTGCGGCAGACAGGGGCCTTGCGGGCACTGGTTCGCGAGACGGCTCTCGCGCCCTCGGACCTTGTGTATCCCCTCTTTGTCCAGCATGGACAAGGGTTGCGGACCGAAATTGCCTCCATGCCCGGCCAGGCCCGCCTGACGACGGATCTGTTGCCGGCAGAGGTTGAAAGGGTGGCAAGGCTGGGCATCAAGGCCGTACTGCTGTTTGGCCTGCCTCGGAGCAAGGATGAAATCGGTTCGGAGAACTTCGCGTCCGACGGGATTGTGCAACAGGCCCTCAGGACTGCCAAGGATGCCGTGCCGGAGATGCTCGTGGCCACCGATGTGTGCATGTGCAGCTACACGGTGGCCGGACACTGTGGGCTGTTGGGCCGGAACGGCCGCATCCTCAACGACGAGTCCTTGGCCTTGCTGGCCCGTACTGCTGTCAGCCATGCCGAGGCCGGGGCTGATTTGGTGGCTCCAAGCGGCATGCTGGACGGGATGGTGCATGCGCTGCGAACCGGTTTGGACGATGCCGGTTTCGACTTCACCGCCATTCTTTCCTATGCGGTCAAGTACGCATCGAGTTTTTATGGTCCCTTCCGGGAGGCGGCGGATGGGGCACCCAGGTATGGAGATCGCAAGACGTATCAAATGGATCCGACCAACCGGGCCGAAGCACTCAAGGAAGTGGCGCTGGACATCGAACAGGGAGCCGACATGGTGATGGTCAAGCCGGCGATGGCATTTCTGGACGTGGTCCATGTGGTGAAGCAGGCGTTTCCCGCGGTCCCGCTGGCGGCCTACAACGTCAGTGGGGAGTATGCGATGCTGAAGGCCGCGGCCAAAGCCGGCTGGATTTCGGAGCGGGATGCTGTCCTGGAACTGCTGCTGGGCATCAAACGGGCCGGTGCCGATGTGATCATTTCCTATCATGCTCCAGACGTGGCCGCCTGGCTGTCCAAATGACGTCCGGGGCCGCCACCGGCGGATCCGGGAGCTCCCGGGTTCGACAAGAACGCGTGGCGTCGCGGGCGGGTCGTCTGAACGGGCACCGCCAGACGGCCCACCGGACCAGGAAGTCACATTCCGTTGCCACAGGTCCCTGCGTAGGCATTTCCAGTTCATCCGGCCTGTTCAAACGTAGCCGCGGGGTTCCCAAGGGCGCGTCTTCCCGGTGCAGTGGCGAGTTGCAGCCTTCCAGTGCAACCATCCTGTCACCGGTTGCCACAACCCAATTTGGATCGCCGTTGTCCTGTCCAACGGACCGGGCGAGTGTGCTGCAATCGGGGCCAATCGCTATAATCCAACATCCTGCCCGTATTGCTTGTCGATGAACGGACCGGTCGTGCTGTCCGGACGCGCCACCAAGGAAACCACACATGATTGCCAGACGCTTCGGCCAATGGGTGCATGAGTTCCGGTTTGAGGTCAAGCCGCTTGACGAACGGTTTCGTTCCATGGGACCCGCCGGGGACGCCACGCAGTTCTATCTCATCAAGGATGTCTTCACGATGCGCGATGGAGACTGGCGGAACGACAGCCGGGACGTGGCCGGCAGCACGGAGGCCTGGGCCCGGGATCAGTACCTGAACGATTGGAACCAGACTTTCGTGGCCGATGTCATCGACCAGCATCCCCATGTGTTTACCAGGGTGGAAACAGCCAGCGGCCTGCCCATTCGCAACAAGCAGGTGATGGCTTGGACCGGTAGGTTCGAACGGGTCTTCGAAACGGATTTCCAAGGCTATCTGGATGTGGAGGTCGACCCCACCAGCGGATGGGGCTGGCTCGAAATGCCGGAGTCTTCCATGTACGACCCGGCCTTGGAACAGGGCCCATGGTGCATCAAGCCCCGGGGCTTTGCCGAGAGCATCGAGGGCGTAGGTCTTCCCAGCATGCTGGGGATTTCGACGTTCATCGTGTGGGTCGAACTGCCCATCAGCGAATACCGAACCCTGCAGCCGGCATTCGTTGGGGGAGCGCACCACGTCGCCGAGGACGCGGATGATTTCGCGGCGCGGTTGGCGGACATGGCACGTGTCAATCAGGTGGTCTTCTTCAATCGGGAGGCCACGATCCAGCAGCGCATCATCAAGGACGGATTCGTACCTTGCAGCGGGGAGTTCGAGGTCGAGCACGGGGCGGACCGGTATGTGGCCCAGCTGGCCGAATCCCTGCAAACCGGAGAACAACGGGCCTACTACATCAAACGGAATCTCTGGCACCAGGTGCATTGGCTGCCCGTGGGGGCGGAATAGTACAGGCACGGCGTTTTGCCCCAAGCCGGCCACGCATTGCCCTTTAATCGACCGCGCTATCATGGGCACGGCGCGGTCCATGGTCTGTTTGCCGTCGACCGACTTGGCCGACGTCTATCAATCCAGGCAGTGACTGAAGTCAGGAGTTCGCGATGCCCAAGGAACTTGTCGCAACCGCGGTGGGGATGGCCGCCTTCAGGGAGTACGATCCGCCACCGCTTGGCGACAGTCACATCCTGGTGAACACCACGCACAGCGTCGCCAAACACGGGACCGAGATGTCGTTGTTCAAGGGCTACGGCCTGCCGCGGGGCACTTGGGACCCCGATTACCTGGCATTCAAGCAGGACTCGCACCAGCCAATCTTCCCTATTCCGCTGGGCAATACGGCGGTTGGTCTGGTTGAGGCCGTAGGGCCGGCGGTATCCCGCTTCCAAAAAGGCGATCGGGTCTTCGCCTACGGGCCCTTCCGCGAGCAGCACATGTGGCACGAGACCCATGTTCGGTCCCTTCCGGATGGAGTTCCCTGGCAGGCCGCCGGCTGTCTGGACCCGGCCGATTTTGCGGTTGGCGCGGTGCGCGACGGCCATGTCCGGCTGGGCGATGTCGTGGCGGTTTTCGGAATGGGGGCCATAGGCCTCTGTGTGTTGCAGGCGGTCAGGGCGGCCGGTGCCCGCTTGCTGATCGCCGTCGAGCCAAGCACGATGCGGCGGGAGCTGGCATTGGAGCTCGGAGCCGACGCAGTGGTGGATCCGACCGCTGTGGACGCCGGGCTTGCCATCAAGGACCTGAGCGACCGTCGGGGGGCCGACGTATGCATCGAGTACAGCGGAAGTCACCTGGCACTGCAACATGCATTCCGTGCCGTTGCCTACGGCGGAACGGTGGTCGCAGGGGCTTTTCCCGGCAGCTATCCGGCGGGCCTGGATCTTGGTGCGGAGGCGCACATGAACCGGCCAACGCTGATCTTTAGCCGATCCTGCAGCGAACCGAATCCGGATTACCCGAACTGGGACGAGGAACGGTTGATGGCGGTGGCCTGGCGCCTGCTGTGCAACGGGCAGATCAACTCCGAAGCGTTGGTGCAACCGGTGGTGGCGTTCGATGAACTGGACGAGGTGTATCCGCTGATTGCGGAGGACCACGAACACTATCTGAAGTTGGGGGCGGCCAACGACTGACCTTTCGGCAAAACACGAAGACCGCGATCGCGGTCTTCGTGTTTTGCCAGGCGTCGAAAGAGCAACGTGAACTGCGACGGGACACCCGACACCATAGAGTCTACATTATCTGCGTCCAAGTCGCAACGTTGAATGGTGGCAGACGGATGGTTTCCGGGGTTGGATAACAATACGGTGCACTTCCGGCTGGCTGTCAAGGAGAAAATCATGGGACGTAATTCAGTTCATTGGCTACGCATCGAGGCTGCGCTGGCGGGAGAACGACACGACGCAATCCCCGTCAGTTTGTGGAAGCACTATCACCTGTTGGATCGGGCACCGGGCCACCTGGCCCGCCGCACGGACGAGTTCCACCGGCAGTTCGGGTTTGATCTGGCGAAACTTACCCCCAGTGGTTTGTACGGAGTCCAGGATTGGGGCGTTGGCATCCAGTTCGGACGTCACGACGATGAGGCACCGACGGTAATCGCCTCGCCGGTTGGGTTGGCTGCGGACTGGAAGTCCCTGCCGGCGCTGAAACCCGAGACGGGGGCCCTGGGCAGGGAACTGGAAATGTGCAGCCGAGTGCGGGAGTTGTGGGGAGACGGGGTTCCCTACATGATGACCATCTTCAGTCCGATCACGCTGGCTCACAAAATCGCCGGCGATCGGGTGTATGAACACATGCGGCACGACCCGGCGTTGCTGCATGCAGGCCTGCGGACCATCCGCGACACTGTGGTGCGGTACGTACGGGCCTGCAATACCGTGGGTGTGCCGGGATACTTTCTGGCGACACAGCAGGCGAGCCGCGACGTTCTGTCGCCCGAGGAGTATCGGGAGTTCGGACTTGCCTACGATGCCGACATTGCGTCCGAATTGGGGGACAGTGCCATCCGCATGCTGCACGTATGCGGTTCAAACATCATGCTGGAGGAGGCCGCTCAGCTTGATGTGAATTGCCTAAGCTGGTCGGCCGGAGGCGGCAATCCTGATGTGGCGGAGGCGCGCAGCTTGACCGACAAGGCCCTGGCTGCAGGGCTGAACCTCGAGACCATGCGGTCCGGCACGGAGGATGACAACCGGGCCATGGTCGCGGCCTTGGTTGACGACCATCCCGGGCCCGGCTTGATTTTGGCGCCGGATTGTGTTGTGAAAGGCGATTCGCCCGACAAAAACCTGACCGCGGTGGTCGACGCGGCCCGAGACCTATAGGAAACTCGGCATACCGGTGGACCGGGAGGTCGATCGGTGACAGTCGGTGGGTTCATGCCGCAACCGCCGGAACCGGATTGCCGGGGTCGTTAGATGGTCATTCCCTTCAGATCAAGCTCCGCGGCAAAGTGGCACCTGGCCGTGTGGCCCGGCGCGTGCTCGGCCAAGGGCGGGGTTTCCGTTCGGCAGACATCCTGGGCGTAGGCGCAGCGTGGATGAAAGTAGCAGCCCGATGGCGGATCGGCAGGATTGGGAACGTCCCCCTCCAGCACAATTCGATGTCTGTCCCGGCGCGGGTCGGGTACCGGAATGGCTTCCAGCAGGGCTTCCGTGTAGGGATGCAGCGGCTTCCGGAACAGTTCCCGGGTGGTGGCCATCTCCACGATTTGGCCCACATACATCACAGCCACCGAATCGCAGATGTGCTTGATGACACTCATGTTGTGGGCGATAAACAGATAGGTCAGGCCGAACTCTTCGCGGAGGTCCTTGATTAGGTTGAGGATTTGGGCCTGCACCGACACGTCCAAGGCGGAAACCGGTTCGTCCGCCACGATGAACCGGGGGTTGAGCGCCAAGGCCCTGGCCAGGCTTATGCGCTGCCGTTGACCTCCGCTGAAGGCATGGGGATAACGGTTCATGTGTTCCGGGCTCAGGCCGACCCGTCTCAGGAGTTCTGCCACCCGGTCCTGCAAGTCCTGTCCTTGGCTGACGTTGTTGATAACCAGCGGTTCCCCCACGATTTGCTTGAGGGTCAGCCGCGGGTTCAGCGAAGCGTACGGATCCTGGAAAACGATCTGAATGTGCCTGCGCATCATGCGCAGGGATTCCGGATCCAGCGCTTCGATGTGGACCGGGTCATCGTCCGGCATGGTATAGACAATCTCCCCGGCCGTGGCCTTGAGCAGCCGGATCACGCACCGGCCAGTCGTGCTCTTGCCACAGCCCGATTCCCCAACCAGGCCAAAGACGGTGCCGCGTACGACCGAGAAGGTCACGTCGTCGACCGCCTTGACATGGCCGACCACGCGTTTCAGGAATCCCTTGCGGATTGGGAAATGCATCTTGAGGTTGCGGACCTCCAGCAACGCTCCCTGGTCCGAGCCGGATCCCACCGAAGCAACTGCTGCATCCGAGGGGGGTGATGGTGTCGTGGCCATGTTAGGGTTGGGTGCCGGGTTGAGAGGATGCCGTTTCGTCGTACAGGTGGCACCGCACCTGATGGTCTTTCTCGATCTGGACCAGGACCGGTTCCCGTTGCTCGCAAACTCCGGTCACGAAATCCGGACAACGCGGATGGAATCGGCACCCCGAGGGAATGCTGGAGGGATCCGGCACGCTCCCGGCAATTACCTCCAGGCGTCGGTCCTGATCGTCCTCCAGGCGCGGGATCGAACGCAGGAGCGCCTGGGTGTACGGATGTTTTGGGCTGTAGAAGGTCGTGTCGATGTCCGTCTGTTCCACGACCTTGCCGAGGTACATGACTGCCACCTCGTCGCACATCTCCGCCACGACCCCCAAGTCGTGGGTAATGAAGATGATGCTCATGTGCGTTTCGTCCTGGAGGTCGCGCATCAGGGAAAGAATCTGGGCCTGCGTGGTGACATCCAGCGCCGTCGTGGGTTCGTCCGCGATCAGGAGCGTGGGGTTGCAGCTAAGGGCAATGGCGATCATGACGCGTTGACGCTGGCCGCCGCTGAGCTGGTGGGGATAGCTGGCAAAGACCCGTTCCGGTTCCGGCAGCTGCACGCGGTCCAGGGAGTGGACCGCCAATGCGCGGGCCTCCGTGCGGTCCACGTCCTGGTGCAGATTGATGGCTTCCAGCAGCTGGTTGCCGACGGTATAGAGCGGATCCAGGGAAGTCATCGGCTCCTGGAAGATCATTGCGATCTCGTTGCCCCGAATACGCCGCATCTCCCTGCTCTTGGGCGGCAACGCGGTGATTTCAACCGCTTCTGTTCCTTGGCCATTGCGCTGGTGATAGATCACCGAACCGTCGACGATGCGGCCGCGGCTCGGAACCATGTTCATGATGCACTGGGCCGTCACGCTCTTGCCGCAGCCGCTTTCGCCGACCACGCCCAGCACCTGGCCCCGGTTGAGCGTGAAGTCCACTCCTTCCAGGGCCCGCACGACGCCACTTTCCGTATGGAAGTGGGTGTGGAGGTTCCTGACCTCTAGGATGGTCTCGGCGCGGTCGGCCATATCTCGGAACCGTCAGAGGGCGAACGGATCCACGGCATCGCGGATGCCGTCGCCCAGGAAGTTGAAGCTGAGAACCGACACGATCACGAACGCGCCCGGCAGCATCAACCATGGCTTCTTGATCACCACGCCGACGGTCTGCGCATCCTGGAGCAACGTTCCCCAACTTACCGCGGGCGGCAGGATGCCGAGTCCCAGAAAGCTCAGGGCGGTCTCGGCCAGGATCATGCCCGGAATCGCCAGAGTCGCAATCACGATGATGTGGCTGAGGGCGTTGGGCAGCATGTGCACCAATATGATGCGGAAATGCGATGCGCCGGCGGCCGTGGCCGCGGCGGAGAACTCCATCTCCCGGAAGGCCAGGACCTTGGCCCGGACCTGACGTGCCAGGCTGGTCCATCCAATGAGGGACAGGATGATGCTGATCAGAAAGAACCGAGTGACGATGGTGACGTCTGCCGGCATGGCCGCGGCGAGTGCCGCCCACAGCGCGATGCTCGGAAACGACATCAGCAATTCGATGAACCGCTGAATGACGGTATCCACCGGGCCTCCGAAGTAGCCTGAGATCGTCCCCATGACCGACCCGAACACGATGGTCAGCGATACCCCGATCAGGCCCACGGTCAGCGAGATGCGTCCGCCGAAGACAATCCGGGAAAACAGGTCGCGGCCCAGCCGGTCGGTGCCCAGGAGAAAGACGGTGCCTGGCTTGTCCACCCCGTACAGGTGCCGATCCGAGGCAAACAGGCCCAGCAGTTTGTAGGGGTCGCCTTTCACAAACAGTTTCAGCGGATACATCTGGCTCGTGTCGTCCTTGTGGACCCAGTCCAGGTTGTAGGTGTCCAGTTCGGTGGTGGTTCCGTAGACGAAGGGCCGAAGGTGGAACTGGCCGTCCGCATCCTGGAACCGGGGCAGCTGTGGCGCCCGCGCCACGAAGTCCTGGTTGGACATCAGGTGGTCGTACGGCGTGATGAATTCGGCAAGAGCCACCATCAGGTAGAGCAGCAGCAGCACGAAGGTCGCGGCCACCGCCAGCCGGTTGCGTAGGAAACGGCGCCAAATCAGGTACCACAGGGACAACTGGCCGATCTCGCCGGCACTGAGGTTGACCTCGACGTTGGCAGCCTGTGGTTCCGATACGGCGGTCGGCAGTGTGAGCGACTGATCGGACATGGAAGCGCTACTCGTACCGGATGCGGGGATCAATCAGACCGAGCAGGATGTCCGCCAGGAAGTTGCCCAGCACCAGCATGAAGGCCAAAAACATGAGGAACGTACCCGCCAGGTACATGTCCTGTTGCCGGAGGGCGTTGAAGTACAGGGGTCCGGTTGTGGGCAGGCCCAGCACGATCGAGACGATCAGGGAGCCGGAAATGATGGTGGGCAGGCTCATGCCCAGCAACATGATGAGCGGATGGATGGCGTTGCGAACGGCGTGCTTGACCACCACCGTCGTCTCGCGCAGGCCGCGCGCACGCGCGGCCTGCACGTACTGCATGTTGAGTATGTCGAGCAGGTTGCCGCGCATGATGCGCATCAGGCCGGCCGTGCCCGAGGTGCCCACCACCACAATGGGCACCCAAAGGTGCTTGGCTAGGTCGAACACCTTGGCCAAGCTCCACGGCGCGTCCACGTACTCTCGCGAAAACAGGCCACCGACCGTGAAGCCGAACAGCCTCTGAATCACCACCATCAGGACCAGGGCCAGCATGAAGTCGGGGATGGACAACCCCGCCATGCCCACAATGGTGGCCACATTGTCCCCCAGCTTGTACTGGTGGGTGGCGGTGTAGATCCCGATGGGGATGGCGACGAGCCAGATGAAAAGGAGCGAGCCGGTGGCAATGGCCACGGTGAAACCGAGGCGCTCCCAGATCAGTTCGCTGACCTCCCGGTTGAACTCGAACGAGCGCCCGAAGTCGCCGCGTACGAAACCCCTGACCCAGATCCAGTACTGGACGGGAACCGGCTTGTCCAGGCCATAGCGCCGTTTGAGCGCTTCCAGCTCGGCCTCCGCCGTGTGTGTTCCCTGAAGCTGGCGTTGTGCCTGGAAGACGTCTATGTAGCTGCCTGGTGGCAGGTTGATAATGAGAAAACCCACGAAGGAAATCAGGACCAGCGTGGAGATCATGTAGATCAGGCGCCGGGCGATGAAGGCAAGCATCGGTCAGGGTTCAGGCTGCGGAGGGCGGCGCGGGCACGGGCGGGGTGCAGCGAATGTGTCGAGCCATCGCCCGGTGGATCCCGATGCCGCAGGACACGTCCTGCGGCACCGGGACCGAATACGTCACATCAATCTACTGCTTGAAATACATCTGTTCCGGGTAGACGGCTCCGAAGTAGACCATGATCCACGGCCCGGTAAAGCCCCCCAAGCCCAACTGTTCGTAGGACGGGAAGTTCCCGACATTCTCCAAGTGGGCTACAATCGTGGGGGTATTGGCGACCGTGCCAATCACGAACGGCCCGTCCTCGACATGCACGCGAATGATGTCCTGGCTTAGCTGCAGGCGCTTGGCGTCGTCGGGTTCGACCCGGGCTGCGTTGTACAACTCCCAAAGCCGCCAGGTTGGATCACCTTCATTGGGTTCTTCACGCGGCGGGTTGCGGTCCAGCGGATCGACATCCAGCTCCATGCCTTCCTTCTCGGTGCCGATGACCTTGTACCAGGAACCGTAGAGAGGCGCCCAGCGGTTGTTGTCGACCGGAATGACCCAGTTGGGGAAGACAAGGAAGTTCGGGCCGTCGCCCAGGCCCCAGCAACTGCGGATGTCGATTTCGGAGTTGTCCTGCATGACACCCAGTTGTTCGTCGGGCACGACGTTGACCTGGACCCGGAGCCCCACGGCCTCCCAGCCCTCCTTGACGATTTCGACGTTCTGGGCATTGGCACTGTTGGCAATGCCCCCGGCGCTGCAATCGATGCGCAGGGTCAGTTCATCCCCGCTCGGCAGGTCGCGGAAGCCGTCGCCATCGGCATCCACCGCACCGGAGGCATCCAGCATTTCACTGGCCAGATCGGCATCGTAGGCCACAGCCAGATCGCGCCACTGTCGGTAGAGGTCCTTGCCGGTTTCGTCGGCCGTGAACTCGATGGCCTTGGGACTCATTGTTCCGGTGGTCTTCTCGCCCGTACCGAAGTAGACAATTTTCTGGATCTTGTCTCGGTCAATCGCGTGGGAGAGACCGCGTCGGAAGTCCGTGTTGCGATACAGCTCGCGCTTCTGCGGATCGGTATGCGTCCAGTTCGGATACAGGAGGAACGAGGCACCGCCGCCCACGTCCCAGAGGTAGGTCTTGAGGCCCACGGCCGCTTCCGCATCGCGGAACACCGACAGCTCGCTCAGGGGCTGGTATCGGCATGGTCGGCCACAGATCTCCTGTTCGCCGGCGATGACTCGCAGCTTGGACACCTCCAGGTTCTCGACATAGGTCATGTCGATGGAATCGATGTAGGGAAGTTGGTTGCCGGCGGTGTCGACGGCGTAGTAGTACGGGTTGCGATCCAATACCAGGCGCGTGCCCGGGTCGTACTGCACCGGCATCCAAGGGTTCAGGACCGGCGCGTCCGGATTGCTGGGCCAGTTCAGCTTCTCGTCGAGCAGTTCGAAGGTCTCCTCGTCGGAATAGTCCGGATGGAACTGCCGCAGGTAGTGCTCGGGCACAAACAGCTTTTCGTTGCCCGGGATGGTGCCGTTGGGCCACATGGCCAGGCGGTCCAGGAACAGGGGCGCCGAATCGGAGAACGTGAAGTTCAGCGTGTAGTCGTCCGACTTCGAGACTTCGGTGACCGCATCGGCCGACTTCATGTAATCCGGGGGCACGTCGGAATGTTCCGTGTTGAGGACCATGTCGTTCCACCAAAACAGGAAGTCGTCGGCCGTGAAGGCATCGCCGTCGGACCACTTGGTGCCTTCGCGCAGGTACAGGGTCCATTCGGTCTTGTCGTCGTTGTTGGCCCAGCCCTTGGCCAAGCCGGGCCGCTTGTCCAAGCCGTCCTCAACCCAGTGGACCGGGGAATAGGCGTACATGGCCATCACGAGGTGGGATCCGCTGGACGAGGTGTCGAACCTGTGCCAGGTGCCGCCATACTGACCGATTTCATTGTACGGCTCGATCACAAGCGGTTCCTTGGGCAGGCGTTCGTCGACCGGAGGGAGGGTGCCGGCTGCCACCATTTCGGCCAGCATCGGCGCTTCGCCGTAGGCTCCTTCCTCGGGCATCGCGGCCACCGGGCCCTCGGCGGATTCGGGTTCGGACACAGGTTCTTCGGCCGGTGCACCGGCTCCGCAGGCTGCCACGAGCATGGCCACCAAAGCGAGGGCGAACACCCAGCGTGTGCATTTCAACATATTCTGATTCCTCCGGATTAGGGAGTGAATGGGATGGTGAATTATACGGCAGGCAGCCGGATCGATCGCTCCGGTGGACGGTCTCCCAATCCGGTTTGCCCATGGTGCGCCACAAAGCGGCCTTGCCGACGGCCGGCAGCATGGCAGGCTGCTCGGCAGCGCGCGTTCAACCAAGCCCGACCATCGGCGTCTCTGGACCGGCGGGGTTCTGTGGCGGTGCCCTCCACCTAGCGTGGGGGAGGCTTGGTTGGAGGTCTACTCGAAGACCTGCTTGCCGACCCGGTAGCGTTCCACGTAGTCCCAGTTAATTTCCACACCGAGGCCATGGCCTTCCGGAACGGCAACGCAGCCGTCTCCGTCGATGGAGCTCAAACCGTCCGAGTAGTCCAGGTAGATGGGTGTCTCGCTTGATCCGGGTGCCTTGGGATGTACCAACCCCATCTCGTAATAGTTCGTGTTCCTGATCGAGGCCATGCAATGTCGGGCAGCCGGCCCCGGTCCATGGAACTCGATGTCCATCCCGATGGATTCACAGGCGTGGGCCAGCTTCATGACTCCCGTGATGCCGTCGTACCCGATATCGCCGCGCATGTAGTCGGTGGCATCCGCCAAGGCGAAGTCCATGTGCGGCTGTAGCGTCCTGACATGCTCCGTCTGCAGGAGGGGCGTCCTGATCAGTTGCCGGAGCTTCCGGTGCATGAACTGTGATATGCCTCCGTCGCGGCCGGGATCTTCATACCAGAAGAAGTCGTACTCGTCGCAGGCCCGGCCCACTTTCAGAACATCCGCAAACGTATGGAACTCGCAGGCGGGATCCAACATCAGGTCCATCCGATCGCCCACGCGTTTTCCCACTTCCCGCACGTTGGCAACTTCCTGGGATATGGGGGCATTGCCCCAGCCGTGGATCTTGAATGCCGGATAGCCCATCTCCAGGCACTGTTCCGCGAAGTCGGCGTAGGCCGCCGGCGAAGAGAGTCCATCCGGTTGTTCGTCGCCGTGGTAGGTACTGGCGTAGCAGGGGATTTTCTTGTGGTGCCCTCCCAGTAGTCGGTAGAGGGGTTGCTCGTACAACTTGCCGGCCAAGTCCCACAGGGCAATGTCCAGCGGGGCGAGACCGATGCGGGCCACCTGTCTCTGGGCCCTGGAAATGTCCGAATAGAAGCGTTCCCGCTCCAGCGCGTGCCGGCCCATCAGATAAGAGGCCAGTTTCGGGAGCTGGGAATAGTCTGCGGGGCTCCCGCCCACACACTCCCCGGATACGCCTGCCGCCGTGTTGATGACCAGGACGTGCCCTTCAGCCTTGAGCCGCGCTCCCGGTTCGTACACTAGGTTGAACCCGTTGTAGTCGGTACCCAGGTCGTGCTTCTCGGTGGTGAAGGTATGCAGTTCAATGGATGTGATGGACAGGTCACCGGCGTGGTTGGACATGGTATCGTCTGTGAACTGGAGGGATAGGCGGCGAGTGTAGCACAGTGCCGGACAGCCGAATCCGCCGGTTTCGGATAGGACCTGGTCGTCATGTCAAGGGGCCTGATGCCATGGCTCCGGCGTTTACCCAGCGAGCTATTGTTTTACATAATTTCCATGTGTTCGGGGTGTGCTAAGTCGGACCAGCGTATTTCGGCTGCCTGGACTTCGATCTGTGCCTTGTGAATGCCAAGTTCCCTGGTGCACGTCCAACTTGGCCACCCGTGAGTTCCGGGGCTGGGTTTCGGAGTTGGGCATGAGGTTCGGACATCAAGGAATCAGTCACGAGTTTGCCGAGGCCGGATGCGGTTTTGGTTCGTCGAAGGCTCCAGCCTTGTACTCGAGGTATCCCAACAGGAACCTTGAATGACATGGGTACCACCCGGATGCTCGGAATCCGTACGGTAAGATGCACTGTCCCTTGCCATGAGCAGATCGGGGCAGCGGATGATTGACGGAGCTCCCATTCCTACATGACTGGAACCATGCCAAACAATCAGGGCGAAAAACCATCAGCTCGCCGCGCGCGCAAGTTGATTGAGAAGATGTCCGAGCAGGGAGAGGAATCCAGGGACGCGCCTGAACTGCAGCCTGCGAAGGACTTCCTCAACAGCGTGTGGCAGGGCAACGCCATCTCACGGATCCCGTCCGGATCCCGCCAGTTTAAGCAGTCCGATCGGGCTTCCGGATCCAACCAATCAGGCACGGAGGCAGACTCGGACGAAGCCGATTCGAACCCATAACTTCAGGACGATAACGATGACCGACAAAGCCAAGTTTCTTGTCTCAACCTGTATCGTCCCCTGCAACGACCTGCCCAAGGCCCGGGACTTCTATGTGGACCTGGGGTTTGGAGTCAGCTATGAGCAGGCGGACTACGCGATTTTGCGCAAGGACGATGTGTCGCTGCACGTGACGTTCAGCGAGGGCTGGTACATCGATCCCAAGCTCAACAACACGCAAATCCGGATTGAGACAGACAACGTCGATGCCTTGTACGCCAAGTGCCGGGAGCTTGACATTGTCCATCCCAACGGCCCGTTGGAAATGAAGCCGTGGGGTTCGAAGGAGTTCACGATTTTGGACCCGGACAATGCCTGCATCGCGTTTTACCAGGAGATGGCTTGAGGGGTCGAGTCCACCAGCCTGACCCCACGCGTGTCAACGACCCGCAGGACGGTGGTTGCTTGGGGACTGTTTGTCATCATGCATGCCGAGTTGGGTAGTCCGAAAGGCGGGAAGCCGGAACGATGGCCGGATTCGAATCGTTTCGTCCACGAACTGCTCGTCCTCGAGAGAGGGATTCCTGCCTCTCCTGGAGTATTGGCATGGGGAAGCTTGGGATGAGGACGTGCACGACAACAACCGGCGACTGGACTTGGCGGCCCGTGACCAACCAGGCCACTGGTCAAACGCGAGGGGTGCCGGGAACATGCAGGAGCACTGAACCGGCTTTTTCATCGGCTGTTCTGGTGCAGGACGTTCGATGATGTGCGAGCAGCACACATCATGAAGGAACACTTGGTTGTTTACGACGGTCTGCTGGCCCTGTCGATGGGATCGACGCATCTTGTGGAGATGCGCCAGGCTGGTGAACTGTACGTGGACAAGACTGGGCAAATTCAGCAACTGCTGGATGAGTCCGCCAAGCAAGTCTTCATCGCGCGGCCCCGCCGTTTTGGCAAATCCTTGATGCTGTCAACCATTGAGTGCATGTACCAAGGCCACATGCCGGCGGTACAGACGTTGGATGGCGACCCCATACTGGATCCTCATTTGTCCACGGTGGCGGACAGAGAGTTGTTCGCAGGCACGACTCTGGAAGGCAAACAACCCTCCAGGGAACCCCGTCCCGTGATTCGGCTGGATCTGAGCAACGTGCTCGAACCTGACCCCACGGCTGTGCGCCGTGCCCTCGTCCACGAAGTCTTGGATCAAGCTGGGGTTTGGAGGAGGCGTGGGTTTGATCCCGGCATCCCGTTGGAGTATCTGCGCGTTCCTGGCGGATGTCCAGACAGCCCTGGAAACCTGCTTCGGTGGATGATCGGCGCGCTCAAGGACAGGTTCGGCAAAGAACCAGTGGTCCTGATTGACGAATTCGACGCTCCGCTGACCATGTTCGGCAGGCAATCTCCAGCACCTCCCGAATTACTCAACGTGCTGCGCGGGTTCTTCAGTTTTCTGAAGAGCGGTCGGCAAAGCTTGCACAAGGTTGTGCTGACGGGAGTTACCCGCAATGCCTACGCCCATCCCCTCTCGCCCTTGAACCTCGTCATTGACCTGACATGGGATGCCGAGTTCGGGACAGTATGCGGGTTCACGGAGGACGACTTGGACGCCGCGGACGGACTGGGGCCGTACATCGTACGGGCTGCGACCGAGATGGGAATTGACGAAGATGCTTTGCGGGAACTGTTGCGCGACTACTACAACGGCTATCGGTTCGATCTGGAAGGAAGCAGCGTTCCTGTCTACAACCCCTGGTCGTTGACAAGAACCCTCGCAGATCTTGGGACCAAGGCAGGTCGCAACAGGTTCAGGCAGGGCCGGTTCCCCAAGTACTGGGTAACCAGTGGTTCCTTGCAACCTCTGGTCACTTGGCTAGAACAAGCTCCTCGCGAGTTGCCGGAGACCTTGAGTGCCGAGGGAACCCTTGATCACAACGCTCTTGAGGATGCCGATCCCCGGCAGTTTTTGCTGCAAAGCGGATACCTGACCGTCAAGCCGGGGTTGGACAGTGGCCCTCCTTTCGCAGCGTTTCCCAACCGCGAGGTGGCTGAAGCGTTCCTTGAGAATTTGAGGCGACTGGGAGCCGACTCGCAGGCACTGGCCATTGCCTATTCCAGTGACGATCGCAACCCGGTGTTCATTCGCTTGCGCCGGATCATGCACCGACGAGACTATGGCGACCTGCCGACCGAGTTGACCACTCTCCTATCGGGCTTTGCTGGAGTTCGACTCAACGGACACGACCCATGCCTAAATGTCCTGCAAGCCGTGTTTGCTGCCCTGGGCGGCTTGGATGTACGGGCGGAACCAAAGGAGGCCGGAGGTTGGCCGGATTTGGTTCTGCGCCACCCTGACCATGCTTGTGCGATTGAGCTAAAGGTCAACCGGAGCCTTTCAGAGGCCAAACGTCAGGCCGATCGGCAGGATTACGGCCGGCCTTTGATGGCTGAGTATCTACAGACCGAGGATGTGATGGTGCTGGCCATCCACATCATCAATCGTTCAGGCCACGGCCTGCAGGTGGAAGGTGCCCAGCGACCTGTGGGGGGAGATGCGGGCAGTTGGCAGGAATTGGAGCCCGGGGGCCGCCCAATGAAATTCGAAGGAACTATCCAGTTGTAATCCTGTGACGGACACACCATGGATCTCCTTCGGATCTGCACCCCGCCAACCGGACTCGGAAGCCTGCATCAAGCATCTCGAGGTTGCATTCTTCTTGTCACCGGTCGAAGTGGTCGATTGCATTTCGTTGCCTAACTACGGCATGGCGCTCTCGGCAGCTCATTTGGCAAGACTCGGTTCCTACCAACTCTGTCTTGCGTCGAATCTGCTTGGTGGATAATGCTGGTGCCAATCCAGGAGACACAAGCCATGACACTTGCGGCCCCGATTCTCGAACAGGATTTAGCCCAACCGACTCGTCAGCGAATCATCGACTGCGATGTGCATCACCATACGACCTCCCACAAGGATCTGTATCCCTATCTGCCTCGGCAGTACAGGGAGCAGATGGATGACTTCGGTGCCATGGCTCCTGCGGTCGGTTATACCAACATGCCGGGCAAGGGCACGCGCCACGACCTTTGGCACGCGGTCGGTGGGGAAGAGAATCCCAACAATCAACCTGCCGTTGTGGTCGAGTACCACGTGGAGACCTACGACATCGATGTCGCCGTCCTTACCGGTGGACCCTATGCCTACGCCGCACACCCCACCCTCGACTTCGCGGCCGCGGTCTGTCGGGCTTTCAACGACTGGACAGCCGACCATTGGCTCGACCGGGACAGCCGCCTGCGTGGCTCCATCCACATCGCACCCAACGATCCTCAGCAGGCGGCGGCCGAAATCCGCCGCCTGGGTTCCGATCCGCGATTTGTGCAGGCCTTGATGCCGGCCGGTGCCCACTTCCCGTTCGGACACCGGATGTACCACCCGATCTACGAGGCCTGCGCCGAATACGGTCTGCCGATGTGCGTGCACTTTGGTGCTGAAGGAGCCGGCACCACATCCGCTCCCACGGCGGCCGGGTTCCCGACGTACTACCTGGAAATGCGGATGGCCAGGCCTCAGATTGCCATGGCCCATACTGCCAGCCTGATTTGCGAAGGGGTTTTCGAGAAGTTCCCGGACTTCATGTGCCTGTTCATCGAACACGATGTGTTCTGGGTACCCGGTCTGATGTGGCACATGGACAGCGATTGGCAGAGCCTGCGCGACTACACCCCCTGGGTGCGCCGCCTGCCCAGCGAATACCTGAAGTCGAACATCAGGTTTGGCTCACAGCCCTTCCCCAACCTGCCGGAAGAGGAAGACATGGAAACCTTCCTGCGATGGCTGGAGGCGGACCAGACACTCGTGTTTGCCAGCGACTACCCCCATTGGGACTGGGACGAGCCGGCAACGTTTCTGCTGGGTGAAGCCCCCGCACTAAGAGACCGTGTCCTCTACCGGAATGCGGCGGAGATGTACGGACTCGATCTTGAAGACTGAGCATCAGTTGCGCCGGGCCGTCGTGGGCGTCCCGGACGACATCCCGCCCGGCAGCCGCAAAATTGTGCAGGTGGCCGGGCGGGAGATTGGAATCTTCCACCTGGACGGCGAGTTCCTGGCACTGCTCAACGTATGTCCCCACCGGGGAGCTCCGCTCTGCACGGGACGCCTGCGGCCGTCAATCGAGATGGGCGACCCCGAGTTCGTCTATTCCGAATCCATTGATGTCCTGAAGTGCCCGTGGCACCAGTGGGAGTTCGACATCCGGACAGGCGAAGCCCTGCACGGCGACTCGGCGGTCAGGACCTATCGCACCGCGGTGGAAGGCGACGAACTGGTTGTCTACTTCTGACCGATCCGGGGCTGGCGAAACCGCAGGCAATCCGTGCATGCCGGCATTGATGGACGGTGCCAACAGGTTCAGCCGTCTGTCATCGAGGATTCACCGGAAGGCAGCTCGACCAAATCGGAACCTCCCTGCCGAATCCGTTCCACCACGCCGCGCGCCTCAAGATCCAACTTGACGGTGATCGCGTACCACGCGATCGATCCCGGGAAGGAGGCGCCGAGCCGCGCTTCGACTCGTTCCGCCAACTGCATGAACTTGCACGGACCATCCGTCTTCAGTACCGCGAGGATGGCCTCTCGAATCGGGTTGTACTTGGCGCGGTCTATGCGCACTACCTTTTTGCCTTGGGGATGCAGACACTGAATCTTGAATCTTGTCTGCCATGTCGGTTGGTCTCCGTGCAAATCGGCGGTTGACCCCTGACTCGGCCCGATCAATCCGCTGGGGTCTGTCCCCAGCCGCCAATCCTCTGGTCCAGGAACTCGGCCAGGTGCAGGGCCTGGTGATCCGTGAAGTGGCTAATCTGCTCCCGGCAGCTGAAGCCGCTGGCCACCAGGCTGCCGCCGGCAGGCATCTCCCGTATCGCCGGAAACAGCCGATCCTCGCCAACCGCCTGGCTCACTTCATAGTGGTGGTCCAGGTACCCGAACTCCCCCGCCATGCCACAACAGCCGCTGGGAATCACGCTCGTGTTGAACCCTAGGCTGTTGAGCAGGTCGGCGGTCGGGTTGCCCGGAACCAGGGCGCGTTGGTGACAGTGGTTGTGCAGCCACACGTTTGTTGATGAGGCATCCAGGTCCAGCGGTTCCACCCCCGACTCCACCAGAAACTCCTCAAGCGTTCGGCTGTTGCTGGCCACCGTCGTAGCCAAACCCCTGTCGGTTGCCAGGTCGGGAAACTCGTCCCGCAGCGTCAGAATGCAGCTTGGTTCAAGGCCGACAATGGTGCGACCGCGCCCAATCGGCTCTATCAACTCCCGGCAGAGTTGATCGGCTCCGGCGCGTGCCTTGCGTAATTGGCCCCCCGTAATCAAGGGCCTTCCACAGCAACCTGTGTCGTAAAGGATCTCCACGTCGTGACCCAGCTTGGCGAGCACACTGCCGGCGGCCTTTGCCACTTCGGGCTGAAAGAACCGCGACCACGTATCCACCCAGAGGGTGACCGCGCGACCCTGGGAATCCGCAAGGTTCCGCGCATGCGGAGCAGGCTCCAGCGGGGACTGGCGGAAGGCGGGGAATCTGCGTTCCGGGTGCATGCCCAGTTGGCGCATGCCCCATCGGCCCAGAGGCGAACGCGCCATCGCGTTCAACGCGGGAAACAGCCATCCCGCCTGCGAACTCGACAGGCGCAGCGCGCCGGGCATGAGGCCCATCAGGCGCGTGAACAGGGACATCCCGTTGTGGTCGTTGTAGGCCTGCAGGTATTCGACCTTGATCCGGGCCATGTCCACCGACGACGGACATTCGGTCTTGCAGGCCTTGCACCCCAGGCACAGGTCCATGACCTCGTACATGTCCTTGGTCCACAGCTCTTCCCTGGGGATGCGGCCGGCCATGGCATTGCGCAGGGAATTCGCGCGGCCGCGCGTGGAGTGCTTTTCCTCCCGTGTGGCCATGAAGCTGGGACACATGGTGCCCACGTCGATCTTTCGGCAAACGCCGGCCCCGTTGCACATTTCGACACTGCCGTCGAACCCGTGGTCCGTGGTCCAGTCGAAGACCGTGGACCAGCCCTGGGCCTTGTAGTCGGCGCCGAACCGCAGGTTCTCAATCGGGGTCTGTGCGTCCACGATCTTGCCCGGATTGAGTCGACCGCCCGGGTCGAACAGGTGCTTGACTTGCTGCAGGGCACCGTACAGGGGCGTGGTGAACAGTGACCGGTTGTAGTAGCTGCGGGCCAGGCCATCCCCGTGTTCGCCGCTCATGACGCCGTTGCACCGTCTGGCAAGTTCGAGGCTGTGCTCGCCGGCCAGCTTCAGGTTTTCGGCGCCGCGGGCCGTGTGGAGGTTGATGAGGGGTCTGACGTGGAGACAACCGGCCGAGGCATGCGCGTAGACGGCCGTGGAAGGTACGTCCGGCAATCCCTCACAGTAGTCGAGGATGCCGGCCATATAGTCGGCCAGGTGCTCCACTGGCACGCTCACATCCTCGATGCCAGGGAACGGTTTGTGCTGGCCGCGCTGCCCCATCAGAAGGTTGAGACTGCTCTTGCGCAAATCCCACACCTTGGCCTGGGCCGCCGGGTCCTCGACTATGGTCACGGCTCCTTTCCATCCCCGTCGCTGCATGTAATCGCGCAACCGGTCGGCCTTGAGACGCACTTCCCGTTCATCCTCGCCGTAGAACTCGGTTAGGAGTACCGCCGCGGGGTCGCCTTCAATGAAGAACAGATTCCGGCCTCCGGTCAGCTTGGCCCTCGCCAAATCCATCAGTTGGCGATCCAGCAATTCGGAGGCGCTGGGTTCCATGGCCAGTACGTCCACCACGGCACTGCACGCCTCGACCACTGATTCGAAGTGGAACACTAGCAGTCCGGTGTGTGCGGGCACGGGCACCAGCTTGGTTTGTACCTCGGTTACGACCCCGAGGGTGCCCTCGCTGCCAACCATCAGATTGCTCAAATTGAGCCGGTGGTCCGTGCGGTCCCGCACCGAGGCCGGCACCAGCGGCGAGTCGAGGTACAACTGGCGGGTCAGGGAACCGTCAACCAGCGGCGGCAGCAACCGGTCGAGGGCGTAGCCGCTGGCTCGGCGCCAGTGGCGCGGCCAGTCGGTGAGGATGTCTTCCTGGTGATCGAGCACCAGTTTGGTCAATCCCGAATAAATCCGGCCTTCGAGACTGTCCAGTTCGCCCTTGCGCCGCGCCGCGTCCACATCCAGCGGCCGGAAGCGGGTAAACGTTCCGTCCGACAGGTAAACGCCCGTCTCGGTCACGTTGTCGATCATCATCCCGTACAGGATGCTGTGGCTACCGGCGGAATTGTTGCCCACGCAGCCGCCAATGGTGGCGCGGTTGGCGCTGGCCGGATCGGGGCCGATCATCAACCCGTGCTTCCTGAGCTTCAGGTTCATGCTCTGCAGGTTCATGCCCGGCTGAACCCGGAGGGATTGCTCCTCGACATTGACCTCGAGCACATCCTGCATGTAGCGGCTGAAATCCAGTACCACGGCCGTGCCCACGGCTTGGCCCGCCAGGGAGGATCCGCCGCCGCGGGGCAACACCGGGAAACCGTATCGGTTGGCGTGTTCCAGAACGCACTGGACATCGTCCGCGGTTCTGGGCAGCACCACGCCGAGCGGCATGATCTGATAGACCGACGCGTCGGTGCTGTACAACATGCGGCTGTATTGATCAAACCGTACGTCGCCGTCGATTTGGCCCGCCATCGAGTCGGCGGCATCCGCCAGCTTTTCCGCTTCGCCTTGTGGCTCGGGTTCAAGCGCAATAGTCTTGGGAGGGAAGTTCTGCACTGATTCGGACCGATCCTTTGGTAATGTGAGGGCTCTATCGGCGAGTTCCGACAACGAAGGGCAGGTAGCACATGTCAGACCAGAACGATTCGCAGGTTGTTGTCTACAGCACCACCTGGTGCCCGGACTGCATCATGGCCAAGAAGGTTCTCGATTCGATGAAGGTGGAATTTACCGACATCAACATCGAGCAGGACCCCGACGCGGTCGAAACCGTCCTGTCGATTAACAACGGCAGCCGATCCGTACCCACCATCGTGTTCACGGACGGATCGACCCTGACCGAACCCAGCGTGGTGGTCCTGCGCAAACGCATCGAGGAACTCAACCTGGCCGGTTAGGCCGCATCCAGTGCCTGGCGGAAGTCCGCCAGCAAATCGTCCGTGTCCTCAATTCCGCAGGCAACGCGAATTAGCCCCTTGCCGATGCCGATGGCCTTCCGTTCGGCGGCTGTCTGATCAAAGTGGGACAACAGCCACGGCTGGTGCACGAGCGTCTCGGTGGCTCCCAGGCTCCCGCCCAGCATGGCCAACTGCAACCGGTCGTTGACGGCCGCCGCCGTTTCGTGGTTCCCCAGATCGAAGCTCACAACGCCGCCGAATCCCTCCATGAACCGGGCCGCGGTCAAGTGTTGAGGGTGCGACTCGAGGCCTGCGTACCAGACCCTGCCGACTTTGGGGTGGCACTCCAGCATCTCCGCCAAGGCTTGCGCGTTGGCGTTGTGTCTTGCCATGCGCAGGCCAAATGTCTTCAAGCCGCGGATTACGCTGTAGGCCGTGTGGCTGTCCACCACGCACCCCAGCTGGGTTTGAACCCCGCGGAGACCTGCGATTTCCCATAGGTCGCCGGTGATGGAACCGGCCATCAGGTCGTTGTGGCCGGCCAGGTACTTCGTCACGCTGTGGACGACGAAGTTGATGCCGTGGACCAGCGGTTTGCAGTTGTAAGGCGTGGCGAACGTGCTGTCCACAATGGTGACCGCGTCACAGCGCCTGCCAATCCGGGCCAGGTGTTCAAGATCGGTGCAGTAGTTGAAGGGGTTCGACGGGGACTCGACCAGGATTGCGGTGGTATCCGAGCGCACCGCATGTTCCAGCGCATCCGGGCAGCCGGTCTCAACGAGCGATACCTCCACGCCGAACCGCGTCAGCAGTTCGCAGGCGAACTGGCAGGTGACCCGGTACAGGCTGTCGCTGAGCACCAGGTGGTCGCCTGCCTTCAGCACGTACAGCAGCAATCCGTTCACGGCCGCCATGCCGCTGGATGTCAGGATGGTATCGACGTCCAGGTCCGTGCCGGCCGCTTCCAAGTTCGTGAGCTTGCATTCGGCCGCCCGGCGCGTCGGGTTCGTATTTCGGGCGTAGTCGGGCCGTTCGCTGCCTGCCCGGTGCCGTTCCTCCACAAACTCCGCCATTTCCGCCGTGGACGCGAACGGAAACATGACCCCGGTCACGATGGGTTCCGTGACACTGAGGGACGATCGCCTGCGCGGTTCGCCTCCATGCACGCTGCGCGTGGATGGTCCTGGCCCTGGTACGCTGGAGCGTTGGCTGGTCACGGGTTGGATCTAAACTGCGTCTGGTTTCAGGGATGGTCACACAGGCGGGTGCGGCCACAGGCGGCACCAAGTCTACCGTAGCGTCGGCGATCGGGAAGGGCGTTTACCCGACCTGCGCTTGCGATTGGACTGGACCGGCCACTATACTTATCGCTGTGCGGCACGCACCGGTGCCGCGTTACGAACAGCCAAGGGCTGCCAATCCCCATGGGAGCCTGTATAAGCCACCTGTTGCCTGCCGATGCCTGTGGCATCCTACGGGTCATGGACAGGAGCCACCGTCTTTCCCGGTTTGGAGCACGCGTGCCTCGCGCCTCCCATCCACGGCAGGCCCTGAATCGGTCGGGAAGCCCTTGACGATGGCTGAGAAGGTCACGCGCAGCCTGCACAGCCAGGGGCTGAACCGGGACAAGTACGACCGTCTGGCGCGGATCGCCATCCTGTGCGGCAAGGTGCGGACGGATGCTTGGCGACAGTGCAGCGGGGTGTCCACCGCACCGCAGTCCCCCTACGACATCCGCGATGCCTGGATGGCCGAAGGCTACGCTTGGCACGGGCTGCCGGCGCGTCTAGGCAAGGCCGCGCTGGCCGACACCCTGGGCGACATCGCGGCGGCGCGGGAGGCGGCCAAGGTGCCGGTCAAGCGCGCCGTGCGGCACCGCACGCGGGGCGACAAGGCCGAACGCCAACGTCTGTACTCTCTGCTCAAGGGCAACCGCTGGACCGAGGACCCGTTCCTACACCGGCAGATGCGGAAACAGTGGCGGGGCGGCCGGTCGCACGCGACCAACCAGATCGTGGCCGACGCGGGCTCCTACACCACAAAGGTCTGGCACGGACGGGCCTGGATCCATCTGCAGAGCCTGGAGCGCGGCCAACGCATCGCCATCCCGCTCAAGGGCACACACCTGCCTTCCGGCACCCTCCGCATCCTCCTGCAGGCCAACGGCCAGGTGGAAGTCCACCACGCCGTGGACGAGACTCAGGTGTGCAGCACGCGTCCCTGCGGGGAGGCCACCGTGGGTGTGGACAAGGGCTACACCGAAGCCTACACCGACAGCGACGCGGAGCGCCACGGCGAGGGGTTGGGCGACCTGTTGTCCGCCGAGAGCGACCAGCGCAAGGTCAAGGGAACGCGGCGCAACCAGCTCCGGGCAGTCGAGCAGAAGCACCGGGCCAAGGGCCACACCCGCAAGGCCGACAACATCCGGCAGCACAACCTCGGCCACCAAAAGTGGAACCGGCGGCGGACGCTGCACCACAAACAGGTGCGCGACCATCTCTGCCAGGCGGCCCACGCCGTCGTGGACAAGGCCGGCACCATTGCCTGCGAGGACCTGTCCGCGCCCATGAAGTCCGCCAAGTACCGCCACAAGGACACCACCCGTCGTTTGAACGGCTGGGTCAAGGGCGTCATGGCGGACACCCTCACTTCGATATCTCGACGCAGAGGTTCTGCGTTGGCCTTGGTCAATCCGGCCTACACATCGCAAATCGACTCCCGGACGGGCCTGTTGCAGGGCATACGTCGCTGGGACCGGTTTTACTGTTGCGACGGGGTTGTGTTGGACGCGGACACCAATGCCGCCTGCAACATTCTGGCGAGGCTGTACGACGAGGAGATTGCGTTGTACATGCCTTATAGGGACGTGCGTGCCCTGCTCGCGGAACGAACCAGGCAGTCGGTGGGGACTGCTCCACCCGGACTCGAGTTGCGGGGGCTTGCAACGCCGTCCCCATCAACCGAGAGCGAATTACCCAGAACCCACAAGGTTTGAGGAACAGATGCAAGCGGTCGGTACATTCGACGACAGCGGGCGCGAACCCTATCCCGAGGGTCTATACGACACCGTGGGCCTTGCCGAGTACGTTCCGACGATGGCGGATATCGGGCCTGACGAAGTCGCGTTCTTCAGTGAGAATGGGTATCTGGCGGTCGAGCAGTGGCTGTCCCCGTCCCGGTTGGATACGGCCTTGGACGCGCTCATGTCGCTGCTCGACGGCGCAAACCCCGATTTCAAGGGCGTGGTCTACGAAAAAATTGCCCGGGACCATGACCTGGCCGGGATGCCGGCAACGCGCAAGCAGGACTTCGTGCGCAAGTTCTGGCGCTTCGTGGAGTTCCATCCCAGCCTGATGGAGCTGGCCCTCGATCCCGAGCTGTTCGGGGTGGTCAAGTCCCTGATTGGCGAAACGCCACTTCTTTTTCAGGACATGGCATTGCTGAAGCCGCCGCGTATCGGCCGCGAAAAACCTTGGCACCAAGACCACGCGTACTTCAACTACGACTTGGACACCCGCGTGGCAGGGGTCTGGATCGCCTTGGACGAAGCCACCGAGGACAACGGCTGCATGGTGATTGTGCCCGGTTCCCACAGGAAGGGACCGGTCATCCACTTCAGGCGGCGCGACTGGCAGATCTGCGATACCGATGCCCGCCAGGATCCTCCGGTGGCCGTGCCCTTGCCACCAGGCGGGGCCCTGTTCTTCGCAAGCATGCTCCACCACGGGACTCCGACCAACCGATCGGATTCGCGACGGCGAGCCATTCAGTTCCATTACTGTCCGGAGAGTGCTCGCAAACAGGCGCACGAAAAGCGGCTGCAGGTTTTTGGTGCCGAGGGCAAGGATGTAACCTGCTGAAAGGTGCAGCCGATTGCCGCACGATCCCCGGTTCGGAGTTCGCCGTCCCGATCTGTTGAGCACGAATTGGGCACGGCAGCACTCTATCCTCATCCTTTGGTATCGGATCCGGGTCCCGGTCTCGACAGGGTGTGCGCTCGCAGGACGATCAGTGTCGCGCGGGCTCCCAAAGGGTTTCGGATTGATGTTGTGTCTGGTTGGCCAGGCGCGCCCACATGAACAGGGCGTCCGACAGGCGGTTCAGGTAGCACAGGCAAGTCTCGCGGACCGGACTCTCGCTGTCGAGTGTCACAAGTCGGCGTTCTGCCCGGCGACAGACGGTGCGTGCCAGGTGCAGGTTGGCCCCGGCGACCGACCCGCCCGGGAGAATGAAGTTCCGCAAGGGCCCAGCCGGGATGCAATGCGATCGATCGACTCTTCAAGCCGCAGCACGTCTTCGTCCCGAACCAACGGCACCCCCGGTGATTGTTCCGATGGTTGGCCGAAGCTGAGTTCTGCGCCCAAATTGAAGAGTTCGTTCTGGACCCGGCGTACCGGTTGCACCAATTCGGTCGGCAGACCCGAGGCCGCGGCCACCCCCAAGGCTGCGTTCAGTTCGTCCAGTTCCCCCAGCAACTCGGTTCTGGGACTGTCCTTGGGCACGCGCAGGCCGTCGCTTAGTTGAGTCCGGCCGCTGTCACCGGACTTCGTATAGATGGATGTCAATCTGGGCATTTTGTCGGACCAATCCGCATCTGGCAACCGCGCCCGGGGCACGCCAAGGCCTTCCACCGTTGAACAACCCACTATAATCGACGTTCATATGGAACGTCTCCCACCGGAATGGTGAGTGCAGTTTGAGTGCCAAACGCAGCCGATACCTTGTTTACAGCCTAATCTTGGTGGCAGCCATTGCCCTACTGTTCAATCTGTCCGTTCGCATGCGCGGAACCACGGACGAACTGCCGCTCAGCACGCTGGCCAGCCAGATCAGCCAGGGCGCGATTGAACAGGTTGTAATCAGGGGTGACCAGATCAAGGTGGTCACCCGCCTGGAAGGCCAGTCGCGAATCAGTCGCAAGGAATCGGGCATCGCCCTTTCCGAAGCCCTGAACATCCTCGGCGTGTCGCCTGCGGACCTGCAGGATGTCACGTTCATCTCCGACGTGCCCAGTTCCGCCGGTCGGTGGCTCGGGCTTGTCTTCAATCTGTTGCCGGTCATCTTCATCGGCGGACTGTTTCTCCTGATCATGCGGCAAAGCCAAGGCGCGAACTCCCAGGCCATGATGTTCGGCAAGAGCAAGGCGCGCATGGTGATGGGCGAGACCATCCCCTTTAACTTCCAGGCCGTGGCCGGCAGCGACGAGGCCAAGGAGGAGTTGCAGGAGGTGGTGGAGTTTCTCCAGGAACCGCAGAAGTTCATTGAACTGGGCGCTCGCATTCCGGCCGGGGTCCTGCTTGTGGGGCCTCCGGGTACCGGGAAGACACTTATGGCCAAGGCCGCCGCCGGCGAAGCCAACGTGCCGTTCTTCACCATCTCCGGTTCCGAATTCGTCGAGATGTTTGTCGGGGTTGGTGCGAGCCGAGTCCGCGACTTGTTCGAACAGGCCCGCAAGGCCAGCCCCTGCATCATCTTCATCGACGAAATTGATGCCGTTGGCCGCTACCGCGGCACCGGGCTGGGAGGCTCCCACGACGAACGGGAACAGACCCTCAACCAGATCCTGGTCGAGATGGACGGGTTCGATACGGACACCAGCGTCATCATGATTGCGGCCACCAATCGGCCCGATATTCTGGACCCGGCCCTGTTGCGTCCGGGCCGCTTCGACCGGCGCGTGGTCATGGACCGCCCCGATATCAAGGGCCGCAAGTCCATACTTGACGTGCACATCCGGGGCAAGCCCGTAAGCCCGGACATCGATCTGGCCGCGATTGCACGGCAAAGCCCGGGACTGGTCGGCGCCGACCTCGAAAACGTGGTGAACGAGAGTGCAATTTTGGCGGCCCGGGCCGGGCGCGACGCCATTACCATGGCCGACTTGCAGGAAGCATTGGAGCGCGTCGCCCTGGGCGGTCCCCAGCGCCGCAGCCGGATTATCACGGACGAGGAGAAGCGGATCGTTGCCTATCACGAGGCGGGCCATGCGCTTGTAGCCAGGCTCAGCGAACACGCCGATCCCGTGCACCTGATCACCATCATGGCCCGGGGCATGGCCGGCGGGTACACGATGATGGTGCCCGAAAACGACCGGTTTCTCGTGCCCCGCAGTTGGTTCCTCAGCCAGTTGGACGTGAGTTTGGGAGGCCGTGTTGCCGAGGAAATCGAATTCGGCAGCATAACCAACGGCGCATCCGGTGACATCCAGCAACTGACGGCCATGGTTCGGGCGATGGTTACGCGATATGCGATGACCGACGACATGGGCCAGGTTCAATATGGTCAGCAGCAGGAACTTGTGTTCCTGGGCAGGGACATGGCCGAACAGCGCAGTTATAGTGCAGCCACCGGCGAGACGATTGATGGCAGGATCCGCGCCATTGTCCAAGAGTCCCATGCCAGGGTGGCCGAGTTGCTGAAGAAGCACAAGGAGCAGCTTGACGCCGTTGCCTCGGCGTTGCTGACCCACGAAACCCTCAACAGGGAAGAGTTTGAAATCGTCTTCAGCGGCGAGGCACTTCCGGAACCCGACTTGGAGGCCACGACTTAGGTCCGGCCTCAGGCGTGCAGCCGTCCACTCCCCGACCTTCGATGTTGCAGACAGGCCTGTACGACCTGCACGTTGCGTTGCAGGCCCGCATGGTCGCCTTCTCAGGGTGGTCGATGCCCGTGCAGTATGCGGCGGGTCCCATCACGGAGCACATGGCCGTCCGCAGGGTGGGCGGGTTGTTTGATGTCTCCCACATGGCGCGGTTCGAATTGCGCGGTTCCGGGGTTGCCGACTTCCTGCTGCGCGTTCTGACCCGCAGTGTGGCGCGGCGCAAACCAGGCGACGCAGTCTACAGTCTGATGACCTACAGCGACGGGACGGTGATCGACGACCTGATCGCGGTTGGGAAGGAGGACGGCTGGTTGCTGGTGGCCAACGCCGTCAACCGGAACAAGGATCTGGAATGGTTGCGGCAACAGGCCACCGGGCAGGACGTCGACATCGTTGATGTCACGGAACAAACCTCGATGCTTGCGATTCAGGGTCCGGATGCAGTGCGGTTGGTGTCGTCTGTCCTGGGGATCGATGCGGGCAGCCTGCGCCGGTTCAAGGCCCGGACCGCAATCTGGGAATCGAAACCGGTTCTCACAACGCGGACCGGCTATACCGGGGAGGACGGGTTTGAACTGGTACTTCCTCGCACAGAGGGAGGCAGCCTGTTTCAACACTTGCTGGAGGCGGGGCGCCCGCGAGGTTGGTTGCCCTGCGGACTGGCGGCACGGGACTCCCTCAGGCTGGAGGCCTGCCTGCCGCTCTACGGGCATGAAATCAGCCAGAACATCAACCCGTTGGAGGCGGACCTGGCATGGGCGGTGTCCTTCCGCAATCCCAGGTTCATCGGCCGGGATGCGTTGCTCAAGGCTTGGCTCGAACCACCAACGCGCAGGCTGTGTGCCTTTCGCATGGAGGACAAAGGCGTGCCGCGCGCCGGTTACGCCGTTTATGATCAGGATCGGCGGATCGGCACGGTTACATCCGGAAACAAGAGTCCGACCCTTGATCAATTCATAGGCATGGCGCTGTGTGATGCCTCGGCAACCGAAATGGAACGGTTTACGGTGGAAATTCGAGGTCGGCGCCTGTCCGCGTTGGTAGTGCCCAAGCCTTTCTACTCCCGGCCTGCCTAGGCGGGTCGGCAACTGGAATCCCAGCAATCGCATCAACTCATCATGACCGGTTTTGCAGTCCCCTCCGATTTGCTGTTTGCATCCACGCACGAGTGGTGCGACCAGCAGGACGATGTTGTTACGGTCGGCATCACCGACTACGCCCAGGATCAGCTCAGCGACGTCGTGTTTGTCGAATTGCCCGAGGTGGGCGAGGACTTCGAAACCGGGCAGACCATGGCCACGGTCGAGTCGGTGAAGGCCGCGGCGGACATCTACGCGCCCATGGCGGGCAGAGTGACCGAAGTCAACGGGACCCTGTTGGACAACCCTGAGGAGATTAACTCCGATCCCTATGGCAGCTGGTTTCTCAGGCTGGAGGTTGTGCCCGGCACAGCCAATCCGGACCTTTTGGATGCAGCCGGGTACCGGAATCTGACCGAGGGCTAGGGGCAATACTGTCTATTTAGAATGAAAATGTGTATCATGACGGGGTCTGTCCCTCCCTTCCGGAGTTGTCCCCATGGCGCGCACCGCAGCCACCCTGCCGGGCGGACCCCGGCTGTCGGATCACCTGAG